>MDTE01015785.1_pt1 | contig 12976 bp, 8 predicted proteins | sample 811231 | NCBI WGS metagenome assembly MDTE01 (sample SAMN05326651, study PRJNA326480) | marine metagenome | isolation source: seawater | place: Indian Ocean: Red Sea | collected 2010
GCGGCGGCGACTGTCGGTCGCCCCCGACACCTCCGCTCCGAGCGAACCTCGTCCATCGAAGAAGCCCAAGAAGCCAGCGACCCCATCGGCCGACACCGCGGCCGCCGCCCCGCGTCGGGAACGGGTCGTCTACGAGGGGGCGAAGCTGCACATCCTGGTGAGCAGCGACGCGGAACAGAAGTGGCGGCGGGACCCTGGAAAGAAGGAACCGTGGACGGTGGCGTGGCTTGATCGCGAAGTGTCTGCGGGTGACGTCCTGTATGACATCGGCGCCAACGTGGGCGTGTTCTCGTTGATCGGAGCGGCCAACCTCGGCGAAACCGGCACGGTGGTGGCGTTCGAGCCCGGCTACAACACGTTCGCGCGTCTCTGCGAGAACATCCAGCTCAATCGGTTCGCCGGCCGCATCGTGCCGGTGCCACTCCCGCTCTCCGACAAGGCCGGACTCCAGCCGTTCCGCTACCACTCGGTGGAGCCTGGCCAGAGCCGACACCGCTTCGACACCGAGACCTGGACACCGGGCAGTACCTCGGCCCTGACCCGCGGCCGCTGGCAGCCGATGCTCGCCGCGCCGCTCGACCAGGTCGTGACGACCTTCGGGCTCCCGCGCCCGACGCTGATGAAGGTCGATGTGGACGGGGTCGAAGACCGGCTCCTGGCCGGAGCGGCCGACGTGCTGCGTGACCGGGAGCTACGCAGCGTCCTGATCGAAGTGGATCCGGAGTGTGAAGCCGGGGTCCTGGCGGCACTCGACGCGGCCGGTCTGGTCCTCCAGGAACGCTTTACCCGAAAGAAGGAGGCCCGCGTCTGGTATGGCGTCTTCGGCCGAGGGGAGAAGGGAGCGTAGCGCCGCCGACGCGGTCACGAAACCACGTCACCTTTCCCGACCACCACGACACCGCCGGATGACACCGTGAACCGCTGAGCATCCCGCTCGAGCTCGACCCCCAGGCTGGCCCCCTCGAGCACCTTGACCCCCTTGTCGAGGATCGCGCGTCTCACGCGGGCACCAGGCGCTATCTGGACGTCATCAAGCAACACCGAGTCGCGCACGTTCGCCCCGGCCTCGATCCGCACGCCCGGCGACAGAATCGACCGGCGGACGCGCCCCCCGGCAACGACGGCGCCGCCACAGACCAACGAATTGAGAGCGCGGCCCCGAGGACCGCCCTTCTCGTGCACGAACTTCGCCGGCGGCCGATGATACTGACGCGTTCTGATCGGCCACTCGTCGTTGTAGAGGTCGAACACCGGTTCGGGAGCGATGAGGTCCATGCTCGCATCGAAGTACGAGTCGATCGTTCCAACATCCCGCCAGTAGCCGCGCTCACGGTCCGACTGTCCAGGCACATGCTGGGTGGCAAAGTCATAGACGGCCGCCTCGCCCTCGCCAGTCAGCAGGGGCACGATGTCGCCGCCCATGTCGTGCTGCGAGTGCTTGTCGGCCGCATCTCGGGCCACCGCGTCGATGAGCACATCGGTGGTGAACACGTAGTTGCCCATCGAGACCAGCGCGCGAGAGGGGTCGCCAGGCATGGCCGCGGGCTCGGCCGGCTTCTCCTGGAACTCGCGGATCCGACCACTCGCGTCAGCGTCGATCACCCCGAACGCGCTTGCGTCGGCGATCGGCACACCTTGAGCGGCCACGGTGACCCCGGCACCCGAGTCGATGTGGTGCTGGAGAAACTCCCGAGGATCCATCCGGTAGATATGGTCGGCCCCGAAGAGGAGCACGTAGTGTGGCCGCTCGTCCTGAATGATGTTGAGGTTCTGATAGATCGCGTCGGCGGACCCCGCGAACCAGCGGGGCCCGGTGCGCATCTGCGCGGGCACCGACGCGACATACTCGCCGACCAGCGGGGACAGAGCCCAGGTCTGGGCCAGATGACGGTCGAGGCTGTGGCTCTTGTACTGCGTCAAGACGACGATCCGCCGGAAACCGCCGTTGACGAGGTTCGAGAGGACGAAATCGACGAGCCGGTACTGACCACCGAACGGCACCGCCGGCTTGGCACGCTCCCGCGTCAGCGGCGTGAGACGGCGTCCATGACCACCGGCCAGCACGATCGCCAGCACGTGGGGCTGCTCGAGCGTCACGTCACGGCGGGACACGCTGGTCACATCAACTCCGCGGTCGCTTCGAAGACCATCACGCTGAGAGCGGGTATCGTGAGCTCGAGCGAGTGCCCCTGGCCATGGTACGGCTCGTCACGAGCCAGGCCCCCCCCAAGGTTGCCCTGGCCGGTCCCCCCGTAGCAGGTGGCGTCGCTGTTCAACCGCTCGTTCCACCGCCCCCCGGCGGGCACCCCTACGCAGTACCGCTCGTAGGTCTTATCGGCGAAGTTGAGCACGAAGAGCAGAGGCACCCGTCCCGACCGGTCGTTCCTCAGAAAGCTGAAGACGCCCGCATCGTGGTCGCTGTGATCGACCCAGGTGAATCCACCCGGCTCCCCATCCAGGGCGTGCATCCGCGCGTCATCGCGATACAACCGGTTCAGGTCGCGTACCCAGGCCTGCATCCCGGCGTGTCCCGGCCGGCTCGCCAGATCCCAGTCGACACACCCGTCGTGATCCCACTCCCGGAGCTGGCCCAGCTCGTTCCCCATGAAGAGCAGCTTCTTGCCCGGGTGTCCGAAGAGATAGCCGAGCAACACCCGCGCATTGGCCAGCCCCCGGCCCTGGTCTCCGTCGAGACGGGACGCCAGCGCGCCCTTGCCATGCACGACTTCGTCGTGCGACAGCGGCAAGACGAAGTGCTCAGAAAAGGCGTAGAACAGGCTGAAGGTGATCTCAGAGGCGTGGTGGGCCCGATGGACCGGGTCGCGGGAGATGAACGAGAGGGTGTCGTTCATCCAGCCCATGTTCCACTTGTAGCGGAAACCCAGGCCTCCGTCCGCGGTCGGCCGCGACACCCCCGGCCAGCTCGTCGACTCCTCCGCGATGGTCATCACGTCGGGAAACTCGCGAGCAATCAGATCATTGAGCGACCGAAGAAACGCCACCGCCTCGTGATTCTCCCGCCCCCCGTCGGCATTGGGAATCCAGGCACCATCCTCACGGGCATAGTCTCGATACAACATCGACGCGACCGCATCGACCCTGAGCCCGTCGAGGTGATAGTGCTCGAGCCAGAACCTGGCGTTGCTCAGTAGAAAGTTCCGCACCTCCCAGCGTCCCAGGTTGAACACCTGCGTCTGCCACTCGGGGTGTCGCCCCTCGCGCGGATCCCGGTGCTCGTAGAGATGGGTACCGTCAAAGGTCGCCAGCCCATGTGGATCGTCCGGGAAGTGTCCTGGAACCCAGTCCAGCACCACCCCGACACCGGCCTGGTGGAGGGTGTCGACCAGGTGACGGAAGTCGTCCGGTGAGCCGAACCGGCTCGTCGGTGCGAAGTACCCGGTCACCTGGTAGCCCCATGAGGCATCAAGGGGGTGCTCGGCAATCGGCATCAGCTCGACATGCGTGAAGCCCTGGGCAACGACGTACTCGGTCAGCGCCCCGGCCAGCTCGCGATAGCTCAGCCACTCCCCCGCCGCCGTACGACGCCAGGAGCCCAGATGCACCTCGTAGATCGAGATCGGCGCGCCGGGATGCTGACCGAGCGCGCGCCCCGTCATCCACGTCGCGTCACCCCACTCGTACTGGTGCAGGTCCCACACGCGTGACGCCGACCCCGGCCGGAGCTCGGCCGCAAAGGCGAACGGATCCGCCTTCTCGAGCACGGCCCCCGCCGAGGTCCAGATCCGGTACTTGTACAAAGTGCCCACCTCGACGTCGGGCACGAACGTCGACCAGACCCCGGCCCCCACCGGGTGAAGTGAATCACGCGCCGAGTCCCACCCGTTGAAGTCGCCGACCACCGCGACCCGCTGGGCATTCGGCGCCACGACCGCGAAGGTCGCACCGCGGATGCCGTCGACCGTCGCCGGATGTGCCCCCAGGATCTGATAGGCGCGCTCGTGACTTCCCTCGCTCAGCAGATACAGGTCGACATCGGTGGGCCGCGGGTCGGTTCGAGGGCGGTCGCTCATCGCTGGGCGTCCATGGCGGCCACGAGGGTCGACAGAAGCGACGAGATCCGGGTGTCGCCCATGACCGGCTCGAGGGCATAGGCGGCCCGCCCGCGCCAGTTGTTCCGATCCGGCCCCGTCCCGGGCACGTTCTGCGGACGGGTCTCGAGCCACAGGTCTTCGAGGCTCACCAGCAGGAGGTCCGCGCTGCCCTCGGCCAGGCGCGCCAGACACGCCTGGAGCAGGGCGTGGTCGGTCTTCTCGGCGCCGGCGGGCAACAGTCGCTGGAGCGCGGCCTTGATCTGCTGCCTGGTGGCCAGCGCCTCGGCCGCGCGGTCAGCGGAAAGTGCGCCCCGTTGGCGCCGCTCCTCGATGTCGCGACCGGCCAGAAAACCGGCAAACGTCGGGGTGTCGTGGGTGTTCATCGACGCGACGGTCGAAGGCTGTGGCGCGGCGAGCGGCACGGGAGCCTCGCGCCGCACCTGAAACTGGGCGACATGCAACCGTCCGACACATCGCCGGGTGAGGGTGTCCTCCACGTAGTCGGGCACCGTGCCGAGATTCTCACCCACCACCGGTGTGCGGTGACGCCATGACTCCAGCGTGACGACGGCCTGCAACTCCTCGGTCGGATAGTGCACATAGACCCCGTCAGCGGCGGTCGCGCCGGACGGCACCCAGTACAGGCGATGCACACCCATCACATGGTCGAGGCGCAGACACCGGGCTACCGACAGGTGGTGCGCGAGCGAGGCTCGGAGGTAGCGGTATCCATCGACTCTGGCGGTCAGTGGATGCGGTGGCGGCGTCCCCCAGCACTGCCCCTCGGGGAAGAGCTCGTCGGGAGGCGCGCCGGTCTCGACGCCCTCGGCAAACGCCTCCGGGAAGGCCATCGGATCGAATCCATCTGGCGCCACACCCAGCGGGAGATCGAGGTAGAGCCCGGTCGCGTGGTCGGCCAGCGCGTCGACCTGGCGTTGTGCGGCCCATTGGGCATACAGATGATGACGCTCGTGCCAGGCGACGCCCCCGGGCAACGGTCGCTCGCGATCAGCGCGGAACCTGGCGAAGCGCCGCGCCCACGGATGGGCGTCTGCCCACCGCGCCACCGCCCCCCAACCACCCCCGCTCTCCGCCGCGTGGTCGGCAAGCAGACCCAGAACCCGGCGCCTGGCCGACAAGGCGGCAGGATAGTCCACCAGCTCCGCAGTCCCGGAACGTTGCAGCTCGGCGACGAACCCCGGGGAGCGGACGAGCGCCCGGGCCTGCTCGCAGGTCTCGAACTCGGGCAGACCACGTGGGTCGACGAAGAGATCGTTCCAGAACAGCCGACTCACGGGGCGATACGGGCTGGGGTCGCACGGCTCACCCGTATAGTCCACCGCCAGCAGCGGAAGCACCCCGGTCGAACGCACGCCGAGAGTCTCGAACCAGTCGTTGAGCCGTCGCAGATCAGACAGGTCCCCGACCCCCCAGCTCTCGGCGGAGTGCAGGGCATGCAGCGGGACGAAAACGCCCACGCCCGGCGTCTCGGTCCAGCCCCAGGCGACGCTCGGCGACGACAGGACCCAGCTTTCGGCGATGTCGGTCCCGCAGGTGAGTCGCAGGCGATGACACCCGAGCGGCATCGCTTCGAGAGGCAGGCTCCGCAGATGCCGCCGCCGCCCGTCCGCCCCCGGATCGTCGGTCCAGTCCAGACCATCCACCGGCACGGACCACTCGCGGATCGTCCCACCTTCGAGATCCAGGTGACACTCCAGTCTCTGCCCGGCGCGGGACGGCTCCAACCTGAGCACCGCGGCGCCGGCGCCGTCCCAGGCGACGACCACCGGCTCGACCATGGCGGTACGCCCCCGCGCTGGAAGCCCCCCGGCTCGACCCGGCGTGGCATCGAGCGCGTCGAGTGCCGCAACGATCGAGTCGAGGGAAGCCTGCCGCCACTCTCCCCGACCATCGCGAAACCGGGTCTCCAACCGGTGCCGACGGGCGAGCACCTCGAGCTCGCCCGGCAGGGCGTCGGTCATACCGACCTCGCCGCGCCGACCAGCACCGCCACCGCGCCGGCCTCGACCTGATACGCATGCGGATCGAAGAGCGCATCGGCCGAGGGGTCGGCGGTATCGAACTCGAGACGCCACGGCCCGGCGCCGGAGTGCGGCAGACGGAACTCCACGGCGTGAGGGCCCGCGTTGAACAGGACGAGCAACGTGTCTCCCCGAACCTCGTCTCCCTGTGGAGACCGTTCACCGATGCGGTCGCCATCCAGCCACATCGCGACCGCCTGCAAACCGTCACCGACCCAGGTCTCCCCGACCAGCTCCCGGCCATCGGCGGTGAACCAGAGCAGATCAGGCGCCGCATCCGACCCGGCCGACCGCCCCAGCAGAAAGTACCGGCGACCGAGCACCGGATGATTCGCCCGGCAGGCGATCAACCTCGTGACGAAGGCCAGATGCTGCTCGGCGGCCCGGTCGAGCTGCCAGTCGACCCAGCTCGTCTCGTTGTCCTGACAATAGGCGTTGTTGTTGCCGTGCTGGGTCCGACCCAGCTCATCGCCAGCGGTCAGCATGGGGACCCCCTGCGACACCAGCAGGGTCGCCAGCACGCTGCGGCGGAACCGGGCGCGACGCTCCGTGACCACCACGTCGTCGGTCGGCCCCTCGTGCCCACAGTTCCAGCTGTAGTTCTCCGTGGCCCCGTCGGCGTTGGCCTCACCGTTGCCATCGTTGCGCTTTCGCTCGTAGGCCACCAGATCGGCCAGCGTGAAGCCGTCGTGTGACGTCACGTAGTTGATGCTGGCAGTCGGTCCACGTCGACCCGGACCAAAGAGATCGCTGCTGCCCGCGAGGCGTGTCGCCAGCTCCGGCACCCGACCTTCGTCTCCCCGCCAGTATCGGCGCACCGCGTCGCGATAGCGGTCGTTCCACTCCCGGAAGCGCGCCGGGAACCGACCGGTCTGGTGACCCTCGGGCCCGAGGTCCCACGGTTCGACGATGAGCTTGGCGCGAGACAGGAGCGGGTCCTGACGCAACGCGTCGAGAAACCCGCTGCCCATGTCGACACTGCGACCCTCTCTGACCAGCGCGGTGGCGAGGTCGAACCGGAACCCGTCCACGTGCATCTCCCCGACCCAGTACCGCAGACTATCGAGCACGAGCTGGAGCACCCGGGGGTGGCTCAGGTCCAGCGTGTTCCCGCACCCGGTGACGTCGTCATAGCGAGCCGGATCCCGCGGGTCCAGTCGGTAGTAGGCCGCGTTGTCGAGCCCACGCCACGACCACGTCGGCGCGTCGACACCAGCCTCGGCCGTGTGGTTGAAGACGACGTCCAGCAGCACCTCGATGCCCGCCGCGTGCAGCGCGCGCACCATGGTCTTGAACTCGACGATGGCACGATCGGGTGAGGTGGCGAATCTCGGATCCGGAGTGAAGAAGTTGATCGTGTTGTAGCCCCAGTAGTTGCTCAGTCCTCGACCCACCAGGGCCGACTCGGACAACCGATAGTGCACGGGGAGGAGCTCGACGGCCGTCACCCCCAGGCGCTGCAGGTGCGAAAGAGCGGCGGCTGAGGCCAGCCCCAGATAGGTGCCGCGTAGCGACTCGGGCACCTCCGGATGCCGACGGGTGAATCCACCGACATGAACTTCGTAGATCACCGTCCGATGCCAGTCGTGAGCCGGAGGCGTATCGTCTCCCCACTCGAAGGCCGGATCCACGACCTGCGAGAACACCTCGCCCGGTGCCGGGTGCGGGGATGGCGGAGCGCTCAGCGTCCTGGCGTAGGGGTCGAGGAGGAGCGTCGCCGGATCACAACGATGTCCTCGATGCGGTTCCCACGGACCATGCACCCGGTAGGCGTAGCGCTGTCCGGGGCCGAGACCGTGCACATAGAGATGCCACACGTCGTCGTCCGGGCCCTCGAGTGGGACACGGGTTTCACCGGGACATCCAGCCAGATCGAACAGACAGAGGTCCACCGCCGTGGCCACGCTCGAGAACAACCCGAAGGACACCCCGTCACCGTCCCAGGTAGCCCCCAGGGGCGCGGTATGCCCTGGCTGCGTTCGGACCGGCACCTCCACCCGCATCGTGCACGCAGAATACGACAAACCGGCCAGCGACTCGACGGGTTCAGTCAGGCGGGCGACCCGACCGCCGATCGGCCCGCGCAGCCGCCAGCAGCGCATCGACCGACGGCCGATCGGCCGGTCCGCGACCGACGTGGTGATAGCGGACGATGCCATCGGGATCGATCAGCACGTTGCCACCCTGCTGCACGGTGTCGGCGCGCGGGATCCGGGGGAAGCGGCCCTGCCACGCCTCGCCCGCATACGCCCGCATCGTCGCCAGCCCCCACAGATGCCGCCATCGGGCCCGGCCCAGACCATACGCCTCGTAGAGCTGACGATCGGGGTCCGACAGCACCGGCCAGGGCGTGGCCGTCTCGGCGCGATACTCGACCGCCTCGGCTCTTCCTTCGAAGGTCACCACCAGAAGATCGATCCCGAGCCGATCGAGCTCGGTCTGCGCCTGCCGCAACTGCAGCAGGTGTCGTCGACAGGGGAGTCAGAACAGATGCCGGTGCAGCACCAGGAGAAGCCACCGGCCACGGTAGTCGATGAGCCGGTGCTCACGCTCCTCCGTATCGGTGAGCGTGAACCGCGCCGCGGGATACCCGACCCGTGAGGTCATCTCACGGCTCCGTGAGCGCGGCGAGCGCCGCACTGGACTCGGATGCGTCTGGATGCGTAGCCCCGAGCCGAGCGGTACGGATGGCCGTCGCCTGTTCGAGCAGTGGACGGGCCTCGACGCCTCGCCCCGCATCGCGCAGCAAGAGCCCGAGTCCGTGGGCGGCGTCGGCCACCTCCAGATGGTCATCGCCGTGAGCCGACTCGGCGATGGACAAGGCTCGTCGATACTCGCGCTCGGCCTGCTCTGTTTCACCCTGTGCGGCGTGCGCTCGGGCCAGACCCACCAGCGCGATCCCGACCGCGGGATGGGTCGGATCGCCCGCTTCCCGGATCGCCAGGGCCCGCTCCAGGACGGCAACCGCATCGTCGCGCTCCGAACGTTCGACCAGGGTCTCACCCAGCCCGCGCAACGAAATGGCGACCTCGACGTGGTCCGGACCCATGCGCCGCTCCACCAGCTCCAGGGCCTGACGCTGCAGCTCGACGGCCTCGTCGAGCGCACCCTGGCCGCGGCGGGCATCACCGAGGCCGCGAATCTCGAGCGCCTCGCGCATCACCTCGACCGCTTCTCCATGCCGTCCCTGGCGGGCATGGACCGCGGCGAGACCGTTGAGCTCCTCGGACACGTCGTTGTGATCTGACCCCTGGGTGGCTCGGCGGATCGCGAGCGCCGTCTCGAATCGCTGGATGGCTTCCTCATAGCCACCTTCCCTCAGCGCGACGAAGCCGAGCGAGCTCGTGGCTGTCGCGGCATCCAGATGTCCCGGACCGCGAAGGGTGTCGACCATCGCCAGCGCCCGCTCCAGCACCTGGCGCGCCGAGGGGTCGTCGCCGGCGTCGGCGTGGATGGCCCCGAGCGTGGTGAGAGCGCGGGCCAGATCGGGATGACCATCCCCAAGACGTTCTTGCTCCGATACCGCCTCCTGGCCCAGGTCCAACGCCTCGTCGTAGAGTCCCAGACTCCGATAGGTGTTCGCGATCACCTCGAGCAGCCGGGCCCGCACCTCGGGTCGGTCTCGCAGCGCGCCTTCGAGCTCGGCTCGGCCTCGGTCGAGAATCTGCCTCGCGGTCAACTCCTCACCGCGCGCGTTGTCGGGATCGGACGCCTCGAACAGACCGGCCAGAAACCGGGCGACCTCCTGCGCCGTCTCGGCCTCACCGACCGCGACCGCCTCGGCGCGGGTCGCCCGCACCGCCTGCCGGATGGCGACGGTCGCTCCCGACAACAGGGCAGCCAGCACCAGGGCCGCGGCCGTCACCGGGAGGCGATGCCGGCGCGCCAGCTTGCGCAGCCGGTAGGCGAGGCCGGGCGGACCCGCCAGCACCGGTTCATCGTCGAGGTGTCGCTCGATCTCCGCTGCCAGCTCCTGGGCCGACCCGTAACGGCGCGTTCGGTCCTTCTCGAGCGCCCGGAGCGTGATCCAGTCGAGGTCGCCGGAGAGCTGGCTGGCCAGGGTCGGCGGCTTCGTCCGACGGCGTTCCGCCACCGTCGGCGCCTCTCCGAGGGTCTTCAATCGGGTGCTGGGCCGCGGTGGCTCGGTCTCGCGGATCTTCCGGCGTAGCTCGTCGAACCCGGCCTGTCTGAGCTCCTGCGGATCGAACGGCTGCACGTCGATGAGCAGCTCGTAGAGGAGCACTCCCAGCGAATAGACGTCGGTCCGGGTGTCGATATCCACGGCCCCCATCTCGGCCTGCTCGGGACTCATGTACTCGGGCGTGCCGATGAGCTGGCCCAGCTCGGTGAACATCGTGCGCTCACTCAGACGCTGGTCGACGGCCCGGGCCACGCCGAAGTCGATGATCTTGGGAACCGGCCGCCCATCCTCCACGGTGACCCGCACGTTGGACGGCTTCAGGTCTCGGTGAATGATCCCCTTCTGGTGTGCGTGCTGGACCCCGGCGCAGACCTGGAGGAACAGCGAGAGCCGCTCCTCGGTGCTCAGCCGGTTGCGGTCGCAGTAGTCGGTGATGGCATCGCCTTGCACGAGCTCCATCACGAAGTAGGAGCGCCCGGCCGCCGTGACACCACCCCCGAACACCTGTGCGATGTTGCGGTGGTTCATCCGGGCGAGGGCCTGGCGTTCGGTCTCGAACCTCGCCAGCACCTGCTTGGAGTCCATGCCGGCCTTGATGAGCTTGACCGCCACCTGACGACGCACCGGTTCCAGCTGCTCGGCTTTCCAGACCTCGCCCATGCCACCCTCGCCGAGCGGTTGAAGCAGCCGGTAGCCGTCGAAGCTGTCGCCGGCGGGTCCCCCTCCGGACGACATGGTGGTCTGGGGCGGTTCGGGCGGGCCGGAGCGGCCGGTGTCGGTCATGGCCTCTGACTCACGTGCGGTTTCGAGCGATCATAGCGGGATGACCCGCCCGATCACAGGATCCGGTGTCGTGCGGCTCGGCATCTCGACCTGTCTGCTCGGGGACAACGTGCGCCACGACGGCGGACACAAGCGAGACCCCTTCCTCGTCGACACCCTCGGCGCCTTCGTCGAGTGGGTGCCGGTATGTCCGGAAGTCGAGCTCGGACTCGGCACCCCGCGGGAGCCGATTCACCTGGTCCGGGACGCCAGTGCCCCCGACGGAGTGCGACTCGTGTCGGTCAACACCGACGTCGACCTGTCATCTCGGATGCGGCGATTCTCCAGACAGCGGGTCCGGGCGCTGGCCACGGAGGGACTCAGTGGCTTCGTGCTGAAGCGCAGCTCTCCCAGCTGTGGCATGGAGCGGGTCAAGGTCTGGTCGGGCCGCGAGTCTCCGACCAGGAACGGTCGGGGGCTGTTCGCCGCGGAGCTGGTGCGTCAGTACCCGAATCTACCAGTCGAGGAAGAGGGCCGACTCCACGATCCGGGTCTGCGTGAGAACTTCTTCGACCGCGTGTTCATGTATGGACGGCTCCGGCGTCTGCTCTCACGCCGCTGGACGGTGGGCCGCCTCGTGTCCTTTCACACCGAGCACAAGTTCGTCCTCATGGCCCACTCGCTGCCCCGCTATCGCGAACTGGGACGGCTGGTGGCCGAGGCCAAGGCGATCCCGCGAGCCGAGCTCGCGCGGCGTTACGAGGACGAGCTGATGGAGGCGATGCGGACCCGGGCCACGCGTCGCCGTCACACGAACGTGCTGCTGCACGCCATGGGACACCTCAAGAAGCATCTCGATGGGGAGACCCGTGAGGATCTGCTGGAGGTGATCGAGGACTACCGCCTGGGGCACGTCCCTCGGATCGTGCCCATCACGCTGATCCGGCACCACGCTCGACGCCGGCGAATCGCCTACCTGCTGCAGCAGGTCTACCTCGACCCGGGTCCGAAGGAGCTGATGCTCCGCAATCACCTCTAGCGCTTGACGAACTTGTGCAGGTCGGGCTTGACCGTGTCGGCCACCCAGATGTCGCCATTGGGTGCCACGGTCATGTAGTGGGCCTCGCCAAACTCCCCCAGCCCCTTGCCGGGCTCGCCGGTGGCCGCGGTCGCCTTGCCGTTCTTGTCGAGGGTCAGGATCTCGCCGGCAAATCCGCTGGCGAGCCACATCTGCCCGTCCTCATGCAGGTGGATGCCGCAAGGCAGACCCTTGTAGGCCCATTCCTTCAGATACGCGCCGTCTTCGTCGAAGATCTGGATCCGTCGGTTCTGCCGGTCGGCGACATAGAGCAACCCGGCGTCGTCCACCACGATCGAATGCGGGGTATCGAACTTTCCCGGCTCCGTGCCGGGGCCACCCCATGAGGTAACCAGGGTGCCGTGCTTGTCGAACTTCACCAGGCGCGGCTCGCCGCGGCCATGTCCCACCAGCACGAAGATATCGCCGTCGGCGTTGATCGTGAGATCGGTCGGCTCGTTCAGCAGCCCGTCCTCGGCGTCGCCCGCCTCTCCGTGGGTCCCGATCGTGAGCAGCACCTCACCGTCCAGGTTCATCTTTCGAACGGTGTGACCGTTGACGTCGGTCGTCCAGATGTTGCCCTCGGGATCCAGACGCATCCCGTGCGGCCGCTCATACTCCCCCTGGCCCCACGCGCGGACGAACCCGCCATCGGCGTCGAACTCCATGAGCGGGTTGGGTCCCCGGTTGAACACGATCAGATGATCACGCGAGGTCCAGACCACGCTCGAGGGCGCTCCCATCTCCATCCCGGCGGGAATCTCGAGTCCGTGGGGCACCGCCTTGTAGCCGAGGTCAGGAGCGTCCTCCATCTGCGCCGGATCCGGCCCGTCCAGAATCTGGGCGCCCGCAGGCATCGAGGGACCGAGCGTGAAGGCGAGACCGATGGCGAGCGACAGAA
>MDTE01041745.1_pt1 | contig 12976 bp, 11 predicted proteins | sample 811231 | NCBI WGS metagenome assembly MDTE01 (sample SAMN05326651, study PRJNA326480) | marine metagenome | isolation source: seawater | place: Indian Ocean: Red Sea | collected 2010
AGTGCAATAAGAAGACTTGAAATTCCTTGAATCAATAAATATATCCATCCATCAGAAGGTGATTTAACAATTAGCAATGCTAAAAAAAAGGCAAAACTTCTAAAAATAATTTTTACTAAAGCTAATTGTTTTAAATGCTGTATTCCTTGGAAATACCAAGATGGAATAAAACTATGAAAAATTGCAGCTAAAACCGATATAATTATCAATTCTGATTGATAAAAAAATACTGGGTGAGTATATACAATGATTAAACTAAACAAAATTACTATTGGCAATAAAAATATTTTTAGAGACAAAACTTTACCAGCAAGTAATTGAATTTTTGATTTATCATTTATATTAAATGCTACTTGACGAGTCGCAGTAATGGAAAACCCGAATTCTAAAAAAACCATCACTAATAAGCCAAAAGTTTGGGCTAATCCTACATGCCCAAGAGAAGTTGGTCCTAAAGCTCTAGAAATAAATGGAAGCACAAATAATAATAAAAGATAATCGGCAAAATGCGCGATATATAAATAAAAAGAATTCTCTATTAATGGTCGATTAATTTTAGATAATATTGTTGAGTTCAAATTTAGTTGTAAAAAATTTTTGACTTATTATTTTAATAAAAATATCTAATTATTGAATCCAAAATAGTTTTACTTGCATTACCATCACCAAAAAGTTTATGTGAAAAATCACATTTAGTTTTCTTCACCCTTTCAAAAGTATTTAATAAATCTTCCGGATTCGAAAGATGATTTACGCCAATATCTATTAATTCTGTCCATTCAGTTTCATTCCGAATAGTTATACATTTTTTTTTTGCGAAAAATGATTCTTTTTGTAAACCACCACTATCAGTTAATACTATTTCAGCTGATTTTAAAAGGGAAAGCATGGATAAATATCCGATAGGTTCTATGCATTCTATTTTTGTGCTAATATTAAATTTCTGTAATTTTGCCTTAGTACGTGGATGAAGTGGCAAAATGACTTTAATTTGTTGATTAATCATATCTAAATTTGAAAATATGGATCTTAGCCTTTTCTCATCATCAGTATTTTCTTGACGATGAATAGTAGCAATAACAAAATTTGATTTAGTTTTAACTTTTAAATCATCAATATTTTTATCATGTTTAAAAAACCTTTTGAAGATATCGTACATTATATCTCCTGATAGAATAACACCTTTAGTTATCTTTTCTTTTTCAAGATTCTTTATAGAGTTTTTTGTAGGGCAAAATAATAAGCTTGCGAGCTGATCGGTCTTAACGCGATTTAGCTCTTCAGGCATTGATTTATTAAAACTTCTTAGACCGGATTCAATATGACAAATTGGTATTTTAAATTTTTCTGCTGCTAAACTACCAGCTAAAGTAGAATTTGTATCACCATACACTAATACTGCATTAGGTTTTTCACTAATTAAAATTGGGCCTAACTTATTAATCATTTTTTTTATCATTAATTCACGGTTCATTTGATTAATTCCCAAATTATAATCTGGGTCTGGCAAGTTCATTTCTTGAAAAAAAATATCCGACATTTTTTTTTCAAAATGTTGACCTGTATGCACAATGACTTCTGTAATTAAGTTAGAATTGATAATTTGATTTGATAGCCCAGCAGATTTTATAAATTGAGGACGAGCACCAAGAACCGTTAATATTTTCAATCATTCTCCAATATTAATACGACTTTGCCATTATATTTATATTTACCGCAATCACTTTTACCCTTTTTATCAAATTTAAGCTTTTCACCTTTTTTATTTACCCATCCAATGATTTTTCCAGGATTTCCAACAACTAGTGCAAAATCTGGAACATCACTTGTGACTACAGTACCTGCACCTACCATTGCATATTCGCCAATAGTATTTCCACATATAATTGTTGAATTTGCTCCAAGAGATGCAAACTTTTTTACCAATGTTTTTTTATAATAATTTGTCCCTCTTTGAGGATATTCAGAGCGAGGAATCAATATATTTGTAAATACCATAGAAGGACCACAAAAAACATAATCCTGTAATTCTACACCTTCATATACTGATACATTATTTTGGATTTTCACGTTATTTCCAATCAAAACATTGTTGCCAATATTTATATTTTGACCAAAAGAACAATTTTTGCCAATTTTTGCTCCAGATTGAATGTGAGAAAAATGCCATATTTTTGTATTTTTTCCAATTTTTACATTATCATCAATTACAGCTGATTCATGTACAAAAAAATTTTTTTTCATAATTATTTCTTTAATGATTTTGTTGCCAATTCAAGAATTTTTATTACATCTAAACCTTCCTGAATATTCGCTTTATAAATTGGCTTTCCTTTAATTATTTCTATAAAATATTTTAATTCATTTTCTAATGGTGACGTTGAATCATATTCTATCAATCTAGGTGATTTATTTTTTAAGAATAATTCTTGATTGTTTTTAATTTCTTTTTCATAAAATAATAATGGTTTAGTATCAGAGGAATCTTCAAAATGCAGTGTGCCCTTGGAGCCAATGATTACCAATCTATGCTCTTTAAATGGGTGCAACCAACTAACATAAATATGTCCTTGAATCCCGTTCGGATATTTTAAGTAAGTTATCGTTGTATCAAAAACCCCTTCCTGTAAAAAAGCGCCACCTGAAGAACTAATTTCATCTGGAAATGAATTAGAAAAAAGTTGGAATAAAGAAATGTCGTGCGGTGCAAAGCTCCAAAAAACATTTTCTTCTTTACGCACAATTCCTAAATTTAAACGATTACTATATAAATATTGAACATTTCCAATTTCCCCACTATCTATTAGTTCTTTCATCTTGATTACTGCGGGATGAAATAATAATAAATGACCTACAATTAGCCTCCCATCTGTATCTTCTACTATAGATAATAATTTTTTACCTTCTTCAATTGACAAAACCAATGGTTTTTCAACTAAAACTGGCTTTCTATTTAACAAAATTTTTTTAGCTATTTCAAAATGTGTTTGAGGGGGTGTAGCAACTATATATCCATCAAAATTTTCTTGAAAAGTATCTTCAATTGAATCAAAACAAATTATGTTAGAGAATAACGTATTGATATTAATCTTCTTTTGCAGATTTTTCTCTACTATACCTGTTTCAATGCCAGCCGATGAAAGAGTCTTTATATGATTTGTACCCCATCTACCAGCCCCAATAACACAAATTCGAAAATCGGACATAATTAATATTTATATATCACTCTTAATGAAGATGAAAATAAACCGAGAAATAAGAAAATAATTAAAAATAATAATCGATTTGGAGAACTTTTCCTTGATGGAGGAATAGCATGATCAAGTATATGAAGAATTGGACTCTGTTTTACTTCTTCAATCCTGGATAATTCAAGCTGTTGCTGAAGCGTTAAATAAACTTCTTGCTTTGCTTCAACTTCTCTAAGCAATTGGGAAAAAACCATAAATAGTTCAGGGGAATCGTTATATCCGCGGTTACGTTCTTTAAAATCTTTCAATTTTATTTCTGATATCTCTAACTCATCTTTGACAATTGCTAATCGTTCAGAAATAAACAATTTTTCTTTTGTCGATTGAGCAGAGTTTTCTTTTTGTATATAAAGTTGCACTTGATTCCCAATAAAGTTTGCTATTTTGGCAGCAATCCTGGGGTCTTCCATTATTGTTGTAATAGTTATTAAACCAGTTAATCTATCTTCTGAAACCTCAATATGATCTTTAAGTTTTTTCACAGCTTTTTCTTGAATATATATACTATCAAGATTTCCGGTTGAAAAAAAATTAGAAAGAAATGATTTATCCATGTTCCAAAAATCAATTAATTTTATTTTATTACCATTTTTAGTTAACCAGGTTTGATTTATCACTTTATTTGCTATTAAACGTGACTTAACTACATCTGGTATATTAAAATCTTGATCATTTTCAGCGATATTCATATTCAAATTCATTGCTAAAGACTGAAACTGACCAAGACCTTGGGATATATCTTTAATTGCCGGATATAAGGAAATTTGAGCTGAATATAGTTTTGTAAAAAAAAAGGAAGATCCCAAACCAATAAACATTGATATAAAACAAACCAAAAAAATATAATTTTTGCTTTGACGTAGAACATCAAATAAAATTTTAAAATCAATTACATTATTTTCTATAATTTTAGGTTTTTTATCATATTTATCATCGATGATAAAATCTGGATATGATTCTTTTAACCGTTCTAAAACATCAAAGTTTATTGCTGTATGACCTTTTTCATAGTTTATTAGCGTGGCTCGAGATATACCCATTTTTTCTGCCATATCTTCTTGGCGTATATCATTTACTAAACGATAACGCTTTATTTTTTGTCCTAATGTCAAATTATGATCCATTATCACCCTGAGCCCTGAGACTGTTGAATAAATAACATTATAGTTAACAACGTTGTTGCTATATTGCCTGCCTGAGTAGAAAACATTGTAAATGCTTCCCAGCCACTTGGTCCTTTTGATGAACCACTAATAGTCCTTTGATTAACTGTAATAATCGATCCTTCCAATACCCTGGGGGAAGACCACCTAGAGTATGGTATTGCAGTACCATTTGGGTAAATAATAAATATATCTCGTGGTTCTGCAAAAGCACTAAAACCTCCAGCTCTTTTTATATATTTTATCATTGAATCCCCCTTTTTATAATCCACATAACCTGGAGAATTCACTTCACCATTGATCAAGACCAAACCAGATCTTTTTAAAATATTTAAACTATCACCATCACTCAAAACAAAAGATTTGTCTTGCCATCCTATTTTTAAGGAATCTCTAAATATTTCAATTCCATCTTTAAGTGCATAATCAGTATATCCACCAGATAATTCTATAATTTTATCTAAATCAGTTAAATTATTTACTGGATAAATTCCAGGACGGTTAACCTCACCTGTTATTATTACAGATTCAATTGGTAAAAATCGATTTCTCCTTGGAATTGTTATATGATCGCCACTATTAAGTGAAAAAGGTTTTTCATTATAATCTACAATTATTTCTATTGGTGATTTGCCAGATGGATTTTTTCTATTTATTACAATTCTTGATAGATCAATTGTTTTAGCAAAATCTTTATCATTTAATGACATTGTTGCATTAATTAAATCTTCTAAGCTCATATTATCTTGATAAGGGTATTTTCCTCCGTTCCTTATTTGCCCTTCAATTCTTACAAATCGATTAATTTTTTGTTTTGGTGGAACATGTAGACTGTCTCCATCTGAAACAAAAAAACTTGATATATTATCAAACTTTATCAAATATGAATTATTTAAATTATAATTATTTTTATATAAAAAAATTGTCTGGCTAGCTCTTAATTCTTTACCTCCTGCTAAATTAATAAGATTAGCGATTGATTCCTTATCGATAATTTCATAGTAACCAGGTTTTTTAACTTGTCCTGTTATGGCAACAGTTGACAGTCGGGGTGGGACATAAATAATATCTTGATCTAATAATCTAAAATTATTAATTGGTTGACCTTTAAAAAGATAATTATACATATCGAAGCTTGCAATTTTTTCTCCCTCACGAATAAGATGAATATCTCTTAATGTTCCTATATCGCTTATACCTCCAGCCTGCATAAGCCCAGTCACAATACTTGAAAAAGGATGAATTAAATGAACTCCTGAAAAATTAACAAAACCCATAAAATGAACATTTACGGATTTGAGCTCACCTAAAGTAATATCAATGAATGATTTTGGACTATTTCCTGATAATGTTGAATAAACACGGGAAAATCTTGATAAAATATATTTTTTCGCATTTTCAACGCTCTTCCCACCAATATTTAGAACACCAACATTCTCAATGTATATTTGACCATCACGATTAATTATCTCAGTAATATGTAAATCAGTTTCGCCCCATAAAGAAATCACTAATTCATCACCTGGGCCAAGGATATAATTTCTTGGGATAGGAAGATTTTGCCAAAATGGTATTGTATCGCGTTGAGTAAAAATATCATAACCATGGTAAGGCATAATATTAGTTGAATCATCAATTAATTTTAATTTTTCAATTAATTTTTCAGTATTCTCAACTAATGACTCAATTTCTTTCCTTGAATAAACTGACTTATAAGGAAGCAAAGTAGAAGAAGCCTCTTCAGCATCTCTAATTTCATCTGGTTTATTTAAAGACTGTCTTTCAAGAACTTTTTCATATTCAGATTGAAGTTTTTTTATCTCATCAAGATTCTGTGAAAAAAGAGTTTTATTAACTAAAATAATAAATATTATAAAAATTATATTTTGTATTGATTTCATATTATAAAAATTAATCTTTATTGACTAAATGTCAAATAATTTCTATCAATTGTCAAATAAATGATTTTCTATATATAAAAGATATTTTACAATTAGTTATATTATTAACCACCAATAATTAAATTGGAAAAATATATTTAATTGAAAATAGTATACTATTTGTCCGCTGCACAGAGCCAAGCTCAAATTCCTCAAGCCAAACATTATTGTTTTTATCAACGAATCCATAATGGCGAAAATATTCGTTCTCGTAATTAACAAATATCTGAAAATTGTTATAGTTATAGTTCATTGAAATTCGCGATTCCAATTTAACCTCAGGGGGAAAATGATAGCTTACACCGTGCCTTTCATAATTTAAACCATAAATTATGTTTATTTTCTTATCCATATAGCCAATAAATAACAATAAATCATCTGAATCAGATCCACTATGGGCAGCCCAACGTCTTCCATTATAGGATGAATAATTATATTTAATATTATCGTACCAGTTAGAAGTCGGTAAAATATTATAATAAATCCCCTGTACTAATCTTGTGTACTCAAAACCTATCATTAACTTATCCACTCCAAAAGCTTTATATTTTCTCAAGCCTAAATTATTCCCCATGCTATGATCATAATATAAACTAGGATCTTTATCGTTAAATTCTCTATTGGGGAAACCAATCTCAAAGAAAACCTTTAAACCTGAATTCTTAAAATCAGCCATTAAATAATAAGTTGTTATAGTATCCCAATATTTAATGTTTTTCCTACTTAAAATAACTGCAGCTGCATTTTTCTGATCCCAAAGTAAATCATTATTGCCTCCACTTAGAATATTATGATTTAAACCAATTTCTAAATATTTGAATTTTATTTTAAGAAACGATGCAGACAAAAAATAATCTTTACCAAAATAATTTTCCATTGGACTCGATACTATATAATTAAAATAAATAAATGTATTTTTCCATATTTTCTGCTGACCATCTGACCCTACAAAAAAATGATAAAATCCTTGCGCATTGTTTGAAAAAGAAAGACTATTATGTATTCCTGGCCCCCACCATCTATTCCAATTCCCATAACCAGCTGATATTCCTGAGTAATTAAATTTAACCCCTGTGTTTTTTAATCGATTTTTGTCAAATTTTTCCGGCAAAGGTATATCATTTAGTACTGAAAACTCGCTTTCTTTTTGTGGAACATCTATTCCATACTGCTGTCTAATATGATGAATAGGTTCAACTGATAGCTTAAAATAATCTGACTGAAATTTAAATAACATACTATTTAAAACTCCAAAGCCCTTAGGAAAATAATTTCCATTTTGATTTTCAAAGTTTGGAAGATTAGTATTAAAATAAGAAATAGAATTAATTTCTAAACTAAATTGAGAATTTTGTTGAGATGTTTTTAAGCTATCAGTTGAATTCGATTCATTAATCAAAGTTTTTAATGGTGTAAAATTATATGAATCTTGACCATAGCAAAAAATCTGCAAATACAAAATCGTTAGGCTGATAAAAAATTTGCGATTAATAAAATAAAAAATCAGATTTTAATTCTCCAGATTAAAAGAAAATGAATATCCGAACCAAATAAGCTTACTTATTGAAATATTATTTTCAAAAAATCCAAAATTATCAATTTTTTCATATTCTATAGTCATAAAAGCTCTGTGGCTTTTATTAAAATTATGATAAAACGTTAAAGATACTTCAGATTTTAATTCAGGGTACACCTTGCTTTTAATTCCGTGGCGCTCCTTGTTATATGAAAAAAATAATATATTTCTACCGTTATCTAATCCATAGATAAAAACTAAATCATCAGATGAAGAACCTGAATGAGCACCAAGGCGCCTACCTTCATAAGTAAAAAAATCATACATTGGTTTTGCATAAAAATTATCAGGCTCATTACCTCTATAAAAATTTGGATTAAAGGTATTTGATACTTTTGTTGATAAATATTCTAAACCATAAAACATTTTCAATTTATTTATCTTTGCATATTTTTTAAAACCAATCATGTAACCCAATGTGTGGTCCCAATGAGCAAGTAAATCAGTAAAATTACCACGATTATCATCGCTAGCTATTTCTGTATAAAATTCTAAATTAATTTTGGGAAAAACTAATTTTATATATCCACTTAATATTTCATCCCATATATCAAATCCTGGAGTTCCAGGTATAGTATAATCTAAATCTTTTTTATTTTGCCCAAAAAGAGGCTCAATTACTAAACTAGCTGCATCTAATAATGACCAACTTGAAATATTTCCAGTAGGGAAGTCTCCAGATAAATATGTTCTATGAATACCTGCCGTTATTTTCATTGAATTAGAATGATGTGACAAATAAGTCTTTAAACCTGAAAAATAAAGTTGCTCATTTGAACTGCTTTTGTAAGGCATAGCTATAATTTGCGAACCAAAAGAAAAGTTTCCGATTTTAATATCTTTGATTGTCCCCAAAAGATAAGTTTCTTGGCTAGGTGCATTAGGCGAAAGAACTATTGATGAATGAAACCCAGGGCCCCACCAGTGATGCATATTCCCATAACCAATTCCAAACCCATTATAATGTATTATTATCTTAGAATCTTTCAAGCCTATCTTTCTTCCTTCATAAGTTTTATTATAAATGTGATTATTATTCGCTTGATAAGTACCCAATGAATAAGAATTATCAAAAAAATCTTTATTTATTTTATGATAAGGTTCAATGTCTAAGCTTAGCCATTTATTTGAATACATAAATCGCAAACTATAATATTCCATAAATGTTCCCTGAGAATATAATTCACCAGCGTTATCAATATTTGAGTGTCCTGAGTTAGAAATAAAATCTGTGTTTAACTCCAAGCTAAGCGATGATTTATTATTAATTGATTTTTTTTCTGAAAAATTTTTTATTTCTTTAAAAATATTATTTATTGATAAAGATGAATGAAATTTTTGCTGAGAAAAAATGAAGCTAATTGAAAATAAAAAATAAAAAAATATTTTAAATACGTAACTATATTTTATGATATTCCTAATGATCCTTTTATTTTAAAATAGATAAAATTATATCAATAACTCTCAGTTGATTTTCTTGTGTCAAGTTTGAGCCAGAAGGTAAACAAAGCCCATCGAAAAAAAGTTTTTTTGAAATATCCTTAGAGTTATTTGAAATATAATGACAATCCTTATATAATGGCTGTAGATGCATCGGTTTCCATACCGGACGTGCTTCAATATTATTTTTTTCTAATCTTTGAATTATTTCATCTCTGCTCACTCCCGTTTTTTCTGTATCAACAGTAAGGGTGGTTAACCATCTATTTGATTTACCATAATCAGCATTTTCCATAAAACTCAATCCATCAATAGATGATAATGCATTATAATACCTATCAAAGATTTTTATCCTTTTATTAATAAAATTTTCAAGTTTTGATAATTGAGCTCGTCCCATTGCCGCAAGTAAATTGCTTAATCTATAATTGAAGCCTAACTCTTTATGCTCATAATATATTTTTTTTTCTCTTGATTGAGTGGCTAAAAAATGAGCTCTATTAACATAGTCCTCATTTTTTGAGACTAGCATTCCACCTCCAGAAGTAGTGATAATTTTATTACCATTAAAAGAAAGAATTCCTATATCACCAAAAGTCCCACATTTTTTACCTTTATAATCTGATCCAAATGCCTCAGCTGCATCTTCAATCACTAAAACTTTATATTTATTACACAAATCTGCAATCAAATCATAGTCACAGCTTTGCCCATATAAATCAACTGCAATTAATACTTTTGGCTTAAATTTTTTTATTGCTTTTTCAAGAGAAGCAATATCTATGGTCCAAGTTGAAGGATCTGAATCAATAAAAATTGGTTGCGCTCCCTGATATAAAATAGCATTCGCGCTTGCAGCAAAAGTCAAACTAGAGCATAGTACAATATCATTTTTTTTTATACCTAGTATAATTAAAGCTAAATGAAGGGCAGCAGTTCCCGATGAAAGCGCACATCCACTTTTTATATCTAAATAATCTGAGACTTCTTCTTCAAATAAATCCACATTTGGTCCTAAAGGTGCAATCCAATTTGATTCAAATGCATCAATTAAAGAATTCTTCTCTAGGGAATTAACATCAGGAGGAGAAAGGAAAATTTTATTTTTCATTAATTTTTTTTACGACTTTAGCTGGGATACCGTAACATATTGTATTTGGCGGCAAATCATATTTTACTAAGCTATTTGCTCCAACAATTGTATTCTTTCCTATTGTTACTCCTGGTAATATAGTCGAGTGACTACCTATTTTACAATTTTCTTTTAAAATGACCCTTCCTTTTTTACTATCAATAGTTGAAACTGAGTAAATCGAGCAATGCGATCCTACCTGTACAAAATCCTCTATAGTTACTCCTTCAAGTGCATTTATGTATGTAAACGCACCAATATCTGTTTTATAACCTAAACTAAAACTGCTTTTATTTTGTACTATCCAATTAAAAGAATTCATTTCCCCTTCATTAATTTCAGGATATTCCCATTTTTTAAATATTCGTTTTTGACTTTTCATGATTAATTGCCTTTAAATTTTTCTGTTGTTGCAAATCCTGCCTTATTTACATCTTTAAAATGAATTATCTTAAATATAGTTTTTATTATAATATTTAAATCTAAAAATAAAGAGCGGTTATCTACATACCATATATCTAATTCAAATTTCTTTTCCCAAGAGATGTTATTTCTTCCATTTATTTGGGCCCAACCAGTTAAACCTGGCAGAACCGTATGTCTTCTTAATTGTCTTTCATTGTACAAATTGCGATACTCAACTAGAAGTGGCCTTGGACCTACTAAGCTCATATCACCTTTAATAACATTAATTAGGCTTGGTAATTCATCAATGCTTGTTTTTCTCAAAAATTTACCAAATTTAGTTAGTCGCTTTTCATCCGAGAGCAAATTGCCTTTTTTATCTTTATTATTTGTCATTGTGCAAAACTTAATTAATAAGAATTCATTGCCTAGATATCCTAATCGAGGTTGAATAAAAAATACTTTTCCATGAAATGACAACTTTAATAGAATTGAAATAATAATGAAAACTGGAGAAAAAACAATTATACCAGTTATGGCTAATGAAAGGTCTAGCGTTCTTTTAATGATCAAGTGAATCCTCTAAAATAGCAATAAATTTTTCTGATAATTTTTCTCTAGAAAATTTCAACTTGGCTAAAGATAGGGCATTTCTACTCATTTCTTTTATTTGTATTTTATTATTAAGTAGTTTTAGTAGTTCTTCAGCGCCTATATTGGGATTATTGCTTATTCTTAATCCAGCATTATATTTTGTGATTACTTTTTTCTGCCAGCCTCCATAGTTAATTACTATTGGGACACCAGCCGCCAAAGAGTCAAAAAATTTATTTGCACTATTATTTTCCATCTCTTTTAAAGGTAAAAAAAGAGATGTAGAAACTGTCGCTAGTTGCATTATCCTTGGTATATCGTTTTTAGGGACCTGTGAAATACATAATAAATTTTTATTTAATATACCTAAATCTTTCGCTTTATTAATTATTTGATTCCTCATTTTTCCATCACCAATAATTAAAAACTTTATTTTAGCATTTTTCTTAGAAATAATTCCTGCAATTTCTACTAAATAATCAACTCCATTAATTATTCCAAGCGTGCCTAAGTAAACAACCAATGAATCTCCATTTCTAAGGAAGGTATTTGGTAGCTCAAAGCTTTTGTGATCAATCTTTTGGAAAAATTCAATATCACAACCGTTTGGAATATTAAAGACTGAATCTTCATTATATCCAGTTTTAATAATACCACTACACATTCCTTCAGAAAGCCCAATTATACTCACTGAATTTTTATAAGAAAAAAACTCTAATTTTTTTGAAAAGTATTTTATTAATGGGTTTTTAATTATTCCAAGAGCAATCGGTATTTCGGGCCACAAATCTCTGACTTCAAAAACCATATTTATTTTCAATTTTTTTTTAATCTTTATAGCAGGTAAAGCAATAGTCAAAGGAGTACTAGTTGCAAAAACTAAATCTCCACCAATCGAGACTCCTCTTTTGGAGGCGTAAAAAGCAAAATATATAAAAGATTTTGCCCTCCGATAAAATGACATATGATTATGATATGGACTATCTATCCAATGTACAGAAATGCCTTCTTTTTTTTCTATTTTCCATTCCTTTGAAAAAGTTTTAGCATCTCTTTTTGAAGAAATTATATGCACATCATGCCCTTTTTTTGCCAACCTAATCGCCATTTCATAAGACCTAGTACTACCTGGCATTGAAGGCCAATTAAAATATTGATGAAGGTAAATAATTTTCAATTCTATTTTTTGAGTTTGAGATTGCAGAGTGCTCTTGTTCCCGTATGAACAGAGTCAAATGAAATAATATTTCCTTTTCTGCTAACTCTTGGATGCAAGTCACAACCCCAATGTTTATAAAGTGTCCTTGTTTGAAATTTCTTAGGAGATTTTACAGAAGCTATTTCTTTAACGTAGCCACTTTCATGATTAACAATATATAATTTAGAATATCTTCGTTGATTTGGGTAGGTATCTGTTACAAATGAATTGCCATTAGCAAATGGGTGCTGATGACCATCAGAATTAAGAATTTTAT
>MDTE01172849.1_pt1 | contig 12976 bp, 10 predicted proteins | sample 811231 | NCBI WGS metagenome assembly MDTE01 (sample SAMN05326651, study PRJNA326480) | marine metagenome | isolation source: seawater | place: Indian Ocean: Red Sea | collected 2010
GTGTGGACACGGAACCTACGATCTTCATATACTGGGGCATAGAGTCGGTGTTGAAAGTAAACCAAGTAGCATGGAGGAACTTAAAATGGACAGATGGTTAGAAGAATGGGCACAAGAAGCGATCGAAATAGAGGATGTAAAGAAGGCTAACTCGTCTTTGCTGATACTTGCAGCATCGATTATAACCAGGAGGGCTTGAATTGTCGAGAAGTGAGCTATTGGACGTAGTAATTAGGGCGATAGCCGAATACCGCGCTCCAGCATGGATACAAAGCCCAAGAAAGTGAATTTACTCGCCTGAGAATTGTACTCTTTCCCCGCTGAGGACCCCTTTCAATCCCATTAGGGCGTCTTTAGTTGAGAATATGGTATCTAATCCATCTAGTTCTGATTGCAACCCCGCGGTTGGGTCTTCACGGGACTTGTTGGCGATGTCAATCAATTCAGATGCCATCTTGATGGAGACAGGGGCATTCCTGCCAATAAATTTTGATTGTCTGACTTCAAACGGGTTCAACTCAGATGAGGGGCCCATTAGTCTACTCTGCCAATCATCCCCGTAAACATCCATTATCTGTTTGATGAGTGTGTCTTCTGGATTACTGGGTAGATACCTATGACTGGGATGATCAACTTTACCATTTGCAATGTCGCTGATCGCCTTTTCCAATCCTGAATAGTCGACTACATCCGTTAGGTATCCCATGGAAAACGCCAAATTGGAATCTAACCAGTTCCCTGCAATAATGCTGTATCGGGCGCATTCGACACCCGCTATCATCACAGACCTCTGTGTCCCACCAAGTCCGGGGTATATGCCAATTCCAGTCTCTGGGAATCTCAACATAGTCTTGCCTTCTACCCCGATTCTGTGGTTGCAACACATCGCTAACTCTAGGCCACCCCCCAATGCCAGTCCTGACATCACTGCAATTGTGTTGATCCTTGATGATTCAATCGCATTCAGGATATCATGTCCCCTTTCTGTGAACTCCCTAATGTCATCAATCTTGTTATCTTCTATTTTGTCGACAAAGAATTTTATGTCAGCTCCAGCAACAAAGGCCTTCCCTGATCCTCTCAGTATTGCTGTATGAACAGATGGATCCGCCTCTAGCCCCTTCCACAAGTCTGTGAGCTGCGAAATCACTTCTTCATTCAATGCGTTCATGGCTTCTGGCCGATTGAAAGTTATGCTTGCCACACCGTTCGTGACTTCTAGATCGATCAACTTGAATTCGAACGGCTCTGAACCCTGTGTAGACAAGATAATTGGACTTTCAAACCCCGCAAGGACAGCATAGTCGGAGGCAATCCCATGTGCAACGTCGACTCCCAAATCGTTTGCTAACTCGAAGGGCCCCATCGGCCATCTCAACCCTACTTTGGCTCCTCTGTCTACATCTTCCATGGCACAGATCTCCTCTTCCACGATCTGGGAAGCAATGCAAAGAACCACTCCAAGCAATCTGTTTCGGATCTCCTTCCTGTCTTTAGAAGAAAACTCGCCACTTACCCCTGCCAAATCCCATTGAATGCCCTCTTCAACGAGCCTCCTAAGAGAGTCAGCCCCTTTGTATCGATCAACTTGCAGCTGTGATGCCAGGTAATCAGTTGAATGAAGGGCAATGGAGGGGCCAGTCAGATTCATCAATTCAAAGGGCCCCATTCCAATATCGAAGCAATCCTTCGCGACATTATCGATCTCTGCGGGCGTCCCAAATCCCTCGTCTAATAACTTACATGCCTCATTCAGCCATGGGACGAAAAATCGATTCACAACAAAACCTGGTCTATCCTTACAGAGAATAACGACTTTGCCCATGGCTCCACAATACTGTATGACTGACTGTATCGTCTCGGATGATGTCCTGGATGATGGAATAATCTCAACAAGTCTGTTTTTTGCGGGGTGATAGAAGAAATGCAGTCCGATAAAACGGTCAGGCCTGTCGGATAGAGTGGCTAGGTCCTCTACCGATAGGGAAGACGTGTTTGTGGCGATTATGGTTTCTCGATTGCATGACGAGGCGAGATCATTTAGAACGCTCGACTTCACATCAATATCCTCAAACACAGCTTCAATCACGAGATCTGTGTCTTCATGGATGGAATCCGCCCCAATCCCAACTGAGATGTTGGAGATGATACGCTCGACCTTTTCCTCGGAGAAAATTCTTCTTTGTATTGCCTCATCCAGAAATCCATTGATGGTTTCCATTCCGCGTTGTACAAAACCATCTTCTTTGTCCACCATCTGTACAGCAAAGCCTTCTTGGGCTGATTTCTGGGCAATTCCAGACCCCATATTTCCAGCTCCTATCACTGCCACGCGCTCTATCGGTCCCATGACACACCCTCCAGCATTCGGCTCATGAAATAGTCGGATGAAATCTGTCCTTCTTTTTGAATAAAACTTAGACTGATTCCCTTTCTCCGAATAACATGCAACTGGGGGTTGTTGATGTCATCGTCATAATTTCTCATCCAATCCTCGGAAGTATTGTCGCATACCTCATATACAAACAATGGACTTCTTTCAAAAAATCCAGAAGTAGTAGCTTTGACCCCGACCATTTGGCCAGAATCCGACTTCAACATGAGAAAAACGGCAAACTGCTTGGAAGTTTGGTGGGGGCGACAATCCTGCTCGCTATTGCCGCAGAAGCATACAGGGGAATGGTGTTGGATGTACCTCTTTCTGGATTGATCAGCCTCCATGGATGGTTGGGCATAATTCTATTCCTAGGTGCGATGGGAATGAGGAGAACAGGTACTAGGATTTCTGAAGAAATTCAAGTTGGCAAAGAAACAGGAGAGCAGAAAAGGACTCACTCAAAATTGGGAGGAGCGATGATGGTGCTCCTAGTCATCATTGTTTTCCTCGGGTTCCTGAGATTGCTCCAGGTATTAGGGTGATAATGCGTTATTCCTCCTCTACTCGGATCGGAGACCGGTTGGGAAAGAGGGCCTCGAGAATGAATTCCGATTGAGAGTCTGGGTCCAGATTCAACTCCCTTATTCTGTTTCTACCAGTTGCTTCCCATTTTCTGATTACCTCTGGATCCCCAGCGATTTCTATCGCTCTGTGCCATGCCTGATAATCATCACGTGGGAGAAGCCGTCCACAAATTCCATCGATAATTGAGTCCCTGAACCCACCCTCATCGACGAATAGTGCGGGAACACCGACAGATAGCGCTTCAATTGCAGTGAGGCCAAATGGCTCCCCATGGGCCATGGATATGACTGCCCTAGACCTCCTCATGGTTGCGATGAGCTGGCTAAGATCTAGGTTGCTATAGACCCACAGATCCACCTCTGACTTCTTGGCATGTTCCTTAAGTGCATGGAGATCATCATCAGATCCGCGCCCTACAACTACCAAGCCAACACCAGATCCCTCCAACATTGATATGCACTCCCAGATACCTTTCACCCAGTTGAATCCCCCGATAGTGACTACCCATGGTGGTTCTGGTAGATCCTCTACCTCTTTCCACGCCCCCTCTTCTTCATCGGTCTGCCTCTCAGTGAATTCAGAAGCAGAAACTGTGGGCCTGATCACGCCGGCGTCAAATCCGTAAATTGACTTGAACTTAGATGAGCTGTATGAGGAATTCGCCGATACGACATGATTCTCCCTGTTGACGTATTTTCTGACCATACGACGATCTGAAAACCTTGCAAAAGACAACGCCAAGCGAGTAATAATCATCGGTCTTTTTGGCTTTCCCCTCACATCCAAGTGCAAGACATTCTCATGTAGTCCTCTATCTGGCTCCAGGTAGTGTACATGCACCCTGGTTTCTGAGCCCACTAATCGAAGAATTCCGATTGATCCATCTCCACTAACCAAATGAATCCCGTCCACGATCGCCAACTCGTCCCTAATCCCGGGGACTTTCGCCCATGCATGGAACGATGCTCTCTGTTTTCTATGTAGCATCTCATCAAGTATTCCATTCGGCACTATCCACGGGTCATTTGGAATTAGTAATTTCAAACCTAGGTTGGAACATAACTTCTCCAATTCTTTTGACGGCCTGAGGGTTGCCACAGACACCTCAAATCGCTCCATGAGAGACGGGATTGCCCTCATGATATCTCTTTCTGCACCGCCCACCGGCTCAAAACAGCCCTTCGCTACAAGTATCTTGAGCTTGCTTTCTGACCCGACCTTCAGGCGAGTCTGCATGTCCCTCGGTGAAAGCGGTCACTTATTGTGGCTTCCGAAGCAGCTCAACTCAACTAGGCACGGGAATTACGCCCAATAGCATGTTCGTAAATCAGCTCTATCTGATCTGCAACCACCGGCCAAAGGAAGTCCTTCGCCAGGGTTGGACCGGCTTTAGACCAGGCACCTATTTTCCGGTCATCCGCACTTGCCATCTCAGACATAGCCTCGATACACGATTTGACATCATCAGATTCCATCGAGATGCCAAAGCCCCCCTCCGCTGTGAACTTGCCAAGGTCGTTCACATCGGACATGGCTACCGGCAAGCCTTCCCATGCAGCCTCCAACAGGATCGCTGGCAATCCCTCAAATCTAGATGGTAGAATCAGCGCAGAAGCGTTTCTTAGCAACCATGATTTTTCTTCTTCATCCACTAAACCGACGTAAACCAGGTCGGTGGTGGCCCGCCCAATGGATTTCAGGACCTCGGACTTTAGGGGCCCATCACCGGCAATCACCAGTTGGTGTCCGGATTTCGAAGAATCTTCCATCGAAGACCATGCTTCCAACAGGATGTCCAACCCTTTTTGTTTGGTAAGCCTCGAAAGATACAGCAAGAAAGGTCCCTGCGGGGCACCATCAGGAACCCGCTCTTTCTCCGTCGGTGGCTCAAAACCTGTGGGGATGACATCAATCCTGCCTTTCACGCCTTTTACTCTGAGTAATTGTTCGAAGTAGGGTCTGAGGACAATCCTTGCGTCTGATAAATCAAGGGTGTTTTTCCCCTGAAAATGCCATCGAACCCACTTCAACAACTTACCTGAATATGACGATTTGACATAGTCGTTATGGTAAGTTGTCACGATTGGAACCCCCAGTTTCGAGGCTTTCTTCGCCACTTTCCTTATCAGGATGGGCAGTGTATCGTGCAGATGAACAATGTCGAACTCCCCGGGGTCAAGTCCACTTAGGCTGACCATGGGATCAATACCAGATATGACAAAACTAGGAGGAATCCTGACAATATTCATTCCGAATCTCTTGAAAGCTTTCTCGTGATGTTCAGGTACATCTGCGCACCAAACCGTGACCTCATGCCCCTTGGAAACCAGCTCTCGCCCCAACAACTCGACATGACGATTCCCGCCTCCTATGTGTGGCCAGAACCAAACGTGAACCAATAGGACTTTCACTCAACCTTCTCCGTGTGCTCGGAAGAGGGGTGAGAACTTCAAGAATATCCAACAAGGCTCCCATCCTCATGCTTTGGAAATTCTAATCTAGATAGACGAAACATCATAAGAACTCTGGCCTTCGTTTGACCTATGCTTGAAGTCTCAGGCCTAAAAAGGGGGTTTGGGTCTGGTTCAAACAGACTTGAAGTTCTGAAAGGAGTGGATCTATCCTTACAAAAAGGGGAATTGGTGGCACTTATGGGGCCCTCCGGATGTGGAAAATCAACATTGCTCAACATCATTGGAGGACTACTCAAGGCAGATGAAGGACGAATAAAAATCGGCTCAAGAAACCCCTTGGTTTATGGAACCAAAGCACCCAATCAAGTAATCGACGTCCGAAGGAAAGGAGTGGGGTGGATCTTCCAAGATTTCCACCTGTTGGACCACATAACATCATTGGAAAATGTGATTCTTTCATTGGAATTAGCGGGCACAAGCTCACAAGATGCAGAAAGACGAGCAATAAATGCGATGGAAAGGGTGGAATTAGGCGACAGGATGCACTTCATGCCAAACGAGCTGTCTGGCGGCCAACAACAAAGAGTAGCCGTCGCTCGGGCCATAGCAGGCTCAAGGCCCCTGCTACTTGCTGATGAACCAACGGGAAACTTGGATGTGAAGGCTGGCGAGTCAATTATCTCTCTATTCAAGGAACTCTGCGCAGATCCAGATGATCCAATTTCGGTACTAATGGTGACGCACGATCCAATATTGGCATCAAAGGCCGACAGAATGCTTCTCATGAGGGATGGTAAAACAGCTGCTTCTGACATTAGATCAGCATGGGGGGAATCAACGGGGGATCCAATATGAGGTCAATTGGAGAGAAATCACTCGGCGATCGGATTTCCGACATACCAGCTGACATTTCTACCGCAATCAGAAGTGCGTGGATTGGAAGAGAAAGGGGCTTAGCCGTCTTTGCCGGAGTGTTCCTCGCCTCGCTGGTCATCACAACAGTTTTCGCGTACGGGGTCGGGTTATCCCAAGGTGCTCTGCAAAATTCGCTAAACGATGAGGTATACGACGCAAAAGTTGACTTTTCAAGTCAAAATGATTGGTCCTCGAGGACAAACGACTCTGCAGAGTGGGGATCAGTCTGTGACGAGCTACTCGACAGGGTCGAGATAATTGATTGTGGCCTAGTGTACGGAAGGCAGGGCCTCAGACTGTCAGGCTTTTTCGATGAGGGATTCGCACTCCCTCAACCCCTGAACGTCATTGAGGTCTCTGGTCCGACAGGAAACTGGGACAACGTATCATGGGACTATCCCGAAGCACTGGAGAACGGCCCATCGATAAATGGCGACAGGATCATGAGGATCGTCGATCCTTCCCACTATGACGGTGAGTTGGCTGATAGGTATTCCAATCGTGTCGTTTACGGCTCATGGCCAAGCGGCGATCAACCCGGCATCAATCCGGTGATACTACCTAGCAAGATCGCTAGTCAAGCAGGAATCAGGGTAAATGACACAATAGACTCACTAAATTTCACCTACGTCACTGACGCCCAGGTCATTGGTAGCGAACTCAAAGACTGTGAAGGCGAGATTATCACAAGGGATCTGGATGCCGGTGTTTACCAGTTCTGTACGGTGACCATGACCCTAAGTGATCTTACCATCGTCGCGGTTTACGAAGAGTGGCCTTTCACAAATCCAACACTTCTGTTCAATCCTGTGATCGTTGGAGACTCGGCCTTGTCCATCTCCAACAGGACTACCCTGGTTGTCAACGATCACGCTTACCTGGGGATAGCCATAGACAGGAACCTCTTACCCACTTCATCCACAGATGATGCCGCCGATTGGTTGGATGCCAACAGGAAGAATCTCGAAGACCAGGGCTACGGGCCCGATGGAGAGATCAAGATCGAATACAATGACCTAATTTCTGGAACAATCGTGTTTCTCAGGATATTTCTCGGGCTGGTCCAAGTGTTTGACTATATCCTGATGATACCAATAGTAATACTCTCATTCGCAGTACTAATTTACGGTTTGATACTATCGCTTGAACAAAGAAAACGGGAGATATCCATCCATCGCGTGATCGGGGGCACAGAGCGAGGCCTACGGGGGATGGTAATGCGCGAGCTAGCGGCTATCTCAATAGCGGGTTGGATTCTCGGATATTTGGTAGCACTATTATCGGTGCCTTTGATTCTCGATGCAGTCGGCTTCATGTCTTTCGAGAAGGGTGATTTAGACGTTAATCCTACACTCGGATTGGGCTACACAATGTCCGTCTTCCTCCTGACTGTAGGCATCGCCTACCTTGTCGCAAGGGGGAGGACGAAGGATTTCCTAGAAATGGAGATCGACGAGGGAGTGAGGAAGGTTAGATCAACACGAAAACCAAAGACATGGCTACAGGTCCTAGCTTTTGGAGTCGGACTCCTAGCAGCGCTGGAGAGTTACATCGAAACTAGGGGAGGTTGGGGTCCTTGGGGCGCTTCGGGAATAATTTCTGGGTTCTTCGTAGACTCGCTTTTAGCACTATTTGGCCCCTTCGCTCTATGGATAGGCGGGGCTCTCGTCTTAGGCAGAATTGGGGGCGCTGCCCCTCGAATAGTTTTGAAAATCATTGGATGGACACCAGCAATGGCAGACATCAGGAGGGGGTTGAGATCATCGGGATCCAATGAATCGGTCAATCGGCTTGCAGTCATTCTTCTGCTAACACTCTCGATAGTGACACTCGCCGCTGTTCAGGGATACACGGGGACACTGGTGGATGAAAGGACTGCATCAGCACAGGTAGGAGCCGATCTGCAAGTTCAATTTGAAGGACCTGTATCAGAAGATGTGGCCCGACAAAGGGTAAACGCGGCAATGAGTACTCTAGACAATCGCGCAGTGGATTCCATACAGTCCATGACATCAGTCGGCTCGACATTCGTCACAGCACAGCAAGGAGGAGGCCTTGTTCCCGCCCTGGTACTTTTTGATAATCACGAAGACACCCTGATCTGGGATAGCCAAGCCTCGCCGATCATAAACTACCAATCCTCAAAGGTCACCATCGGGGAAAACGCTGTCGACTTCTTCAATGTAGATGATGGCACCGTAGAAATCTTCCTCCCAACATTCACACCTGTGATCACGGGAACCGGCTTTGAGATCTCGACAACCTACACCTCGACCAGCCTCGACTATGAGGGTAGACATGAGTGGATCCCGGGAATGACCGGATCTGAATCCACCCAGGCAGTTTTGATCGGCGAGTCGACTTACAGGGAACTCGCAGGGAACTCTACTGTGGACACTTATACGTCCCCCAGATGGTTCTTCGAAGTTTGTGACCAGACAGATAGCGATTGTCAATCGGGTCTAGAGAGGTTGAGCGCTGAACTACTAAACATAGAAGGCGTGAGCCTTGCACTGGACTGGAATACTGCACATTCAGAGGTCGAAAGGAACGGAGGACTAATTTTTGGCACCCAAGGTCTCCTCAGCCTTCAATTCGTTGTGGCCTCCATGGCATCAGTAGCCTCTGCCTTCGTCTTCCTGTCCCTGGTGTTGACACAGAGGAAAAAGGAACTCGCAATTCTTCAGGCCATAGGTGCCAGCCCCTCTCAGATAATTAAGCTGGTTTTGTTTGAGATTCTGGCCATAGTGGGGATGAGCATGGGCCTGGGAATCCTACTTGGATTGGGGATAGCCCAATCGTTCAATGGTTTCTTCGCCATCTTCGGCTTCCTCTTCCAGATATTCCTGGGCTCTCAGGCTGTCGTTGATCGGACACTGGTTTGGCCATGGATGGAATTAGCATTTGTCAACGTCATCGTCTTGGTTAGCGTGATAGCTGCACTTCTTCTTGTCACAAGACGAGCATTGAATTCGGATTTGGCTGTAGTACTGAAAGGTGAGTAACAATGAACCAGAACCTAATTCTTGAGGCAGAGGGCTTGTACCACGTCTATGAGTCATCTGCATTGGATGGAAACGTCGTGGCCCTGCGGGGCCTTCACGTCAAGGTCAGGCCGGGCGAAGCGGTAGCAGTCGTGGGCCCATCCGGCTCAGGAAAATCCACTTTGCTCAAATGTCTTGGAGGGCTCATGAAGCCTAGTGCTGGAAACGTCGCATTTCAAGGCAGACAGATAAACAGACTTACGGGACCTGAACTCGTTTCCTTGCGCCAGGACACAGTGTCTTTCATCTTCCAAGATGCAAATCTACTCCCAGACATGAATGCAATGGACAACGTTGCCCAACCCCTGAGGCACCAAGGTGCTAGTGCTGCGTACGCTAGAAAGAAGGCTGAAGACCTCCTACACAGGCTTGGGATGGGTAGCAGGTGCAGGGGAATGCCCGCCCAACTTTCAGGGGGGGAGCAACAAAGGGTTGCCATAGCGAGGGCGCTAATTACAAATCCCAAACTCATACTCGCAGACGAACCAACTGGGGCCTTGGACCCCATCACGAGCAGGGAGGTTCTGTCCCTGTTCGCAAGGCTGCATGAGGAGGAAGAAGTAGCATTCTTACTGGTCACCCATAGCCGGGAAGTCGCATCATTTGCAGATCGATCACTTGAACTTAGGGAGGGGCGATTCATCGCTCAACATGGTAATGACGTCGATATCAGTGACCTTGGTAATACGCGCGCGCTCATCATTGACGAGACCGGCACTATGACACTCCCCCCAGAGATTTTGACAAAACTAGGTGGACCTGGCAAGTTCGACATGGAGACAGGCCAAGGAAAGCAGATATTGACCTTGATACGATCAGCAAGTGACAAATCTGAGGATTTTAGTCATAAGGGATCACTGGTCCTAGCTACCGAATGTCCAGCATGCAAATACCAGTACCTTGACGACTCGCAGGAGTGTCCTTCCTGCGGTTCATCTAGGCCGATGGTATTGGAACCAGATTCCTAATTCAGAGTCACCGGCAACGAGAAATTCTGAGGCTTGGCGATACCAAGATCCTGGGGCAAATCACGAGTCTTTTCAGGAAGTTTGACGGGAATCATCTCCCTCCCAATAAGGCTCACCCTGCTTTCCTTTCTGTCAGATAGGACTTCTCTTCCCACGAGTGGGGCGAGAGTCCTTGAGAATTCCATCACGTCCTCGTGACTCGGCATGTTCTCAATACTGAGGTTGTTCCTACTGTTTCCAACAAAGACATATCCCTTAGCCTCTATGAAATCAGGATCTGCCAAATTGTCTAACCTCGCGTACTCATCATGATAGCCAAGAGACTCTCCTTTGATCAGTGTATGTCTACAAACAGTCCTTGTATCCAGCGATGGAAGAATTCCCAATGTCTCCTCCAATTTGTTGAAGGCCGCCTGATCGAACTTGGGCTTGCAGAGCCGATCGAATATCTCCTTGTTAGGGGCGTCGACACTGACGTACAGCTGAGTTGGCAGGGGATCTAAATTCTCAATTACTTTGGGCAGGCTACCGTTCGTCACAAGGAAAGTACTCGTGCCATGTTGATGACAGACCTCAAGAAACTCACCAAGTCTTGAGTAAAGAGTAGGCTCGCCATTCAAGGAAATCGCAACATGTTTGGGATTTTGTGCCTCCAGCCACTTTTCTCGATCCGCTTTGGGATTACCACCATACCCTGTCAACAATCTTCTGTGAGCTTTTACACTCTGTAGATATAGTTCGTAGGGATCATCATCTATCTTATTCAGTGTGTCTGAGTGAGGCTCTCTCCAACAGTAGGTACAGCCGAGGTTGCATGTATCCACATTTGGAGCCATCTGCATGCAACCATGGCTTTCTATTCCATAGAAAGTCCCCTTGTAGCATGATCGATCGGCAATCAGGGATTGCTTAGTCCAATGACATACCTTCACACCGCCATGATCTCCGACGAGGTGATAACGTTGCTTGGCAAGCCTAGCTGCAATCTTCGGCTCAATCTTTGTCACAGGCCCAGCGTCCATTTCCCAGACCCTCCACATGTACCATTTGACTTGAATCATTCCTAGGCTCTGTTTGTTGCTCATTCAGGCTGTTGTACTGTGAATGATGCCGGAACCCCATTTCTGATCCCTGTTCCATAGGCAAAGATCTCAATCCCCTTGGAACCCCCTCCCTTCGGTCTCTGGGTACCGATCATGCTTGTGTCCAGTCTAACCCCCACAACGTTGTCGAATCCCTTGCTATCAGCGACCTCTCTTAGCCTCTGCAGGACTTCCGACCTTCCAATCGCCAACAAGTCCCTGTAGATATCAACGGAGCCTCCGATTAGGTTGTACAAGAGCGCTAAAAGTTGTTGCCAGTGACTGGGGCCGATGACGATGCTCGCCCATATTACTTCTGGATTCGATGAACCTAATGGGATCCTAATTTTATCCATGGAGAGTAAATCTCTGCCCACCTTTTCGAGAGTGTCTTTCTCCCTCCTCAGAATATCATCCTTCCAGCGCTTCCTGCTGGCACTTGAAGTGAGCGCGCCGTAGAGAAACATGAATGGGTATGCCAGTGTGAATAAGCCCCAGACGGCGACCCACAGGATTAGAGGTAATATGAAAAAAAGCAATACAAGATAGCCTGAAATCTCCATTCAAATAACACTCCAGTCATTCAACGATAACCGCTGTTCCATAACAGAACAACTCCGCTGCTCCGGGTGAAACAGCTGAGGTCGCAAACCTCAGATTCACTACCCCATTCGCCCCTCGTGCTTTTGCGTCTTCTATCATCCGCGAGAAAGCCTCGTTTCGGGATTCTATCAGCAGATTCGTGTATTGATGCAACTCACCACCTACTATGTTCTTTAGCATCTGAGATATGTCCCTGACCACGTTTTTGGCCCTTACCGTGGACCCAGAAACGACTCCTAATTGGTCCTGAATTACGAAACCTGGGATCGTCTCTGTGTTCACAACGTGTATTCCGTCCACCAGCGAAGGCATGGTTCAAACAGGTAAAGACGGTTTTTTATTTCTCTGAAATATGAAAACCGGAGATCAAGTCATACTTATTTTGTGAATCCTTGGAGCGAGCGGACACGACAAAAATAGATGCGAATAAACACGAGTTGCAAATTACGATCTGTGCAAGCGAGAATGCTAGGCCTACGCCTTCTACTAGATACAACCATTTCAGATCCTCTTCTAGATCGAATTCTGAATATTCCGGGATAAAACCTACATCATAGTAGATTATTGTGGTAATGACTTGACTTATCATTAGCGTAGCAACCCAAAAATAACATAATTTTAGTCCTAGATCACGGTCCCCTGACCACAAAATGGGCACTGAAGCTGCCGAAATTAATGTCATCAGGAGACCGAATCCTGCGGTAATTTCGAATAGACCTGAGTCAGCAAGTTCCTCCCAGTATCCGATTGACTCATTCCAGAAGGTCTCGCCCTGCTCCCACTCCTCTTTCTGTTCTGTGGTACCATTTTGGGGATACTCTCCTGCTATTTCGCTCCATTCCCCAGGCCAATAGGCCCCCACAATCTTGGGTGTCGCTAGAGCACTTGCAATTGTCGAAAGTGAAAACAAAAACATCAATCCCATGAAAATTGAGGTACCTTTGAGCCACCAAGGATTCGGTGCAAAGAATTGGTCAGACACGGTCGA
>MDTE01065508.1_pt1 | contig 12975 bp, 10 predicted proteins | sample 811231 | NCBI WGS metagenome assembly MDTE01 (sample SAMN05326651, study PRJNA326480) | marine metagenome | isolation source: seawater | place: Indian Ocean: Red Sea | collected 2010
CGGCGGGCCGAGCCGGTAGATCTGCTCGTCGCGATGCCTGCGGATCGAGTGTCCTCGCCGGGGCGCGAACTGCGTGTGGCTCAGCTCAAAGATGGATGTCCGCAGGAGCTTTGTTCTCAGGTTTATGGCGAGGTGCGGCGCGGACAGGATTGGCTGGCTCATCTGGTTTTAGAGGTTGACCTAGAGTCTGATGGAGAGGTTTGGTTGCTCGTGTTTTGCGCCAATCCCGCTGCCGAGTTACCCGACTATCCCGCACGGATGAGCGTGCGGGGCGAGGGGGTTGGTTTGGAGATTGAGACGCCCCACTACGTGGCTACACTCTCCCGACAGATGGGCCAACTCGAAGCGCTGACCCCTAAGTGGCACGCGGGTGGGATGCGGCTCTCGACTCATGGTAATGGACACGGCGAGCCGCCGAATCTCGACTGGGCTCACGATTATATGACCGCTGGTCCTTTTCAAAAGATGCGGGTGACCAACTGGTCCGAATGCCCGAATTACGAGGTGATCCGCGGTCCGCTCTGTACGATCGTGCGGCGCTTTGGTTTTCCCCATAGCCCGGTGCATCCGCTCTTTGCACCGAGTCGCCTCTTCATGGATCTGAGCTATACTTTTTATGCCGGCGCATCCTATTTCCTCAAAAGTGGACGGATGGAAGCCACGCGGGATTTCTGCGCTCACGTGGCCCGCGATGACGAGTGGTATTTCGGCGGTCGGCCCTTCGATGCAGCGCTGTGGATGGATAAGGCGGGGCAGGTGCACGAGGGCGAGATTCCATCGGATCAAGTCGACCAGGTATGGGGGGTAGGTTTTTTTCACCGCCAGAGTCGCGATAGCATCTTCGCTATTTATCTCGAGCATCGGCTCGAGGGGAGTGCGAATTCCGGGCCGGCCGGAACGACGCCGGCCGTGCTCTATCCGCATATTGATCTCACTCTCGATCACGCCAAGCCGGGAGGAACACCGCATGCGTCGGTCTGGTGTCGCCCGATGCTACGCGACAATGCCTGGCTCGAAGCGGGCACCTCGCTGGTCCAGCGCAATGCCTACCTGCTCGCTCCCTATCCCGAGATGGGAGGGGCAGCGGAGTTGGAGGCCTTGCGCGAGCGCTTGCTTAATCCTCTAGCGGTGAACGTTGATGCAAGTGCGCCGCAGATCGAGGCCGCCGGTGCAGAACAGCCCCTGGCGAGGATCGGTGAGCGTAGCGTCGACTGGCCTCGTAAGCGTGCGATCTGGCAGGCGATGTGCGAAGTGAACGAGGATCAGTTTAGCAACGTAGATGCCAGCCTGGTCGATATGGGCTACATCTGCGATGTGTGCACCAGGGGCAGGGATATTCGGGTGTTGATGACGATGCCTCATAAAGGTCGGCCGAAATATAATTTTCTCGCCAATCCGCTGCGGGAGCGATTGGCGCAGTTGCCCGAGGTCGGATCGGTCGTCGTCGACCTGGTTTGGGAGCCTGCCTGGTCTGCCAGCCGGCTCAGCGATCGCGGGCGCCAACTGATGGGTTTGGATGCCGGTTGATATGCGAATCGAGGAGGTGGGGACATGGCTAGGATGACGGCGGGACAGGCGCTGGTGGAATCGCTGCGCGCCCAGGGGGTCGAGGTGGTCTTCGGGATTATTTCCAGTCATACACTGGACATATTCGACGCACTCTATGATCATCGCGATGCGATTCGCTTTATCAGCGCCCGACATGAGCATGCTGCGGCGATGATGGCCGACGGTTATGCGCGAGCGACTGGCAAGCCGGGGATTTGTCTGACCAGTAGCGGTCCGGGTGCCGCCAATTCGATGGGTGGTATAGGCGAGGCCTACTTCGCCTCTGCGCCGGTATTGCATCTGACCAGCACCGCGGAGGAGTCATTGTACGAGCGTGGTCTGGGTACTATCCACGAGACGAAGGACCAATTGGGGATGTGTGCCACGGTGGCACAGCAGTGTTTTCATATCAGCCGCCCGGAGCAGACGCCGGAACGGGTACGCAAGGCCTTCGAGTTGTTTGGTCGGCAACGTCCGCGACCGATTCAGATCGAAATCCCGGTCGATGTTCAGGGGCAGGTTGCTGAGATGGAGGTCCCAAAGCTTGTGCAGCACGAGGCACCAGCGGCGGAGCGGATTCTGGTCGAGGAGGCTGCGGCCCTCTTAGCTGCTGGGAGCAGGGTTGGGATCTTGGCGGGAACTGGGGTACATCGCTCTGGCGCCACCCGGGTCTTAACTCGGATCGCGGAACGGCTGGGTGCGCCGGTTTTCACTACCGCCAATGGCAAGGGAGCGATTGCCGAAGATCACCAGCTCAGTCTGGGGATGTTCGGCGGCGAATACGATTTTCCTCCGGGCGGGCGCGAAGATCCGCGGTTGGTTTTCGCCCATACGCTGGATACCTTGCTGGTGGTCGGCTCTAGTTTGTCCTACTTCCGGGTCAAGTCCCAGGGTTTGGAGCAGCCCGCTCATCTGATTCACCTGGATATCGATGCCGAGTCGATCGGTAGATGGTATGAGCCGGAAGTGGAATTGTTCGGTGATGCCGGGACAGTACTGGGGCAACTCGAAACGGCATTGTCCGATATATCGATAGAATCGGAGGCGGGTTTCGCCGCTGAGGTCGCTGAAGTTCGGTCGGCAATCCGGGCGTATAAACGCCAGACGATGCCCAATGAGACCCGGATTATGGAGGCGATTCGCGCCGCTACAGCTGCGGATGCCATTTTTGTCGGCGATGTCGCTGTCTGTAATCACCGGGGGGCTAACTACTGTCTCGAGGCCTATGATCAGCGCACTTATATGACGCCGGCTTGGGGCGGGCTGGGTTTTGGATTGCCCGCTGCAGCTGGTGCGGCTGCTGCCTTGCCCGGTCGTCAGGTCCTGTGTCTTATCGGGGACGGTGGTTTTCAGTTCAATATCCAGGAGTTGGGTACCTGCGTGCAGTACGGGCTCAAACCGGTGGTGCTGGTCTTCAACGATAGCGCCTGGGGACTTTTGCGGCATTTTCAAAAGACCCGGAACAATGGGCGTTATATTGCCAGCGAACTCCACAATCCGGATTTTCGCCAATTGGCCGAAGCCTATGGAGCTCACGGGGTAAGGGTCGAGTCGCTGGCCGAACTGATACCGGCTCTGGAGACGGCGCTGAGGGCCGAGACGGTCACGGTGATCGATGTGTGGACACCCGATGGCTTTGCCGGTTTCAGCTGATAGGAGGACCGAGTGTACATCGAGCATTTGAACGAAGAGATTGGCGCGGAGGTTACGGGCGTCGATATTCGCACGTCGATTGATGAGGAGACTCGGGCCCGATTGCGTGCTGCGCTCTGCCGATACGCAGTGCTGGTCTTTCGCGATCAGAAGATCAATGATGCACAGCAGGTCGCTTTCAGTGCGAGTTTCGGCCCAGTGGAGATGACCCTGCCCAACGATCCGATCGGCGATGGAGGACCGGTCGGGGTGATTGCCAATGTCGATGAGCATGGGGAAATCATTCCGCCGCAAGATCCGCGAATGCTCTATACACTGGGCAATGCACTTTGGCACTCCGACGGCTCGTTTAGAGAGGTTCCGCTCCGCGTTTCGCTCTTAGCGGCCAAGGTGGTGCCACCGGAAGGCGGCGAGACCGAATTTGCGAGCCTCACTGCGGCGTACGCGGCGCTCTCGGGTGAACGCAAGGCCCAGCTCAAGGGGTTGTCTGCCGAGCATAGTCTGGCGCATTCGCGGGCCCAGATCGCAGCGAATTTACTGAGTGAGGCTTTTTTACAGGAGACTCCACCGGTCGTACACCCTCTGGTGCGGTCTATTCCCGAGACCGGGGCCAGTGCTTTGCTGGTCGGTTCCTATGCTACGCGGGTGATCGGCTGGCCGCTCGAGCAGGGCCAGGAACTTTTGCAGGAACTGCTGCAGTGGTCGACCCAGCCGCGATTTGTCTACCGACATTCGTGGCGGGTCGGCGACCTGGTCGTCTACGACAATCGCTGCGCTTTACACCGGGGGAGATCGTGGCAGCGAGAGCAGTACAAACGCATTCTGCACCGCACGACAATCGCGGGCGACGCGGTGGGTTGAGCATAGAGTCGTACGGTCCGCTATACTGAGTGATCCCTGGTGCGGAGGGCTCGTTTTTTTATAGATCCAGAGTTTCCATCGCCACCTCGTCGGGATAACCTGGCCAGAGGTGCATGCGTTTTTCCATCGGCGCAAAAACAACCGCGAAGTCGGTGTGCAAATCGCCTTCGCCGCGTTGACAGATCGCGCCTGCCGGATCGCGGTTGCGCAAAATATCTTGTGGCAGGGCTCCAGAGGCGAGCAGGGTTTGTGCGGTTTTAAGACGTTGGACTCCGTTGTGGTGGATGGTGGCATGCTGTTCGGGATTCTGCGCGGCGAACTCCTGATCGAGGATGTGATTGGTATGGGCCAGTGGGATGGCGGCCTGATCGAGGACTACCATGCCGGCGCTGGTCTTTTCGATCAGTGCCAATCCACCTTCGGCGTCGCCGAGGATCAGGCTGAAGCCGTAGGCATTGAGTTCGAGGGTGCGGATATGGGCGATGGCCTGCTCGATATCGGCGCAGGCGGGTAGGATTGAGTGCAGTGCGGTCAGCGAGAAGAGTCCGTCATCGCGCAACGGACCGGGAATGCCGGTCATCCCGATGCAGAGTCCGCACTCGTTGCCGCCGGCGACCGTCCAGATGGTGCCGGCGAAGTGAAAATGTCGGTGGGCGTAGCCGGTGTCGGGCGTGGTGGTCTCGAGGATATTCATTCCCAACTCTTGTTCACCGATATCGTCGCTTTTGCCCAGGAGTGGGCGGCCTTGATGGTCGCGGCTGCCGACCACGGTACACTGGGGCAGATGGTTGCCGAGGCGGTGGTAAAACGTCAGAGCGAAATAGAGTTCCTGGTCGAGGCCGAGTCCTGCGGCCAGGCCGGCGCATTCCGCGATAGCCTGGGGATAGTGTTTTTCCTCTTCTTGGCGCCATACACTCATCAGCGGTCCGATCTGCGCTAAGAGAGCAGACCGTGAGGGAGCGGTATAACGCTGCTCTAATTCGTCGATTCGCCTATTGATCCAGGGCAGGGCCAGGTCGCGGGTAGCTTCGCCCTGTTGCTGGCCGCGCTGGTACGGGGTACCGCGGGTTTCGATACGCAGCATGGCTAGCCCAATTGGGTAGCGCGACCGCTGACGTCGCGATAGTGATCGAGTTGGTCGACGTCGAGTTCGACGCCTAGCCCAGGCCCTTCGGGTACTCGAGCGACCGCCGGACCGAGTTCCAGTGGTTCGGTGAGCAGGTCGGCCTGGTGGTAGAGCGGGCCGAGGTAATCGCCGGGATAGCGCTGGTTGTCGATCGATGGTTCGGCAATGCCGATGTGGAGCATCGCGGCGGTGGCGATGCCCAGTTCGAGGTTCGAGCCCATCGAGCAGACCAGGCCGGCGGCGCGGGCGAGGTGGGCGATCTCGCGGGTCGCGGCCAGGCCGGCGTGTTTTCCGGGATAGACGCTGAGTATATCGCAGGCGCCGAGTTCGCTGAGTCGGCGTGCGTCCTGAAGAGTGAAAACGCTCTCGTCGGCCATGATGGGTACGGCAGTGTCGGCGCGCAGGCGGACTAGATCGTGTGGGTCGGTAGTGGGGACCGGTTGTTCGGCGAAGAGCAGATCGCAAGCGGCCATTTCGCCGAGGCAGTGGCGCGCGGTGGCCAGGTCCCAGCCCTGGTTGGCGTCGATGCCGATGGGTATTGTGGGGCCAGCCGCTTCGCGCACGGCGCGGACCCGGGCGATATCTTCGCGCGGATCAAGTCCCACTTTGACCTTGAGACAGGTTGCTCCCCATTCGAGAAAGCGTTCGGCCAGCGCTACTGCCTGTGGTACCGCGAAGGCGCCGACGACCATTTTCATCGGCAATGTCTCGGAAACTTTGCCACCCAGCAGCTGGTAAACGGGCTGGTTTACGGCCTTGCCGGCGATATCCCAGAGCGCCATTTCTATCGCTGCTTTAGCGAAGGGGTTGTGGCGTATGGTGCCGTCGATTTTGTTGCGTAGACGGCTCAGGGCAGTCGGGTCTTCGCCGAGGAGTGCGGGGCCGATCAGACCTTCGATAGCGGCGACACAGCCCGGGCTGGTCTCGCCGCTCCAACGCGGCGAAAGCGTCGCTTCGCCGAGGCCGACAAGCCCTTCATCGGTATGGATCCGGACGATGACATAGGGTGAGACCACGTGTTCGCCACCGGCGGTCTTGGTGGTCAGACCCTCTTTGAGCGGAACTTCAACGGGAATGGTTTCGATCTGAGTGATTTTCATTAGAAGCTGCTGGCGGCGCTGGTCTTCGGGCACCAGCGGGCGGTAAAGAGGTATTCGAGCAGAGCTTGCTGGGCTGTTTGGCTGCCAAGGCGCTTGAGGGTTTGGGCGGCTTTGGCGCTGACATAGCGGTTTTCGCTATCCAATGCGGCGACTATTGAGTTTTGCACGGGTGCTGCGTCGGGGCCGAGGCGGAGTAGGGCCAGAGCTGCATTGCGGCAGGTCCACTCGTCGTCGTCGCTGAGGCACGGGGCCAGCGCGGTGGCAATATCCTCGCCGCCGGTGACGCCGAGCGCATCGATCGCATTGCGGCGACTCGTTACCGATGTGTCGCTGAGCATTCCGATCAGGGTTGGTGCCGCACTCGCGGCTGTCGCGCCTATATCGCCTAGGGCGTCGGCGGCCTGAGCACGGCGGGGTTCGTGTGAATCGGTACAGGCTTCGATCAGTGCGGGTACGGCGCTGGCATCGAGTGCGGTCAGGGCGTATCCAGCATTGCGGCGGACCGCTTCGTCGTCGTCGCCAAGAAGGTCGATGAGAGCTGGGATGGAGCGCTTATCGAGATGATAGGCGCTTGCTAAACTCAAGGCTTCGCGGCTATCGCGCAGGGCTTCGATATCGCCGCCGTTGGATGGTGGACTGGCTGCGCCTCCGTGCCAGGCCCACATATTTTGCCAGATCGCAGTGCGCGAGTCGTCTGTCGCTGGCCAGGGAGCACCGCTGGTATTCCAAGTTGGACCGCTGGGTTCGTCGAGCCGAGTGAAGAGAAATTTGACCATATATCGCTTTTGGTCGCTGTGGTTGGGCATGGCGCGATGCCAGAGGTCGTAGTGGACCAAGACGACGCTACCGGCCTGCCCAGTGAGCGGGACTTCGCCGGATAAATCACCCTCGGGAGTGCTATTGTGATACTGACTGCCGGGGACGATGCCGGTCGGTCCGAGATCGACGGGAGTATCCTGGGGATAGTAGAAAGCCATGGCCCAGCGAGTTCGGTGGTGCCGTTTGGACCAGGAGTCTTTGTGCATCTTTTGTCCCTCACTCCCGGGTGGATTGAAGTGGCAGTGGCGGTGGGGGTGTAGGTAGTAGTCGGGGCCGAGAATGCTCTGCAGAGTACCGTGGACCGAAGGATCGTCCAATACCTGCTGTATGGCAGGAACTCGTGGCAGAACATTGTTGCCGGGATTGCCCTCGGTGGTAAAGACCTCCTCGATGCGCTGGCGGAGGTCGGAGTGGAATTCGGCGGACAGGTCGGTCTGCACTGTGATATAGCCGTTGCGGATAAATTCCTGCATCCGGGCGTCGTCGAGCAACTGAGGCGGTTTGTTCATACTCGGTCCCCGTTTCAATCGGCGCGGAAGACGCCTTCTTTTTGCACGCGGTCGTGGGTGGTCGCAAATTCGGTGGAGCCATCGTCTTCCCAGATCTCGGAGCGAAAGCCGCGGTCGACACCTTCCTGGTGACCGGTGATTTGGGTCGGAGAAATATAGGATGGCCCATAGTACGTGTGACCGCCGGGCATGTGCAGGACGCCGACGTGGGTCGGGCGTTCGACGATCGCCTGGGCAGCCAGGCGTGCAAGGGCATCTTCATCGACTTCAAAACCCAGTCCCGGGCCATTGGGTACGGGTGAAGCGCCATCGATAACGGGCAGGGTAGCGGTGGTATAGTCTTCGGCGTACTGGTCGTCGAGATTGATCGAATGGGCGGTGTGGGTCGGCAGGACCGAGGCCATGTGCATGGCCATGGCCTTGCCCAGGGTGCCGCCCTCGAATTGTAGCAGAACCTGGACATTGGCCTTGCCGCAGGCCCAGCCGGCGGCCATAGTGTCTTCCAGCGAGCCACCGATCATATACATGTCGGCGAGACCGTAAATCAGTTCCTGTACGCCGCCCAGCGGAGTGCCGTGCATGATCAGCGGGAGGTCGGTTTGCTGGCGCAGGCGTTGCCAGCCGTCGATGTCTTTTTTGTCCAGCGGGTCTTCGATATAGCCGACGATCGGATGGTTTCTCTCCAGCTCTTTGATGATCGGCAGGGAGGATCCAAGGCTGCGGTTGTGGTTGAAGTCGTAGTGGATGCGGAAACTCTCGGGGGCGACCTCTTCGGCCAGACGGGTTTGTTCGAATACATCGTGGTAGGTGCAGGTATGGATTTTGTAGACGCGATAGCCCTCTTCGGCGGCGCGTTTGATTTCGTCGCGAAATATTTCGGGCGCGGCCGGACGGGTCCAGGCTGCGACGGGAATCACATTGCGCTTTTTCTGGCCGAGGAGCTTGTGCACGGGAAGGTCGAGTGCTTTGCCCATCGCGTCGTACAGGGCACAGAGCAGGCCGGAGCCGCCAGTGCCGCGATTCTCGTTGATAAAATCGAAGGGGCTTTTGCCGATGAGACCGGCAACGGAGTCTCGGTTGGGGATCGCAAAGGGGCGGACACGGGTGTCGCCGTAGCCGATGATCCCGGCATCGGTGTGGACTTTGTAGACGACGCGGGCATCGATGCCGTAGAGATCGACGCGGCGGGTGGCGTAGCGGGAGGCGAGTTTTGGAGCGATGGGAATAACTTCGATATCGGTGATCTTCATTACTACTCCTTTGTATGATCGGTCGATTCGTATTCCAGCTCTTGACAAAGAAAGTGAATGTCGCCGCCAATCAGCCTGTATTCACGCTTTCGGAACGAGTAATTTCAGGCCATTCAATTGTCGGCGTAATGAATCCCGGGGGCGTTTCATCCTGTATGGGGCTACCCCTGCGATGGCAGATTCTTTCCACCTCCTGGTTTAAATGCTAACAGAATTATCCAAGGGTCGTCAAGGATAATACGCTCCGATCTTGTTGCCTATTCCGTGGAATCGATTTACGGCAAAGAACATTGCCCGGAAATTGCCATAGGGATCTGTGGTCGATTTGTGTTCTCGATTCTCGTTAGTTCTTGACTGTGGAGATGGAGAACGGATTCTGCATAGGATCTCCTTGATGGGTTGAGCCGTGCGGCGTATTATCCGTATCAACAAGTCTGTTGGCGCGCTGATGGAATCGTTGCGAAGGAGGTCGCGCAAGCGATGGCTAAGCTAAAAGGTATTATCCGTGATGAGGCGTCCGGAGCGCGGGTGCCGGCCAAAGTACACGTGCTCACTAGCAGTGGGCGTTTCATCCACCCGGCTGATAGTATTCTCAAGGTTGGGCCCGGCGATCCGTTTTTTTACTGCGATGGAGAGTTCGAGTTGAGCGTCGCGCGCGGAGCGGTGGATATCATCGTCGAGCGCGGCACTGAGTACGCTCCGTTGCACCAGACGCTCTACGCCCCGGTGCAAGGAGTGGTCGAGGTAGACCTGCTGCTTCGCCGCTGGATCGACCTGCCCCAAGAAAACTGGTATCCGGGCAATACCCATATTCACTACGACGAATTGGAGAGCAGACCGGAGGAGCGCTTGCGCCTGGAGCCCGAGGTCAACGACCTGAGCACCACGGCGATCAGCATCCTGCAACGGGGGCAAATTCCCTATGCTTCCAATAAATTCCCCATTGGTTTTATGATTGATTTCTCCACCGACCACCGCCAGGTCGATTGCGGCGAGGAAAGCCGCCATAATTCGGGACACGGTGGCTACGGTCACGTGATGCTGCTCAATTTGCGCAACCTGGTCGAGCCGGTCAGTCGCGGTGATCTGGTCAGTGCTTTCGACCCGGATTACCCTCCGCTCTGCCACGCCTGTGATGATGCACGGACTCAGGGGGGGATCGTGATCTGGTGCCACAACGGGCGCGGGATGGAGGCTCCAATCGCTGCAGGTCTGGGCAAACTCGACGCGTTCAATCTCTTCGACCCGTGCTGGAAAGATGTCGAATACGATATTTGGTACAGGTTGCTCAATTGCGGGATCAGATTGCCGGCTTCAACGGGGTCCGATTGGTATGTTTGTTCGAATAATCGCGTCTATGTACAAACAGAGGACACGTTCACTTATTCGAACTGGTTGGAGGGGTTGCGTGCGGGCCGGACGTTCATAACCAACGGACCGGCGTTGTGGTTGGAGGTCGAAGGTGAGGGGCCGGGAGCGCAGATCGCAGTGAGCGATCGGGCATCGGTGGTGGTGAAGTGGCGTTCGCACTATCCGCTCGATCGGATCGAGGTGGTGCACGATGGTGAAGTGGCTTGCGCACGGGAATTGCGGGAGACGGCCGAGAGTCGGGAGGGAGTCTGGGCAGTCGATGTGAACCTGGAGGGCGATGGTTGGATAGCGGTGCGAGCTTTCGGGTCGGCGCGGGACAGTTTCCGCCAGGCGGTCTACGCCCATACCAGTCCGGTTTATCTCGGTAGTGGACTGCCCGTGGCCAAGGTGGGGGCAGCGGCGGAGTGCTTCCGCCGCGGGATAGAGGAGTCGAGCGCATTGATCGAGCGCGATGGCCGCTTTGCCAGAGACGAACAACGCGAGGAAGTACTACACCTGTTTAATGAAGGACGAGAAGTCTACGCCAAACTGGAGAAAGAGCATGGCTGAACAGATGAAGATTCTGATTACCGGTGCCGCCGGGCAGGTGGGATCGCAGTTGATTGAGGGGATGGGAGATCGATACGCTTTGCGGGGGCTGGACCGGAGTCCGGTTGAACTCGAAGATTCAATGGTGGGCGATGTGGGAGATTACGCCACGATGCTGAAGGCGACCGAGGGCATGGATGCGGCGATCCATCTGACGGGGATCGATCACGAGTGGGAGGGGGTCTTGCAGACCAATCTGGTCGGGACCTACAACTTGCTCGAGGCTGCACGGGTCAATGGCGTTAAGCGGATTGCCTATGCCAGCCGTGCCGGGGTCCATGGGCCGCAACCCGAAGAGGTGACCCGCAATGTCGATATGACGCTGCAGCCGGTCGGGCTCTATACGGTCAGCAAGGTCTTCGGTGAGGCGCTGGGCTTTTCATATGTCCAGCAGCACGGGATGGAGTTCGTGGCGGTGCGGATCGGCAATTTCAATCGCAATCGCGATCAGCCCGAGCATCCGCACCAGCTCAGTCACGGCGATTGCGTACGGGTTTTCGAACGGGCTGTGATTCACCCCGGGGTCGAGTACGAGATTGTCTACGGGGTCTCCGACAGTACCTGGCCGCGCTACGATCTGGATCACGGGCGCCGGGTTATCGGCTATGATCCGCAGGACAAATCCGACTGGAAACCCGAAGCCGGTCAATAATGGGCGCTTATACAGCGAGTAGCGTTAAACTCGTTTATCTCGGTTTTTCGGAGAGCCGGTTTGGCATAGCCGGGATTATCCAAACGGGTTTTTGATCCGCTCTTCGGGGATAACCGCCACCGCTTCGATCTCGATCATCCAGTCCGGGTCGATCAGTTGCGCTACCTGTACCAGCGTGCTGGCCGGATAGGGTTTGGTAAAGAATTCAGCCCGAACCTCGTGGATTTCGTCGATGCGGCCGACGTCGGTGACGAAGACGGTTACCTTGGCAATATCATCCATGGTGCCGCCGACGCTGGCGAGCACGGAGCGAATATTGTCCAGTACCTGCCGGGTCTGCACTGCCATATCACCCCGACCTACGGTCTGGCCATCGGCATCCTGCGATACATGTCCAGATATGTGCAATGCGCGTCCCGGCGGGTGCCAGGCGGCACTGGAGAAGATGCCGAAGGGCTCGACGACCCCTTTTACATTGAAACCCTGTGCCATAGCTAGCTCCTTTTTTCGCTGCAGTATGGGGTGGAGTTGAGGGATTGTCAAGCAGTGGATTGCCAGCGCTCATTGCAGGTGGCATATTGTGGAGCAAATTCAGTCCGAGGAGGTGCGATATGTCATCCGAATTTGAAACCGACACACAAGAACCTACTTTTGGTTCACCCGAATTGCGCATTCCCGCCGAAATACGCGGACCGCTCAAAGCGCATATAGAAACATTGCGGCAGCGTTATCTGGAGATGGGTTGGGGTGGACGAGGCGGTTTCGGCATTAAACCAGCCCTGGTGGTTATCGACCTGGCGCTGTGGTGGACCAAGCCAGATAAACCGCCGATGGGCAGCCACGTCGACCCGATCGTAGAGGCGACCTGCACTTTGCTCGCAGCGGCGCGAAAGGCGGAGATCCCCATCTTCTTTACGACCTACGACTACGATCCAGCCGATCCGCCTACGCCCCACCAGCGCAAATGCGAGTCGAAAATTGGTCCGGAAGACGCGGGCCTGATGGACTTGGATCCTCGGCTCGAGCACCGTGCCGAGGAGCGGATCATCCGCAAGAAATATGCCTCGGCGTTCAAGGGCACCAATTTGCTCGACAACCTGACCACGCTGGGTGTGGATACCTTGATCGTCACCGGGGTGAGCACCAGTCACTGTATCTACGCAACCTGCCGAGATGCGGCGCATACTTTTCGCGTCGTGGTGCCGCGTCAGGCCGTTGGCGAACGCTGTGAGCTCTTGCACGAAGTCAACCTGCTCGATATCGACATAGACTTGGGGGATGTAATGGAACTCGACGAAGTAGTGGGGCATATCGCGGCGGTCGGTCGTTGATCGGCTCTGGTCCATTGTGGCTACCGCAAGGGCCGGGTCGGGCGATCGCGCTGGATTACCGGTCGGAGCAAATCTGATGGGTGGGATCGCTGGTCGTGTTGCGCTGGTCACCGGTGGAGCTTCGGGCATGGGTCGAGCGATCGCGCTGGCGCTGGCCGAGGCCGGAG
>MDTE01129721.1_pt1 | contig 12974 bp, 13 predicted proteins | sample 811231 | NCBI WGS metagenome assembly MDTE01 (sample SAMN05326651, study PRJNA326480) | marine metagenome | isolation source: seawater | place: Indian Ocean: Red Sea | collected 2010
TTATTCCTCTATCATTTTTATTAGCTCTAACAATGTTTATTCTTAAACAAATTCAAGAAAATGAATTCATTATATTATGGACTTCCAGTGTAAAAAAAATACAAATAGTTCATCTTTTTATTTTAATTTCTTTATCCGTTACAATTTTTCATATTTTGCTATCCGTTTTTGTAACTCCATCTCTATTAAATCAATCAAGGCAGCTTTTGAGTAAAGAAAATTTTAATTCTTTTCTTCCAACTATCAAAGTTCAAGAATTTAATGACTCATTTAATGGTTTAACTTTTTTTGTAGATGAAAAATATTCAAATGAAATAAAAAATATTTTTTTAAAGGATGACCTAAATATCTTCAAAAATATTTCTTCAAATCAAAATAATAAGTCTTCAAAAACCATAATTGCAAAAGAAGGATTAATTATTGATGAAAAAATGATATTGCTTAATGGTCAAATTATTTCATCTAATTTTGAAAATTCAAAAAATAATATTTTTAAATTTGATCAATTAGATATAAATTTGAAAGCTCTACAAAATAGAACTATAAAACTTCCAAAAGTACAAGAAACTTCAACCTTCGATCTTGTTAGGTGTAGTGAAATAGATTTTTTTGATAAAACAAATTGTAAATCAAACTTTACTATTGAAATTCTTCCAACAATTAATAGAAGAATATTTTTACCAATATTTTTGCCAGCATTAGCTTTAATTTGTTCACTTTTATTAATAAAAAATAAACAAAGTATATTTCTAAGTAATATAAGTATTTTTACCTACTCTTTTTTATTATTATTGTTTGCAGAATTAATCATAAGATACACTGGAATAAATAAAATTTTAAATTATATATTTATTTTAACCCCGTTGTTTTCATCAGTAATAAGTTATTATTTTCTGAAGTACAAATTTTCAAATGAGTCGTATTAGGTAATCTTCATTTATGAATAATATTATACTTAGATATTTAATTGATGGTTTTTTTAAAAATTTTTTAAAGGTAGTTTTATTTTTTTTCTGTTTCGGAATTATTTTAAATCTTTTTGAAGAAATTGAATTTTTTAAAAATCTCGATGTTTCAATATTCGTTCCTCTATTTTTAACAATGCTTTTCATTCCAAGCATTATTATTCAATTACTTCCTTTTATAATATTCGTAACAAGTATGAAATTTGTAATGGATATTAGAAATAATAAAGATTTACTGAATATAAAAGTTTTTGGTTTCTCAAATTTGAAAATTTTTTTTATTTTAGCTCTAACATCTTTTTTTATTGGATGGGTTGTCTTATTCTTTATAAATCCTATTACTTCATCTATGTCCAAATATTATGATAAGACAAAATCAAATTATTCAAAAGATATTGATCATCTAGTTTCCTTCAATAAAAACGGACTTTGGATTAAAGAAAATTTAAATGACGGCCAAAGGATTATATCAGCTGAAAGAGGTAAGGAAAAAGAGTTGCAAAATTTAATAATTTATAATTTTGATAAAAATTATATCCTTAAAGAAAAAATATATTCATCTAGCGCAAACATAGAAAAAAATGAATGGTTGTTGAGTGATGTACTATTATTAAAAATTAATGAACAAGAAATAAAAAAAATAGAATTGGAAAACATGAAGATTGACTCTAAATATACTTTAGAAAAAATAATTAACTTATTTAAAAATTTCGATACAATATCTTTTGTCGATCTAATTATTAACTACAATCAGCTGTTAGACAAAGGATATAATAAAATATTCTTGAATCAAAGTTTACATGCAATGCTTTCAATGCCTTTCTTTTTATTTATTATGACTGCATTGGCCTGTATTCTAATAATGAATACGCTTAAAAGAGCCGATAAAACTAAAATCATCATATTTGGTATATTTTCTTGCGTATTGATTTATTATCTTAAGGATCTTTCAATAGCTTTAGGTCAAACTAACAGAATACCTATTACTTTAGCTTATTGGATACCAATAATAATTATTGGTCTTTTTAGTTTTGTAGGAGTTTTACAAATAAATGAAAAATAATTTTATATTACTATTAATTCTAATCTTTACAGCAAATAATTCATTTGCAGAAAATTTTAATATTAATGCCAAAAATATTACAATAGATAAGAAAAATGAAATTACTATCTTTAAAGACAGTGTTGTAATTATTGACGAAAAAAATAATATAATTAAAAGTGAATTTGCTAGTTACGATAAAAAAGCTGAATTTTTTATTCTTAAAAATAATGTTTCCATAAAAGATCCACAAGGAAATATTTTAAAAAGTAATGAGGCAAATTACGATAAAAAGAATAATTTATATAAAATAATAGGTGATACAAAAATTCTAACTGCTGAAGGATACACTGTTGAAACTAGTGATGTCACTTTAGATATACTTAAAAGAACATTGTTATCCGAAAAGAAAACAAGAATTGAAGATTTACAATATAATTTAATCGAATTAGAAAACTTTGAATACTTATCTGTCGAAAATATTTTTAAGTCTATAGGAAATATTAAATTAACCGATAAATTAAATAACTCATACAAATTTTCTCAAATCTATATTGATGAAAAAAAGAGAGAAATTATAGGAACTGATTCAAAAGTTTTCTTAAATAATGAGGGTTTCAAAATTAATACAGAGAACAAACCAAGAGTTTTTTCAAATACTGTTAGTATAAAAAATTCTAATACTAAATTTACAAAAAGTGCATTCACATTATGTAACTATAGGAAAAATGATAAATGTCCTCCATGGGAACTAATTGCGTCTGAAATGAGACATGATAGTAAGAAAAAAACAATTTACTATGATAATGCAGTTATAAAAATTTATAATATTCCAGTATTTTATTTACCTAAACTACAACATCCTGATCCAACGGTAAAACGTAGATCTGGTTTTTTGACCCCCTCTTTTGCTGATAGTAAAAATTTAGGTGCTAATATAAATTTTCCTTATTTTTGGGCAATTAATAAAGATAAAGATCTAACAATTAATAATAAATTATTTGCAACTGAACATCCTTTATTTTTAGGCGAATACCGTCAAGAATTCAAAAATTCTAATCTAATAACTGATTTTGGATATACCGAAGGTTATAAATCAAAATCCAAAAAAAATGTAAGAAGTGGAGATAGATCTCATTTATTTGCAAGACTTAAGAAAAATTTTAAAACAAATAATTCAAATGAAAATAATTTAGAAATAAATTTACAACAAGTATCTGACAGAAAATATTTAAAACTCTATAAAATAGATTCTAATTTAGTAGATCATGAAACCAGTACATTAGAGAATACTATTGATTTTAATCACTTTAATGATGAGAATAATTTCTCTATAAACCTGCAGACTGGTGTCTATAGAACTTTATCGGATTCCTATAATGATAAATATGAATATATTATTCCTGATCTAAACTTTAATAAATTTCTTTTAAGTGAAAATTTTGGTTATGGTAATTTACAATCAAATTTAAAAGTTCATAATTATGATACAAATAAATTTGAAAAATTTTTAATAAATGATTTTGATTGGAATTATGACAAATCGTTTTTAAGCAACATTTATGACGGAAAAATTCTAACAAAAATAAAGAACCTTAATTATGAATCAAAAAATGTTTCTAAATATAAAGAAAAACCTACTAATGAGATATATGGTGCTTTAGGTTATTTAGCTAGTATCGACTTATTTAAAAAGGAAAATCAATCATCTCGGCAATTTTTAACACCTAAATTTTTATTAAAATATGCTCCTAATTATATGAAAAAGGAAACATCAGGTTTTGCGCTACATGATAAAGATTTATTCTCACTGGATAGACTTAATGTTTTTGATAACTTTGAGGGAGGTACTAATTTAACTGTGGGACTTGATTATCAAAATATCAGCGCAAAAAATGAATTCGATTTTTCAATTGGTCAAATTATTAATGAGAAAAAAAGTAATAAAAAAATGCCATCTTCTTCAAGCTTAGATAAAAGATTTTCTGATATTATTGGTAATGTTGGTTTCAAGAATAATGAAAATTTTGCTTTAGGATATGATTTTGCTATCGATAGAAATTACCAAGATTTGAATTATAGCAGCTTATCTGCAGATCTTTTCACTGAAAAAATAAATTTTAATTTTAATTATTTAGAAGAAGAAATTAACTCAAACAAAAAAGAATACTTTGATTCATCTTTTGCCATTAAATCAGGAAATGATGGTCTATTTTCATTAAGCACAAAAAGAAATTTAATAACTAATTCTTCTGAATTTTATAAATTGAGTTATGAATATATAAATGATTGCTTACGTGCTGGTTTAGTTTATAGAAGAGAATTTTACGAAGACTCCGAGTTAGAACCGGAAAATTCTCTGATGTTTACAATAACTCTAAGCCCATTTGGATCTCTTTCCTCTCCTAAATTTAGTAATTAAATGAAATTTTTAAATTTGAACAAATTTTTATTAGTCTTAATAATCAGTATTTTTTTTACATTTAACTACGTGTATTCATCAATTAATAATAAAATAATTGTTAAAGTTGGAAATGAGATTATTACGTCTTATGAATTAGAAAATGAGATAAAAACAATTTTATTTTTATCTAAAAAACAAATTAATCAAGAGAATATTAATAAAGTGAAGAAAAAAGCTATTAGTAGCCTAATTAATAAAAAATTAAAAAAAGAAGAGATTAAAAAGTATGGAATATTAGTAAATGAAGATAACATAAGTTCTTATATAAATAATTTTTCATCAAAATTAAATATGAACATTGAGGATTTTATTAGAGCAATGGATAGAGGTAATATCAATTATGATTTGTATAAAGAGAGTATTAAAATAGACTTATCTTGGCAATCTCTAATCTATGAACTTAATAAAAAGAATCTATCAATTGATGAGGGGCAAATAATTCAAGAATTAAATCAAATAATAAAAAATAGATCAAATTTAAAAGAATATGAACTTGCGGAGATAGTTGTTGATAAAATTGAGAGTTCTGAAAATCAAAAAAAAATATTAAATGAAATAAATGATTATATTAATCAATTTAATTTTGAAGAAGCGGCATTAAAATACAGTATTTCTTCGTCTGCCTCAGAAGGTGGAAAAATAGGCTGGGTCGGTTTTCAAACTCTTTCGGATAAACTGAAGAATATTTTAATTAAATTGAAAATTGGAGAAGTTTCGAAACCAATAAACAATGTAGATCAAATTATCTTTATTAAGCTTTTAAATAAAAGAAAAATCAAGACAAATTTAAATCTTGAAGCAGAAAAAATTAAAAAATCTTTAATAAACAAAAGAAAAAATGAACTTTTAAATCTTTATTCCAATAATCACTTGTCAAAAAAAAGAAACAATACAATTATAAAATTTAAGAATGAAAAATAAAATAGTCTTAATAGCTGGAGACCCCAATAGCATAAATTCCGAAATAATTTATAAAAGTTTTAAAAAACTAAGTAAATCTCAAAAAAACGAGATCTATTTGATAGGAAATTGTGATTTAATTTCTAAGCAACTTAAAAAATTAAAATATAATTTAAAATTGAGAAAAGTAATTAATATTAGAGAGTCCTGTAATGGTAATTTTTTAAAAGTAATTGACATAAGCTTAAAATTTCAAAATCCTTTTGATGTTAAGGAAAATGAAGCTTCTAAATATGTATTAAAATCCCTTAATCTAGCTCATAATATTTCAATTAAAGGTGAAGCTAGAGGCATTATAAATTGTCCAATTAATAAAAATTTACTAAAAAAAAATATTGGTGTTACAGAATATCTAGCGAAAAAATGTAAAATTTATAACGGTTCTGAAGTTATGCTGATACATAACAAAAAAATATCCGTAACTCCTATTACAACTCATATAGATATTAAAAACGTCTCAAAAAGTATAAAAATAAAAAATATCGTTAATAAATCATTAACGATTGAAAAATGGTTTAAAAAAAATTTTAATATTAAACCAAAAATCGGCATTTTAGGATTGAATCCACACAATTCTGAAATGAAAAAAAAATCTGAGGAAAAAGCCGTTATTATTCCTGCTATTCTTAAATTAAAAAGAAAAAGATTAAACGTAAAAGGACCACTTGTATCTGACTCTATTTTTATAAATGATTTTAAAAAATTTGATGTAATTATAGGTATGTACCACGATCAAGTTCTCTCACCTTTTAAGGCAATATTTAAATTCAATGCTATCAATATAACTTTAGGATTAAAATATTTCAGAGCATCTCCAGATCACGGAACAGCCTTCAATATTATAAAAAAAAGCAAAGCAAACGAAACAAGTTTACTAAACTGCATTAAATTCATTAGTAAAATCAAGAGATGAAATATTTTAAAAAATCACTTGGTCAAAATTTCTTAATTGACAATAATATAATTAAGAAAATTGTAAGCTTAGTAAATATAAAAAATAAAAATATTGTTGAAATCGGTCCCGGCAAAGGAGCTTTAACGGATGAAATTTTAAAAAAAAAACCTAAATCAATTACTTTAATTGAAAAAGACAATTCATTGGTACAAAACTTAAAAAAAAAATACTCAAATATTGAATCTATAGATGTTTTAAATAATGATATTTTAAAATTTGATATTGAGAAATTAAAATTAGAAAATACAGTTATTTTTGGTAATTTGCCATATAATATTTCTTCACAAATATTAATCAAAATTTTAAATTTTAAAAAATGGCCACCAAATTTTTCAGATTTAATATTTATGTTTCAAAAAGAACTTGGAGAAAAAATTATTGGTAATTACCCCTCTTCAAATTATGGAAGATTATCAATTATAACTAATTTTAGACTTAATATTGTTAAAAAATTTTTAGTTTCTCCTAACTGTTTTTTTCCAAAACCGAAAATTAATTCAATGGTGATTCAATTTAAACCACAATTAAATAAGTGCTTTAAGATAAAAAAAATTAAAAATTTAGAAAGAATAACAAACATTTTTTTTTCAAATAAAAGAAAAATGATTAATAAAAGTATAAAAAAAATATTAAATAAAGATCAAATTCACATGATAGATCAGCTCAATCTTAGTATGAGACCTTCGGAAGTTAAGCCAGATATCTACTACAAAATTACTGAACTAATTGAAAAAAACTAGATAATTTCATTTTATTAATTTTAATTATTTCTTCAATTTGTTTAAAACAAGTATCTAGATTTTTATTAATTACAATATAGTCATAATCATTCCAATATTTAATGTCATCATCGAATGATTTAAATCTCATTTCGATTTCTTTTGAAGAATTTTGATTTCTTTTTATTAATCTTTTTTTCAACTCATCTTTGTTATCGGTAATGAGATATATCTTTAAAAGATTAAGTTCTTTATGTTTTGATAATTGTTTAGTTCCTTGCCAATCAATATCAAATAAAATATCATTTTTTTTTATGTTTTCGTCAACGTTTTTTTTAAGTGTACCATAGTAATTTTCAAAAATTTTTGCATGCTCATAAAATTTTTTTTCATCTATAAGCTTCATGAATTTTTCTTTATTAGTAAAGTAATAATCAACACCCTCTACTTCATTAGATCTAGCTGCTCTAGTTGTGTGTGAAACTGAAATTTTAAAAGAGCTATATTTTTGTTGAATTTTTTTTGTGATAGTTGTCTTACCGACGCCTGAGGGTGAGGACAAAATAACTAAAATATTTTGATCACCTTTTGACATTTTAATTTGTACAAAGATTAATTACTTTTACTCTCTATAAATTTTATTGCATCCCCTACTGTCAAAATCTTTTCTGCTTCGCTATCAGATATTTCTGATCCAAACTCCTCTTCAAAAGCCATTACTAATTCTACGGTATCTAAACTATCAGCTCCTAGATCATCTATAAAACTAGCCTCCTCAGTTACTTTTTCTTCTTCAATACCAAGATGGTCTGCGACTATCTTTTTGATTTTTCCTTTAATATCATCTGACATGAAATCCTTTCGTAAATGTTTATTTTCTTAATAGATTATTAATTGGAATTGTCAAGCCATATACATTCCACCATTAACATGTATGGTTTCACCATTAATGTACTTTGCCATATCAGAAGCTAAAAAAGCTACACAGTTTGAAACATCTTCGGCTGTTCCAAGATCCCCAGAGGGAATTTTACTAATTAAAATTTTTTTGAAGTCCTCATTTATTTGATCAGTCATATCTGTTTTTATGAATCCTGGGGAAACACAGTTGATATTTATATTTTTTTTAGCGTATTCAATAGCGAGACTTTTTGAAAAAGCTATAATACCAGCTTTCGAAGCAGCGTAATTTGCTTGACCTAAATTTCCTGTATGACCAACGATTGAGGTAATGTTGATTATTTTTCCATATTTTTTTTTTAACATTTTTTTTATAGCAAACTTACACATTAAAAATGATGATGTTAAATTGATATCTAAAACTTTTTTCCAGTTTTCCTCAGTTAATCTAATTGATAAATTGTCTAAAGTTATTCCTGCATTATTTACTAAAATATCAATCCCGTTTAATTTTTCGTAAACAATTTCAATAAAACTTTCAATTTTATCATGCTCATTTAATTTAAATTTTTCAATAATAATTTTTGGAAATTTTTTTTTTAAATTGTTTAGTTTTTCTTCATTAGTTCCAGTTGCAACAATTTGACACCCTAAATTATTAAATTTTTCAACTAGAGAATTTCCTATTCCCCCAGTAGCTCCAGTTATAAGAATTTTTTTATTTTCTAAATTCATTTTCAAAATTTTTAATATCAGCTATTGAGTTAATTGAAAAGCTATTTACATCTTTTAATGTTCTTTTAACCATTCCAGTGAGTACTTTACCTGGCCCAATTTCTATAAAGTTTTTCACACCTTTATTATTAATATTTAAAATACTTTCTCTCCATCTTACAGTAGAAAATATTTGCTCGACTAATAGTGATTTAATTTTTTCTGGGTCAGTTTCTGCATTTGCATTTACATTATTTACAATCTTAAATTGCGGCATCTTAAATTTTGTATTTTTGATTTTTTCTTTCATAATATTTGCAGCTGGTTTCATTAACGAACAGTGAAAAGGAGCGCTTACTTTTAATGGAATAGATTTAATTTTTTTTTCTTTTAAAATTTTTTGAAAATTTTCTACTCTTTCTTTATTGCCACTAATAATTACTTGTCCATCTGCATTATCATTTGCTATCTCGCATATACCTTTTTCATTGCTTTGGGATTGAATTAAATTTAGTATCTCATCAGTTTTCATTCCTAAAATAGCTATCATGCTACCCTTCCCAATGGGAACTGCTTCCTGCATAGCTTTACCTCTTTCATGAAGTAAATAAATAGCATCATCAAAATTTAAAGAGTCTGAGCAAACTAGGGCGCTATACTCTCCTAATGAATGACCAGCAAAAAATTTAAAAGAACTTAAATCAAATCCAAATTCATCTTTTAGTACTCTGAAAATAGAATAACTTACAGTTAAAATTGCCGGTTGGGTATTCTTAGTTAGTTGTAATTTATCTGCGGGTCCCTCTAAAATTATTTTTGAAATTGAATATTTTAGTTTTTCATCAGCTTCCTTAAATATTTTTTTTACAAGTTTAAAGTTGTTAAAAAACTCCAGTCCCATGCCTACAACTTGTGACCCTTGTCCTGGAAATAATAAAGCACTCATTTTTTTAGTTTATTTAACAATTATTAGTGTTGATATAAGCTGTTATTATAGTATAAACCACAAATTATTAATAATTAATAAAACTGAATTAACATAAATAAATATGGCTTTTTACGAAAATACTATTATTGCAAAACAAGATTTAGCTGAAAAAGATATTAAATCTATTAAAGAAAAATACAATGAAATTATAAATAATTCTTCTGGGAAGGTTGTTAAAATAGAAGAATGGGGTCTTCTTAACTTGTCTAACAAAATTAAAAATTACAAAAAAGGTTTCTACATTCATTATAAATTTGAAGGAAATAACAAAACATTGGATGAGATTGAAAAAAAAATAAGGATTGACACCTCTATTATTAGACATTTAACAGTGAAATATAAAGAATTAGATACTAAAAATGAATTCTTCAAAAAAAATAAATAAAAAAGATGAAAAGAAAAAATAAAAAGTCTCAAAAAAGAAGCTCAAACTCACTTAACAGGCTAAGTTTATTTCAAAAAAACGACGGAAAATTTTCAAAGAAATGTCCTCTTTCTGTTAAAAATGCTCCAATAGTTGATTATAAGAACGTGGGTTTATTAAAAAAGTATGTTTCAGACAATGGAAAAATTATTTCATCTAAGATAACTTCAGTATCATTTGGAAAACAAAAAAAACTTACAAAAGAAATAAAAAAAGCAAAAATTTTAGGATTAATTTAAAATGGAAATAATATTATTAGAAAATATCATAAATTTGGGAAATATTGGAGACAAAGTTACTGTTAAGAATGGTTATGGTAGAAACTATCTTTTAAAACAAGGCAAAGCTTTAAGATTCAATAAAAACAATCAAGAATTAGTTAATAAGCAAAAAGACGAACTGAATAAAAAAAATAACGAAATCAAAAATAAATTTAAAGAAATCGCTAAAATTATAAATAATAAAACTTTTACTTTTTTTAAAGAAAGTAAAGAAAATGGAGAATTATACGGTTCAATAAAACCCAAAGAAATTACAAATTTAATTAGAGAAAAATCGAAAGCAGAAATCAGTCCATCCCAAATAATTCTTAAAGACGAGCTAAATAAAATCGGATTGTTTAAAGTTGAAATAAACTTTCATTCAGAAGTAAAAGCTAATGTCTCAATTAAAATAGATAAAATACAATCTAAATAACTTTTCCACAGATGACGAAAAAAGGTGTGTAACTTTTTTCTTTATTGGTTGTACTATTCTTTTAAAATATACGAGTGAAAGAAATAAAATCTGTTCAAACCAATATTGATAATAAACAACCATCTAACATTGAGGCTGAACAAGCTCTTTTAGGCTCAATTTTAGTAAATAACGATATAATTGATGAGATAGGTAATTTAGTAAGTTCTAATATATTTTACGATCCTGCTCATATAAAAATTTATGAAGTAATCGAAAATTTAAATAACAAGGGAATGATTGCTAATCCTATAACCTTAAAAAATTTTTTTGAAAAAGATAATATGCTCAATGAAGTAGGCGGAACTGAATATTTAGTTAAACTTACTAGATTTTATGGATCTGTAAAACAAGCTTTAGATTACGCAAAAATTATTCATGAGATGTATTTAAGAAGAGAGCTTGTACAAATTTCAGATAAATTATCTAACGATACTCTTAATGCAAATGCTCAGGAACAAAATGCAGAAAACATTATAGAAAGTGCTGAAAAGTCTCTTTTTGATTTGGCTGAAAGAGGGAGTTTCACTCAATCATTCTTAAAATTTAATCAAGCTTTAGATCAGACAATTGAAATGGCTACCTTAGCGATGAAAAATGATCAAGGTATCGTTGGAGTACCGACAGGTTTAACAGATCTTGATGAAAAACTTGGTGGTTTACATAAATCTGATTTAATTATTTTAGCGGGCAGACCTTCTATGGGAAAAACAGCTTTAGCAACTAATATTGCTTACAATGCTGCTCAACATGTTTTAAAAAGACAAGAAAAATCTTCGATAGCTTTTTTCTCTTTAGAGATGTCATCAGAACAATTATCTACTAGAATTTTATCAGAGCAAGCTAGAATTAAATCTGATGATATTAGACGAGGTAAAGTTACGGAAGAAGAGATAAATAGATATATTGAAACATCTAGAAATATTTATAACCTCCCGTTATTTATTGATGAAACACCTGCAATAACTATTGCAACTCTTAGCAATAGAGCTAGAAGAATTAAAAGACTATTCGGTCTAAATTTAATAGTTGTAGACTATATCCAGTTGATGAGATCAAGCTCAAATAAAAATGAAGGAAGAGTGCAAGAGATTTCAGAAATAACTCAAGGTTTAAAAGCATTAGCTAAAGAATTATCAGTTCCAGTTTTAGCGTTATCTCAATTATCAAGAGCTGTTGAACAAAGAGATGATAAACAGCCTCAATTAGCAGATCTGAGAGAGTCGGGTTCAATTGAACAAGATGCAGATGTAGTTATGTTTGTTTATAGAGAAGCTTATTATTTGGAGAGAAAACAGCCAAAACTAGGCTCAATCGAACATGCAGAGTGGCAATCTAAAATGAATGATGTTAACGGCTTAGCAGATATAATACTGGGTAAACAAAGACATGGCCCAACTGGCACAGTTAAAGTAGAGTTTGAAGGAATTTATACAAAATTCAAAGATTTAACTAAAAATTAAGCTTAATTTTTTCTTTAGTTATAAAAGAATTAGGATATATCTGAATTATTCTCATGTTTGGCAACATTTATAAAAAATTAGTAACTGATTTATCAAAGATTACACTTCTTTTTCTAATATTTTTTGTTATTTTTTCTCTATATCAATCAAAAAATTTTAATCTAGATGCATCCTCAGATGCGCTTCTTCTTGAAGGAGATCCTGATCTAAAATATTTACGAGAAGTAAATCAAACTTACGGATCTAAAGATTTCTTAGTTCTAACTTATACACCTGTTTCTGATTTCACTCAAAAAGAAACTATTTTAAACCTTCAATTACTTAAATCTAAAATTGAAAAGTTAACATGGGTGGATAGTGTAATTACTGTAATCGATGTTCCTCTTTTAAAAAGTACAGATGAGGGATTAATGGAAAGGCTAAAAAATTACAAAACTTTAGCTTATCCGGAAATTGACAGAAAAAGAGGTTTTGAGGAGATCATAAACAGTCCAATTTACAAAAATTATGTCATCAGTGAAGACGGCAAAACTTCTGGTATTGTTGTTTACCTTAAAAAAGACGAAAGGTTGGCAGAATATATAAAAATTAAAGACAAATACTTCAATCAATCGGCCGAGTCAAGTTTATCAAAAGAAGAAAAAA
>MDTE01063024.1_pt1 | contig 12973 bp, 6 predicted proteins | sample 811231 | NCBI WGS metagenome assembly MDTE01 (sample SAMN05326651, study PRJNA326480) | marine metagenome | isolation source: seawater | place: Indian Ocean: Red Sea | collected 2010
TCGGGCCAATTGGCCGAGTGTTCTCGCAGCAACGAGGCACGAGCCAGGCTTCCGCCGCCAGGCTCAAGCAACGTGTCCAGTCCATCAGAAAACACGACATTGCGTGCGGCGATGGAATCGCGACAACAGCTTGTCGCCCGCATCACCAGGATCGTCATCCCGACGAAAAACAGCGTGGCGGTGGCGTACTCCAGGGGGTGTGCACAGAAATACCGCTGGAGCAATTCGACGGCAACCGGGGAGTAGGGAATGGCCTGGTAAAACACCCACGTGGCCGCGCACCCCCAGACCACGGGAGAAAACACCATCCGCCCGGCCAGCGAAGAACGGGCTGGCGTGGTTTGGTCCTGTCCTGTTTGATCCTCTGTCATTTTGTCCCTGGTCGATTGCCGGTCTGGTGAATCGACGGGAGGCCACTCGGCGCAGACCATCCCGCGACGGACGGCCGCAACCGCCCATACATTCGTTAGAATCGGCGCAACCCCCGCTCGCGATTGAGCTTATTCGCGTCGAGGAACCAACGATGTGTCGCGTTCCGATTGCTGCCGTCCCAGCCGATTTAGCTGGTCAACTTGTCGAGCAGCCCGGTCGTTTTCAACACCGCCAGCGTGCCGAGCATGAAGAAATATGCACCGGCCAGAATCATCAGGCCACGGATCACCAGGTGAGGCCGCAGCGGCTTGGGCAGCAATGTCGTGTTGATCGCCACCGTGTGCCAACAACTGATCCCCAACGCAACGTTGAAGAACATCGTGGCGTACTTGATCAGATTGCTCGGGTTCAACATCAAGGCAAAACATCCAAAGATGGCGTAGCAAATCAGCACACGGAGGTAGACGACCTTGATGTGCTTGGGATCCATTTCCCGCAGCTTGGCACTCGCCGTCCAGAACGCGTCGACCCAGCGGCGGATAATGCCGTCTGCCGATGACGACATCGTCGGAGCCAGCACCAGGAAGCCGCAGAAGATGGTCATGAACCAGCAAAAGGCTCCCAGCCCGGCCCCGGATTGCGCGGCAACAGTGTTCTTGACACCATCGGCGGTCATCACTGCCATCGTCCAACTGTCTCCCCTGTCGGCCTCGGCATAGCTGAGAAACTGGATCGAGAGCATCGCGGGCAACGCGATACCGACAAAGCACGACGGCAGCCATACGGCCAGTTGATCGCGGGCCACGTGCTTGTACCAGCGGCGCCAACGTGGCAACGATTCGTCGGTGACTTCAAACACGGTGCCCGTATGAGACAACTCGATATCGTGACCTCCGAACGCGCTGGGAATCGCGCCAACATGGTGCCCCATCCCCCAGCCCTGATCGCGGGTGTAGTTGCTGGTGGGCGTGTTGGAAAGCCCCCCCGATCCGGCGATCGCAGCCAAAGCAGCGATGAACCCGATCATCGTGAAGTCGATGTCCTTGAAACTGCGACCTCCCGAGAGCATCGACCAGATGCTGTCGACGTTCCGACCGTCCCGGTAACCGTCGCCGTCGATATCTTCAAATCCGTCGAATTCGCCAGTTGGATCGCTCTTGGTCTGTGGTTCCACAACGTCGAGATGGTTGTCACCATCCCAGTCTTCTCCGGCATCCAACTTGGAATTCCCATTGGTGTCTTCACCCCTGAGAACCGGGACTTTTCCGAAACTGACAAAACCCGTGGAAATCTCGGTCCACGTTTCACTCTTGGAATAACCAAAGGCGAGAAACAGCAGGAAACCGAAGACAACGACCAACTTGAAGGTCATCACAGCTTTCAACGATCGATAGATCTTTCCGCCGAAGAGCAATGGCACCAGGGCTCCAAGGAAGATGACATAGGCCAACCCTTTCATCAGGTACCAGTCGCTGTTGTGCGAAAGAAAGTTGTAGAACGCCAACTTGTCCGGCGATGGCACCACTCCTCCCTTGATCAGTGTCGCCACGGGTGTCGCGGCATTGGCTGCCAGGTAGGGGAAGATGCTGCCAAAATCGAACAACAGGTAGGCAACCACCCAGAAACGGGGGCCGGGCATCATCCGGAACTTGCCGGTGAAAATCGGTTCGCCCGTGTAGAGCGTGTACCGGCTGATCTCGATGTTGTAGATCACCTGGCCAAGGATGCTGAGCGTGGCCAGCCACAACAGGCCACCACCGTAGACACCGGTGACCTTCGGCCCCAGCAACCACTCACCTCCACCGATCGCGGACCCCCCCATGATCAAACCTGGCCCAAGCAGAGCGAACCAGTTTCGAGACGTAAAACGAGGCGCCTCGATCAATTCGCCGGTGTTCCACGCCGGCATGTCCGGGGAACCAACCCTGGGAGCCTCGAACGTCCCACCAGGCGCATTTTCCGACGCCGCGGCTCCGGCCTCGCCGTCCTCTGAAGAGGCCTCCGGTCCTGGAGGAACCATTTCATCCGGGGTGGGGGTGTCTTCTGACATCGCGGGATTTCCGGAACGGGACAGGAGAAGGTCACCGTCTGAGAAACGCGGTGACAAGGGAACAGTGGGAGCAGAATCGCATACGCGCCAGATGAATGCAACCACGCATCCGGACTGACCGTTCACGCTATCGACTCACACGCAGATCGCTATAGTCGAAAAGACCCCGTCGACCACGCAGACTCCTGCGGCCCCGGCGCGAAACCCATGACCGCATCCAACGCCGTCCTGCCAGGCACGTTGATCGAGGAGATCCTCGGTTACGTCAATCTTTCCGGTGGCACCCACGACCCGTCCTTCGCTCGCAACATCAACCAACTCTGCGACCACCTGGGCGGTCTTGGGTGCTGGAAGGATGTTGGCGAGACACTGGTGGCATCCCTCGAGATCCTGTCGCCCACGTCACCGGCGCTCGCCGATGACCGGCAAGCCACCACGGTCCTCGACCTCGTCTTCGATGGCCTCATCCCACGATACCGGCTGCATCACCAGGACCTGCTTCACCACCTGGACGACGACGAGTGGGAACATCCCCTGCTCCTGGTGAAGATGTTTGAAGCCGTACTGGAATGCGGTCCCGATTTCGACAATGTCGAGACCGTGGTCGACACGGCCCTGGACACGCTCAATGATTTTCTCGGGTACCGCCCCGTGGCCGTCCTGGAAAACGACCAGTTCTGTGAACCGTACCCCCACGAGCGTTATCGGCCGGCACCTCTTTACATTGCCGGGGTTGGTGCCGCGACCGGCCCCTACCACGACCTGGTCGCCCGCACGATCGAGATACTCGATGACACACCCGGCGAGTTGCTGACCGTCGCACATTTCGACCCCGCCCACCTCGATGAACTGGCCGTTGACCTCAGGGCACACGACCATCTCCATCCGGTCAACAAGCGGACGACCTACATGTTCGGTGAGTGGGATCCGCACCGAATCGACAACAAGGGTTTCTTCCGCCGCTTCATTCTCAGGCAGATCATCCTTGATGCTCTAATCGACTGGACCAGCATGATGGTCGCCGACGGAGCAGATGCCACCGAAGTGCTCGAGGACACCGCGATCGTACTGGCTGGAACCGTGTTGATGGCTTCGGCGATCAGTGGTGCCGGGCCTGACACTCACGACTCTACAGTCTCGTTGACCACCCTGCTCCCGGTCGTCGCCCGGCTACGAGATGCGTTCTACGAGTACCACATTGAACGAGCCGAGGGGCCACGGGCCGAGTTGCTCGCCGAACTGGCCAGCCAGACCCAACAACCCTTCGGCCATGTCCGCCAGCGACTCAACCTCTTTCTTGCCCGCTACGGTGCGCGCCAGATCCAGCACCGCCACCTGGCCATGCTGTTTGCCCGGATGGGTTTTCCCGATGCCGCTCGACACCAGGCCGAATCCATCCCGGCCGCCTCGATCCGGTTCGAATGCGAAATCCAGTGTGCCTTGACGGTCTCGGAAATGAGTTCCGAGCGAGGTGACCTGCTCGATGCGCTCGACCACCTCTCCGAAGCACGAGACCTGCTCGACCGTGGAATCAACTGTGGAGCCCTGCCGGACCCCTGGAACTACCTCGGATTCCAAGCCCAGTTCCCGTTGTTTCACACGCGGGAGGATGTGATTCCCGATGCCAGGCTCGAGGATCTGCTGACATTGATGGACCGCCTGTTTTCTGCCTATGGAACAGCACTCTCGGAGGCTGCTGCTCGAGGACGCAACGACCTGGTCAGTCGACTCAACAACGACTTCCAGGCGTTGGCTTTGAACTGGGACGGTTACGGAGCATCAATCGTTATCGATCTCAATGCCGAATCGGGAGTCCGTCGCTGGTGGTCGGCGTCCCAGGCCGCCCGGGTCCTGGCGACATGGCAATCCGCCGGTGCCGCTCGAGGCGACCTGGCCTTCTGGGCCAAGCAGGTCGAGGATTTTTCACGGTTCCAGGCCGGACCGGCCTACGCCCAGATCGTCGACGCACTGCTCGACCGCGGCGACCTGCCCGCCACGATGGGACTGCTGATGCAGTGGCTCAACCAGGCCATTCCGGGTGACCTCGCCGGCAACCCCAAGAGTGTCGGCGGCCTGCTGGGCCGCTGGCTTCAACTGGCCACCGACCCGGTTCATGTCCGCCGGTCACAGGACCACACCCGGATGGTCGAGCGATTTTTTGCCGTCCTGGAAGCCAATGCCGAATCCTACTGGACCGTGCCGCGACTCGACGACGAACTGTTGGAACTCGCGATCCCAGCCCAACCCACCCTGCTTGAGGAACTCATGGACTCGATCGGGCAGACCGACGACGACAGTGACGAGCAACCTCGAGAAGACGCCGAGTTTGACAACCAGTTCGAATCCAACGACGGCTCCGATTACACGAACGGTTTCGACGGCGGCGAAGGCGAACTGGCCGACGAAGACGGCCTGGACGACGACGAGACGCTGTTCTCGGCGGCATACGACGATGTCACCTTCCGTGACAGTGCCGACGATGGTTTTGAGTCGGAACTGATCGACGAGGGTTCTCTGCCGGGAGCAACCGAATTCGAGGGCCTCTACCGGGAACTGGTCCCCCGCCTGAGATTTCTCGAATCGATTTCCCGACTCTGGCAGCAGGTCGTCGCCGGAGCCCACCTCCTTCCGGGACTCGACCCGGAGCGTGCCCTCGGCTGGACCGCGCAGGCTCACGCGATGCAGGAAGAACTCCTTGGTCTGCTCGACGCAATCTGGCAACACCAGATCCCGACCCCCTCGGGGTATAGCGACTCGGGAATCGAATTCGATGTCCAGTTGCAGACCAAGCACGAATTGCTCCAGGTGGTCATGGGTGTTCACGTGCAGGCCAGGCGAGCCGAGTTGATGCTTCGCGGCCTGTCGCCGTCGGTGGTTGCCAACGACGATCGCCGCGAACACCGACTCTGGCGACTGCTGGCCGGCGCGGTCATCCATGGTGACACCGCCACGGTCCGCCGTGCCCTGCCGGTACTGCTCAGGAGATTGAGCAAACAACCACTGCTGTACGTGCCCCTGGATGCCGGTGGCGACCCACACAAGATGCTGGCCGCACGAACCCGGCACGCCGACCTGCAATTCCTTGTCGAACACCTGCCGCGGTTGGGCCTGCTACGAGAAACCTCGCAGGTATTGCAGACGGCCTATCGCATGGAACGCACTTCGCGTCCCGAAGGTGCGGCTGTCACCGAATTCGACCGGCTGTTCCGGCAAGCACTCCGGCATTCCCTGGAAGCCGTCTGCCACGCCGCTCACGCCTGGCCCCGTCAACCGGACACGTCCCCGCGACGCGACCTGCCAGGAACACCGCCACGCAAACGTCGCGCCCGTCGGCACGCGGTTCGACGATCACGCCGCCCGGACCAGCGGACGTCCCGCTCGGGTCTCGACCGGGATCGAGGACTCCTGGAGATCGTCGGCCAACTCGTTGACCGCTTCCAGATCCCATGGTTGCGGCACAGCAGCCGCACCAGACTGGCAGCGGCCGAGGCGATCGAGCCGGCTGAAATCTGGTCGGATGTCCAGGATTTCGTTGCCGCCTACGGCAGCGAGTTGTTCGCGGCTCCCAAGCTGACACTCGGACATGTCCGCACCATCCTGCACCAGGGAACCGACTGGTTGCTCGAGCATCTCGAGACCGAGGTCAACGAGGATCCGCTGGCCGAAAGCCAGTTGGTCGACGACCTGCAATCCGGCACACTCGATCGTGAACACGCCGCACACATCCTGCAGGTGATCTACCAGACGGTCATCGACCGCTACTACCGCTTCATCGAATACAACACCACGACGACCCAGTCGGACTATGGTGAGAAGATCCACTGCCTGCTGGATTTCCTGCGTCTCGAGGCCGCCTACGATCGCGATGCGTGGAACTTCGCTCCGTCGGAAATCGCGCACGAGGTTCTTGCCCAGGGCCCCCGCCCCTGGCTGGCCACCGCCTGGGAGGAAATCTGCGGCGAGGGCGTGAAGCAGAACGCCGACGGGCATCTCGAACGGCTCTCGGAACTCGAGTCCTTGTGGGGCATGAGACTCCCGGCACTGGCCGACCGGCTGGCCGAACGTTTCCTGCGACCACTGGCGGTCAACCGGATGAGATCCCTGATCGAGACGGCCCGGAGCGACGCCCGGTCACGACGTCCCAACTCCGCAGCTTTCTCGCTCCTGCAATTGGAAGTCGACCGGTACCTCGAGGACACGCACGGTTCGGGAATCGACGTCCCTCCCTGGCTCCAGCGACTGCAACAGGAGATCGACCGACGACCGACGGCACCGCGACCTCGGTCGATCCGGGGCCTGACGCCCCGCGCCATCTCTCACCAACTCTCGACCTGGCAACGGTCGATCATGCGGAGACGGCGAAAGAGGAAATGACCTCTCCGGAAACCCCGTTACTCGTCATCGTCGTCGGACCGCTTGGATGCGGCCACGATCTTGGACTGCTCCTGAGGCGGAACCGGCTCGTAGTGGCTGAATTCGTAGGTGTAAGACCCCTGGCCACCGGTCATGCTCGAGAGTGACCGCGAGTAGGTGGTCACCTCGGACAACGGCACGTTTGCCTTCAGCACCTGGAATCCCCCCCCGGCATTGTCCATTCCTTCCATTCGTCCCCGACGAGTGTTGAGATCGCTGGTCACGTCACCCAGATGCGAATCGGGAACAGTGATCTCCAGTTTCACGATCGGCTCGAGCAAGACCGGATTGGCCTGCTGGAAGACTTCACGGAAACAGCGATTTGCCGCTGTCTTGAACGCCGTCTCGTTGCTGTCGACCGGGTGATCCTTGCCAAAGAACAACTCGCACGTGCAATCCTGAACCTGGTACCCGGCGATCACCCCCTGCTCCATTCGCTCGCGGATACCCTTTTCGACGGCCGGAATGAAGTTGTTGGGCACCGAACCACCGGTCACGCGATCGATGAAACAGTAATTCAAGTCGTCGTCGTAATTGAACGACCTCAGGTTTTCGAAGTTCGCCTTGATGAAGAACTCCTCCGGTTCACCAAAATCCTGGGTCAGGCTCTGGACCTTGAAGTGCACCTCGGCGAACTGGCCGGCACCGCCGGTCTGCTTCTTGTGACGATAGCTGCCCTCGCTCGAACCACTGACCGTCTCACGGTAGGGAATCTTTGGCGCCCGTGTCACCACCTCGACCTTGTCGCGACTGGACATGCGGTTTTCGATCACCTGCAGGTGCAGTTCGCTCATCCCCATCATGACCATCTCCTTGGTCTGGGACTGTCGATGGACCTGGAAGGTCGAATCCTCATCCTCGATCTTCTGCAGGGCACCGGAGATCTTCGTCTGGTCAGCTTGGCTCTTGGGTTCGACGGCCAGCCCCACCATCGGCTGCGGGAACTGGATGGCAGCCAGTTCCACTCCCGTGGCCGAAGCCAGCGTGTCGGAAACCTTCAGGTCCTCCATCTTGACCAGCGCCACAATCCGCCCGGCAACCGCCTGGTCAACGTTGTCCTGTTCGGCTCCATTGACCGACAGCAACTGGCCAATCTTGACCGGTTTGCCAATCCGGGACACCTGGACACTCGAGTCCTTCTTGAGCGTCCCCGAGAAGACCCGGATAAAACTCATCTTCGACACGAAGGGGTCAATCCGAGTCTTGAAGACCTGCGCCACAAGGCGATCGCTTCCTGTCTCCACCTCGACGTCCTCGCCGTCGACGCTGACTGTCCGTGACACGTCCCCTGGAGCCAGGCAACATCCACCAAGAGCCTCGAGCAGTTCGTCGACGCCAACATCAGTCTTGGAACTGGAACACAGGATCGGAATCAATGTCCCCGCGGCAATCGCCGTTTTGATGCCCGAGGACAACTCGTCCTGCGAGAGTGTCTCTCCCTCGAGAAATCTCTCCATCAATTCCTCGTCCGCTTCAACGATCGCATCCATCAACGCCTGGTTGACCTCGGCCGGATCCAACTCCATGCCGTCGGGCACGTCGTCGGGAACCTCGAGCGTACCGATCACTCCGGAAAAGCCACTGCCGGTTCCAACCGGGACGTTCAAGGGCACACAACGGTGCCCGAACACATCCTGGATCTCCGCGATGAGTTCAGAGAATTGGACGTTGTCCATATCGCACTTGTTGACCAGGATCATCCGCCCGACGCCCGCGTCACCGGCGGCGTTGAAAGCACGCCGCGTGTTCACCTCAATCCCGGCACCAGCGCTGATGACCACCACGGCGGTCTCCACGGCTGCCAATGCTCCGACCATCTGGCCACTGAAGTCTGGGAAACCCGGGGTGTCGATCAATTGGACCGTCTTGCCACCATGCTCGAACTGGATGACCGTCGAGGAGATGCTCGAATTGCGGTCTTTCTCTTCGTCATCGGTGTCCAGCAGACTGCTGCCGTCATCGACCGATCCGGCCCGAGACGCCACGCCAGTCTTGAACAGCAGGAGGTCTGCAAGCGTCGTCTTACCGGTCGCTCCGTGTCCCACAAATGCCACGTTCCGGATATTCTGCGTCGTTACATCGGCCATCGCTGTCGGTTCTTGCTACGAGTGAATTCCCGAGACCCCGGTGCGGCAACCGAGAACGCCACACCACGCTGAAACCACTGATGATAAGAGATCCCCAACGGCTTCGCCACCAGCGAGGTCACTGAGGGTTCACGACCTCCAGCCTCTCGTGTCGCCCGCCCTCGTGATCAACGACCAGCCACCTCCAGGCCGGACCCAAAAACCGGAAAGCCAGCACGGATTCTGCAGGTCCCCGCGGCCGCTTAAAATGGAACCGGCAGCAGCAACAGGTGATGCTCGAAGAGAACCCGTTTCCCGTGTTCACTGAACAACGGTGTGAAGAACAACAGGAAAACGTAGAAACTCAGCAGTGGCAACATCGCCAGCCGCCAGAACCAATGCCACATCCAGAAAGTCCGTCGTCTCCTCGTTGTCGCACGATGATACGCCCAACCGGTCATCAACCTCGCCGGATAAATCGTCATGATGAATACCAGGGTTGTCATCCACATCGCGTCCGACGGCAGCAGATAGATCTTGAAGAGATACAGGGGCAAGGACAGGGCCGAGGTGATCAGGATCACGACGAACCAGCACATCGGCGATCGACAGAACAACCCCCGCACCGCGCGGAGTTCGAACATCGCGGCCATCCGGTTCTCCGTTGCCAACCGAGCCTGCAGGAACGGCACCCACGACAGCACCAGCACCAGGCTCAAGCCCCCGACCAGCGTCACCAGAAGTTGCCCCACGTTGTCGGGGCGGCTATAGACCCCAAACAAACCGCTGGGAATCACCAGCCAGGCCAGGCCACCCACAAACCCCCGCAATCCGAGCCAGAAGTGATGGCCGATCCGCATCTCCGATACGAAAGTCCGCACGTGGTGCTCAGCTCGCTCGAAATACCCGCCACGTCGCAATTCTCCGATCAGCCAAAGCACATTCTTCAACGGCCGCACGAAGCATCCCGGGCTCCCGCCACGCGCCAGTGCCAACAACAAGTGACCGGTCACCAGGACCACTGTCACCCGGTGAATCCAGACCAGTGACGTCGTCGCATCACTCGTCGCGGCAACCAGACGGTAGTCGGCCAGGACCAAAGTCAAGATCCAGACGGGCAACAACCACCCGGCCAATCCGACCACGATCGCCCCAAACCGAGGAGCAATCTCCAACAGTGGAAACGCATAACGGAACCGGCCGGTTCTTCCCATCCGGCCCTCGACTTCCAGCAGATACCCCAGTGACAGGATATTGACCAACGGAATCGCCGCGATCACCGCCAAAAGAAGCGTCAGGCTGAACAAGCCAAACAGCATTCGAATGGCCCACGAAGTGGCACGAATTGGATGCCGCAAGATGTTGGGACACCGGAGCACTGCGCCCAGTGTGTCCTGGGGCAACAACACCAGCCCCTCGGTCACCACCGCTGGAGACTCAGGACTCGCAATGAATTCGGGAATCATCCGGGCCATGGAGTCCACTTGAAGCTGTCAATGCACAGGACCAGCTCTTGCGGGCTCGCCTGGCTTTCACGTTTCGGGGCACGTCAACTTCAGGCCAGTCTCTCACATGGCCCCATGATTCCGCCAGCAGTCCAACAGCAACTTGCCAGTTCCGGCGTCAGGTTGGAGAATGGTCGCATGAGAATCCTCGGACGCCTGATCCCGTTGGCATTGGTCGTCACCGTTCTATTGGCTTTGGTCAAGACCGCTGCGGATCGCCCGGGCGGTGACGTGTCCACCCCTGCCCGCCTGGCGCGACGCTTCCAGGCCGACACGACCGTCGCAAAAACCAACGCCTGGTTCCAGGCACACTGGAACAGGGAACAGATCGCGCCAGCTGCTCCAGCCAGCCAGCTCACGATTCTCCGTCGACTCTCGCTCGCCCTGCATGGCACAGTCCCCTCGCTCGAGGAACTCAGGCAGTTCCAGGCAGACACCGGGGACCGGAAACTCCAGCGATGGACCCAAAGGATTCTGGCCGACAACCGCTTTGCCTCCTACTTCTCGGACCGTCTCGAGCGAGTCCTGGTCGGCTCCGACGAGGGACCGTTTTTGGCATTCCGGCGAGATCGTTTCGGAGCGTGGCTGTCCGAGCAGTTGGCAGCCAACCGGCCCTGGGACCAGATCGTCACCGAACTGGTCTGCGCCGAGGGATTGCCGACAGGTCAACCGGCCACGAATTTCATCACGATTGCCCAACTCGATGACGACGTCGACGAGCAACAACTCGCCGGCCGCACCATCCGCGCATTCCTGGGACAGCGGATCGATTGCGCTGAATGTCACGACCATTTCCTGGACCCTCGCTGGAAACAATCCCATTTCCAGGGCCTCGCCGCGTTCTACGCATCAACTCGCTTCACGCCTCTGGGAGTCGACGACAACCTCGAATTGCAGTTCGAGGTGACCGACCAGGAATCCAACAGCTCAAGAGTGATCGCGCCCGCGGTCCCATTCGGCTCCGAGTGGCTGCCCGCCGACGGAAGCCCCCGACAGAAACTCGCGGCGTGGTTGACCGACAGGCGAAACGAACGATTCGACCGGGCCATCGTGAATCGTGTCTGGGGCCAGATGTTCGGCCGTCCCTTTCACTCGCCGGTCGATGACCTGCCCGACCCCGGTGACCCGGCCACCGAGGTCCTGGACCTGCTCGCCGATGGATTTCGAAGCCACGGTCGCGAACTCAAGTGGCTGATCCACGCCATCGCTGCCAGCCGCCCCTTCCGCCTCGATTCGCGGATCTTCAACACGGATGCCAACACACCTGCCGCGACGGAATTGCCTACGGTGGAACTCCAACACCACGAAGAGGCCTGGGCAGTGTTTCCCCTGATCCGCCTTCGGCCCGAGCAGGTCATCGGCGCCATGCTCCAATCCGCCTCGCTCAAGACCATCGACCGCAACTCACACCTGTTCACCCGGGTTCGCAGATTCTTCGGGGAACAGGAGTTCGTACAGGAATACGGTGACCTGGGGGAGGAGGAACTCTCCGAGCAGACCGGCACAATCCCGCAGGCGTTGCTGAGGATGAATGGCAAACTGGCTCGCGAGTTGCTCCAAACCGGACCGCTTGGAGCCACCACCGCGATCGCCGGTGCCACAGCCGGAGACGACACGTTGTGCCTGGCATCGTGTTTCGAGGTGTGCCTGGGCCGGCACCCCGAACCCGAGGAATCCGCAGCACTGCTTCCCTGGCTGACCGAAACGCGTGGGTCACAGCGGGAACAGGCCGTCCAAGACATCTTCTGGGCACTGTTCAATTCCCCCGAATTCTCCTGGAACCACTAGCAACCTCACGGCCCCGGTGACTCGTCGGAAATCGGAGTCAACGCCCCGGCGACACCCGCGAGACCACCCCGGGCAACGGCCACCTCAACCGGTGGTTGTGCCAGGTGTGGACCTCTGGACAGAATGAAGTCAGGTCAGTTCCCGCGAGACCGAGTGATGAACCGTCGGCAACTCAGAACGCGAATGTCCTCACTGCTGCTGCTGGCGGTATTGGGTGTGAGTGGTGGAAATCCGGCATACATCGAATTTCACAAGGGCGAAGAGTCCGCCACTTCCCGGGACTGGAACAACGCGATCACCCACTACACGGAGGCCCTCCGCCTGAAACCGTCCTACGCAGAGGCTTACTTCAAGCGGGGCAATGCCTACCTGCACATGGAGAAGTACAACCGGGCACTCAAGGACTATGACGAAGCCATCCGCCTGTCTCCCGACACTGCCACCGCCTACCGCAACAGGGCGATCGTGCAGTACCAGAGAGGGGACTATGCCCGGGCCTTCAAGGACTACACCGACGCCACCCGCCTTGAACCCGACAGCAAGACGTCGTACTTCAACCGTGGCGCCATGCACATGGACAAAACACAGTACGACAAGGCCATCAGGGATTACACCGATGCCATCCGCCACCGCCAGTGACCCCCCAGTCGCTCTCCTTTTTCGAGACCGACGGAATGGCCACCGGAGTTCCACACAGGCGCGGCCAGCGAGGATGTCCGGCCAGGGTGGACTCGTGACCTCTTCCCGCACAAGATGTGGGTCGACAATCCCCGTCCACA
>MDTE01045732.1_pt1 | contig 12972 bp, 11 predicted proteins | sample 811231 | NCBI WGS metagenome assembly MDTE01 (sample SAMN05326651, study PRJNA326480) | marine metagenome | isolation source: seawater | place: Indian Ocean: Red Sea | collected 2010
TACTTCCCAATTCTTTCTCATTGTAGCTTCATCTTTGTAAGAAGACCAAAAGTCCATCTTACCTTGATGATGCATCCAAATACCACAACCAGTCATCATTGAGTATGTTCTGCCCATCATAAATGCACCGCTAATAGCTGGATTTGGTTCCCAGATATCACCAAAGCTTGGCAATCCATCAGGTTGCCATTTGTCAGTTCTCCAAGAGATTGACTCTGTGCCCCATAGTTGTGGCACCCAATGCGAACCTTTTCCTCCAAAGTTCCAATCTCTTTCTCCTACTGCAACCATTCCAGGGTTAACATTACCTAAGTTAGTAATTCTACCCATATCAAATGGTTGAAGAACTCCTAGGTTCTCCCATTGTAGAGCTCTCATGTTAGTTGGACTTGCTAAATCATAACCTGCGCCTCCGCCAGCTTTCATCTTAGCAATAATTTCTCCATTGTCACCAATCTTAGTATGGTTAACAGTGATACCAGTTTTTGCTTTAAAGTCTGCTACCACAGAGTCAGGTAAATATTCTCCCCACATCACTACATTAACTTGTCCACTTGACGCAGCAAATGCATTTTTAACAAACATAGGGGCAGCTCCTACAAATGCTGCTGCAGCAGCACCTCTTTTAATAGCCGTACGACGAGAAAATTTTCGTGCAGCTTTAAGAGTTGTAAGGCTGGATTTTTTTAATTTATCCATATGGATTCCTCCTGTTTAAAATTATGATATTTTCAACATATCACTGTTCAAATAACAACATTTTTTTTACAAATTTATTAACTTTTGATAGTATTTATTGTGCTATAAATCGTTTCATATATTTGAAAATGTTAGTTTTTAGGGAAAATTTACAATAATTTTATGATAACTACAGTAATTGGTGCGTACCCTAAACCCTCATATTTAAAAATAACTGATTGGTTTAATGCTGAAGGGGGGACGGACACTTCCAACCCCACATCCAAATATCTCGATGAAATTAATGAAATGGGAATAAATGCAGAATCAATTTTTTTAAAAGCCTCTAAAGAAATAATACAAGATCAAATAGATTGCGGCATAGATATAGTTACGGATGGAGAAATAAGAAGGGAAAATTATATACACTATCATTGTCGACATTTATCAGGAATAAATTTTAATGAATTAAATGAAAAGTCTGCAAGAACTGGAAATTATAAATGTTGGTTACCAACAATTGATAATAAAATTGAAACAAAAGAATCATTTTTAGAATTTGATTTTATAAAAGCACAAAAAATATCACAAAAACCAATTAAGATGACATTGCCAGGTCCAATGACAATAGCCGACACAGTATTTAATAAATATTATAACTCTGAAGAAAAATTAGGCAAAGATTTAGCAAAGGCGATTAATTTTGAAATAAAAAAATTAGAAATTGCTGGTTGTAAATATATTCAGATAGATGAACCATTATTTGCTAGAAAACCTGATCAAGCATTATCGTATGGAATTAAAAATTTAGAAAGATGTTTTGATGGTATAGAAAATTCAGAAGTGGAAAAAATTACACATATATGTTGTGGGTATCCTGACAAATTGGATGCTATTAATTATCCAAAAGCACCTCTTGATTCATATAAAAAAATCTCCACTCATCTGGATAATTCTATTATTGACACTGTTTCTCTTGAAGACGCTCATAGATACAATGATTTAGATCTATTTAATAATTTTAAAAAAACAAATATTATTCTCGGATTGATAAAAATTGCTAGTAGTGTTGAAGAAACAGAAGAAGAGATAAATAGAAGAATAAATGATATTTCAAATTACATTGATTTAAATAAAGTTATTGCTGCACCAGATTGTGGACTTGGTCATTTATCACGAGAACTTGCAAAGAAAAAATTAAAAATAATGGTAAAAGCTGTAAAAAAATTTTAATTTAATTACATGCAACCACGCTAATAATCTCAAACATTATAGAAGCAGCAACCATAGCTGTAATATTATTAGGATTATCTTTTGTTGGCATTAAGCATACTACATCACCACCGATTACTTTTTTATTTTTTACACTCTGAATTATCATTTTCGCCTCTTCTAAAGTAAAACCATTAAAACTGGGCTCTATATTGGATACTGCTGGAGCTATTGAAGGATCCAAACTATCCAAATCAAAAGTGATATAAATTGGGTTATCTCCTAAAATTTCCAAACATTCATCAATAGCATTTTTAATTCCCTTTTTTCGGAAGTCAGCCATTGTAATTACATTATATCCTAAATCATAACTTGGCTTTAACCAATCTAAGGTTCTAGGATTTCCTCTGATACCTATTTGAACACTTTTTCTTGAGTCAACTAGACCATCTTCTACAAGGTATGATCCCCAATGTGCTGCGCTTTTTTTTGCACCTAAAAAATGATCAAGTTGCTTATAAGTATCTGTATGGGCATCAATATGAAGCAAACTTACCTTCTCTTCTTTAAATAAACCTTGAATTATTCCTCCAGTGATTGAATGATCTCCACCTATTGATATTGCTGGTTTGTTTGCTCTTGAAATATTTGAATAATAATTTGTTATACGCTCAATACATTTTTCATTATTATTTGCCTCAGGCAAAGGAACATCTCCTAAATCAAATATTTTTTTTTTCTGCCAAGGATCTATTTCAAAATCTAAATGAACTCTTCGAAGACCTGGGGAAACATGTCTTACTGCTCTCGGTCCTAGATGCTGATCTCTCTCCGTAGTTCCATTTCCACTACTATGAGGTACTCCAACAAGAGCAATATCACATTCGGAAACATTTGAATTATGTTCACAACGAAATAAGGTAGGTATACCCCACCAATACATTGTCTCCATCATTAACTCATCATTAGATTTTTTCATTCTTAATATAAAATTAATGGATTGCCTTGATGGGGTCAACAAATTCTAAGCCTAAATCATCTGCAACAGCTTTATAAGTAACATTACCCTGACATAGATTAAGTCCCGCTAAAAAATTAGCATCACTTGCTAGTGCGTTTTTGTATCCATTTTGAGCAAGTTTTAATACAAAGGGTAAAGTTGCAGCATTTAAAGCTAAAGTAGAAGTCATAGGAACACCACCAGGCATATTTGCTACACAATAGTGAACTATATCATCAATAATGTAAGTTGGATCAGCATGTGTAGTTGGTTTGCTAGTTTCTACACATCCTCCTTGATCAATCGCGACATCAACAATAACAGATCCACGCTTCATAAGCTTAATCATTTCTTTAGAGACTAATTTTGGAGCATTTGCACCTGGGACTAATATCCCTCCAATTAATAAATCACATTCTCGAACATACTCTTCTAATTTAATATTATCTGATAATAGAGTTGTAACACTGTCTCCAAATTTAGATTGTAATTCTTTTAATCTTGATTCAGATCTATCAACTATAAAAACTTTAGCTTGCATACCAATTGCAATTATTGCTGCATTCTCTCCTACAACTCCACCACCTAAAATCAAAACTTTTCCCGGATTAACTCCTGGAGCACCTCCTATCAATAAACCTTTTCCACCTAGAGGTTTTTCTAAAGAACGTGCGCCTGCTTGTATGGACATTCTACCTGCCACAGCGCTCATTGGAGCTAACAGTGGTAAACGATTATTCTGATCTGTTACAGTTTCATATGCTATACAAATAGATTTTGATTTAATTAAGTTATTTGTTAATTCTGGAGCTGCGGAAAGATGAAGGTAAGTAAAAAGAATTTGATTTTCCCTCAACATATTAACTTCTTCGCTCTGTGGCTCTTTAACTTTTACAATCATATCTGAGTCATTGAAAACATCGCTAGCTTTTGGTGCTATTATAGCGCCAACACTTTTATAATCAGAATTATCAAATCCAGCACCAAAACCAGCTTTATCCTGAATCAAAACCTTGTGACCATGATTTACTAATTCTTGAACGCTTTTTGGAGTTAGTCCAACTCTTGACTCTTGAGGTTTAATTTCTGAGGGAACGCCAATTAGCATTATTTAGATTTAAAATAATTAGTAATACCAGTTCTAAGTTTTTCTATAATTTCATCAATATGTTGTTTTTCACATATAAATGGAGGGGCTACTATTAAACAATCACCGGTTGCTTTCAAACTAAGCCCTGCTTCAAATAATTTTTTGAAACATGAGTAACCTGCTTTACCAGGTCTTTCATCTAAATTAATATCTATACCGCCCATCATACCGTATCCCCGAATATCTGTTATTCCATCAATATCTTTTAAACTAAAGAGACTATCTAAAAAATAAGGTGACATTTCCTTAGATCTTTGAAAAAGATTTTCTTTTTCTATGATATTTTGCATTGCCAAACCTGCGGCCATTGAAACAGGTATTGCTGAATAAGTGTAACCATGAAAAAATTCTATAGCTCCAGTAGGTGAGGCGTCTAAAATAGTATCGTAGATGCTCTCTCGTGAAGCTACAGCACCCAATGGCATAACACCATTAGTAATAGCTTTTGCCATAGTCATAATATCTGGAGTTACATCAAATGCTTGTGATGCGAATGGTTCGCCCATACGGCCCCAACCAGTGATAACTTCATCAAAGATAAGAAGTATGCCATGTTTATCACATATTTCTCTTAATTTTTTTAGATACCCTTTGGGAGGAACTAAGGTTCCTGTTGAACCAGCAACTGGTTCAACTATACATGCTGCAATATTTTCTGGCCCAATATTTGCAGCTATTCTCTCTAAATCATCAGCTAAATATGAACCTGTTTCAGGCTCACCTTTTACAAATAAATTTTCTTTTAAATGTGTATGTCTTAAATGATGAACATTAGGCATCAATATATTTGAAAAAGTTTTTCTATTTGCAACCATCCCACCTACTGAAATTCCTCCAATATTCATTCCGTGATAACCTCTTTCTCTGCCAACTATATGAGATCTGTGACCTTCTCCTTTAGCTTTAAAATATGCAATGGCTGTTTTAATTGCTGTTTCTACTGCTGAAGATCCACAAATCGTAAAAAAAATTCTATTTAGATCATCTGGAGTATGTTTTGAAATTTTTCTTGCTAATTCAAATGATCCTTCAAAACCTTGCTGGAAGGGCTGAACATAATCTAACTGTTCCAGTTGATTTGCAACTGCTTCTTTTATCTCTGATCTTGAATGACCTGCAGGATTACAAAATAGGCCAGAGCTTGCATCAATTAATTTGTTTCCGTGATGATCAGTATAATAAAGACCTTCTGCTTTAACCATTAGACGAGGACTTTCTTTATAATCTCTGTTGGAGGTGAAAGGCATCCAATGTTCTTCAAGTGAATTTGAACGAATATTGCCAGAATCTATAGCCATTTTTTTCCTGCTTAAAAATTGATTTCTATTTATGTAACTATATCACCCAATCAAAAATTCAAAGCATAATAATCTAAAAAAAACTAAATTTCATAGGAAAAAATCATACCCTAGTGTAGAAGAAATAATATAATAATGCTGACTAATTATAAAAATATATTGCCAAAAAAGCTTATTACTTTAGCCAAAAATATATCGCCATTATCAGTTGCTATTATAAGTGCTGATCAAACTCAAGCTATGGAGTCTGCCCAATTAGCTTATGATTTAAATCTAATTGAACCTATTTTTATTGGCAACAAAACTAAAATACAAAATGCGGCTAATTTATTAAACTGGGATATAAGTAAATTTCAAATTATTGATAAAAAAAACGATGTTGATTCAGCTAATATTGGATCTGAATTGGCAAAAGATGGTAAGGTTAAAGTTCTAGTTAAAGGCAACCTTCATACTGACATTCTAATGAGATCTTATCTAAAAAAAGAATTTGGTCTTTTGGAGGGTAAGCGTTTAAGTCATATTTGGCACATAACCACTCCAGAAAATGATAAGCCTATTTTTATAACAGATGGTGCGTTGAATGTCTTACCAAGAGTTGATGTAAAGATGCATATTCTTTCTAATGCTGTTGAATTTACAAAAAAAATGAAAATATTTAAGCCTCGCGTGGCAGTTTTATCTGGAACTGAAGATCCTATTGAAAGCATGCCAAGTTCAATGGAAGCGAAAGAAGTGATGGATAGAGCAATAAAGGAAAACATAGATGCTTTTGTTCATGGACCTCTTGGTTTTGATAATGCAATATCTAAAGATGCTGCAGAAATTAAAAATATTAAAAATGAAGTAGCTGGAAAAGCTGATATTTTACTTGTACCAAATTTAGAAACTGGAAATTCATTATGTAAAATAATGGTTGTTTTTATGAATGCTTGTGCAGCAGGAATAGTTGTTGGTGGAAAAGTCCCTGTTGTTGTCGCCAGCAGAGCAGATAATGCCTTATCAAGAGTAGCTTCAATTGCTGCAGCAATTATTGCTACTAATTAGTGGTAAATAAATCAAAATTAATTGTAGTTTTGCTTGTTACCTTAAGCACATTATTTGCAGCTGTAATGGGGTCATGTGTTAAACATGTATCTACAGATTTAAATACATTTATAATTTGTTTTTATAGATGTCTATTTGGACTTTTAATAATTTTGCCATTTATTTCAAAAGATAATTTCAAAATTTTAAAAAGCAAAAATATTAAACTTCAATTTATTAGAAGTATGATTAATATAATTTCAATGATATGCTGGTTTTCTGCTTTATCAATGATGCAATTTGAAAAAGCAACAGCATTGGGTTTTACAACACCTTTATTTACAACTATTTTAGCTGTAATAATGTTAAATGAAGTAATTAGGTTTCACAGAACAGCTGCCCTATTTATTGGATTAATAGGTATATTAGTTATTATAAGACCGGGCTATATTCCATTAGAATACGGCACTTTGTTAATGTTAATTGCTTCATTAACTTTTTCTTTTGTTCAAATATTTGTAAAACGTCTTTCGTCAATTGACTCTAACCTTACAATTATATTTTATCATCTTGCATTTATGACTCCTGTTTTTTTTATAATCTCAATATTTTATTGGGAGACAATAAGTTTTAATCAAATTATTATTTTTTTTATTATGGGATTATCTGGTTTATTATCACACTGGTGTATGAATCAATCTTTAAAAATGAGTGACACAACTTTTGTTATGCCGTTACAATTTACAAAACTGATTTGGGCATCACTAGTAGGTCTTTTATTATTTTCAGAAATACCTGATTATTGGACTTGGATAGGAGGTATTATAATATTTATTTCGGTAGTTTATATCACATATCGTGAACAATTTATTAAAAAGGATTCTACTGAAATAAAACAAATAGATAGGGCAATAATAAACTAAATTATTTTAATTTACCCTTAAGTCTCATGTCTTTCCTAATTTTTGTTGCTGAAATTTTATGAATTTTTTCTCCTAAATCATGTTCAGTAAAAGAATAGCCCACCCCTCTTCCATAAGAAATATCTATGATATTTGGAACTTTTATAACAATAAAATCTTTCCCTTCTTGAAATCCATGCTTGGAAAGACCTTCAATAATTTTTTCTTTCACATCTTCAAATAAAAAAGGATTATCACCTTGATCTTTAACACCTGCATCAACTCCACCTACATCTCGGTACATTATACACACTTGACCAGTTTTTTTTAAAGCTCTCTTAAAAAGTTCAGTATGACCATCATGCCAAGGCTGCCATCTTCCAAGCATTTCAACCGTAGGTTTTTTCCAATCAAACATTTTTAATCTCCTTTGATAACTTTTTTATTTCATCATCATTCATGAAATGTTTAACATGAAAATCAATTTTATTTGGTTTTTCAAACCACTTATTTGTATCTTCAAATTCCTTACTTTTTGAAAGACTACCAGCATCAAAGGGTAGATTTTTAATGTTATTCAATTCAGTTAATTTAGAAGAAACTATTCTTCCTTCTTTTATGGTGTCTAACCAAATAACAATGTCGGCCATAAATGTTTTTCTAGAATTCTCAGTTGGCGCAACAAAATCACAAATTACCCATCTTCCGTTACTAATTTCAAAATCAGCAAATGCTTTCATTCTATTGGCTTGTCTAATTCTACCTTGGAGGGTGAAATCCCAATCGTTTGCTGATTTGCGAACAAAATCAGCATTATACCAAGCACAATTATTTAGATTTTTGACAAGTCTTTCAGCAAGCCATGTTTTTCCTGAACCTGGTAATCCACAAATTAATATTTTCATATATTTTTCAAATCTATATCAAATTACAAGAAGCGATAAAATAGGGGTTAATAACATTTTCCTTAGTATTATATAATATTTTTTTTCCATCTATAGTTGTAATTTTTCCACCAGCCTCTGCTAAAATTATATGTCCTGCAGCTATATCCCACTCAGAAGAAGGACTGGTTCTAACATATAAATCAGCAGCACCTTCCGCAACATAACAAAATTTAAGTGAACTGCCTTTATTTATAATGTCATATTTATTAATATTTTTGTTTAACCAATTTTGAATCATAATATTATTATGAGATCTGCTACATATAATTTTCATTTTTTGTGATTTATTTTTAGTTGAAGTATGAACTTTATTAGAATTATTCAATGAATTAATTTTTTTTTTACATTTCATTTTATATGTTCCTTTTTTTAAACTTGCAAAATATAAAGTTGATAAAGCGGGAGCATAAATAACACCCATAATAGGTGAATTATTTTTGATTAAAGCAATATTAACAGTGAATTCATCATTTTTCTTAATAAATTCCTTTGTGCCATCCAGAGGATCTATTAACCAGTATTTCTCCCAATTTTTTCTAATTTCCCAATCAACTAATTTTTCTTCAGATAAAATAGGAACACTTGAATCTATTTTAGAAAGTGATTTAATAATAAATTCATTGGAAGCAAGATCTGCTTCAGTCAAGGGTGTTTGATCTTTCTTATAAGCAATGTTATTTTTTAATTTATAAAATTTATTAATTATTGAACCTGCCTCAATTGAAATATTGCATATTTCAGTAATAATTTCAGAATTTTTCAACACAGTTATAAATTTTTACAAATTCTTAATGAGTCATATATTGCTGCATGAATATTTCTACTAGAAACTGCATCTCCTACTCTATATAGATAATAGCTGCCCTTTGAGTTTTCTATTTTCTCATTAAAATTATCTTTTATTAAAGAATTATAATCTACACTACCTAAATTATAAGAATTGTTTTTTAACTCAAAATATAATTCATCTACAGGAATTGTTCCATGTTCTATTACAACTTGTGAAGTTTCTGCGGTTTCTATTTTATTTGAATAATCAGAGCTAATTGAAACAAGCAATCTATTGTCTCTTTTATTTATTTTTTTTATTCTCTTATTGATCAAAATATTAACATTTTTTTCAATAAATGTTTTTGCATAAGGTACATAATTCATGCCTCCTATCTCAGGTGCAAAAAACCTTTCTGGAGTAATTATTTTTAAATTTGAACCAAAATTGGCTATAATTTCTGATGCTTGTAAGCCGGGGTAAGCACCATTATCATCATACAAAATAACTTCATCTTCAATATTTACACTTCCGCTTATTATATCCCACGTGTTGCAAGCTAATTCAGATCCCTCCTCTACGTTAAGTATATTCGGTGTTCCGCCAGTTGCAATAATTATAACATCAGGATTTTCAGATAGAACATCATCTTTGCTTGCAAAACTATTAAAATGAAAAATTACTTTTGACTTAATACATTGTTCCATTCTCCAATCTATTATTCCAATCATATCTTTTCTTCTGGGCGATCTAGTTATAAGATTGATTTGTCCTCCAGGATTGTTTGAAGCTTCAAAAACTATAACATTGTGTCCTCTTGCTGAACATACTCTAGCAGCTTCTAATCCAGATGGCCCTGCCCCTATAATTACAATTTTTCTTGGATGATTGGATTGTATATTTATTTCATGAGGTATAAACCTTTCTCTACCAGTCGCAGGATTATGAATACACAAAGTTTCTTTTCCTTCATATATTCTATCAAGACAATAAGTTGCTCCAACACAAGGTCTTATCTCTTCTTCTTTTTTTTCTATAATTTTTTTTACAATATATGGATCTGCAATATGTGCTCTTGTCATTCCTACCATATCTAATTTTCCTGATGCAACAGCATGTCTAGCTGTAGCAACATCATTTATTTTAGATGCATGAAAAACTGGGAATTTAGTTTGTTTCCTAATTTCACCAGCAAAATCTAAATGTGGAGCTGATGGCATTCCCTGAATAGGAATTACTTTGGTCAATGCCGCATCAGTATCAATATGCCCTCTTATAATATTTAAAAAATCAATTTTTTTTGTAGAAACAATTTTTTTTACAATTTCTAAACCTTCTTCTTTACTAATTCCAGCTTCCCAATCTTCATCTGCAACTAAACGAATCCCAACTATAAAATCATTACCAACGGCTTTTCTAATAGAATCAATTACTTTAAGAGAAAAGTTTATTCTATTATTTAAATTGCCTCCAAATACATCGGTTCTTTTGTTAGTTGCTGGCGACCAAAATGAATCTAAAAAATGTCCATATGCTTCAATTTCTATACCGTCCATACCTGCTTCCTTCATTCTTTCAGAGGCGTCAGCATAATCTTTAATAATCCGTTCAATATCCCAGTCTTCAGCTTCTTTAGGAAATGATCTATGTGCAGGCTCTCTAACTGGTGATGCTGATAAAACTGGAAGCCAATCAGAGTGATTCCAATTTGTTCTTCTGCCTAGATGAGTTATTTGAATCATTACTTTTGCTCCATAATCATGACATTGAGTTGTTAATTTTTTTAACCAAGGGACAATCTCATCCTTATAAGCATGTAAATTATTATATGCTGGAGGAGAATCTGGAGATACAACTGCACTCCCTGCTGTCATAGTTAATGCAATTCCTCCTTTGGCTCTTTCAACATGGTATAATCTATATTTATCTTTTGGAAGTCCTTCTTCAGCATAAGAAGGTTCATGAGCTGAAGTCATTAACCTATTTTTAAGTTCTAAATGTTTAATTTTGTAAGATTGCAATAAAGGATCATTCTCCATAATAATGATCTTTACGATTAATACTTTATCTCTTGATTAACTTTTTTTAAACTTGAATCAGTGCCATGATGAAAATGTTTTCTCATATCTGGATAAAACTTATTTGAAATTGGATTTTTGCTTATAGCAACAGCCATTTCTCTGACATGATGGGGTTCAGCTCCACAACAAATACCAATAAAATTGATTTTGTTCTGCATGCACTCTTTTGCAAATTCTGCCATTTCGTACCTGTTACAATAAAAACCATCTAAAGCTACAGGAAAAGCATTATCACCAGGGATACAATTACAATTTTTATCATGAATATTTAAAAAAGTAGGATCTTCTTCTGTAGTTCTATAAGGAACAGGCAAACCTGCAACATGACATGTGACTTTTTTTCTAATTTTTTTTAATAATGGTAATGTAGTTTTAGGTCCTCTGTAACAATTTAAACCTACTACATCTGCACCTAAATCCTCCATGATCTTACAAGCATCTTCAGAGGAATAACCATCTCTTGTTTTATCTCCCCTAGGAATAGCATAATTCACCACTGAAATAAAACCTTCATCCTTAATTGCTTTCAAAGCAATTTTCATTTCCTCAACCCAACTTATTGTTTCTGCTACTATAAAATCAACATTGGCTTCCTTAGCCCACAAAATTTGTTCTTCATACATTTTTTGACATTCTTTAAGTGTATTTTTGTCATTCGGATCATAAATATTGGTATTAGCAACATCACCACAAACCATTAAATCTAAATCAGGAAATTCCTTTGCAGCATCATTGGCAATTTGTAATGCGTTTTTTTGCAAAGGTTCTAGAAGATGCTCTTTGCCAATAATTCTTAGTTTTTCTCTATGACCATAATAAGTGAATGCTTGAACAATATCTGAACCAGCTCGAATAAACTCTCTATGAAGTTGAGTGACAACCTCAGGATTATCTAAAACTACTTCAGGTACAAATGCGCCGGCTTGCAAATAACCTCTTCTTTCCATTGCAAAAAGATATCCTTCTGCGCATAAGACAGGCCCCTTATTTAATCTGCTTACAAGATCTTCTTTCATATAATAAAAACATTAATCATATTAAAAAAATATTAAAAAAACTATTGATTAAGTAATATCAAGAGGATTTTTTGTTAGCAATTTTAAGCCAGACTTGGTTATCAAATATTGATCCTCTAATTTAACCCCCTCTAGCCCTCCAACCTCTCCTAAATAACTTTCAATACATATGGTCATATTTTCTTCAAATATTCCACTATAATCTCCATTACTATAATCACTATTTGGATATGCTATATAAGGCCATTCATCACACATTCCAATTCCATGAATTTGACAAGGATAATGATTATCATAACAATTTTCTGGAAGTTGCCATGCCTTTCTAGCAAATTCTTCAAAGGTTACTCCAGGTTTAATAATTTGTTCATTATATTTTATATTTTCATATGCCAAATTATGAAGTTTTTTTTGTTTATCATTAAGTTTTCTTCCTTCAACGAATGTTCTAGAAATATCTGCACAGTAGCCGTATGGACCAACCATATCTGTATCAAAAGCAACTAGTTCACCTTTTTGGATAATTTTATTACTGCACTCGTGAAACCAAGGATTAGTTCTTTCTCCTGAAGCAAGTAATCTCGTTTCTATCCACTCACCGCTATTCTCTATATTAGTTTTGTGCAAATATGACCACAATTCCTCTTCAGTCATGCCAGCATGAAGTTTTTTGTGCATTAGTTCGATTCCTTTTTCAGCTATATTTAGAGAAGCATTCATGCACATTAGCTCATCTTCGGATTTTATAGATCTAGCTAATTCTAAATATTTTTGTGCATTAAAAATATTGTAATTATAATTTTCCTTTAAATAATTAATTCCAACTGGATCACAAACATCAATCGCTATATTTTTGTTTTCTGAAACATGATTTTTCATTAAATCATCTATAA
>MDTE01091990.1_pt1 | contig 12970 bp, 11 predicted proteins | sample 811231 | NCBI WGS metagenome assembly MDTE01 (sample SAMN05326651, study PRJNA326480) | marine metagenome | isolation source: seawater | place: Indian Ocean: Red Sea | collected 2010
ACGACACGGGCGGCGACGACGCAGGCGACGACGACGCAGGCGACGATGACGCAGGCGACGACGACACCGGCGATGACGATACCGGTGACGACGACACGGGCGACGACGACACGAGCTCGGGTGGGGACCTGCTCGTGGAGTCGAGCGAAGCCGAGGCTATTCCGGCGGGCCCTGGGGCTGTAGATACGCCGGTCCTTGAGGCGTCCCTCGAGGTGGTTGGGGCTCCTGCGGGCAATCTGATTACAGGCCTGGAGATGACTCTCTCCATCGCACATCCGGATATCTCCGAGCTGGAGATTCGGCTCTGCAGCCCGGGGTGTGGCGCATTTGTTGTGCTCAGCGATGGATCGTTAGTGTCTGGCTCCGCCTTCACGGACACGACCTTTGAGTCTGGGGGCAACAGCCTAGGCGGCGGGTCTTCGCCCTACACGGGCAGCTTCAGTCCTCAGGAGAGCTTGGGTGGCTTCAACGACTACGCGGCGATTGACAACTGGACCCTGCAGATCTTCAACAGCGGCTCGTCTGCTGGAACCCTGGAGAGTTGGTCGCTCCTGTTTACTTGGTCGCCACCGAGCTAGTGCGCCCTGGCGAGCGCTGCTCGCGGTTTGAAAGCTCGCCACTGAAGTGGGACTATGCGGCCCTGTGGGTCCCCATATGTAGCTAGATGGGGTGCTGGAGGGTTGTCTTGTTCAAGAAGATCGTTATCGGACTGGCTGCCTTCCTCCTGTCCGTGCTGCTCGTCGGCTTCGTTCTGCCATCGGACTTCCGGGTGGAGCGAGTGGTGAGCATCGCCGCTCCGTCCGAGGTCATCCATCGGTACGTGGAAGACCTCCCCACTTGGGCCGACTGGTCCGCGTGGAACACGGAGAACGATCCGACGCTGGTCTACGAGTATGAAGGCGGCGCTCGAGGAGTGGGCGCTGTGATGCGTTGGACTGGGGAGGGCGTTGGAAACGGTGTCCTCAAGATCACCGAGTCCGATCCGGAGTCGGGCATACGCTACGACCTGGAGCTCCAAGACGGGGCATTCGCCGCTCGCGGTCAGATCCGCTATGGGGCCGAGGAACAGGGGACGCAGGTCACGTGGTCCGACGAGGGCGACCTGGGCTGGAATCCGGCCTATCACTGGCTTGGCTTGATGATGGACGGGATGATTGGACCTGAGCTCGAGCAAGGCCTTGCAGCACTTCGAGTCAAGGCTGAGGCGGACCATGCTCAGGAACGCGCCCCATCTGCGCAACAGGGCGCCATGGCGTCGCCGGGCGAGAGTGACGTGGATGTGTTGAAGACCAGTCTGAGTGAGGATGACTCTGCTCAAGGAGCCTCGGCGCCGTGAAGAGTCCACGCCTAGCGCTGGTGTTGGTCTTGCTGCTTGGTCTTGTTGCGGGCTGTGAGGACCAAGAACCTGCAACTCCTCAGCCTGGGACGTTCCAGGCTGGCTTCTCTACGGTGAGAATGCCTGTTCCCTTGGGCATTGGTACCGCCGGATTCAATGGCATCGGTGCGGCGAGCAGTCCGACTCCATTTTCTGACCTGTATCCCGGCACGACCCGGATCCACGGGCACCCAGACATCAAGGTTACCGCTCTCAGTCGTGGCCCAGGATTCGAGCTCGTCCTGGTGCGCACCGACATGATCGCCGTGATCCAACAGTTGCGTGATGCTGTCCTCGATGAGCTCGAGCAGCGGACGGGGCGCTCTTTTGATCATGCGCTCGTCATGGGGGCGACACACACCCACTCGGGGCCTGGGCGATTTATCGAAGGCGGTCTGTTCCGTTTGATCGCAGACCAGTTCTTTCCCGAGTTCTATGACCGCCTGGTCTCGTCCATTGCCGACGCCGTGGAGCAAGCCTTGGATGATCTCGCACCAGCGGAGTTGGGTCACACCGTCCTGGAGGCACCAGATGCCCACAGTGATCGAAGATGTGAAGACGGAGTGGCGTATCAAGACGACAGAATGCCCGTCGTGGTGCTGACTCGAGACGGGACCATTCGGGGGCTGGTCGCGGCCTATGCCATTCACGGCACGGTGCTCGGCATTGGGGATCTGACCTTGAGCCGCGATGTCTTCGGAGCCATCGAGGAGCAGATCACTCAGGGTTTTGACCAGGATGTGCACGTGCAGGTGTTCAACTCTTGGGCGGCGGACATGGCGCCGGAGACGCCTACCCTGCCTCCAGTGGAGGAGGCCTCGGATCGCCCAGGTGGCTACGCATCGATGGAGGACATCGGTTACTACCTGGCGGCGTTGGTACACGAGGCGATCCCCGAGATTCAGACGACGGACGCCCCCTCCATCGAGACGCTGACAGTTCGTTATCCCATCGACACCTGGTCTATCGGCTACACCGCCTCAGAGTTCGACTATCCCTATGGCGGTGTGTACTGCAGTGTCTCGGATGAGACCTGCGACGAGGTGCTCCATCACGACAACCTGGCTCGCGCCTGCATCCCGTTTCCGGAAGACTCTCCCGCGCCTACCCAGTCCCTGTTCACCGTGGGTCGCCTGGGAGATCTGCACTTCACCACCTGGTCGGGAGAGTGCTCGACGGGGCTCGCCGGTGAGGTGATGGCGGCCATGCAGGCCAAAGAGGGAGTGCAGGACCTTCTGTTCATCGGCTACTCCAATGACTATCTGGGCTACCAACTCCAGGAGGACGACTGGTGGCATGGAGGCTACGAGGCCTCTGGTTCCATGTGGGGGCCGCGTCAGGGCGAGTATATGAAGTCAATTCAGGCGCAGGTCTTCGATCTGTTTGTCGAGGGAGCCGAGCTGTCGTTCAGTCCCCCAGCCCCGGTCCCGCCCTTCTCGGTCGCGGGTTTCTCGGCCTATGCAGTGGAGGACGCGCTCGACATGGGTGTGGTCGCCGAGCAACCAGCGAGCAGCTATGTCCGCTCGGGAGTGGTGTCGTTTTCGGTCCACGGTGGGGACCCGTGGCTAGGCGCTCCGAGAGCGACCCTTCAGCGAGACACGGGGGAGGGCTTTGAAGATGTGCTTGGGGTTCATGGTCAGCCTCTGGACTCAGATGGTCATGGATACTGGGTCGACCTGGTCCCGGAGCCGGCCTACGGTGACGCGGCAGAGGGCACCCCACGTGTCTTTCGGTGGGCCTTTTCGTTTCCTCTTACTCGTCGGGGCGCTGGGCTATCGTCGCCTCTGATCGGGCGCTACCGCTTTCGCGTGGATGTGCCCGGAGGTCTCGCTGGGGAACAGGTCGTGGAGACCGATGTTTTCGAGGTCGCTACAGACTGACGGGCTGCTCAGGGGAAGCCCTGAAGCTACAAGGACGGCGAACTCAACCCACCAGAGTTAGCGTTCGATGTCGACCAATGTGGTCCTCTTTCGTCTGCTCGTCTCCAAGCCAGGCATCCCATTGTTTGTGGTCGGACACGTCGACGCCTTCTTTGCGGGCGACGGTCTGAAGCCAGGTCTGCATGTCCTCGAATAGCTGAGCATCCATGAGGTCCAGATGGTCCATCAACTGGCTATGGAGGACTCGATAGATCAGCTTCAACTCGGTCAGGTCATAGTGAGAGAGGGTCTGCATGGGCGGAAATATACAGTCCAGTACACGAACGTCCAGTGCACTATTGGCTTCCCTGCGTATTCGGCATTCTCTGGGCGTCCTCTGGTCCTTGCTAGCCTGGTGCAATGTCGGAGACACTGCTACGAATCGCCGTCGTCGGAGACGTCCACGGGCACTGGAACGAGGCCGATGTGCAGTGGTTCAACAACTCGGCTCTAGATCTGCTCTTGTTGGTGGGGGATCTGGCGGGCTATCGCCATGCAGGCAGTATCAAGGTTGCGCGGAGCCTGGCCCAATTGCGTTTGCGGACTGTCTGGGTGCCCGGGAATCACGACAGCGCACATCCACTGCAGTTGCTCGGTGAGATGCTCAAGAATGAGAGCCTCATTCGTAGCTTCGCTCGGGGTCAAGACCAGCGCATGGCTGATATCCGTCGGGCAGCGGGAGGGGTGGAGACCGGAGGCTACAGCATCCACACGATTCCTGAAGCGGACCTCGCCGTTGTAGCAGCACGACCGCACTCTATGGGCGGGCCGCGCCTCGGCTTCCGGCCGTACCTCGAGCGAGCTCACGGCGTCGCGAGTATCGAGGCGTCGACTCAGCGCTTGAAGGCGCTCGTGGCAGGCAGCCAAGCGACTCGATTGATCTTCCTCGCGCACAACGGTCCAACGGGCCTCGGGGGAAGTCGGATGGACCCCTGGGGTTGCGACTTCCGTCCATCCCAAGGGGACTTCGGAGACCCTGATCTGGCCCAGGCCATTGCCCACGCTCGTGCGCTTGGTAAGACGGTCTTGGCGGTCGTTGCTGGTCACATGCACAGACGCCTCAAGGGCGGGGGGATCCGGACGAGCTTTTTGGAACAGGACGACATCGTGTACGTGAACGCTGCTGAGGTGCCGCGCATCTTGCGAAACCGGAAGGAAGGCTCCGAGCGTCGCCACCATGTGGAGCTTCGAGTCTTGGGGCACGGCTGTGAGGCGCGGGACGTCTGGGTCGAGGCGACCGGTCCAGTGGGCATTCCTGACGACCGGCATTGACAATCTGGACCCAAATGGTCAAGAACTCTCCCTCAATTTCAGTGGGGCTGCTCGCTTGACCTGCCCGCTGTCCCTCAGAGACTCCCTTTGGCTTATCAGCCTCCCGAGAGGAACGTCATGGAACCTGCCCTCGAACAGCACCTGAAGACTCTGGTCTCGGAGAACCGTGTGGTTCTCTTCATGAAGGGCAACCGCCGCATGCCCCAGTGTGGATTTTCCGCGACGGTGGTGGGGATCTTGGATGGCCTGATTGATGAATACGAGACGGTGGATGTCCTCAAATCTCCGGACATTCGCCAGGGGATCAAGGAATTCTCCGAGTGGCCGACTCTTCCACAGTTGTATGTGGATGGAGAGTTTCTGGGAGGTTGCGACATTGTCCGCGAGATGGCGGGCAGCGGTGACCTACACAAGGCCTTGGGGATCCAGTTGGAGGATGTGGAGCCTCCCAACATGGAAGTCACAGAGCCAGCCCGGGCGGCCTTGGCCCAGGCTACGGCAGACTTGGACGGCGAGTGGTTGCGCTTCAAGGTTCCAGGCAACTATCGCTACGAGCTCACATTGGGTCCGCGTATGTTCGGCGACGTGGAGGTGGTGGCCAACGGCATCACGATCTTGTTGGACCGAGCCTCTGCCCAGCGAGCTGAAGGCACCGTCATCGACTACGAAAAGAACACGATGGGCGAGGGCTTCCGTATTGAGAATCCCAATGAGCCGCCCAAGGTGAAGCAGATCTCGGCTCAGCAGCTGCGAGAACGCCTGGACGGTGGCGAAGTGACGTTGTTTGACGTTCGCACTCAACAGGAGCGGGAGACGGCGGTCATTGAGTCGGCCCTCTGGTTGGATGAGGCCGGTAAGGCGCACTTGGCGAGCCTGGACAAGAGCTCACCCATTGTCTTCCACTGCCATCATGGCGCTCGAAGTCAGCAAGCGGCCGAGCAGGCACTCGCCCAGGGCTTCACCGATGTGATGAACTTGCAGGGTGGCATTGATGCCTGGTCCACCCAGGTGGACGGTAGCGTGCCGCGCTACTGATCGCTGGCCGCGCCGCTCAGTGCGGTTTCAGACGCCCGTGCCGCCCAAGATGGTCAACACCATCGCAGTGACAGCACGGGCGACAAGGTCTGCCGCGACAACGGCTAGGCGACGCACCAGGCCGAAGAGGGATCTCGTTGTTCGGCGTGTCGTCATGGACATTGCTTAGCACGGACTGGCGCCTCTGTGCCCGGGCAGGAGAGAGCTAGGCTGCTACGCTGAGCACTGATGGTGTGGACGCTCTCCCCGGCTGTGTGCCTCTCCATGGCTGTATTCAGCGTGGCCCTGTTTGTGAGCACAGGGTGCATTGCTACGCCGGCCTTGCTGCCTCTTGAGCAGGACTCTGGGCGGGACCTGGGCTCTCCTGCGGCTCTCCCTCCGTCCTCCGCCGAGGGTCAGAGCGCCTCGACAGGCTCGTTCGCATGCCCGGAGGGAATGCTGGCCGTGTCGGGGGGGACGTTCCAGCTGGGCGAGACCGACTCGGACTGGCTGATCCCTAGCCCTGACGACTCGTGGGAAGATCTCTACCCGGGCTTAGATCTGCTGGGCATGACAACCCTCTATCTCTCGTCCTTCGTCATCGAGGACTTTTGCATGGATCGGTTCCCGTTCCCTGGAGTGGAAGGAGCGGCCTGGCCAGCCGACGGCCTGAATCTCGACACCATGGACGAGCTCGCCCTTCAGCTCGAGGACCATGGCCGTCGGCCCTGTGGGATTACCGAGCTTCTTCTGGCCGCTGCGGGGCCCGACAACTGGCGATTCCCCTACGACGAGGACGAGCGCCTCGCCGGTGTCTGCGAGCCCAACGATGATCACCCCGGCCCGATTGGTCGCATGGAGGGCTGTGAGAGTCCACTGGGATTTCGGGACTTCGCGGTGCGCAGCACATGGGGTGCGCTGGACCCGCAGGTGGTGGATGTCCTCGCTGACTATGGCGGACCGATTCATCCGCCCTGGGATGGAGCGGGCCAAGCGGATGAAGAGCCCTTTGCCGTCTACGGAGGAACGACACGATCGGGCTCGTTCTACAACTCCACCAACTTTGGAATCCACAGCCACCCAAGGAGCATTGAACTGTATCTGGATGATGGCTTCCGCTTGTGCGCGGATCCTGGCCTCCCCACAGATGACGATGAGCTGGCCTGGCAGCAACGGCTGTCGGACTTCTTTGCTGTAGGCACCTATCAGTCGTGGCTGGGGCTGGAGTAGTGCCGTGAGGAAAACGCTGCTCAGGGGCTTGGTCGTCTTGCTAGCGGGTGGGCTTGTCGGCTGCGATCGCCCGTTATTCGAGGGCAATGAGCCTGGCGAGTGTGAGGACGGAATCGACAACGATGGCGACGGGCAAGAAGACTGCCTCGACTCGGGCTGCGTCGGGGCGCCAGTCTGTAATGACGAAGACGCTGAGGGTGGCGATGGCGTGGGCACCGACGACGACGACAGCGGCTCCGATGATGACGACACGACAGCAGCCGACGACGACGACACAACAGGCGACGACGACGACACAACGGGCGACGACGACGACTCAGCTGGACCGCCCCCCTTGCCTGACCTGCCCGCGGACGCCTCCATTCATTTCGGTGATGTGACCATCGCGAGCGAAGCGGAAGCGGAGGCGTTCTGTAGCCACTACGACACGGTCGTGGGATCTCTCCATGTGTTGGGGGCCAGCCTCTCCCAGTTGGAACCTCTGGCCTGTCTCCGGTGGGTCGAGGGCGATGTGAGAGTCTCTGCCACGGCTCTTGTCGCGCTGTCCCTCCCCGAGCTGGCGACTGTCTCGGGCGGCCTCCTAGTGGAGGACAACGAGCAACTGCAAGTGGTTGACCTCCCTGAGTTGGTGGTCGTCGGAGGTGACCTGGCGATCACCGGGCAGCCACTGCTTACGAGCTATGACCTGCAAAGGCTGGTGGAAGTGGGCGAGGATCTCACTGTGGCTTATGTGACCGCTCTCTCCGAGCTGGGCCTGCCCTGGTTGCGGGCAGTGGGTGGGGATCTCTGGGTCCGACATAACGACCTGCTGACGAGCTTCACGGCCGAACTGTTGGAGACTGTGGGGGGCATGGCTTGGGTGTCCTCGAATGCCAACCTGAGCTCCGTGAACCTTGCGTCTCTGACTACCACAGGGGGGGAGCTGTACTTCGGTCGAGATCCCGAACTGGAGTCGATTGTCTTGCCTCTGGTCCAGAGCACGGGCGGGCTCCGCATTAGCTCCAATGCTCGGCTGGATACTCTGGAATTGCCGAGTCTCTTCGAGGTCTGGGGAGAGGTGGGAGATGTCCGTGTGAGCTCGAATTCAGTTTTGCTCACGCTTTCTCTCCCGGGCCTGCAAATCATCGCGGACCACTTCTTCGTCGCGGGCAATGACCTGCTGGAGTCCTTCCAATTGTCGCAACTCGATATCGTGGGGGGGACCTTCTATGTCATCAGAAATCCGTCGCTTCCTACGAGCGCTGCCGAGGCACTGCGGGACTCAGTGGGGCCTGAGGACATCGGAAACGAAGCCATCATCGAGGACAACGGGCCCGGGTGACCGACCGCCTCCGAGCCCGATGTGTAGAGGCGATGGGGGCTAAGCCCACCGGAGCGAGTTCAGTCCGACAGAAGGGTCGACCTGGGGCCAGACTCGGCGCCTGCTTGACGCGATGCTCGCTGGCCGATGAGGCTCACCCTCTGGGGTGTTCAGAGTGCTCGGATTCTCCGCGCGATCTCGTCGCGAGCGGTGCGGAAGTGCTCGAGGCGCTGTGCGTCCGTCAGGGTCTCGTTCTTTCGGTCCGGGTCCTGAAGGGGCCAGTGGAGCCTCGTGGTCTTGTCCAGAAATACCGGACATACCTCTTCGGCGCACAGGGTGATTACAAGGTCCACTTCGTCGGCGATCACATCCTCGACATGACTTGATGCCTGACCGGTGATGTCGATGTCGATCTCGGCCATGGCCTGAATGGCCCAAGGATTTACCCGAGTGGGTGACGAGCCAGCAGATAGGATCTGGTAGCCAGGCCCCAAGATCTGTCGGGCCAGCCCTTCGGCCATCTGGGATCGAGCCGAGTTGGCGACGCACAAGAAAAGCACTCCTCGGACGCCCTCTAGGCTTGCATTGTCGGTCATTAGCAGCACCCCGCTGCATCGGATGTAGTCACTTCGTCATCGCAGCGAAGCCAGCGATAGGTGAGCGCGGCTAGGACTGCGCCGATCATGGGGCCGATGGTGTACAGCCACATCCACTGGAGTCCTTGGCCGAAGAGCGCCGGACCAAGGCTCCGCGCCGGGTTCATGGACGCTCCCGTCAGTGGGCCGCCGAAGAGGGCGCACATGGCAACAGTGCCACCAATGGCGAGTCCGGCCATCTGGCCCTCTGCCCGATGATCGGTTGCGACCGCGCTGATGACGAACATCAAGAAGAACGTGAGGATGGCTTCGACGCCGAGCGAGGGCAGGGTGCCGAGTCTGGGAACGGTCTCGCCGAGGACCGTGGACCCGGTGAACGTCGACAGCAACCCGATGGCTGCAATCGCCGCAGCGACCTGTCCTAGTGCGTAGGCTGGCACCTCTCTCCATGGGAAGCGGCCGGCGCTAGCAAAGGCCACGGTAACGGCTGGATTGAAGTGGGCTCCCGAGATGTGGCCTGTGGCATAGATCATGACGCAGACCACCAGACCAAACGTCAGCGAGATGCCCACGTGCGATACACCCCCACCGGTCAGGTGATCAGCGACCACGGCACCACAGCCTGCAAAGACGAGCGCAAAGGTGCCGATAAACTCTGCCAGCACCTTCGCGAGCTTGGAGCCCAAGAGCGGCTTCTCAGCGGTTAGCACAGGAGTCTCTCCCATCGGCTGGACACCGGCAATTGTGTCCACCGGCGGCCCTTTATAGACCACGGCTCTCGAAATGGCTGTTGTAGTAGCCCTTTTCCTCAGATCGGTATTGTCCAGTTCTCCGAAACTGTGGGGCTTGTGCCTTGAACAGGGTTCGTCGACCTCTACAGCAACGACAATGACGGTGGTGTTTGGTTTGACCACTTCTGTGTGTGGTTGGAAGCGGACCAATAGACTGCTCGGCGGCGACCAGGTTGGCTGAGGGCCCTGGCGTTGGCTCTGCTGGGCTCGATGCCTGCGTCGATGGGAGGGGCGCGGTAGGCTTGCCCCATGTGGTTGGCGACCGGTCGCGGAGGAGACACTTCGCTCTCAGATCCTAGTGTCGGCCCGCCTGCAGTACGAGGTCATTGGTTGGCCTCGGCCGTCGCCCTGGTGGTTGCCATTGGCGTCATTGCCGGTGTTGTAGCGATCACCGTCCTTCGAGCAGACGACACGGCGCTCTTGCACTCGGCCCGCAATGCCTCGGACTGGGGCCATCACGTCGTGCGGGTCGAGATGGCGGGAGCCCTCGAGGACGCGGGACTGCCTGCGCTGCTCTCCGACCCACGGAAACTCTGGGAGTGGATTCTGCAAGGGGATCAGGACTTCCCGCCTCTGCTGCACGTTGTGGCAAGCGTGCTCGGCTCGTCGTTTGGCCATGACTCGGTGTCGGTGCAGCGCATTGGGCTCTGGTGGTTGGTTCTGCTCTGCTTCGGTGTGGGATGGACGGCGTGGAACATCGCTGGAAGAGCGGCGGATGTTGAGAACCCAGGCTCGCGCCCTTCACGGATGACTGTGGCCTGCGCAGCTGCGGCGGCGACCGCGCTGATCCCCGCTCACCATGCGGCAGCGCTCAACTACTACTACGACCTGCCCATGACAGCGCTGCTCTGGTTCACCGCTGCTGCAGTCTTGGCGCTTTCGGCCCGCAGTCCGGTGCTTCCCGGTCTGGTTGGGGGGCTGGGTGTCTTTGTCGCCGGGCTCATGAAGTGGACGGCGCTGCCTGCCTCCGTTCCCTTGATGCTGGGCGTGTTGGCCACGGGAGCTCCGGGGCAGCACGAGAGTAAGGGCCGGTGGCTGAGGTTCCCCCTGCGTAGGCGCATTCTGACTGCTGTCCTCGGAGCCACCACGATCCTCGCACTCTTACTGCTCTACTGCCGCCAGAGCCCCCGGTCTTGGAATCGTATGCTGTCCATGACCTACGGTACCCCTCTGGATCCTGCCTCCGACTTTCCGGCAGTTTCGTGGCTATCGACGCTTTCGACCACGGTCGGTCGTGGGCTGTCGTCGGTCAGCATCGGCAACAACGTCAGCGCTGAGACACTTATCTGGTACCCGCTCCGGTTCATCTTCTCCTACGCCTCTCCCTTGCTGTCCATCGCGCTGGCGTGTCTGTTCCTGGTGTGGCTCTTGAGAGGGGCCCGGGGAGGGGTCCTCGTGAGCGTGACGGCTGCGGCCCACGGGCTCTTGCTGTTTGTTGTGTTTACCAGTCACGATGAGCGTTTCTTGTTGACCGTGGGGCCGCTGGCTGCGCTGGTTGCAGCCATGGGCTGGGCTGGCCTGCCGGGTGGGCTCCGACAGGGTCTGGCCTTGGCGCTCGTTGCTCTGGGTCTGGGGGTGGCCTGGGACTTCCATCACACACCACGTGACCAGAACCCGGGCCCGGGCCATGCCACCTCAGAGGAACCCACCAGTGCTGCTGGCCGCATCTGGGCAGAGATCGACCACGAGCGCCGTGGCTGGGGCCTTCAGTCGGCGGTGGACTCTCAGTGGGGCTGGACCCGGGCCGACCAGGAGAACCGGATCTATTTCCCCAACCGCGAGCTTCTGTGGCGCAGTGGGCTTGCCTGTGGGGCGACGGTCGTCCTCGCGCAGGAAGATCTGATGGACGATGGTTACGGTGACGTGATGTGGTGGCGCTATCGGATGGGGCTCGCTCGAGTGCAGTCTTCCTCCGGCTTCAAGAGCATTCTCGGCTTCGAGGGCGACGACGTTCACGGCCTCGCCGGCGAGAGCGTCGACCTTGACCAGGCCGTCGCCGAAGATCGGGTGGTCGCCATGAGCCGGGGAGATGGCTCTACACCTGCCAGCGGACCTCTTTTCATGGGTTGGGAGGTGCGAGCCGTGTTGGATCGAGACGAGAGGGAAGGGCCTTCCCACCTGTCGCTCTGGGCTCCTATTGGCTCAACACTGTGCGGGCAATGGACGGGCGCCCACAGACTACGAGCCCAGAGACTCTCGGAGCCGCTCGACTGAGGGGGACCCGCGGGGTGGTCTCAAGGCGCGAGTCGGAGTGATGCCGAAGGGCAGGGCGGCTGATCGGACGAGTGAGAGGAATGGGCCCAGTCCGTCAGGCAGTTAGGACTTCTCGCCGACGGAGCAACAACAGGCTCGCGACGCACAGACCGAAGGTCGCGACCGTATTCAGGCCTTGTTCCCACCACTGCATGGCTACAGACTGCTCGCTCGCCATCATGACAGGGAGGATGTAGGTGGTGGCCAGGTAGAGACCGTAGAGAGAGGCCGACAGGGCCAGGCCCGCTCGCCATGCGCGCCGGATGGAGACCACCAGGACGACATTGCTGGCGATCACGGTTGTGCCCAGCATGACGAACTCGTAGCCACGCCCGGGCGCTGTGAACCGAAGTATGGCGGACAGGGTGAGTGTGACGAACACCGTGGCTAGGGCCCCAGCCCAGCGCTTGGATGACGGATGAATCTCAGCCTTGCTCAGGTCGTTGCCAACCACCGCAAAGGCGAGAAAGACGAACCCGGGGCCGAGACAAAAAAACAGGGCTCGGCTGAGGAACTCCAGATCAATGGCTCCCTCGCTGACGGAATACAGGAGCTTCCAAGTAGCTTTCGACAGGCCGCCTAGAAAGATCAAGGCCGCACCCACCACACCCAGTCGCCGGGTCTGCTCCCTACGAGAGGTCCACAGCTGGGCGACGAGGTAGAAACCCCATCCGCCAAGCACTACTGGCACAAAGTCCTCGATGGCGAGAGCGAGTGGGTAGTGCACCGGAGGTCCGTTGAGCAAGTAAGTGGGTTTGAGAGGCCGTCGGGCGGCCGGTCAGCACAAGGGGCCCGTTGACGCCCCAGGAGCCGCATTCATTGGGATGGTGTGCTACCTCGTTCTTCGACCAAGGCCTCGAATACGACGTCGTTGTAGTCGTTGTCGAACCCGTCCTCGTGCTCCAGACGCCAGTGGTTGGGAGCCAGAGGGATGACCTGGAATGCCGAGGCGTCGAGTGTTGAGAATGTATTCGCGCAAGACGTGGACGTGAACCGCATCTCCGAGCAGCTCGTGACCGCCCCCACGTCCACTTCGGTGCCCACTTGTGGGTGAACCTCACCGACCATATCGGCAATGACTACCGGCGCGTCCATCGTCAGGTAGATGTCGCAGCCAGCCTCGACGGAGAGGACCGTGACGTAGAGTCGGCCGGGGCTCGTGATGAACATCTCCTGTGCAGAGCCAGTGGGCACTTGTTCCGCTACGCCATCACAGTTGG
>MDTE01168900.1_pt1 | contig 12969 bp, 10 predicted proteins | sample 811231 | NCBI WGS metagenome assembly MDTE01 (sample SAMN05326651, study PRJNA326480) | marine metagenome | isolation source: seawater | place: Indian Ocean: Red Sea | collected 2010
CCACTGGCCGGCGATTTCAAGAACCGTTTCCAGGCGCTCAGCACGGTTCAGAGCAGCCTGCCGACAACGAACCGCTTCCCGCGCTGACTGTAACAACTCGAGCACCAATTCAAACTGGTCAGCCCCTCCTAACTGCTGGAGATCCAAGCCAGAAGCGATCAACACATCACTACGGTTCCCGGCACTCGATAAGGGAGCTGCCACGGCTTCCGCTGCCTGGACCATTTTCCCCTGGTCCAAAACCTCGGCCAGCAAGTCCAATGGCAACGTGTCCGAAGCACCAGACTCTGCCACCAACGACCATTTTCCACGCTGGGCGACCACCACCGCTAGCCAAGGAAGTGACCAGCAATTAGCCAACGCCGTCAACAGTTCCGCCAACGGGGGACCATCAGCCGACTCCGCCTCAGCGGACCACTTCAAGATAATCGACTCCCAGGAACCGGCTTGCTCGGCCATGCGACGCTATTCCCCATCGTTGATCAGAGACTCAAAACCCTACTGTGGTCGATTTTACTCGAAATCCAACACCATCTGTAGTCACTTTGAAGCGAGACCAAATCGAAACTACAACATCAGGGGGAGCCGAGGTTTACCAGCAGTCCGCCTGAATCCCGTAGTAAAAAAGCCCTAAAACCGCTATTCTGGTACGTTCTGAAACAAACGACTCCAGCAATCTTTGCCAAACCATAAAAGGAAACAAATCACCATGGGTCTCTTTGAAGGAAAAAAAGGGGTAATTCTCGGTGTCGCTAACGATCGTTCGATCGCCTGGGCTATCGCTAAACGAATCTTAGAAGAAGGGGGCGAATGTGGATTCAGCCATCTTCCCGATCCACCCGATGACGAACGCCAGAAAAACCGTCGTCGCGTCAGCAAATGTACCGATGACTATGAGAACGCCCGCTTCCTGGTCCCCATGAATGTGCAGAACGATGATGATATCCGAGCCGTCATGGAGAAAGCGGCCGAAGAATTCGGCAAGATCGATTTCCTCCTTCACTCGATCGCCTTCGCAGACCGTGATGATCTCAATCGCGACACCGTTGAAACCAGCCGCGATGGTTTCAAGATGGCCATGGAAATCAGTGCCTACAGCCTGATCGCCGTCACCAATGCCGCCAAGGATATTTTTAGTGACAACGCAGCAGTCGCCGCGATGACTTATTTCGGTGGTGAAAAATGTGTTCCCGGCTACAACGTGATGGGAATCTGTAAAGCTGCACTCGAAGCTGCCGTCCGCTACCTGGCCTATGACCTCGGCCCCCGGGGCATCCGAGTCAACGCCCTCAGCGCTGGCCCACTCAAGACACTGGCCGGCTCGGCCGCCGGTGTCAACGAGATGCTGGCCCTTTACGAACACATGGCTCCCCTGGCCCGCAACATCACCCACGATGAAGTCGGCCGCACCGGCGCCTTTTTACTCTCCGAAATGTCGGATGGAATTACCGGAGAAATCCTCCACAATGATGGCGGATACAACGCCATGGGATCCCCGGGACGACTACTCGACCGGGTACAATCCTAGAGGCGATTCCCATGACGGGAATCGAGCAAATCGCCATCGCCATCGTACAGGACCAAGACCAGTTTCTGGTTGGGCCCCGTGGCGATGAACAAGTGCTAGCCGGCTACTGGGAATTCCCAGGGGGCAAAATCAAGCCAGGGGAAACACCTGAACAGGCAGCCATCCGTGAATGCCTGGAAGAAACCGGTTTGCATGTCCAAATCGTCGACCAGTACCCAACTGTAAAACACACCTATGACCATGGGACACTGCAACTCTATTTTTTCGACTGTCGGCCGCTAGCTGACAGCCCATCCCCACAAACTCCCTTCCGCTGGATCTCCCGGCAAGCCTTAAAAGAGCACCGATTTCCGGAGGCGAACGAGTCAGTGCTAGCACTTCTGCAAGACTCGAAAAATCAGTCTAGGTAAATCGAACGGCCATCGGTTAGGCTTGTTGCATCTTACGGGCCAGGCAAACTGTTTTCTAAGTGATTCAAAGCAGTTCGTCGGCAAGATTGGAAGGTTTTTTTGAGGGGGCAGCATTCAGCGACCAAGCTGGTCGCAACGAGGCACTTCCCAATCAACCTTCTTGAGCAAGTTAACGGTCACAGGAAGTGACTGTTTGCAAACCCATTTTAAGGGAGTTACATCGAGCATGGACGCTCGTCTTCGCTACGGCCTGCTAGGGGTCGCAATTATCATGTCACTCGGTGCCAGTCACCGGAGTAAGAATTTCTTGGTCACGGCCAGTACGACGTCGTTGGCAAAGGAAGTTTGCGTGGCGGCAGAAACCTACCGCAAGGAGATGGCTGTCGAATGGTTAGGCAAGGAATTGCCTGACTGGCCTCAACCCTGTCCGATCCGGGTGCATGCGAGTCCTCAACTTGGCGCCGGCGGAGTCACTAGCTTTGTCTTCAGCAATGGTCAACCTGGCCAATGGCAAATGACCATCCAGGGTTCACGTCAGCGAATCTTGGACAGCGTGTTACCTCACGAAATCACCCACACGGTGTTTGCCACTCACTTTGGACAACCGCTTCCTCGCTGGGCGGACGAAGGAGCCTGCACGACAGTCGAGCATGCTTCGGAGCGTACTAAGCAGGACCAGTACCTGATCCGTTTTTTGAAAACAGGCCGGGCACTTCCATTTAATCGAATGTATCATCTGAAGGACTATCCCCACGACATCCTACCCTTGTATTCTCAGGGATATTCGTTGTCGCGTTTTTTACTGGCCCAGGGAGGGAAGCAGCATTTCATTCGTTATCTCGGCAGTGGCATGCAGAGCAAGAACTGGGATGAAGCAACCCGGGAATACTACGGCTACCAAGATCTTTCGGAGTTGCAGATCTCCTGGGTCGACTGGGTTGCCAAGGGTAGTCGCCAGCCAGCGGCTCGAGCCAGGCAAGCGACGCTGGTCGCAACCAAACGTTCTCCAACAGCGACCGTGGCTGCAGATGGCTGGCAACCGCGGACCGGCGCCATCGACTGGCAGCGTATTGCAGGCACACGAGCCGATGCCACCCAAGCCACGACGCCAGCCTCGACCGGCCAACTCACAACCAGCGGCGGCAGTTGGTATCGGCGCCAGACGACCGGTAGTAAACCGACTCAATTAAGCCGTCCCCAGCAATTGACTGCACCAGCACCCAGCAGCAACATTCGTCTGCCAGCTCTCCCCAGTTGGTCACAAATTCCTCGCGTTGAGGTTCCGGACAATGGTGCAACAAAACCGGCAATCCTCATGCCGCCACCGCAGACACGCGTTTCCGGCCCCTTGCCATTCATGCGTTAGGACGTGCCAGCCGTCCAAGACTAACCCCAAAGAAACGGGCGGTGGATGGCAAAGTGGAAAAAGACAGGTGCTGCGAAACAGAGTGAATCGATTCGATCCAAGACGCCCGCATGTCCTTGGACCAGCGTTCCATAATCCTTAACGCCTCGATCCCGCTTGATGGCTGACATGGTCATGCCACCGGCGAATCCCATGATGGCTACGACCGCCCCCATGCAAGCGGCTTCCAATGGTCCAAAGGGAGTTACGGAAAAGAGTGCTGCAGCGATCATCGCTGTTGTCGCAACTCCACCAATCAGGCCTTCCCAGGTTCGGCTGGAATTAATCTTCGGAGCAATGACGCGTCGGCCGACCAGTTTTCCCCAACTGTACTGAAAGATATCACCCAGTTGGACGAGCAGTACGAAGTAAAACAACAAACCAGCTTTACTTCCCTGCCAGACGGCCTTGGCATCGTGGTACTCGTAGAGCTGCAGGTTGAGAATCGCAGGTGCGTAACTGAGCGAGTAAACACAGATCAGCAAGCCGACTTGAATTTTTGCCGTTCGTTCCAGGAACCGCTTTTCGTCACCGGAAATCGCAATACTGGTCGGGATCAGCAGAGATGCATAAACGGGGATCAGCACACTGAACGAACCGTAAAACGGGGCATTGTCGGTCCCCCATTGTTCCCCCCAGCCAACCAGCAAGTACTGTGCTGGTGTAAAGAAAAAGAGAGCCCAGAAGAGGGTCTTATGATCAGCCGGTCGCGTCGGCGTCATGGTAATGTATTCGCGCAAGGCCCAAAAAGAGACCAGCCCAAAGAGAACCACCGTTCCGCTGGAGCCGAGCGTAAAGCCGGCTACCAGGATAGCGAACATCATGCACCAGGCGCGAACACGCAGCTCAAACGTGCGTCGCACAGCAGGGTTGACGAAACTTTCCGGTTGTCGCCGGAGAGCGTAAATGACTAACAGCGCAATCACCAGCAGACCAAACACAATACCCAACAGTAACTTCGTTGGCGTATCGAAAAACCTGGTCAACGGCACAGTCGTTTGGGCCATTAGCAGATTAGTAACTGTCAACTGTTTATATCCTGCCGCCTACTGAGCGGTCTTTTAAAGGTCTTTCAATCGTTGTACGGAGTCGCGTGCCCGTGCTAAGAAATCCATCTTCTTCTCACCTTCTTCCAACCACATCGGCGCTCCGATCGTGATGCAACTCAACAAGGGAACTGGTAAGAATTCCCCCTTTGGCAAGACGCGATTCAAATTGTCCATGTATACAGGAATCAACTCCAGCTCCGGCTTCTTCTTGGCCAAGTAAAACAAGCCACTTTTGAATGGCCCCATTTCCGGTTCCGTGTTGCGCCCACCTTCAGGGAAAACAATCAACGAATGCTCATGACCAATCGCCCGAATCATCGTCTCGACCGGACTGCGATGCACCTTGATATTGGTCCGATCAATCAACAACGCATTAAATGTATCCGCGATGTGTCGTCGTATAACCCCCTTGTTCCAGTAATCCTTGGCAGCCACCGGCCGCGTCAAGGCCCGCAACTGCTTCGGCAAGGACGACCACAATACCAGGGCATCCAAATGGCTGGTATGATTAGCAAAGTAAACTCGCTGACAGGTGTCAATTTTAAATTCATCGACCCAGCGCACACTGGCACCACTCAAGAGCTTCGCCACCAATGACAGTATATGAGCTGTCAAACGCATTCGCTTACCTGTCTACCTAAGAAACCCTACAATTCCCTTGCCTTTTATCCTATCGCACCCGATAACGAGTCAACAGCCCGCGCATCGGTCAACTAACATCATACTTATAATCAACCCCGACAAATATGATGAGTTTTGTTACTAGAAACCCTAAATTATGGACTTCCGGGCGTTGATTCCATAGCAAACCACCGCACAATCAGAAAATATTGCCTCGTCCACCAAAAGACCTTTTGTTCGCCGCAGCCACGAATACCCCCTAAGATACTGCCCTCGTATGCCACGTGCCATTGTTATCGTCGTCGATCGGCTCGGTTCCGGTTTCCTCGGAACCTACGGAAATACCTGGGTAATCACCCCTGCTATCAATCGATTCGCCAGCGAAAGTATTCTTTGGGAACACTGCCTCTCCGACTCCCCACAACTCGCATCCACCTGCCATACGTACTGGACCGGAACACACAGCATGCAGCTGGCCACGGCTGCTGACCCCCAAAGCCCCAGCTCAGGATTGCCAGGCCAACTGGCCAACGCCGATATTCCCACCGTCCTGATCTGCGACGAACTGGATGTCGTCAACCATCCCCTCGCCACCGGCTTTGCAGAAACCATCCTTATTCCAGAAAAAAACAACGACGTCGGTGTCGATTCGATCGAAGAAACCCAGTGCGCCAGTGTGCTGGCCTACGCCCTGCAGTGGCTAGAAAAACACCCCGCCGACGCTTCCTTCCTGGCCTGGATTCACCTCCGTGCCATGCAGGGACCATGGGATGCTCCACACTCCTTCCGAGAACTGTTTCACGACGAAGAAGACCCAGACCTGCCAACCTGGACGATCCCACCGGAACAACAAAACAAGTCCTTCGACCCTGATGATCTACTCTCCGTTACCCAGGCCTATGCTGGCCAAATCAGTGCCCTGGACAGTTGCCTCGATGTTTTCTGGCAAACACTCGATGAACTACCCAGTGCTGCCAACACCCTCACCGCACTTACCTCACCTCGTGGTTTCCCCCTCGGACAACACGGACGTGTCGGCGCCTGCGACCACCCGCTTTATGGCGAACTGCTCAATGTCCCTTGCATGTTGCAACTACCAAACCAGCAACAAGCAACCAAACGAATCCAATCACTTGTGCAACCAGGCAACCTTTACGCCACATTGCTACACTGGTTCGAACAGCAAGATCCACTCACAGAGCAACGCTCCTTACCAAGTCCCCTGATTCCCGTCCCGACAAACTTGGCAACGAACGGTCATTGGCCTGCTAGCACAAATCGGGCTGTGGCACTTAGTCACGAGCAGTTGGCCCTGCGAACTCCCGCCTGGTTCTTACATCAAACGATGGACCAGGAGGCCGAGTTGTATGTCAAACCCGATGATCGCTGGGAAATCAACGATGTCGCCAACCGTTGTCCCGATATTGTCGAGCAAATGACTGAACAATTGCAGCTCTGCCAAAAACGTTTTCAGGATGGCTGCCAAGATCCCTGGCCTGCGTTACCAGAACTGCTAGCAGTCGGCTTAGAATAAATCCTTGCCGGCTTGTTCCAGACCATTGGAAACTGGCAAATCGGCCTGTCTTTCTGCTGGTTTTATCTCTACAATTCCACATCATTTTCCCACCCTCGCCCCCCTTTGCCAGCAGGCCAAGGCGTCTTTAATGCGCATGGTCTCACTGGCTGAGAGAACCGAAGTATGCTTGGACAAGGAAGTCCATCGCTCGTTCGTACCCAAACCGCGCCAGTGGTAGCTTGCGCAAAGGGTATCAACGCATCATGGTGGATACACGGGCTCTTGGCTGGGATCCTTGGCAGCCTCTGGACGCCTGCTTTTTCTCAGCAACTAGAGCTAGGGAATCCCCAGGGCAAACAGCCAGTGCCCGGCTCTGCTGCTCCGAGTCCCGACAATCAAAACAAGCCGCCCGTTCCGGGAGCAGGTGACGCGGGTACGGTTCCGGTTGACGAACCTACCGATTCAGCAGAGACCGAGACAGCCGAGTTGCTTGATCTTAATTTACGGCTCGCCTGGGGTGGTGGTCGAGCGCGCGCCTGGCAAGGCCAAATCCAGATCAACCAAGGAAAGATCAAGCTAAGACGTGGCCTGGGAATGGAAGCCGACCAGGCTCGAGCCCTGATGGCTGAGGGACAGATCATTCATGTTCAGCAGTTGGCACCCAACACGTTCCATGGCATCGATATTTCCGTGCAAGCGCCCAAAACAGCGACTTTATTCGTCGTCTTAACAACGACAGAGCAAGAGGCCAAGCCTCGGACGTTGAAAGTTCCGATTGCCAGCCTGATCCAGGAAACCAGCAATTTCCAACTCGACAAAGAAGAAAACCGAATCCAGATTCACCGTACCCCGGGAGATCAGTTACGCCTGGATTTCCAGCGTGATTCTCTTGTTTTTTCACCCCAGGAAAGTTTTCCGTTAACGATCGAGCCTCATCAACTGGGACTCCCCTCTGGGACTTCCTTGCGATGTGAAGTTCACTTCCAGGGGAATCGAACTGGTAAAACGATTTCCAAGAGTAAGTATGACCTGAAGGTGTCTGCAGATGGAACGGTTCCTCCCTTGGGTCCTCTTACCTTTGAAATCCCTGACATTGAAGGTGTCTACGACCTTCACGTTTCCCTTTATCAAAAATCCTTGACGGATACGTTTTTGCCAGGCAAGCCGCTCCACCAACGATCTCTCCAGTTGGTTGTGATCGCTCCTGAGCCAGAAGCTCCGGAACCGATGCCTGACTTTGATCCCAATGCTGATGAGACCGGAAATAATGCCACGTGGTCAACGATCCTGGCTTTTGACCCTGCCAACCCCACTTGGTGGAATCGGTTCACACAAATCCCAAAACTCAGCATGATACCCGGCATCGGTAACGGTCCGGTCAACAATGGAAAGATGAAACGGGTACAACGGCATGGAAAAACCTTAACCCAGTTGGACCCTGGAGGTTGGGTCGCCTTCCCTCTTCCGCTGGACCAGCCAGAGACGGTTCATCTATTAGAACTTGACTACCCTCAGGACATGCGCCAAACGTTAAGCATCAGCATTATCGACCCCAACCTGGCTGGCAAGGTTGCGCCCATTGGGCTCGATTCCGGTATCGATGTCAGCACGAGTCGTCAATCCGCTAGTGCAAAGATGGCCGTTCATCGGCTTCCTTTTTGGCCACGAACCAAGACCCCCTGGGTCTTACTTGTGAATCGGCATACAGAGAGACCTGCCAGTTTTGGAAGCTTGCGATTACTACAAGGCTTACGTCCTTTGCCGGCAGCTACCGAAAACACACAACGACCTTCTCAACGACTGGTTACCGCCTATTTTGATAAGCCCTTATTTCCGGAAAACTTTGGTGCTCAAGAAGGCATTGACTCGGTTACGCGTAGCAGCCTGGACGACTGGACTACTTTTTACGAAGGTGGCGATCGCTTAAGCCGTTACTTACGTTTTGCCGGTTACAATGCAGCAGTCGTTACCGTTCTTTGCGAAGGAGCCACCCTATATCCTTCGGTCCACGTCGATGGTACCCCCAAGTACGACAGTGGAATCTTTTTCACCACGGGCCAGGATCCAGTGCGCAAAGACGTCCTGGAAATGTTACTGCGCAAGTTTGATCAGCGCGGCTTGACACTCATTCCGGCCATCCAGTTTTCGAGTCCCCTGCTCGCCTTGGAAAAACAATTACGCCAAGATCCGACAAAAGCTGCCGGCATCGAATTGCTCGGACCGCAAGGAAAAAGCTGGACAGAAATCAAGGGAACCCGACGTGGTATGGCGCCTTACTACAATCCACTCGACCCACGTGTACAGCAGGAAATGCACCGTGTCATCGATGAATTGGTTGAACGCTACCAGCATCATCGTTCGTTTGGTGGCTTGGCAATTCAAATGAGTTCCGAGACTTATTCCCAACTACCCGGTCCCCAGTGGGGTACTGATCAGAAAACGTTCGATCGGTTCGTACGACAGGCTGATCCTGAAGCCGACAACACGAAGACTGGTCTCGAGGAAAGAATCAAGTACGTCAACGGTCCAAACCGGCAAAAATGGCTCAACTGGCGTGGCCAGGAAATGGCTGCTTTTTATCATGAAGTTTCCGATCGCCTGATAGCCAAGAAGCCTGGTAGCCGGCTCTACCTGGTTACCACAGACCTGGTCAACAGCAGCAATGCCAGGAAACAGCTGCAGCCCCGCCTTCCCCAACAACATACGCTCGCAGATGTCCTGCTGGAGGCAGGAATTGACCATCAGCGATTTGGAGATTCCGATCACCTCGTGTTACTGCGACCGCAACGACTGGCTCCCACCACATCACTGACTTCGCAAGGCAGTAACCTGGTGATGGAGACGTCTCCGCAAGTTGACCAGGTATTTGCAGATGATAAGCATCGTGGGCAATTGTTTTACCACGAGCCACAATCTCTTTCCTTGCCGGACTTTGACAAGCAAAGTCCGTTTGGAGCTGAACACACCCAAACCTGGCTAGTTTCGCATTTTGCACCTTCTGGAATCGATAACACGCGACAATTCATCCATGCGATTGCGACCTCTGACATCCAAACACTAATGCACGGTGGCTGGATGCTCCCGGTCGGACAAGAAGACTCCTTTCGACAATTATTTACGACCTTTCAACAACTACCCAAGGGAAAATTCACTACCGTCGGTGCAGGCAATGCCAAGAAAACCACGCAGCCGGTTGTCGTCCGATCATTCAAGACCAACAGTGAAACATACATTTACCTGGTCAACGACTCCTCCTGGCCAGTCCAGGTAGAAATTCAAGTCGATGCCCATGAACAGTGCCTGGTCATGCCCCTGGGCAACCACGCTGTCTCTAATCTGCAGCGATCCCCGAATGGGACAACCTGGACAGTCCGTCTTAAGCCTTATGACCTGGTAGCAGCTTCCTTCACGAGTGCAGCTGTCAAAATTGAAAACGTACGGGTGCGTTACGATCAAAAAATCCTGGAAGACTTACGACGCGAAATCTACGCGATGAACTATCGAATCAGCGGGCTCAACAAGCCAAAGGCGATGAACGTCGTCCGCAATGCCAGCTTTGAACTTCCCCTCGAACAAGAGCTGCCCCCTGGCTGGATCCACAATCGCAAGCACCAGGAGAACGTCCAGTTGGACCGAACCGTGGTACTCGATGGTCGTCAATCGCTCCATCTGAAACGATCCGCCGAAAATACGGACGTCGTTTGGGTTCGCAGCAAACCATTTACTCCACCCAAGACTGGCAGGATCGCCATCTCAGCCTGGCTGAAAGTCAAAGATGAAAAGAAGCAACCTGCACTCCGACTGGCAATCGAAGGTCGCCAATTTGGCAAGGTCTACTATCGGCCTAAAACCGTCGGGAAAAATGAATCTGGCAACCAGGGTCCGGTTAAACCAATCAGTGAAAAATGGACTGAATTCCTGCTACTGATCGATGACCTGCCGGCCCGTGGATTGACCGATCTGCGAGTGGGGTTCGACCTGATGTCTGAAGGAGAGGTCTGGATCGACAACATCAAGGTTTACGATCTCTGGTTCCAGGAATCTGAAAAACGAGAATTACTGAAGCACGTAGCCCTGGCCTATACCAAGCGAAACGAATTGAAAGTTGCTGACTGCGAACGCTTCTTGACTAGCTACTGGGCACAGTTTTTAACGCGAAATGTCCCCGTGAACCAGCCCCGAGTGGCAAACCTGCCTGCCAAGGCAACAGTCCCAGCCGAAAAAACGACGGAAGCCAAGCCCGCTCAACCGGATGCCCTGGCGCCCAAACCACCACCATCGATGATCGATCGGGTAAAAGACTGGATCCCCAAGAAGGTCTTCCCCTTCTAGGAAGCAGGGATTAAAGCGTTCCTATCCCGGTGGCCATGTTAGCGAACGGCCAGCAAGCAGATGGAAATGCAAATGGTCGACCGTTTGGCCACCCTCTGCTCCACAGTTTACAACAACCCGATATCCACTGGCCAAATTCAATTCGCGGGCCAAGTTCCGGATCACCAGCCAAAGATGACCAATCAATGATTGATCTTCGTCTGCAATGGTATCAATCGAAGCGATTTCTTTTTTGGGAATTACCAGCACATGGGTCGGTGCTTGGGGATTGATGTCACGAAAGGCCAGGCATAGATCGTCTTCAAAGACAATATCGGCAGGAATTTCTCGATCGATAATCTTCTTAAAAATAGTCGTTTCAGACATCTCGCACCCCTGTGTACCCAAGCAGAAAATCTAGCCAGCAGCACGCAATGGAGTCACCTTCGAACGACGTCGACGCTGGCGGGGCGTTTTCGCTAAAGCCCATTCCTTGGTCATCGATTCAAAGACTTCTGGAGATTCGTAACGAACGACCTCTTTCCCCTCAGGCATGGGACCCACCAGGCCACGAATCACCGGCAAACCACGTAAGGATAAATCCGTACTGCAATCATCCACGCCAATCTGAGTATGCGTCTTTAGCAGCGCGTCTGAAGACTTGTAATCTCGAATACGAAGGCTACCATCAGTCGCTCGGGTTACCGTTCGAAAGGTGTTTTCGGCCATTACCAGATCCTCTCCTTCAAATGAGCAATCCTCCTCGTTGATTGATAAAAGATCTGTCATCCTTGCCCGATCTAGAGCCCAGTTGGCTCCCATTGCTAGATCCTATCGGCCCGCTCGATCGCCACCATGCAACCGTTTTTGCAGAACCGGTCCAGCAGGTGAATTCCTCCCAACCGGTATTGCAGGTGTGACCTGTGTCCCAATTTCCCGCCTTTGACCAGGACAAGGAACAAACATAGCGATTACACCTGTTGTATAAGTGGCAAAGATACGGGATATTCGGTTTTCTCGGGCTGTCCCGATCCATGAAAAACTGACCAAATCCCATCCGAAATATGACTTGCCTAGTAACTGCCAGATAAGTCAAGATGGAGAGGTCCCGGAGGGTATGCGAATTGGCTAGCAACCTGATTCGAAATCAGGCGCCCCGCAAGGGGTTGAGGGTTCGAGTCCCTTGCCCTCCGCTTACATTGACTACTAATCCCCTGAGGAATTCAGGTTCGTGCCGTCTGACCGTGATACCGGTTTTGATTTAGATCGCCTCGTCGCCGAGACTTTTGTCGCGCAGGTCCAATTTCACGAGACGATTGATTCGACCAACACCGCTGCCCTGGCAGCGAGTGAGCAAGAAGACCTGCAACTCCCACTGCTTGTACTGGCTGGTGAGCAAACAGCTGGTCGTGGTCGTGGATCTAATACCTGGTGGTCCGCGACTGGCTCACTCACCTTTTCACTGCTGCTCAATCCTTCAAACCTGGGACTTGAGCAACGAGACTGGCCCCGAGTATCACTCACCACCGGCCTTGCTACTTGCCTGGCCCTCGACGAATTCCTTGCTGCCGAGTCGTCCTGTTCTTTAAAGTGGCCTAACGATGTCTTGCTCCATGACCGCAAAATAAGTGGCATCCTGGTCGAAGCAGGGGTTGGTGCAGCTGGCAACCTGGTGATCGGTATCGGCATCAATGTCAACAATTCGTTTCAAGATGCTCCCGATCCTTTACCAACCACAGCAACCTCACTGATCGATTCAACCCAACAAGAGTTTTCCCTCGATGCAGTCCTGGTTCAAGTGCTGCAACAACTGCAACGACAGTTGGACCGTTTAGCCAATCATGATCCTGCCCTCCCTGCTGACTGGCAACAGCGATCCGCGCTCAACGGTCGCACCCTGGAAGTGGTAACAGAAAAGCGATCTTACCGGGGAACCTGCCAGGGCATCGACGAACACGGAGCCCTGACATTAAAAACCGAGGATGGCTTAGAACAACTCTTCTCCGGCCAAGTTCAGAGCATTGAGTAATCGTTGTTCGCACGTAACCAGGAAACTAGGCTACTAAACCTGAAAGCCAGTCCAGGCAGCGAAAAACGGCTGCGATGACAAATCCCAGCAGACCAACCAG
>MDTE01173166.1_pt1 | contig 12968 bp, 13 predicted proteins | sample 811231 | NCBI WGS metagenome assembly MDTE01 (sample SAMN05326651, study PRJNA326480) | marine metagenome | isolation source: seawater | place: Indian Ocean: Red Sea | collected 2010
AGAAAATTTATCCTAATAATTAAATTTTCTTTTTAAATGTTTAAGCCTTCCCTCAGTGCTATCATAATCAATATAACATCCCTGAAGAAAACGATTTCCTTCATTTGCGTCATAAGTGGTTCTGCCATGTAACAATCTATAGTTATCCATCATTAACATATCACCTGGAAGAAGTTTAAATTCTATTCTATAGTTTTCTGAATTATAGAGTTCAGATATTTTTTTTCTTGCAGAATAAAATAAATCTAATTTTTCTTTATCAATTAATGGAACAAAATCTAATCTTGGACTAAATCGTACTTGCTTGAAATTGCCATTTTCATCTAATTGTATCATTTCAGCCCAATCTTCTAGAATCACACTTTCATCAATAAATTTAAAACGTATTTTTACCTCAGTTAAAATTTTATAATATTCTGTAAAATCTTTTTTAAGTTTTTCAGAAACAGTGTATCCATCGACTAGAGTTGATAAACCACCTGTAACTTCATTTTCTATACAATGAAGCATTTGAATACATGGCACAGGATTTCTATATGGATTATCAGTATGAGGAGCTAAAGGCAAAGATGTATAAGCTAAGTCATTTGGATTTGGTTTTGATTTAACATTAAAAAATTCACCAAAATTTGTACGCCTTACACTTCCAATAGAATTAGCAAAATTTATAATGAAATTATTTTTTGTTGGAACATTTTTAAAGATTACAAAACCATATTGATAAAAATTAATCAAAGCTTTGTACATTTCGTCTGTTTCAAATAAATTTTCCTTAAATTTGAAACTATTTTGTTTTTTAAATGAAGAGTCCCATTTTATTTTTTCGATTTGTTTAACATCATTAATATTTGAGAACTCTTTAAAAATATCAATTACAGCAATTTTTGTTGAAGCTCCATCATTAAATTTTATTTCTAAAAAATTACTATTTAAACTTAAATCTTTGATTTGAATGTTTTCTTGCAATTGAGTAGGGTCAAATAATCTCTGTTGAGTAGACTTATCAACAAATTTTTCTCCGTTTACTCTTTCTCTGAGCCAAAACGGGTGGATCTCTTTTTTAAATCCCTTGCTTTCAAAAAATACCTTATTATTTTTTAATTCTAATTTCATGTGTTTTTAAATCATTATTTAAAATTTTACTTTAATCAATAGTAATAAAATAGTATTAGAGTTTTGTGCAAATTTTAAAATCATCAGATTATAATCTTTATTCTAAATTCATTGAAAATTTAGCTAATAAATTAACTAAGTTTTATTACTCAAAACTAAACAAACCCTTTAAAGTATCAAATAAACTTAGAGGTGGTTACGACCCTGTGACAACTGCAGATAAGGCTTTTGAAAGATTCATTAGAAATGAGATTAAAAAAAAGTTTCCAAATCACCAAATTATAGGTGAAGAATTTGGCTACAAAAAAACTCAAAGCGATTATTCATGGGTTATCGATCCTATCGATGGAACTCGATCATTTGTGATAGGAAACCCAACTTGGAGTAACTTAATATCTTTAAATTATAAAGGCAATCCAGTAGTTGGTCTTGCAAATTTTCCAATTCTTAAAAAATTTTACTTTAATTCTTCAAGTAAAATTGCGTATGTAATTGAGAACAATAAAAAAAAACTTTTAAAAGTAAATAAAAAAGCAAAAGTTTCAAAAATGAAACTTTCTGCAGCATTTCATGGCACATTAAGCTTGAGTCAACAAAAAAAAATTCCATTTATTTTAAAAAGGATGGAGTTTCCATGTGCTGACGCATTAAGTTATGTTCATTTTGCAGAAGGAAAACTAGACACAGTTCTACAATGTGCTAATAAAATTTGGGATATTCATCCGTTAATTCCAATTATTAAAGCTGCGGGTGGAATTATAAGTACTTGGAACAACGAGAATGCAATTAAAGCTGGAAACATTGTATGTTCTTCAAATGAAAGAATTCATAATAAATTATTAAAGATTTTAAAACCTGTTTCAAAAAAGATATAAATATAAGATGAATAAAAAAGATTTGATTGATTTTGAAAATGATATAGCAAAAACTTTTAATGCTGGCAAAATACGCTCACCAATTCACTTATACTCCAATAATGAGGATTTTTTAATTAAATTTTTTAGGAGAGTAAAAAAAAATGATTGGATTTTTTGTTCTTGGAGATCACATTATCAATGTTTGCTGAAAGGGGTACCTCCCAAAACATTAAAAAAAGAAATTATTGACGGAAAATCAATATCTTTATGTTTTCCAAAATATAAAATTTATTCTTCCGCAATAGTGGGTGGAATCTTGCCTATAAGTTTAGGCCTGGCTTTATCTCTAAAAAGAAAAAAATCAAAAAATAAAGTTTTTTGTTTTATTGGTGATATGACTTCTGAGACTGGAATAGCTCATGAAACCATTAAGTATAGTATAAATAAAAAATTACCAATACATTTTATAATAGAGGACAACACTAAATCTGTTTGCACTGACACAAGAAAAACTTGGTCTTTAAAAAAGCTTACTTATGAAAATTATAATAGCAAATATGTTACATACTATAAATATAAATTGAAATATCCTCATGCTGGAGCGGGAAAGAGAGTCCAATTTTAAATGAGATACTTTAATGAACTTAAAAAATCAATGAATTATCTTGGAAGAAAAAAAGATACAATATTTATAGGACAAGCTGTAGAGGTACCAGGCACAGCAATGTCAAATACATTAAAGGATATTAAAAAGGGAAAATTACTAGAACTTCCAGTTACTGAAGAAATGCAAATGGGAATGACATTAGGATTATCTATGGATAATAATGTAACAATAAGTATTTTTCCTAGATGGAATTTTTTGTTATATGGAATGAATCAATTAATAAATCATATAGATAAATTCAAAGTAATGTGTGGAAATTCAATTAATCCAAAAATAATTATTAGAACTGGTATAGGATCTAAGAGACCTCTCCATCCTCAATATCAACATATAGGTGATTTTTCTCAAGCTATCCAAAAAATGTGCACCACAATAAAAGTAGTAAAACTAAATGAACCGAAAGATATTTTTCCTGCATACAAAAAAGCATATGAGAGAAAGGATGGAATAAATACAATTTTAGTTGAGTATGGCGACTACTATAATGAAAAATAATGATAATAACTAAAACACCTTATAGAATTTCTTTTTTTGGAGGAGGTAGTGATTATCCTCAATGGTATAATCTTAATAATGGACAAGTTTTGTCTGCTACAATAAACAAACACATTTATATAACTTGCAGATTTTTACCCAATTTTTTTAAACATAAGTACAGAGTAGTATGGTCAAAAATTGAAAATGTTGAAAATATAAATCAAATAAAACATAAAGTTGTAAAAAATTTACTAAAATTTCATAAAATAAATCGTGGTGTTGAAATTCATTATGATGGAGATTTACCAGCTAGAAGTGGAATGGGGTCAAGCTCGTGTTTTACAGTTGGACTTATGAAAGCATTAAATACTCTGCATGGGAAAAAAGAAATATCTAATAATAAGCTTGCAGCAAATGCTATACATTTTGAGCAGAAAATTATGAACGAAACAGTTGGCTCTCAAGATCAAATAGCTGCATCTGTAGGCGGATTTAATAAAATTATTTTTAAAAAAAAAAAATAAGTTTTTAATAAAAAAGATAAAAGTAAAAAAAAATATTAAAAAATTAGAAAAAAATTTAATACTAATTTATACAGGAATCAATAGGTCTGCACATCAAATTGCATCAACATATGTATCAAAATTATCTGGGGCTAAAAAAAATTATATTAAAAGTATTTATGAACATGTTTCTGAGGGAGAAAAACTGTTAAATTCCGGAAGAATAGACGATTTTGGAAAACTTTTAAACCACGCATGGTATTTTAAAAAAAAACTAAGTTCTGCTGTTTCAAATAAAAAAATAGATGAGTTATATGATTTTGCAGTCAAACATGGTGCACTTGGTGGAAAATTATTGGGCGCAGGAGGAGGCGGATTTTTATTGATGTATATGAAAGAAAAACACCGTAAAAATTTTTTCCAAAAAAATCGAAAACTTATAAATGTTCCATTTAATTTTATTAATGAAGGAACAAGTGTTATATTCCAGGATCTTAAAAGATAATATGAAATTTAATCATAAATTAATGAATAATAATTTTACTAATAAAGACATTAGTGCAGTTAAAAAGTTTTTGAAAAATAAGGATACTATTTTAACTCAATCAACAAAAGTAGAGGAGTTTGAAAAGAAATGGTCTAGGTGGTTGGGTGTAAAATACTCTACTTTCGTCAATTCAGGATCATCTGCTAATTTTATATCTATCTCTATTTTAAAGGCTATAAACAAAAATAAAAAAAAAAAATGAAATAATTGTACCTACTCTTACATGGGTTTCAGATATTAATTCTGTAATAATGAATGGATTTAAACCTGTATTTGTTGATGTGGATCCAACAACTCTTTCAATGTCAACGGATGAAGTTATAAAAAAAATAAATAAAAAAACCTTAGCCGTATTTATTACTCATGCACAAGGTTTTAATGGTTTTACTGATAAATTGTTACAAGAACTAAAGAAGCGAAAGATTATTTTAATAGAAGATGTATGTGAAAGTCACGGCGCAAAACATAAAAAAAGAAAATTAGGAACATTTGGATTAATTTCAAATTTTTCTTTTTATTATGCGCATCATATGACCACTATTGAGGGTGGCATGATATGTACAAATGATAAAAAAATTTATGAATTATCAAAAATATTTAGATCTCACGGCATGGTAAGAGAAGCTAAAAATAATCAATTTGAAAAAAAAATGATTAAAAAATACAATAAACTTTCACCCCAATTCATTTTTTTATATCCAACTCTCAATTTTAGAAATAACGAAATTGGGGCAGTGTTAGGTATAAATCAATTAAAAAGTTTAAATAGAAATAATTTAGCAAGATCCAAAAATTTTAAAATTTTTCTTCAAAACTTAAATAATAAAAAATATTGGACTAATTTTAAAGTAAATGAAAGTTGTAATTATGCATTTCCAGTAATTCTCAAAACAAAAAATATCAAAAAAAGAGATCATTTTGAAAAAATATTGACTAAAAATCAGATAGAGTTTAGGCGTGGTAATGCAGGGGGTGGAAACCAGTTAAGACAACCATACTTAAAAAAATTTATAAAAACTAATAATCTAAATAAATTTCGAAACGTAGATCAAGTTCATTTTTTTGGATATTATATAGGTAATTATCCCTCACTAAAAAAGAATAAAATATTACAGATTACAAAAATTTTGAATAATATCTCTCTTTAAGATGTTTAAAGAAAAAAATTTAGATTGTTTATTTTTAGTTGCAAATAGTGCATCAAAAACTTATCAATCATTATCAAAAACTTATTCAGCTATTGAACCACCTACTTGGGCGTTACTTTTAGCACAATCAACTCGAAGTGTTGGATTCAAAATTAATATTTTGGATGCAAATGCCGAAAATCTCTCAGATAAAGAGATCTTAAATAAGATAAAAGGGAATAATCCAAAATTAATTTGTTTAGTAGTATACGGACAAAACGTTAATGCAGGCACAACGAATATGAGTGGTGCAATTAGTTTAAGTGAATATATTAAAGCCAATATCAATATTCCTATTTCAATAATAGGTTCTCATGTGCAAGCCCTTCCAATAGATACTTTAAAAGAGGAAAAAAGTATTGATTTTGTTTTTACAAACGAGGGTGTTTATGCATTGAGAAATATTTTAAAAATAAATGAATATTCGCCTGTAAATTTATCAAGAGTGAAAGGAATTGCATATAGAGATGGAGACAAAATTATAATGAATGAAGTAGAGTCAATAGTGCAAAATGAAAAAATGGATATAGATTTACCAGGATATGCATGGGATTTACTTCCTTATAAAAAAAAACCTTTAGACTTATATCGTGCTCCAATGTGGCATGCTGAGTATGATTTTGAAAAAAGAACACCTTATGCAAGCTTACAAACAAGTTTAGGATGTCAATTTGGTTGTAACTTTTGCATGATAAATATTATTAACAGAAATGATAAAGAGGAGATCGGAGTAGCATCTAATTACAGTAAAATGAGATTTTGGTCTCCAGAATTTATAATTAAAGAATTTGATAAATTAATCAATATGGGTGTTAGAACAATTAGAATTGTTGATGAGATGTTCTTACTCAATCCTAAATATTATATTCCTCTTTGTGAAAAGTTAGCAGAAAGAAATAAAGATGATTCCTTGAGAATTTGGAGCTATAGCAGAATTGATACTGTTAAAAGACCAGAAATTCTCTCATTGGTAAGAAAAGCAGGCATAAAATGGTTAGCATTAGGAATTGAGAGTGGAGATAAGTCGGTAAGACTTGAGGTTGATAAGGGAAAATTTGAAGATGTAGATGTGAGAAAGGTAATCCAAAAAGTTCACGATGCTGATATAAATGTAATGGCTAACTATATTTATGGACTGCCAGGAGATACCAGAGATACTATTCAAAAAACTCTTGATCTTAGTTTAGAACTTTGTACTGCTGGATGGAATACATACGGAGCTATGGCTTTACCAGGAAGTTTTTTGTATAAAAAAGCAAAAGATGAAGGAGTAGAACTGCCAAGTAGTTATGAAGGGTATTCTTTTCATTCATATGATACATTACCTCTACCAACAGAAGAGCTTTCTGCAAAAGAAGTTATTACATTAAGAGATGAAGCTTTTGATAAATATCATAATTATAAACCTTTTTTAGATTTAATCACAAAAAAATTTGGGTCCAAAGCAGCAGAAAATATAGTTGAAATGACAAAAATTAAACTTAAAAGAAAAATTAAAGGTGATTAAAATTAATTTTGATTAATTTAAAAAAGAATAATTTATATGAGTAAAGTACTAATTACAGGTGGTGCAGGATATATAGGGACTATGTTATGCACTAAACTTTTAGAACTTGGACATCAAGTAACTGTCGTAGACTTATTAAAATACGACAAAGGATCACTAAATCATTTATATTTTCAAAAAAATTTTATTTTTATTCGTGATGATGTAAGAAAAAAAAATTTGATAAAAAAACTAGTAAAAAAAAACGAATTTATAATACCTTTAGCAGCATTAGTTGGTGCTCCATTATGCGAAAAATTTAAAAAAGAAGCTAAAAGTACAAATTTAGGCACGATTAAAACTTTGTGTGATTTGGTAACCAAAAAAAATAAACTAATATATCTTACTACTAATTCAGGCTATGGAATCGGTGAAAAAAATAAATATTGTGATGAAAATAGTCCTTTAAAACCTATTTCACTTTATGGAAGAACTAAATGTGATGGTGAGGATTTAGTAAGAACAAAAATTAAAAATTATGTTTGTTTTAGACTAGCTACTGTTTTCGGGCACAGTTATAGGATGAGAAGTGACTTGTTAGTGAATAATTTTACATTTACAGCTGTAAAAAAAAAGAAACTTACATTGTTTGAGCCTCACTTTAGAAGAAATTTTATTCATGTTAGAGATGTAGTTAATGCAATAGTTTTTACCATGAATAATTTCAGTAAAATGAAAAATGACGTTTATAATCTAGGATTATCCTCTGCAAACATTAGTAAAATCATGTTGGCAAAAAAAATACAAAGACAATACAAAAAATTGAAAATTAGAATTGTAACAAATAGAAAAGATCCTGATAAAAGAGATTACTTTGTTAGCAATAAAAAAATTGAAAAAAAAGGTTTTAAAGCTTCTATTTCATTAGATAAGGGAATTTCAGAGTTAATCCAGATTTTTTCCAATGATAAAAAAAAAGTAATTAATAATTATTAAATTTTATACTAATTTTTTAATTTGATTAAAAAAGTTTTCTTTTGCATAAAAAAAAGATAGATTACTTTTAATTGCACATTTTTTATCTGACATTTTATCTCCTATCATAAAGCTTCTTTTTTTATCAATTAGAAATTTTTTGAAAATATTTTTTACCATTTGATTACCTGGTTTTCTGAGATTAGAATTTTTTTTATATTTCTTAATTGATCCGTTCTGGTGATAAGGGCAATATTGAACATCATCAAAATATATTTCTTTTTTGGATAATTCCTTTTTTAAGTAATTATGTAGATTAAAGAAATCACTTTCTTTAAAAATTCCTTTTGCTATCCCAGCTTGATTGGTAACTATAAAGATTAAGTATTTTTTTTTAATTAAGTATTTGAGTCCTTTTAGGACGCCTTTTCTAAATCTAAAATCTTTAATTTTAAAAGTATAGCCATTATCATAGTTCAAAACTCCATCTCTATCTAGGAAAACGGCTGGCTTTTTAAAATAGTTAGATAATTTTTTTTCAGATACTTTTAGATATTTCGGTGTGCCTATATCTAAAAAAAAATTTTTATAAAATTTACCAGATAATTTTTTATTTTTTATTAATTTAGGAAGTATATCATCCTCTAAAGAAGATTTTTTATTAGGTAATAAATTAAGAAATCTTTTTTTGAAAAAATATATTCCACCATTCATTAAGTTACTATTTTCTGTATATTTAATAAAATTATTACTTAATTTTAGATTGTTTAATTTTTGACTAAAAATATTTTTATTTTTATTAGTCAGAGCTAAGCAACCCAATGTATTGCTTTTATAAGATTTAAAGAAATCGTTTAAATCTATATCAAATACAGTATCACCATTAGCAAGTATAAAATCATTCATTTTAAATTTTTTCAAATTTAAAAGTGCTCCACCTGTACCCATTAATCTTTTTTCCTTTAAACAAATAACTTCTGTAAAATTAAATCTTTTTTTATGAAAATTTTTAAATATGATTTTGTTTTTATATCCAGTAAGCAAATATATCCTCTGGAATGGATATTTACTAAAATTATTGATTAAATATTGAAGGAAATAAATTTTATTAAACTTTACCATCGGCTTGGGGTTATTATGAAGATATTCTTTTATTCTAGAACCTCTCCCTCCAACTAATATAACCAAATCTATACCATTCATAATTTTATATTTTTTGTCATTTTAATATTAATTTAAATAGTCTATTAATTACAATATGAAATTAATTTCTTTTGTTTTTTCATTTAGAAATGAAGAAAAAAATTTAGACGAATTAATTAAAAGAGTTCACGATCAAGTTAACAACTTAAAAGACTACGAATATGAACTTATTTTTGTTAATGATGACTCTGACGATAATTCTGAGAAGATTTTAAGAGATTTACAAAAAAAATTTCCTATAACACTAATTAATATGTCAAGAACATTTGGTGTAGGCCCATGTGTATTAGCAGGTTTTCGTCATGCGAAAGGTGATTGTATTATATATATGGACTCTGATTTACAAGATCCACCTGAATTAATAAATAAATTAATTTTTAAATATGAAAAAGGAGCCGACGTAGTTCATACAATTAGAACAAAAAGATTAGGTGAATCGTTTTTAAAACTTTTTATAACTAAGATTGCATATAAAATAATAAATTTTTTATCAGACATTAAATTGCCTACAGAAAGTGGTGATTTTAAATTAATTTCAAGAAAAGCACTAGATAAAATTTTAGATCAAAATGAATTCAGACCTTATATTAGAGGTTTGTCTGTTTGGGTTGGGTTTAATCAAGAATATGTTGAATATGTAAGAGAGTCCAGATTTGATGGAAAAACAAAATTTCCATTGCTATCTGCTGGACCATTCAATCAATTTATAAGTGGAATTACTGCGTATTCATTAAAACCATTATATTTTGGAATTATAGTAGGAATGATTTCAATTATTTTTTCACTTACATTAATTTTATACACGTTATATATAAAATTTAGCGGTTTAGCTGTTCCTGGGACAGCTGGAATAATTATAAGTATATCTTTTTTCTCAGGAGTAATTTTATTTACTTTGGGAGTGACAGGCATTTACATAGCTAGAATTTTTGAAGAGGTGAGGGGTAGAAAATCTTATATAATTAAGGAAATAGTTAAATCTAATACTGACGAGTCATAAATTTTGTAATAATTTAACATTAGTGAAAAAAATAATTCCATTAATTTCATCTTCATTTTGTGTTCTTTTAATTCTTTATTTTTGGGATTTAATTAAATTACCTTATAATGAAAATAATCTTATAATTGGAAATTATTATTATAATAAGATAAATCCTCTAAATGATACAATCAGATTTTTAATATTTCTTACAATTCCTTTTTTAATTTATTTAATTTTCTTTAAAAAATATTATGAAAATACTTATAGTTTAAAGATTAAAAGTGAAAATTACTTTTTAAAATTTGAAGAAAATAAAAAACAAAATATTTTAAGTAATTATTTATTTTTTTTTATAATATTTATTTTATTTGAATTTATTACATTAGATTTTAAGTTTTTAGTAAGACCAATTGATTTTTTTCATGAGGGTACTTATTTAGTTCCAGCAATAAATCATTTAGAGGATAAAAATTTGTTTGGCCCAACACTTTATGATTATGGATTTATAGCAAATAACTTGGCAGTCATTTCAAGCTATATATTTGGATTTCTTAGTATAGGGGGATTTTATATAATAAAATTGATATTAGTTTTTTTAGTAAAATTATCATTAATATTTATCTCAAGAAGTTTAGTTTCATCTCTGGAATTAGAAAATAATTATAAAATAAATTTTTTTGTACTATTTACATTTATCATAATATCTTTACCTGATTATTATAATCCTTTAATTTTTTATCAAAGGTATCTACTTTATTTATTATTTATTTTATATCTCGGACTGACCCTAACTAATCAGAAAAATAAATTTCAATTATTAACTTTAGGTTTTTTTTCATTGTTTTCAGTTTTATGGTGGTGGGATATTGGAGCTTATACAAATGCATTAATTTTTCTTACTCTAGTTTATTTACTAATTCATCGAGAATTCAAAAATTTTTTATTATTATTAATTGGAATTTCAATCTCTTGGGGAATATTTTTTCTTATTTCAGGCACTGAAACATTGGAAAATTTTTTTTACCAATTTAACTTTATTTATTCTGCTTCAGATTATCTTTTAGGAATAGAATATCCAATACCATTCAGTGAAGACAGTATTAGAGGAACAAAAACATTAATTATTTTTTATTTAATAAGTGTAATGTTGATACATCTTAATTTGAGTAAAAAATATAAAGTTTCTTTCAAAACAAAAATTTTATTAAATACGTTATTTTTAGCTGGAATTATTGGTTTTAAAACAGCTTTGATGCGTTCAGACACACCACATATTAAGTATGCATCAGGTATAATTTTTTTCTTAATTTTATTTTTAATCTTATTTTTTATTTTCCAAAGACTTAAAGCATCGAACAATATTTTATCTGTATATAAAAAATATAATATTAATTTTATCTTATTTATATTATTATCAATTTATTATCTATCGGGCATTCCAGAAACAGGAAATAGCACAAGTTTTTTAAAAAAAGTTGATAATCTAAAAAATTTTAAAAAGAATATTTCTTACCTCCTAAATGCTCAGGATAGTAATTATTTAAACAACAATTACGCCCTGATAGTTAAACGATACAAAGAATTGGCACAGGATGATAATTGCATACAATCATTCACAGATGATATTTCTCTCCCTTATTTTCTAAAAAAGCCAACTTGTACAAAATATTTTATTTCAGGAGCACAAATTTTAAACAAAAAAAGTGAAAAAAATTTTATCAATGAATTTAATACTTCGTTACCAAAGATAATTTTGTATGATTCACCAATAAAATATTTGATAAATCCATTGAACATGCCCACTACCCAAAAATTTATAAATGAGAATTATTCTTTTTATGAAAAATTTAATGGATTTATATTTTATAAAAAAAATTGATAGAGAACTATAATTTTAAATCTTTCTCAATTAATTCACAAATTATTTGTCCCATTGTAATATGAACCTCTTGTATTCTAGCTGTTGATTTAGAATTTACAATTAGATCAATATTACTTTTGCCTCTACATTTACCACCTTTATTTCCAAGCAAGGAAATTGTTTTCAATTTATTTACTTTTGCTTGATTAATCGCTTTTATTATATTTTTACTATTTCCAGATGTTGAGATTGATACAAGGATATCATCTTTTTTTCCTAAAGCTTGAATTTGTCTTGAAAATAAATTTTCAAAACCAAAGTCATTTGAAATGCATGTAATAGTAGCTGGATTAGATGAAAGAGAAATTGATCGCAATGGAATTCTATTTTTTTTTAGTCTACCTATAAGTTCTGCAGATAAATGCATACTATCTGAGGCACTTCCACCGTTACCACACCAAAAAATTGTTCCACCATTTTTTAAACTTTTAGACATTATTTCTGATGATTTAGAAATTTTTTCAATAAGATCCTGTCCAATTAGTTGGATGGTTTTTAAATGTTCATTTAAATTTCGCTTTATAATTTTAATTTTGTTACTTTGATGCATAATTATTTAGAAGGATATGATTATTTAGTAATTTTATCTACTAGTTTCTTAATCGGTGGACCAAGTATTAATGCTGCAATTATAGCTATAGGTAAACTGACCATCCATGCTTTAAAAAATCTATTGATATATTCACTATCCATTCCAGTATTAATGTAAGTGATAATCAAAGTCATGAGTAAACTCATTCCAAAACCCATGATTAAAATAAATATAAAATCAAAATACTTTTTTGGTATCATTATGATGTTTTTCCAATTAAATTTACTATTAAAACACCTGAAATTATTAATATCATTCCTAAAATAGTATACATATCTGGCATTTGATTAAATTTGATAATTCCAATAATTATAGTTGCTATGATACATAAACCAGCAAAAGAGGCATAGGTGACACCTACTGGAATAGTTTTCATCACCAAAGATAATGCATACATACATCCAACTATAGTAATTCCTGTCATTATACTTGGTAATAGCAAAGTAAAACCCTGAGCA
>MDTE01194443.1_pt1 | contig 12968 bp, 5 predicted proteins | sample 811231 | NCBI WGS metagenome assembly MDTE01 (sample SAMN05326651, study PRJNA326480) | marine metagenome | isolation source: seawater | place: Indian Ocean: Red Sea | collected 2010
AGCGACCCAGGCACACGTATGAGGGCACACACGCTGGGAGACGGACCACAAGCGCAGATGAAGCGAATGACAGACATGATTGGCATCTACTCCCCAGAGGAGAGGAAAGCCCGTATTGCCAGGTTCCTAGAGAAAAGAAAGCATCGCGTGTGGTCGCGCAAAGTCAAGTATGATGTGCGAAAGAGCTTTGCCGACTCCCGTATGCGCATCAAGGGGCGCTTCGTGAAGAAGGAGGACGAGGCAGTAATTGGAGCGGTTATGGAGCTAGGAGACGGGGGCGGGGGTGGCAAGAGCAGGAGCAGTAGTGCAGCCGACGACGGGCCAGTCACAAAGAAGGCCCGCAAGGGTTCGCAGAGCTCACATTAGAACAGAGATGAGCAGAGCAGTGGGGGTACTTTAGAATGAATAGTATAGGGTTTGTTGGGTCCTCCTGGCCGTAACATTCGTGTAATTAAATGGTGACAATGTTGTTACTCCTCCATGGACATACCAAACACATCTCCGTCGTCGCTGGCCGAGGCCAAACTGATGTCGCCACCATCATTAATGGGGTCATTGAGGGTGTAGATGCCCTCATCGTGGCTGTGCAGCGATGCAAGAGACTGCTCATCGTGCATGTCCCATCTGTCCGACTCGAGACCAGTCTTGCCCGAGGTGGAAGCAGCGAGGTCTCCATGGTTCGTGGCAATACCGTCTCCACGAGTACTCAACCCGCTGCTCTCATTGTCCCTCATGAGCGCTTTGTACGAAGCCTTGAGAGTCTCTTGGTCCTCTGCCTCCGCCCCCTTGACAGAGATCACGAGCTCCTTGATGCACTTCCACTCGAGATCAACGTTAGGCTTCCTGACCTTCACCGCCACCGACCCGTTGCCGCCCCTGCGGATATGTGAGTAGATGTCCTCTTCCTTGCTAGCGACCCAGCCCAAACCCTCTGTCATACTCATGCTCCTGCGCGACACATTGTCCCGATCCCGGTCCCTCCTCTCAAGGTATCTACTGCGCGTGTCTTCATCGAACTCAGGCGGCAGGCTCTCCTGCTCCTCCTCCTTCTGCTCACCATCCACAGGCTGGGGTTCTGCCACCACATCCGCAAATAGGCCGCCATCATCATCGCTATTGTCAACGTTGCTAGTGTGTCTTTCTCCATCTCCTCCCTCCTTGGCCGCAGAGGTGCTGCTTAACCCGAGGTAGCTGGCGAAGGTCCTGGAGGCGGAGGTAGTGCTCGCTGCACCGCTATTGCTATTGCTATTATTTGGGCTGAAGTGGTCGCCCTCAGTGCGCGAGCGACCCATTACTGGGGCGAAGAAGTTGTAGGAGCTGTTGCTGTCATCCGCAGTGCCGTCTCTCCCTTGGCCCTGCCCTTGTTGTTGGCTCCCCACGTCCCTAACGTCCCCATCGAGGATGCTTTGCTTAGAGGGAGTGATGGCGATGGCGTCGCTCACGGCATTATGACTGGCGCTTCTTTGCATATCTAATTTACTTATACACTCCCCTCCTGCTCCCCCTCGGTTTCTGTTATCGCCCCCTTCTCTCTCCTCTATCCTCACATGCATCATCACCGTGTCGCCCTGCCTCTTCACAACCACAAAGTCGTTCAATCCCATGCTCATTACGTTCGACGTCATGTTAAATGCAGGCAAGTCATCCATCACGCTGCCGTCCTCTTCCGCTGCCCACAACTGGTATTCATCTCGCGTACCCACCAGTGGCAGCACATGTGGCACTACACTGGATGTGGAGCTGGAGCTAGGTGGTCGTGGGGGCAAGGACGATTGCGAGGAGGTGGAAGGAGGACGTGAAATCCCACCATCTCGGCCTTCACCGCTTCCATTCGGTGAGTGGGCCAGATCCCCCATCAAAGACCCTTTCCTGTCCAATTGCACCGTAGGTGAAAGGCCCGATATAAATGTCTGCAAGTTGGACCGAGCACTGCCATGTTTCATTTGCGATTCCTTGTGGCTAGCAAGAGCTTCCACAGTCAAATAGTTGAATTTCATCGCTTGACCATCTCTATCGTTACCATTCAAACCTATCTCAGAGAGCTTCATCTCTGCATCGTGCGACATGTATTCAAGCACAATGTCGAGCAGGTCCTTGCACAAGAATGCCCACGCTTGGGATCGACCCTTACCATCCTCCTGCGCCTGGGCAAGGTCCTCCTCCTCAGAACTATAATCTTCCCCATTATCAGCAACAGCCTTGATCTCCATGGTTTCCAATTCCTCCATTGCATGGCTCAGTAAACTATGGACACTGTGCCCGCTCCTCCCGTCTGTTGGCGTGTCCCATCCTCGTCTATTTCGCGCAGTGTCGCTGCTGCCAGCATCCGAGGGAGGGTTGCTCGCCATCACTACCGACGAGCTAATACTAAGCCAAGCCCTTTTGCACTTTTCCATGGCGATTATTATGTGTTTCAATGACTTAAAATCATGATTTGACCAATCCACTGGTGTAAATAGAGATATATTCTCTATTACAGTTAAAAAAAAAACTCAACATGAACGATGGAGGCGAATTTCAGCCTGCTTCCTTCAAGTCCTCGAGAACCAGAAAGAGGAACGCGGGTGGTGGTGGTGGGGGACGCGCAAAGCAGGCCAGACAGAAACCAGAGGATTTTATGGACGAGTCTGATGGGCTTCTCGGCGCCCATATCTCTACGCACGAGAGTTATCAAGCGTTTGCGGGGCTGGGCCAAGTATCCCCGGATGAAGGGAGGGACGAGAGATCGGATATGGCGGCCATTTCACGGGCTCTCATGAAGGCAGGCTCCAGTGACTTCAGTGTCTCGTCCATAGGCAAGAAATTATTATCCAGTATGGGCTGGAAGGAGGGGCAGAGCGTGGGGAGGCGTGTGATCAGATCTAATGTCGCTTCCATCATTAACAAAGACGGTGATGAGGATGAGGAGGAAAGCGATGATGGCATGGCAGTGCTTCCTAGAGGAGCCAACGCTAAAGCCATCCCTCGCTCTGCTTTTGATTCTTCAACTGGCCTGCTCACCTCGAGTTCTAGTGGTCGCTCAAGGACTGTCAGCGTCACCTACGCTCAGCACCCGCAGCCCAAATACGACCAGCGTGGAGCAGGGCATCAAGGGGACGGCGGGCTAGAAGCGCCTCTAGCGGATAACGGGGATAAGATAAGCACCTACCACGGTGCTACCCATACACAGCTCTTAGGGAGCGCGGGGGGCTATGCCCTTGGCGGATTAGGAGGCGCGGGCAGAGGCAAGACATACCAAATAGAGCGCGGCAGAGACGGTTTCGCCATGCACGATGACGAAGACGATGTGTATGACGACAGGCCTGGCTTTATTGGAGAGAACGGACTCCTTCTCACTGAGGAGGAGGCCAGTCGCCCTGAGGCCGGTCGCACGAAGCAGGCGAGGGCCCTCGGCTACGACTACAGCGTCGACACGAAGGAGGGGGCAGCAGACCAGGGCACGGGCCAGGGTGAGACGGCTCATGACCGCGAGGCGGAAAGGAAGAAGGGTATGGCTGGCTATCTGGGTTGGGGCGAGGGAGACGCTGCACACACGGAGCATGCGTGGAAGGCGCGAGCGGGTGTGGGCGAGTTTTACGAGTCGGACAGGTGGCCGGTGCTGCCCGGATTCGTGCTGCCCAGACAACTGCCGAAAGGTAGCGCGGAGGTGGGTGTGGTAGAAGAGACGCCTCTTCATATTCCTGCTGGCTTCGTGGCTGTCCATACCTGGGACATGGGCAGACGCACCCGCTTCAGCCGCGGCACAGAGGCGAGGGAAGAGATGAAGGTCTCCTGCGCTGAGAGACCCTTCCGCGAGCAAGTATATGAGACTGTGCTCGAGCGGTGTGTACAGGGTCCTAATTCGCAGGAAATCGACGCTTTTATCTCGGCTATGGCTTCCTTTGCAACCACTCGGAGTGCAGTAGCACCTGCAGCTGGGTCAGCGGCCCAATCGAGTGCTGTAGCTGGCCTTAACTCCCGTTTTTCCAAGGGAAAGACCTTGCAGGAGGAGCAGATACCGTCAAAGGCGAATAGGGACCAGGTTGGAAAAGAGGAGGACGAAGCCTCGCCAATCATCCCTCTAGGCTTCTTGCCACGCTCCACCTCCGCGTGGCAGCCCCACCCGCTGCTGCTCAAGCGGTGCAAGGTCAAGCAGAATGCCTCTGCCTCGGAGCTCCAGAAGCACACCGGAGCCTACTCCTCCGAGCCGCTTCCTGCTAGTGCCCCTGCTCAAGCCAGCTCTGCACCAGTGCCAGCGCCTTCCTCATCATCAGGTGGCGTCAGTGGAAATGGAAGTGTGGCAGGAGCGGGCACGCCTGTGCCTCCGCGAGCTTTGTTCAAGGCAATTTTTGCTCCTGCCTCAGGGCGCCTCGATGCACCTCTGGTGGCACGAGAGGAGTCGGGCAGGGACAAAATTGTTTTCAAAAAGCCAGGGGCCAGCAAGAAGCAGAAGTGAGTGAGTAAATTTGTAACAGCTTTGTGTTTTTATTGGAAATATTGGAGAAATGGTTATCGCCCTTATAAGACCCCCCTCCAAGATTCTTACTCGTTCGTTATTCGCCCCCTACGACTCTATCCCATAGTGGGGATTACAATATCCCCCAATCGGGGTTAAATATAACCCCCAATAATGGGCGATAATGGCCCCTTCCGACCTCAGATCTTCTCTCTTCTGTCCGCCAGCTTGGGCGTGGCTGGGGTGTTGATTAATTGATTAATTTCCACCTCCGCAAAGAAATACCAGGCGAGAAAGCCACAGCAGTTGAGGATGAAGGTGATGCCGAAAAGATAGTCCCACCCTGCAGTATCACCATATTTGACCAGTAGAGCAGACGCTACCATTGGCCCAAGGATCCCAGCCCCAGCTGCCAGGGAGTTAGCGATCGTGTTTACAAAGCCGGAGAAGCGGGGCACCACGTCCAAGTAGGCCGGCCCGATGCCGGTAGTATTGAAGCCAGTAAGACCAGTTGCGCCACACAAGAGTATGAAGACAGCCCATTTACCGTCGCTGAACATGCACATGAGCAGCAAGAAGGGGCCCGCTATCATATACAGGAACACGGAGAAGGTGCGCTGCTGCCACTTCGAGAAGCCGTATCCACGCTCTAGCACCCTCATGACGTATCCTGCCCCGATAGCACCTATAAACAAGCAAGTAAAGGGGATAGTGGAGTAGAGCCCCGCCTCCCCCGCACTAAAGCCAAACTTCTCCGAATGCAGGTAGGACGGCACCTCACTCAGCAGAGTGAAGAGGGTCCAGCCCAGGCAGAACGAATTGAACATGAGGGTCCAGATCATCTTGCTCTGCACCATCTCTCCCCATGGTATACGCGAAATACTTACGTGAGCAGCCTTGCTCTGCTCCCTCTGTCGTTGCATGAAGTCCTCCTCACTCAGCAACCTCTGCTCCGTCGGCACCAAGCTTACGTCTTCCTCCTCGTTCTCGCCCTCTGTAGTCTGCACAAGAGGCTCGACTAGGTTATAGTCGATAAACGAGTCTAAACCACTAGCAAAGCTACTGGTGTTGTCTGTGATGTTCATCTTCTTCAGAGTGGGGTTCAGCAGCCCCTTGGGCGCCCCTTCAAGAGTTACGAAGCCCTGGTCCTCCCCATCGTCTACCAGAGCATACCTGCCGGCCGTAATGTAGTCCAAGTCCGCCTTGGTAATCTTTGGGTGGTCACGCGGGTTTTCATAGGCAAACATGAGCCAAAAGGGGTACCACAAGATGCCTAATGCGCCAAACGAGTAGAATACCCAAGGCCATCCAAACTCCTTGAGCAGCCATCCCGACAACAAAAACCCAATGATTTCACCAAAATAAGACGCGGACAAGAATGTCGAGATCATCACTACACGCTCACTCTCCGGATACCACTTCCTGAAGAAGAAGTACGCCGTGGGAAAGCTCGCACTCTCAAAAAACCCAATCACACAGCGCATTGCCAAGGCGAGATTGAAAGACTCCCTTGAAGCCCAAGGCACCAACATGGTCAAGACAGCCGGCACAAAGATAGAAATCCCAAAAATCGTGGTGCACTTGATCCAATTCTTCTGCAGCGCCACCGCCGTAGGTATCTGACCAGCAATATAGCCCCAATAGAACGAGCTAAGCACGAGCCCCTCCTCAACCTCGCTCCACCCCAACTCTGGCTGCATCTTCACCACCGCCACCGATATATTCACGCGCAAGGTGTACACTATGAAGATTCCCGCCCATTGCAACAGCAAGAACTCCCAGTGCCGACTTAACTTCATTGCTCCACAAGCTCGCGCTCTCTCGGCCTGTTCCGCAGAATCCACGAATTAATGAGCTCGATTTCTTCTACACACAACGCACTTACTCCCTACTAAGACCCACTAAGCTACTCCTAGCCCTGTACAAGCACAGATGGGTCCAGGAGGCACCTCGAATATCTCACCTCTCTCGATTAGCTAATGACACCTCTTACACGAGAATGGCCCAGATAGAGAGCGTGGTCGTGAGTCAGAGTGGCATAAAGTATCCTTGGTCATCTCCCCTAGATGCGGAGGCACTACAGAGGTGAGAGCTGGTGTGGGCCAGGCTGCCTCCTTTCCATGAACTCTGCTTTGCGCTTCTCATAAGCCTTTCTCTGAATAGCCTTCACAACGTGGTTCGATTGCTTCCACCAAGGCTGTTCCTTGGGGATTTTAGGAGTGATTTTGGGGGCGCCATCTCGATCTCGTGCCTTTCTCTTGCTTCCATTTGACCCTCTTTAGCAGCATCCAAGCTCCGATATTTGCTCAAAAGCTGCTCTGCCATTATCCTACACATAATTCGTAATACATTCGTACACTTTCGTTAATCGTCCTTTCCTCTCTCTGTTCCAGGAAGTTATGCACAATTTGCTCCGAGCCTATTTTTGGCGAGATGTATGCGGAAGGTGAGCCAGAGGTAGATGAAGGCACGGTACTTGTCCTGCTTTTCCGCTTCCTCTCGCACGGCGTCCATAAAGCCTACGAAAAGCTGTGTTTGCACTACTGCCTCTTGGAACTCGACATGGCGTCTGACGGGTTGCATGAACCAGTTTGGGTAGAACTCCTCCTCCTTTGTGCTGTGGTTGTACTTGACGTAGCGGCGCCAGGCAGTCGGGTCAACGCTGTCTCCACAGAACTGCATGTTGTGACTGTGCAGCACACGGGCTATGATGCTCACGGCTCTTCTCTCCTTCAGACTCATGCTGGTGAGGTACTGCATGTCGAGCTTGGCGGGAGGGCGGCGTTTTCCAAAAACCTCTCCCTGGGCTGCCATACGCACACCTAGTGCCCGCGCACGACAGGCGCGGAGATAGCGGCGGGTAGTATCGATGTTCGTGGCTACAGTCTCGTCGTGCGGCATGTCCGCATTGATGGTGTCGGGCAGGCGGATGAACCAGGCCACCGTCTCTGCCACGGGGTAGTGCTGCTTCTTGTTCAGAGAGGCGATGTGACCTAGCATGTCAGAGCGAATCGACACGCCTTTGTCATGACCATTGTCATTCACCTCCTCTACCTCCTGCTCCTCATCCAGGGTACCACTGGGGCGGTCTACGGGGTCATCGTAGCGTAGGAAGATGGACTCCTCTTGCTCTTGGAGGAAAAGGATGGCGCTGGTGGCGCTAACCTCGCTTTCCCTAGGAGCGTGAGTGGTGCCAAGGATGTAGGGCACTGGGGCCCCGAAGAGCTCTCTAGCGCTGGTAGGGACAAGGGGTACGAAGACACCCTCCCATTTGAAGGGCAGGATGAGGTTCTTAATGCCGATGCTCACCATAGACACGATGGCGGGGGAGGTGCCCACAACCACCAGGCTCTTCTCCATCAACAGCAAATTGATCAGCTTGAGCACGATGCTGCTGTTGAGGTAGGAGAGGGTGACCAGCAGGGCCCACTCCTCCACGGGGGCGGCACTGGCCAGATGGATGCCCAGAGGATAGAGGTATCCAGGCATCTGCACTTCTTTCAGCTCGTCGCTTACCAAGCTGGCCCTGCTCTCACTGCTGCGCCGCACTTTGCCAACAGAAGTGCCGCGCTTCCTACTGGAGTTGGGGGTGACTGGCAAGCCACTGGGACGGGGAATCACAGGAGCAAAACCGTCGCTGACACTAATTACGGTGCTGATGGTCACACCGCCAGAGACACTTGAGGTATTGGCAGTAACGGTCCCGTCCTCCAGCCCATTCGCATAGAGAGCGTTGGTAAAGAATTGAGAGGAGCGTGTGGCGAAGTTTCGGATGCCGCCTGACAAGCACCACCGCATCAACGACAAATGCACTGCACGCAAGTAGTTGTTGCGCGACCTGCTAGAGGCGTTCTCATATGCCGTGTTGGCGTCCTCGTCCTCCACGAGAGGGGTGCCTGCCCGCTCTCTGCTACCACCGCCAGCACCACTTACCTGAATCATGCCCCCGTCTCTCTCCGCGTCGGCCAGGCGCTTCAGGATGTAGTAGGCCACTGTCTGGATGCAGTGAGTAGAGACCAGGCAGTAGGCTACCTCCGACACCACCACCTTACCGTCGTGTCGTTTTGGGTCCAGCACCTCTTCCTCTTCCTCCACTTCAGCAGTCGTGGCGTTGGCTGCAGTGTTGCTGCCTTCAGGTCCCGTTGAGTCCCACGTGACCACGGTGGTGCTGCTGTCTACTTTGGCGGGTTTTACAGGTTTCGGAGGCCTGACAGGTTTGACAGGCTTGGCGGGAGAGGGAGCATCCAAATCTAGCAGAGTGATCTCCTTCTCCTCCATCTCTTTCCCCTTCTTCTCATTTCCGCTATCGCTCAATCTCAAAAGCTCCTGGGCTCGGTCGTGTCCGGTCGCCGGGTCCAGTGCCTCGATTTCACGGTGCACCTTCTCAGAGAGGCGCTCATCCATGTGGATGGTGCCAGGTTTGAGGGTGGGCGAGCCATTTTCACTGCTGCTACTATCAGGGGAAGCAGGCTCAGTCGTCGTCGTGGAAATACCGGGGATGAGCATGGGCTGCTCCTCCCCCGAGCCAATGTCATCGTCCCTACTCACGAACCTGGTGCGAGGCACGTCTTCCTTTCCGCTGCCCGTGCGGTTGCGCACAGACAAAGACATCTTACGCTGTGGACCCGCATTGCTTGAGTAGTCCTTCTTCTTCGAGGCTTCGTACAGCCCGATGTCGGACTCCACGTCAGGGGGCGCCTCTGGCAGCATGTGGATATCAGCGGTCATTTGGTTATAGGAGTGCTTTCTCAACATCATCTCGTTTTCCGGGCTGGTAGTAGTGGCGCCTTCTACACGCACCACGCTGGAACTATGCTCTCTGTCGCCGTGATTGACAGGCGAGCCCATGCTGCCTCTGCCGTTATGGCCTCCTCCCTTCAAGCTCAGGCGCCTCTCCTTCATAGTGTTGGCCATTTGCGAATTCCAGCGATTGCGCATCCGCCCAAAGAAGCTGGAATCCTGCGAGTCGTTGGAGGTGGAGCCCCTATTAGAAGTGCTATCGCAGTCCCCCGTGCTGCTCACCGTCTCTGCGCATGTCACAACTGAGCCATCGACGCTAGCCGCCCCGTTCTTCTCCCTCTCCTTATCTTCCTCCTTGCTATCCTTACTGTCTCGGCTCCCCTCCTTGGAGAGATCCTTCGACTCCCGCGCAGAGGCGATGATCTCTGCCTGCTTCTTGTCCTTCCCTGGCACCAGACTGCCCAGGGAGGCGGTGGGTGAGCCGAACATGGAGCGCGTGGCACTGGCCCCGCTACCGAAGCTGAACATGCTCTCCCTCTCTTTTCCATCCTTCCCCTTGTCCTTGTCCTTGTCACATTCCTTTTCTCCATCCTTATCCTTGTCTCTCTTGTCCTCCTTGTCTTCTCCTCTACCCTTGTCGGTGATGGACAGCGAGCTGGTGCCCCCGAACAGGGTGCCGCTGATGGTGTTGGTGCTGGGGTGGTCGTCCCCGTGGCTATTGTGACCGTAACTGCTGCCCCCTGTCATACTGCTACTGGAAGCTGCTTCACTCAGGTATGCATACATCCTCCCGGCACGAGTCTGGCTCTGTGGTGTGTCCGTGGATGACGTCGAAGACATGCGTGCGGGACTGTTGTCGTGTCCAAGGTCGTGGCCCTCCAGTCCCGGCAGCTCCACATTCAGCCAGCGCTCCTTCTTCACATACTTAACCAATTTGCGCATAAAGTCACGGATGATACGTGCCGGCCGTCTCATGGAAGCTACTCTGGAAAGTGCGTCAAGTACCCCCATATCGTCACATCGCACCACTCGCGTGACTGTTAGCACAGAAGCGTAGCTCTGCTCCCCGCTAGCATTGGCAAATTGCATGAGGTGAAACTGGTCAAACTGCTCCCCCACGAGCACCTCAGCCGCAGTCTTGCTCAAATACTGCAAGTGAGCTCCACTTGGGAAGCAGAACTCATGGATATCATTGATATTTCCCGTCGAGACGCGATTCTGCTGCTTTTCAGCCTGAGACCCCTCCACAGGTTGAACGTCCAGACCCGAGAAAGGTCGATAGCGCCACGACTCACGCCCTTTTGCACGTGATATCTCCTTGCTGCGATCATCATTACGTTTTCTTGACGCCTTGGATCCCCCTTCCCCATCTGCACTGCTCTCGCCATTCCCCGATTGTGGCTTGATTATCGCATCCCAGTTCACTTCCACGCAGCACACATCCATCACATCCATATCCAGTTCCAGTACAGACAGATCAGCGTCATGAGACTGATGGAGAGACTTGCGTGCAAGCTGGGCGCCCCGCCTGAGACCCACCTTGAGGTCTCCTTGCGCACTGCTCTCGTATGCCTGAACCTTCTGTTCAAGCGCCCTCACTTTGGACCTCTCACGATTCAAAGCAGCCTGGAGTGCAGCCACATCCATATTAGAGTCCCCCATATTGTGAACCTGCTGAGGAATCAAACCCTTCAGTGAAAAGCAAAAGCTCAGAGCAATGTTTTGCAATTTCCTAATATTATTGATGAAGCTTCGACCTAAATGAGGATATAATGGAGACGAAGAGGCTAATATTGATGCGTCATGCGCAGAGCGAGGAGAACGTTAAAGTTTACGGCATTTGTGAGGCGGCTATCGAGGTCAGGAGAGGCAATCTGTCATCTCTGGGGGCAGTATTCAGTGGAATAGGCAGCATGATGAGCAGCACGCTCGATAGTGCGCTCTCTGAGTTGGGAATTCGGCAGGTTATGGATATGAAAATGATCCTCCGAAGCAATCGATTCTGGGAGAAGGTCAGCCCCGATTTGGTTCTGCACAGCCCACTCCAAAGAGCTCGTGATACGCTTTATGGGACACTTCCTCCCCCATTGGGGCGAGTAGGGATGGAAATCAGGGAACAAGCAGAACTCAGAGAGGCCACGCCCTATGAGCACGTGGTGTCAACCACTTTATACGACCGCATCTATGCTTTTCAGGACCTCTTGATGAGCGAGGAATATGCGGATAAGAAGACGATCGTAGTGTGTGGCCATGGTCAATACTTCAAGAAGATGCTCGGCATGAAGATTCTGATACGCAACAACGACGTATGGGAAGTGGAGTTCGGGTTCTCAAAGGAGGAAAAGAAACACTGCGTTTGGGGGCCGCCTCAGCTCCTGCACAGGACAGAGCTCTCTCAAGAACACCCTTGGAACCGCCTGACCGGGAACATCACACCGGAGGAGGATGAAGGTGATACGCGCTCTGCTCCTAATGCTAATGCTAGTGCTAGTGCTAATGACGGGGAGGAGGTGGTGAACGACCTTCGGACTGATGGAGAGCCGGCTCAGGACCCGAGCAGTCGTGTGTGTCGTATCTGCACACTCAGCCAGGAAGAGGTGCCTGATCAAAAGCTGATTCGGCCGTGTAGTTGCAAGGGCACGCAGGAGTTCGTCCACATCAAATGCTTGAACCGATGGAGAGCCACGAGCGCAGCAGCCTCGACCAAGTGCCCAGTGTGCAAGTTCCAGTATCGAGTGACGAGGGGCCCAGTCGCCAACTTTGTTCTGTCGGATGCCGGAGCCGTAGTGATCACCCTACTTGCAGTGATAGTCACATCTCTTTTCTGCGGATGGCTACTTAGCCTCCTCCCTAGGGAGTGCAGCGTGTTGCGGCGCGTCTTGAAAGTCGCTCACATTAACCCGCACAGCTTCTATTGGTGGAACTCCTGCAGCACAGACAACTTTAAGCTGTGGTGGTCGGTGATCAAGGAAGTGAATGAGAATCGCCACGGTGTCCCCGGCCCCGCCCTCACGCTCATGGACTACACCCTCTTTCTGATGAGGGCAGGGTTCGGCCTGCTGACCAGTACTCATGTCATGTGCAACCCGGTTACACAGAGGGCTCTATCCATGCTGTCGGAGGGCCTATGCGCCCTCGTTTCCCTACAGCTGATCGTCTTTGTCTACCTGAACGCCACTGTAGTTATCCAGGACCCTCAGAACGACCGCCCGGCGGTAAACGAGGCACGCGGAAAGCTGTTCCACGTTCTACTTCTAGCGCTTGCTCCTATGGTCGACAATGGGCGCGATGGTGGGCAGTTCCGTATGCTATTTTGCATCGGCTTTCTGCTCATGACCCGGGACCTGCTGGGCGACCTGAGAGCTCGAGGCAAGACCTTCGCCGACTCCTTCGGCGAGATAATCCTGGAGAGAACTGCGTGAGATTTTCACAAAGCGTCACATTGAAGTCTTAAAGCTTGTACAAATTGTTCTAATCATTGTGTACGGTGTCCCACTCCCCACTACTGCGCCTGCTACCACTGCTACCGGATGTCTCCCCCAGGGAAGAGCAGGCCACCTCCCCTGGCTCCACGGCTGCTACGGGGGCCGGGGAAGAGGTTCCAGAAGCGCAGAGTCTCGTCTCCCGCACCAGTGACCACACTCTGTCCATCTGGACTCATGGCCAGGTACAGTACGCGCAAAGAGTGCCCTGTGAGCGTGGCAAGCTTGTGCATGCTGGGGTAGCGCCACACGATCACTTGGTTCAGCGAATAGCCGTGTGTTGACACGATCTCGTTCACGTTCTTGCTCCA
>MDTE01046624.1_pt1 | contig 12964 bp, 15 predicted proteins | sample 811231 | NCBI WGS metagenome assembly MDTE01 (sample SAMN05326651, study PRJNA326480) | marine metagenome | isolation source: seawater | place: Indian Ocean: Red Sea | collected 2010
ATGAAAGAAGAACAAAAAGAAATGCGTGAAGATGTTAAAAACATTGAACGTATGATGATGCAAAAGTGAGGATTACAGATGAAGATATTATATGGATTACGTTTGCTTTGGCTTGGATTAGTCTTGTTACAATCATCATTATTATCGCAAGATAAACTTGAAAATTTACAGCAAATACAATTTTTAAGTCAAAATAATTGTGTAGTCGTTCAAGTAAATGCAGATTGGAACTCTCGTTCTTCTATTGATTTAGGCAAGATGAAGAATTGTGTTTGGTTTAATGCAAGTATAGATAATAAAGAATATGGTGCAATTATAGCAAATGAGTGGAAAATAGTTTCAGTTCCAACAATAATTATGTTTGAAAAGGGAAAAGAAATTCGCAGATTTGAAGCAGGATTGTCTTTTAAGTTAGACGCAAATGAAATTAAAAGACAAATCAATAAAGAAATAGACGAAATATTATTAAGGAGATTTCAATGAAAAAATTATTATGCAGTTTATTATTAATGGGAAGTCTTTATGCACAAGACTTTTTTAAATTTGGCACTATTTACGGTGCTTATAGCTTAACCAGTCCTCTAACAAAGGAACAGACTTTTCAAGTTACTGGTGGGCAATTACAAGAGTTACAAGAAGAATTAGATGATCATAGCAAACTAACGTTCGGTATTAGAAAATTAGCACGATTTGACTATGAAAATAAACCAGAGGTTTGGTATACTGGAGAAGAAGCACCTATTAATGAAAGTGTAGCTATCGGCAATGGTATGGCTAAAGGGTGGGAATATGTATTAGAATATTCAGATCATAACGAGTTTGGAGAATCATTTACAGAGCAGGAAGTAATGCTACGATATTTAGCACCTAAATTTATCTTTAAAGCCAATTATGATTATCGTGGATTAGAGGATTTAGAGTTTGCAGGATTAGATATGCGATATAGAAAAAATCTTGGTAATCTTGATTTATCTATTGGGGTAGCAGGAAGAAGCCACCCAGCATATTTAGATTTTCGTCCAATAGATTTATGGTGGGACGAACAAGGAATAGATACAAGTGAGTATATTCCATTTTGGGAGTTTGCTTATTTCTATGGATATACAGACTCTTTTGAGCAACAATATACTCAATATGGATATGAATTTTATGATTATCTATGGTGGGACGCTGAAGGAAATTTAGTTGCTACTACTGACGAACAATTTTATAAACAAATCTACGGACAGATTGTAACAGAATATAATGAAGAATACGCAAAAGATTTAGGGTATCAAAACGAACTATCCCTATCTCTTGGAGTAGATTATTATAAATATACAGACAACAACTGGTTTCATTTATGGACTACGGTTTATCCATTTAACGAAGGTATGAGTGATTATTCCTTTAATTATGATGTGGTAGATAATAAAATAGATTACGATATGGGATTAGTTTTTGGTTGGAAATTAAATTCAAAGTTCGGTATATTCGTGGAAACTCGTTATTTGAATATGTATGATGTTCAATCATACGAATCAAAAATGGGTTTTAATTGGTTAATATATTAATAAGGAGATATAATGCCTAAAAAAGAAGAAAATCAAGAAGCAAGATTAGTATTAGAAGATGGAAAAGAAATTCCATTTTCAGATTTAGATGAGAAACAATCATTGTTAGTCGGACATATTAGAGATATAGACGGCAAACTAATGAATTTAAATTTTCAAGCACAGCAACTACAAGCTGCTAAAAACTCATTTTCAGCAGAGTTAAACAATTCATTTAAAGAGGAAGAAAAAGATGCCTAATGTCTAAATTAAATGTAGTAGCAAACATTATTGATAAAGTTGCAGATCGTGTTGATGATTTTACACTTGATAAAGCAGAGAAAGCAGAAATGTTGGCAGAGATTAATAAAGCACAACTTGAAGTTAATAAAGTTGAAGCTGGACAAACAGGACTGCTTGTAAGATGGCGTCCTTTTCTCGGTTGGGTTTTATCGTGTGCGTTTGCATACCACTTTGTATTGCAGCCGTTTCTACTCTTTATTCTTTCAGCGAAGGGGATAGAAATAGAATTACCACAGTTCGATATGGGAACAATGACTACAGTTCTTATGGGTATGCTCGGTATGGCTGGTATGAGAACGTTCGAGAAAGTCAAGAAGTCAGCATAATGAGCTTTAATAAAATTATCTATAAAGTCCTCGAACACGAGGGGGGATACGTCAATGACAAAGATGATCTTGGTGGAGAAACCAAATATGGTATTACCAAACGATTTTATCCTAATTTAGATATAGAGAATTTATCAAAACAAGAAGCTATCGACATTTATTACGATGACTATTGGATTCCTTCCAAAGCAGAGAAATTACCAAAACACTTACAATATCCTTACTTTGATACCGTAGTGAATACTGGACAAAGACGAGCAGTTAAGATATTACAACAAGCGTGTAATGATAAAAACTTCTTTAAAATAGAGGAAGATGGTGTTATTGGAGCAAAAACTATCTCTGCTGCTGCTAAATTAGAAGAAGATAGATTTATTTCTTATAGAATTTTATTCTATTCTAAAGTAATTTCTGATAAGCCAGAACAGAAAAAATTTTGGTATGGTTGGTTTAAAAGAGCTTTAGGAGAATAGATGCCCACTTATATAACAGCACGAGATTTAAAAGACGTTTTTCCGAATTTAGATGAATACGATACAAAGAAACCTATTTATGGGTGGAAAGTAGATTCTGGCAGCAGATACGTTGCACACGATGCAGGATTAGTAACATTATTGTTTGTAGATGGAGAAGATTTAGGATCAGCTCAATCAGCTAAAACAGATGTTGATGCAAACGGAGAGTGGTATTATGATAGTGCTGCTGATGCAGTTTATTATTATAACGATGCTTCTGATCCAGCAGACTTATTAATGGAAGCAGGAGAAGATTTTGCTACATTAAGAACTCGCATTATGAAAGATGCAAGTAATTATGTTGATTCTAAATTAGATGCAACTCTACCAAGAGAACAATTTTTATTAAAAGACGGAACATACGATTATTTAATTAGACGATTGACTTCCCTCGTTGCAGCATACTTCCTTGTTAAAGGCAAAGATCCAACAAGTGCTATTGCAGAAGCGTTTTTAGAAGAAGCTCAAATGCACATAGCAGACTTGAATAGTGGCAAAGCTAAACTCACGTTTCAAAACACAGGAGATGCTTCAAAAGGAATAGTGAGGCAAATTTCTGTGAGTGGAAGTCTAAATATTGTAGATACAAGAGGAGAGTATCACGGCAGTTACGATAGAATTAAAGTCATCATTACAACTGGTGGTGCTATTGGAACTGCAAAGTATTCTGTTTATACAAAAGATAGTGATGGATTAAAAAATAATTTATCTTTATCTACCGAAGTTATTAATGGGGATTATCAAACACTTGCAGGGGGATTACAAATTCGTTTTCAAGGTTCTGCTGATGGAACTACTGCTACTGCTGACGATGAGTGGGAAGTAGAAGTAATGGGCAGGTATGAAGATACTGATAACCCTGCTATGCGATCAGTTAAAGCTACAAGAAAAGACTTCAAGCAATTCTATAAGGTATAATCGTGGCTACTTCCTTTACTAATGCGTGGAAGGTAAATGTAGAAGAAAATTTACAAGATGCTATTAGAGGAGAGTTTGCTAATGCACTTCCTATTTTTAGAACACCAAATTTTAAATATCGTGGTAATAATTTTTTAACAATTACTGGATTAAATTCTGAATCAGATAATTCTATGTATGCTGTAATACCGAATAGCTTTTTTTTGCAGTTAGATTATTATTATTACGATAGAAAAAGAAACGATATAACTGTAAAACATTTTTTTAATCAAGTATCAAGAATTGAAGAAATATTTTATAGTCTATCAGAACCTTCTGGTTCAGAATATAATTTTTCAGTTCAAGGGATTACATACGAAGATTCAGATGAGTTTAATGGATTTAGAAAAGCAATATTTAATATTCAGATAAATAATATACGATAATGGCAATTTCACACAATAATATAACTTATGATAAAATCTTAACACCGTTAAGAGATAAACTTCGCACAGAATTTAAAGGTGCATTACCTATTTATTTTGATAGTCAATTTAAAGACGTAGGAACAAAATCATTACGCATATTTCCTACCTCTCAATCCTTGCAGGAGAAAAGACGTGGATCATTTCTTAATTTATACAATATAGAGATGACATATTCTATGAGAACCAATAGAGATGACGAAAAAGCATTAGATCAAATGTATCGAGATATAACACGCATAGAAACCGTGTTATTGGATAATAGAGTTGGAGGGAGTAGTAATCCTTATTTTTTTGCTGGACAACCAGACGTAGAACACAATGTTGACGAGGGAGATTTTAGCAATATTATTACCTCAAGAATTACGCTACCTGTTCTCTATGAAGAAGTATATCAATCCTTTGGAAGATTTCTTACCTCTAATGAAAAATACTTTGTAACTTCTAATGGTTCTTTTTATATTGTTAGTAATTAATTATGGCTAAAAAATACAAATTAAAAGAAGATAAAATGCCAAGAAGCGTAGATTATTGTGGTTTAGATACCGTTAATTGGGTTAAATTAAACAAGGGAAAAGAAGTAGAATTAGATTCAGTTCCTGAAAATGCCAAACAATATTTGCGTGAAATTAAAGATCAAAAAATTGAAAAAGTTAAAAAAGTTAAAGTAGAGGGAAAGTAAAATGGCAGATTTAGCAGAAGGATTTAGTCCGAAACAGTTTCAGTTAGCGTTTGCTGCTGAAAAAGATGGTATTGGTGGTGGGGAATCCACAGATGCCGATTATAAATTTATAAATATTGATTCAATCGAAATGCCTTCATTGAATCCAAATCAAGTTTTAGATGTAAGACACGGAGCAGGAAGAACTTTAAAAGCAGTTGATATGTTCCTTTCTAACAAATTAACAGTTAAAGAAATTAACTTTTCTGGTGTTGCAGACAACACTACGCTACCAATGTTACTTTCAAATATTACTGGAGTTGCAGATGCTTCTGGCGATCAAACCTTTACTATTGCATATAATTATGCAGGAATAGATTTAAGCTATGGAGATAGTGTTTCAGATAACACAAAAACATTTGCAGTTCATTTAACTACACCTGAAGGAAATGAACAAATGTATTTCAAGGGGTGTGTATTAACTTCGCTAACGATTAGTGCAGATATTGCAGATGAATCTGGTAGATTTAAAGTGTCTGGAACATTTAAAACAGGTTGTGTTCCTGTATTGAACGATACAGATATTGATCCTACAGGCACAACACACTTCAATTCTAATTATTCTATGGTAGATTATGGAGATTCTAATACCTCTGGTGCAGAAACCGTGATTGCAGGTATTGCTGATCCAGTATTAAAATCATTTAGTTTAACAATAGAAAATGATGCTGTATTTAGTGGCTATGACGAAAATGGAAACTTCCAACAAATTCATAGAGCTATTCCAGAAGCATCAGTTACTTTTGATGCAGTTGTTAAATATGATGCTGATACAGATCAATTAATGCGAACTTTTGAAACACAATCAACAAGCACAATCGCAAATACATTGACAGCACAAGATACAACACCAGCTTTAGATATTTCATTACCTACCTGTATTATTACCGATGTAAGTTTTTCAGAGGAAGATGCAATGTTCTTATCAGTAAGTCATAAAGCAGTTGCTTCTACATCTGGTAATATACTATCAGTAAATGTTCAAGCATAAATAACAAGGAGAAATAATGGCTAAAAAAACCGTAACACTCAAGAGTGGTAAAAAAGCTACGCTAAAAGAAATGTCCGTAGATGAATTTGACAAATGTATGGACGCAGTTGAATTGGAAACAAAGATGGTTGATGGAGAAGAACAAACAATTATCAAAAATCAGTTTTCTGTCAGCACTATGTGGATAAGAAAAGGGGTTGAGAAATCTACAGATAAATTTATAAAGTCTTTATCTATTGAAGATAGAGCAGAATTGCAAATGGCAATTCAGGAGCATAATAGCTTGGGGGAATAGAAACCCTCTCACTTGAATTAAATATAACAATAGATGGTTGGTGTGAGGGTTGTCAGCATTGTTCTTTTCCCTATAAAGCCAGACTGCCTCTTAAAAAGAATAACAGCACTCACACCTTTACATCTGAAAAAGATGTTTGGCAGGTTGTTGATCTATTAAAACAAGAACTGAAAGAACATAACGCTTCCAACAAAAAGAAGTTCACCTTACACGAAACAATTAAATCTCATATTCCTTTTTTCACTTGTCCTAATCATTTTTTAGACAATAAATATCAAAGAGATATACAAAGATATATTTATTGTGAGAATATGAAAGTGTCCCCATACGAAGGCGATTATGGAAAACACCCAAAAAAATGGATTGATAAGTGCAATATTATAGAAAAGATGTTAAATTATATTCGTTCACAACATTAAAAAATATGTAATATGGCAGAAAATTTAAAAGTTCAAATAGATTTTATAGGAGATTCCTCAAAGTTAAGGCAACAGCTTGAGTCGTTAGCTGCTGCAATGGGTAGCTTAAGAAAGAAAACAGAATCTTATACCAAAGCAAACAATAAATTAAAATCATCTAATAAAGAAGTAGCAAAACAAACAGCTTCGCTAACAAAGAGAAATAAGAAACTAATAGCTGAAAACAAGAAGCTAATAGCAGAAATTGAACGATTGAAAGCATCTATGGAAGGATATGGGAAAAAACAAAAAGGAGTAGGGCGTGGTATGTTTTCTATTACAAACAAGGGAAGATTGTTAAGTAATTCATTTGCTACAATAAGAAGTAAATTGCTTCTTGCTTCCTTTGCTGCAAGTATGTTTAGTGCAACAATAGGAAAACTTACATCTATATATGGACAACAGGAAAAAGCAGAACGAAAATTATCTCAAGCTATTGGTGGAAATTCTACAAGGTTATTAGAACACGCATCAGCATTACAAGCAAAAACAACTTTTGGAGATGAGGATATTATTGCAGCTCAAGCAGCTATTGCACAATACACAAACGAAGAAGATCAAATAAAACAATTAACAGAAGCAACATTAGATTTTGCAACTGCAAAAGGTATGGATTTAAAATCTGCTGCTGAATTAGTTGGTAAGTCTATTGGATCATCTACAAATGCACTACAAAGATATGGTATTCACGTAGAGGGTGCTGTTGGAAGTCAAGAACGATTTAATATTGCTATGGAGAGTTTGACTAAAGATGGTATTTCTGGACAGGCGTCTGCTGAAGCAGAAACATTTTCTGGTAAAATGGCTCAAGCTAAAAATATATTTGGAGATGTTGCAGAATTGCTTGGTAAACAATTAGTTCCTTTTGTTGAAAAGGCAGTTGATGTATTTGTAAGATGGGGTAAGAAGATGCTTGAACAGGGAGAAACTTGGAATAAGTTTAAACTCGCTATAAAGACATTAACTGCACCAATGAAAATATCGTTTACTTTAATTTCAGGATTGGTTAGATGGGGTGTAAAGATGTTTAATACTTATAAACACGTAGGAGAATCAATTTCTAATTTCTTGACACCAGTATTTATAATCTGGCGAAACGCCTTATCTCAAGTTGTTACTATCGTTAGCAGTCTTGCATCGGCTCTTGGAAGTTTACTTCTTGGAAATTTTCAAGAAGCAAAAGAATCTGCACAAAAAGCAGGAAAAGCATTTCAGGATTTTTCGATTACCTCAACCTTAACAGCAGAACAAACAGAAAATTTAACTAAACAAACAGAGTGGTTAGATGAGGCAACTGGTGGACTACTTACAGATTATGAGAATTTAGATGAAACTCTTAAAAAAGTAAATAAGACAGAAGAAGATAATAAAAATAACCTTGACGACAAGACTAAAGCATTATTGAACCAATCGATATTAACGACAAGAATATCAGATGCAACAGATGCACTTGCACAAAAACAAGCATTTTTAAATCAAACTACATTAGATGGAGAAAAAGAACACAAGTCTTATGTAAAAACATTAGCAGACTTTAACAAAGCAACAGAGCAAAATATAGGATTTACAGAAGCTAAATCAATGGCAGAATTAGAAGCATATATTGAAAAGACTTTCCAAAACGAAGAAGAAAAAAAGAGATTGCTTGAAATGATTAGACTTCAAAAAGAATTAAACGATACGGTTGCTTTTGGTATGGTTACGCAAAGACAAGCAAAAGAAGAAAAGATAAAAGCAGGTATTGATATAGCTAAATCGTTAGCTGGATTAGTTGGAAGCGAAAAGATGACAGCGTTAATTATGTTGCGTATTCAACAAGCAGAAGCGATTGCTAATGCACATAAAGCATACACAGATTGGTATTCAACACGTCCTGTGTATGCGAAATTGCTTTTAGCGAAAGGTTTATTAGAAGCTGCTGCTATTGAAAAACAACAAGGAAAAGTTAAATCTGCTGCATTAGGTGCTGACTTTATTACACAGGGAGAACAATTTTTAAGAGTTGGAGATAACCCTTCAGGACAAGAAAGAGTTCAAGTTACACCTCTTGGAAATAATAGAGCAAGTGCAGGGGGAAGTGGTAGTGGATCAGTTAATGTTAATATCAATGGAAACATACTTGGAACAGATGAGTTTGTAAGAGATACATTAATTCCAAGTCTGGAAGATAGCTTGGGAAGAAATCTTGCCTAATGGCTCTAACATTAACAACCAATTATAAAAATGCTCTCGGAAGTGGGTTTCAAGAATCTTGGTTATTTGAATTAAGAAATAATACTTATGTAGAGGGGGTATCGGATAATACTCAATTCATAAGATTAGGAACAGAAGAAGTGGGTAGTGGAGCTGGGAAATACCATAGCTTTATTACTAATAAGCCAAGCATTAGGGAAAGCATTGATTTAGAAAAAGGCACATCAAAAACTGGAAATATAACCCTTACTTGTAACAATGACACTCTGGCTAACCATAGTGCAAAATTAGCAGCAGAGATTTATAATGGAACTCGCTACTATCTCAATCATAAGGTTATTGCATATTCTAAAGTAGGATCAATCAGTTCTGGCGACTATTTAAAAATATTTACTGGTAGAGTAAAAGATGTTCAAATTAATAGTAATCACCAAGTAACAATTTCAATAGCTTCGGCAACGCCTGTAGATTATATAAAAATTCCACAATATCAATCTAACTCTGGAAATTATTATCCTGTTGTATATGGGGATTTTAAAAAAGCTCCTGCTTCAACAGACGCTTCAGTAAACTTTATTGATAATGATACTGATGTAAAATTATACCCAGTAGAAGTAGATACTATTAATGAGGGTGTATATAATTGTTTAGTTCATAAGTCTTTTACCAATGAATATTTACACTATCCAGTAAAAGACGCTTTTAGAAATTCAGATAATTATCCAATCTTTGCACCAGTCCAACAATTAGATGGAAGTGGTAATATAACATTAAACGTATCTTCTAATGACGATTATGAGGGTGCGACAGATGACACAGATAGAAATGTAATGCCTTCAGAATTAACGTTATTAAGAAAATATCAATATCGTCCTAAAATAATATCTACAGAAGAAGTAGTAGATAGCGACAATGTTCACGCAGATCCATTTTTATTAGATGGATCATACCCACAAGCAGGAGCAGTTGATGCAGATGCAAACACATATTTCAAAGTATCTCATCGTGTTACTTCTGAAGATGACGATGCAAATAAAACAGCACAAGATTATTATAAAATAAAGTTTGCTCCATCTAAAGAGGATCATAAAGTAACTGCCTATTCAGTTTCAATTAGTTATGATATAGCAAGTCGCACTAATGGGTTTGGTGGTTCTTCCAGTCAAGACAGTTATGAAATAACGGCTCAATGTATAGGAAAGTTTGACGGAGATGATATTACTGAAACTGAAAGCGATGATGCAAAAGACGCAAATGGTTCATATAGTCATAGTTGGGATTTCCTTGCTGATTTCTCTAAATCAGATGGAAATGCACCAGCAAGTTTTGAAATAGCTTTATTTTTTAGTAGCGTCAATATGTGGAACGCTGAAACATCTTCTTGTGTAGTAAAAATTAAAGATATTTCAATTACAGCAAAAGCTGAAATTATAGACGAGAATACCACAAATACATATTCTTCAAGTTCTGCAAGTCCATTAGAACACCAATCTGCTGTTACGGCAATAAAGAAATTATATCTTGGTGGAGATGGATTTCATAAGAGTTGGGACACCGATGCTAATATAACTAACATTGTAGATATGCACAGAGATATACTACACCGTTTTTCTAATGTGGGTTATTTTGTAGATAGCACAGCAAATTTAGCAGAAACATTAAATGCTACGGATACTGGGGTAGATGTATCAGATGCAAGTCAAGTATCGGCAGGGCAAATTATAAAGATAGATGACGAAGAAATGGAAATTAGTTCTATATCGTCAAATACTTTAACAGTTGTTAGGGGGGTTAATCATACTACTGCTGCATCGCATACCAACGGAACAGATGTATATGAAATGGCAGATCCCCTTGTAAATGGTGGTAATTATTATAATGCTGGAAACGCAAACGATTTAATAACATTGAGGAGTTCTTGGAAACCAGAATACTGGACAACAAAAGAAATAGATATAAAAAAATTATTAGAGAAATGTCAATTTGAAGGTGCTTTTGTATTTAGATTTAGAACGTCTGATGAATCACCTCAATATATTTATATACCCAATACAGTTACATCGCAGCACACAATAGGATTGTCAGACATATCATCTATGGATATTAGCGTAACGCCTATTGATAAATGTATTACAAAGCGTATTATAAAATACCAGAAAAGTCCTATTAACAATAAACATTTATTTGAACAAATATCAGAAGATACCTCTAACTCTATTAGAAGTAATTATAATATCAAAAGCAATGAAAATGTTGAAACGAACAAATTAGATATACTGGTAGGAACTTTAAATAAATCAGATACTGCAAAAAACACAGGAAGTGGAAATAGAAATGATGGATTTGCAAATTATTATAGGAATATAAATGGTATTCCTAAATATATAGTAAATATTAATTTAATTGATCCAGAAAGTTCTGGCGTTGGTAGTAATTATTTTTATGGTATGGAAGTAGGCGATTTCTGTGCATTTAATTCTACGGTATCATCTGCCTTACCAATGTTTGGTGGAACGTTTACGGACAGCAAATTTATAGTAACAGGTATCACAAGAACAGCAGGAAGTTTAAAAGTAACTTTGAGAGAAGTTTAATAATTTATAAATTAGAAACATTATGGCGATAGAAAGAGCAAGATTTAGAGTAGATACAACACCAGATACAGATAGCACATCTGATTTAAATGGTGCAATATCATCTACATCTGCAACATCAGTTGTAGTTGATGATGGAACAGATTTTGAAGTTAATCAAAATATATTAGTCGGTAGTGAAGAAATGACTGTTACTAATATCTCATCTAATACATTAACAGTTGTTAGAGGTGTCAATGGAACAGATGCTGCAACTCATAGTGATAATGCTAATGTTTTTGAAGATGATAGTCCTACTTATACCCCAACCCAAAGTCCAAATGTTGCTTCCGAGCAACCAAAAGAATATGATGGCGTAGTTGCAAGAAAATCGTTAGGTGGCACAACCTTTGCAGTAGCTAATCATAGCAATTCAAGAATTTCAAGAACATTATCATATAATAATTTAAGTGCTGCAAATAAAGATCGTTTGGTTGCACTATTAGATTATGCCAAAGGACAATTAAATACTTTCCAATATAGTGATGATGGTAACACTTGGTTCACAGTTCGCCTTAAAAATAACAATTTAGATATAAGTGAAGTCGCTTATAATGCGTTTAATGTGGACATTGAAATTGAACAGCAATTATAGAAAATTTTTCTCTCTAAAATACCTTAAAATTCTATTTAAGCTATGGTTGATAGCATATCGTAAGCGTGATAAGACAAGATGGCGTGAGAAGCCAAAATAATGCGTTATTCAGCATTTTTTCATTTATACCCAATCCATACTCCTATAATTTAATTTTGCTTGTGTAAAAAGTTCTTCAAATAATGCAGGTGGTATTTGACTTCTTTCGTATGATCCTTTAAGTCCTTGTGTTCCAGTTTGGCTACCTCTTGGTGCTGGTTCGTGGTGGCAATCTCTATTTCCATTTTTACACATTGGTTTTGGTTTCCAAAGATGAAAGTTTGTCCAAATATCTGTTGGTTTCATACGAATATCCCCATAAGAACAATAGGTTACTGTTGCTCTTGCAAAACGCCTAACAACATCTAACTTCCTTAATTTTCCTCTTGGATTTTCTATAAACCAATATTTTGGTTGTAGTTCGTTTATAATATCAATGGTTTTTTGAACAATTTTTACACCTAATATAGCTTCTTCAGTTTTTGGTGTATTGTCTTTATTCCAATGATGTCCTATCGACGCAACTGAAAATGTTGTGCAGGGTGGACTTGCCCAAACAATATCAGGAAAACCACCAAGCTCCGTAAGTGCTTCATCAATATTAAAATCAAAAATATCACACACCTGATCTATTTTATCAAAATCTTGATTATCGGTAGTGTAAGTTTTAAAACCATATTCTTCAGCAACTTTGCTAAAACTTCTACTTCCTGCGAATAATTCTAATGTTTTCATAATTTTTTATGGGGTAACCAGTAGCCAACCGTTTGTATTTGCTTAAAATATAATAACTAATAAGGATAAACAGGATTGGTTACCTGCGACACTCCTTTTTTGTGCCATTAAGTTTTAAGTTAATATGTTACCCCAATAAATTAAAATGGCAAATCGTCATCTTTGAATTGTTCTGATTTCTCTTTTGGAATAGAAAAACTTAAACCGAAATACTTTTTACCTGCTTTACTTTCATTTATCCAAGCA
>MDTE01115140.1_pt1 | contig 12963 bp, 10 predicted proteins | sample 811231 | NCBI WGS metagenome assembly MDTE01 (sample SAMN05326651, study PRJNA326480) | marine metagenome | isolation source: seawater | place: Indian Ocean: Red Sea | collected 2010
ATTTTGGAAGAGATGACCTAGAACTACCTTGGGAAAAATTAGATAAGGTTGAACCTCTATCAAAAACTTTAGAATAAAAACTTAGTTTTATATGAATCCAAATACAAAAATTAAATTTGGAACTGATGGTTGGAGAGACACTTATCAGGAAAATTTTAATGAGAAAAATATAAAACTTTGTATTATTGGTCTGATTAAGCATATATTAAACCAATCGATTGAATCTAAACCCGTCGTAGTTGGATACGATAGCAGATACAAATCTAAGGAATTTGCTGAAATTGTTGTAAGTACTCTAAATGAACATAATATACAAACATTTTCATTTGATTCATTCGCACCTACCCCCGCTTGTAGTATTGCAGTAAAACATTATCAAGCTAGTTATGGAGTAATGATTACCGCAAGTCACAACTCTAAGGAATGGAATGGAATAAAAATAAAATACAAAAATGGTGGTTCTGCCCCTGAAAAAGATATAGAAGAAATTGAAAAAAATATTTACTCAGGTATAAATATTCAGAAAAGTTATGATATAAGTTCAAACTTAGATACAAAATTCGATGTTCATTCATTATATATAAAAAAAATATTTGAAAATTTTGATATTGATTCTGTTAATGGAAAATTGAAAATTGTTGTAGATTACATGCATGGTTCTGGGTCAAATTTAGTAAAAAAAATTCTAAAAAATACCAGTCATGAAGTAATTGAAATACGTGAAAATTTTAATCCAGAATTCCCAAATATGGTACAACCAGAACCGATTGAAAAAAACTTAAAGCCATTGATGGATTATATAAAAGAAAATAATGCTGATCTTGGGATTGCATTCGATGGAGATGCTGACAGATTAGGAATTGTTGATGAAAAAGGCAATTATATTTCTACTCTGAATGTATTTTCAATACTGTCAGATCATATACTTAGTGATGAAAAGAGTCTAACATCAATAGTATGCAATATAAATATGTCTTCAACAGTAGAAAAAATTGGAGAAAAATATAATTGCAAGATAATACGAACCCCAGTTGGTTTTAAAAATATTGCCCCAATATTTGAAGAAAAGAAATCAATCTTGGGTGGAGAAGAAAGTGGAGGATATGCATTTAGAAATCATATTCCCGAAAGAGATGGGATTTTATCTGCGCTATACTTTTTACAGTCTATGATAAAAAGTAACCAATCTCCAAGTAATCTGCTTGATAAATTACATAAAGAGTTTGGTTATAAAATTTATCACAGAATTGACAAAGAAATTCATCCTGAAATATTTGAAGATATTAGAAAAAATATACTTTTATTAAAACCAGAATACATAGGAAATTTTAAAGTTTTAGGAATCGACACCCTTGATGGGATAAAATTTTTTATTGATGATGATTCCTGGGTATCTATTAGAGTGTCAGGGACAGAACCACTACTAAGAATATACATTGAAACAAAAGATTACAAAAATATTGAGGAAATATCAAATTCAATAATGAAAGACTTAGGGATAAAATAGTGGTACCGAGGGTGGGATTCGAACCCACACGCCATTTTACTGGCGGCGGGTTTTAAGCCCGCTGCGTCTGCCATTCCGCCACCTCGGCAAATAAATGATATTGTAATTATAATCATTTATAAAATAATTATAAATATCCGAAATTAATGATACAAATATAATATAAATTAATAAACATAAATAATAAAAAAATGAACTCAAAAATTGGAATAATTGGTGGAACAGGGCTATATGACTTAGAAGGATTTACTGATCAACAGTGGTTGAAAGTTAGTTCAAATTTTGGAAATCCTTCTGATAGATTACTATTCGGAAAATTAAATGACCATGAGATAGTTTTTTTACCTAGACATGCAAGAGGTCACACAATTTCGCCTAGCGACATTAACTATAGGGCAAATATTGAAGCATTAAAAAACTCTGGAGTAGATAGAATAATTTCTTTATCAGCTGTAGGGTCTCTAAATATTAACATCAAACCTGGATCATTTGTAATTGTAGATCAATATATTGATAGAACTTATCTCAGACAAAATTCTTTTTTTGAGAAAGGTTTTGTAGTTCATGTAAGTATGGCTGAACCTACTTGTAAAATAATGAATAAAGTAATTTATGACTCCGCTAAGCAACTAAATATTAAGGTACATGACTCAGGCACATACGTAGTTATAGAAGGACCCCAATTCTCAACAAAAGCTGAATCAAACTATTTCCGAAAAATGGGAGCTGATATTATAGGAATGACAAATATGCCTGAGGCAAAATTAGCTAGAGAAGCTGAAATCGCGTACTCTACTATTGCTCTTGTAACTGACTATGATTGTTGGCACGATGATCATGAAAACGTTAGTACCAATTCAATATTAGATACTCTTTCAAAAAATACAGATAATGCAAAAAAACTAATCTCAAAAATCATACCAATTATATCTAATTTGAAAGCACCATTTTCTTGCGGCAGTCATAATTCACTTGAGCATGCTGTTGCAACTTCAAAAGAATATAGAGACGAAAAAGAAATGAAAAAAATAAGTAATATTGCTGGTCGAATAATTGATAAAAAAGGTTGGAATAACAAATGAAAATAACTAAATTAGAAATTCTAAAAATTCCTCCAAGTTGGGTATGGTTAAAAATTCACACTGATACAGAAATTTTTGGCATAGGAGAACCATATCTTGAAAATCATCCCGAACCTGTAATTTCTGAAGTTATGAGACTAGAAAATATCTTAATTGGTGAAGATCCTACAAATGTTGAAAAATTGTGGAAAAAAATGTATGAACATAGCGCTGGGTACTATGGTGGGCCAATTAAAATGAGTGCAATAAGTGGGATAGATATAGCTTTATGGGATATTGCGGGCAAAGCTGCAGGTTTACCAATATATAAAATGCTAGGCGGTAAAGTTCATGAAAAAATTAAAATTTATAGAGCATTAGGACATGAAATGCCACACTTTGTGGAACCTGGTGATCCATATATGGCAGATAAACGAAACGCAAAAGTTTTTTTTAGTAATTTTTATAACGTAAAGCCTGAAATGTATAAAATTGCAGCTGAGGTATTAACTGAAGAATGGGGATTTAAGGCATTAAAAATGCATATTTCCTTAGGAGACGAATTAGAGTCTACAAATAAAGTTGATGAAATAGTAAAACGATTTGTTGCAGCCAAAGAAGGGGTTGGAAAAGATATTGATATTGCAATAGATATTCATAACCCAAATCCGATTATAGGAAAGCAACTCATTAAGGCATTAGAACCTCATAGACCATTATTTATCGAAGAACCAATGCCTGTTGAAAGAGTTGATATTCTTAGGGATGTAAAAAATGATACATATGGGACTATAGCAGCTGGAGAAAGATGGATGGGCAAATGGATATTCTTTGATGCATTAAAACAAAATTCTATTAATGTTATGCAACCTGATATATGTCATGCAGGTGGAATCACTGAATCAAAAAAAATAGCATCAATCGGAGAAGCTGCTTATGCAAAACTCGCACTACACTGCCCACTAAGTATTGTGGCGTTAGCTGCATGTTTTCAAGTTGATGCATGTACAACAAACTTCCTCATACAAGAGCATAACGAAGTGAATGATTTTCGAAAAGATAACAAAACTATTATTGGTAACGGATATATAAAAGATCCATATGTTCTTGATAGAGATGGATGTATAAATGTCGGTGATAAACCAGGACTGGGAATAGAACTCAACGATGATGGTCTTGAAAAAATAATGTCAAAAAAATGGAGCACTATTAGAGGATAGGATTTTAAGACTTTGGAACTTTGGATAATTTTTTCAATTTTAAATCCTATTATTTTTGCCATTGTTAATATTACTGATAAAAGAGTATTATCTGAATTTAATCTTTCTATTAAGAGTTTTAATTTATTTGTTGGACTAAGCCAAGGAATTATAGGTATATTTTTATTCTTATTAAACTTTCCTGAAAATTTAACCCTTAAACTTTTATTAATTGGGTGTTCAATAGGAGCATTACAAGGCATAGGATTAATTATTATGTTTTGGATGATACAAAAAACTGAACCTTCTAGAGTTTCAACTATAATGTCTACATATCCTATATACGTAGCAATTATGGGGGTAATTATATTTAATGAAATACTAAGTATCCTAAACTGGGTTGCAATAATTCTTGCAATAACTGGTACAATAATTGCTTCTTTAAAATTTTCAGAGCAAAAGAAAAAAAACAATCAATTATTTGAGCCATTGCTTCTTTTACTAGTCATAAGTGCTATATTAATTGGAACATCACACTTAATCACTAAATCAATAAGCGAAGAATTTTCACCCTACCAGATTGTTTCAATGAGAGGTATTGGAATATCAATTACAATGATGGCTTTATTTCTTAGAAAAGATTCCTTAAGAGATCTTTTTAGTTTTATCCTAGTACCAAAAAGATCATTATGGTTAATATCAAGTCAAGGTCTTGCTCCAGTATTTGGCCATTTATCAATAACCTACGCAATATCAAATGGACCAGTAGCGCTTGTATCAACAATCACAAGTTCTAGAACTGTTTTTATTTTCATAATCAGCTTAATTGGTTCGTATATAACTCCAAAATTAGTTCATGAAAAATTTATTTTCCCAGATATAATTTTTAAGTTTATTTCGGTATTAATGGTTATAGCTTCTATAATTATGATCACCTATTTATAAAATTATTCATAAAGATTAAAACTTAAATCCATTTCATTTTTGTATGATTCGAACCAATTTATAACCTCTGAATGATATGGTATACCTTTGGATTTTCTAATTTTTTGCTCCTCATACTCAGTTAAACCTGGATAGATTACTCTATCTTTGTTTGGAGCAGGTTTAGCATTTATCAAACCCAATAAAAATTTATCCATATCTTTCTTAAAATCATCTGGATCTATAAATCCATCAATCTTAATAGCTTGAACGTAATGTCCCATGACTGTCCTTGGTTTAGGTGGCATCAAAAAACCTGGTCCCATACCTGATAATATGGTAGATAAAATCTCGCTTGTAGCTGCGAAACCATAACCCTTATGAGATCCTTGTTCTCTAGTTCCTCCAAAGGGTAAAAGCATATATTCATCTGGAAGCTTAGTAGGCTCTTGTATAGGTCTACCTTTAGTATCAGCGATCCAAGATGGTTCAATATCCGCACCTACTCTTTTTGCAAGATGTAGTTTATTACCAGCAACTTGTGTAGTCGCGACGTCAAAAACAAATGGAGGTAAAGTCATTGCAGGAGCAGCCCATGCCCAAGGATTAGTAGCAAATAATTTTTCCCCTGCGTTAGTTGGAACCATGGTCAACGGGTTTCCAGCAGTAGTTGTAAAACCAATCATATTATTACTTAATGGCATCATTGAATAATAAGCAAGCATACCAATATGTCTTGAGTTATGCACTGTAACACTACCTATTCCGTGTTTCTCAGCCTTATCAATCGCAATTTCCATAGCTTTTGGTAAAACATGTAAACCTAGGCCTTCATCCCCATTCAAATTAGCAGTGGCATTAGTTTCTCTAACTATTTCTATGTTTGGTCTGGGATTAATTTCGCCATCATTATACATTTTTGTATAAACTCTTAATTGATTTGATACACCATGAGATTCACATCCTCTTAGATCACTGGTCATCAAAACATCTGCAGAGGTTTTTGCATTTATATCTGACAAACCACAAGACTTGAAAATTTCAATTGTTGCAGTTCTCATTTTTTCCTCAGAAATATAGATTCTATCTTTCTCTGGAACTAAAAATCTTTCTAGCATATAATTGTTATTCCTTAGGTATTATAGGTAATACTAATCGTGAAGGATATTCTGAACCATGATATATTTTTTGGTTAGCTTTTTTCATTTCAAATCCTTTTTCTATATTACCTCCAGTATTAAGATTACGATTGTAACGTGGGAAGTTAGAACTTGATATCTCCAAACATATCATGTGATTTTTTTTAAATAAATTTGAAGTATTCCACATATCAATCTCAACCTCATAAATTTTATTTGGTTTTAACATTTTTGGATTATCTGTACCATTTCTAAATCTGGCCCTAACTATTCCCTCGCAAAGCGCAATTGCTTTTCCATTTTCCTCTATATCTGTCAATGTAGCAGTAAAGTCAGTATCAATACAATCTGAGGATACATATATTATAGCTTTTATAGGTCCCGTAACTTCAATTTCTTGATCTAATTTTTTTGACTGAAAAACTAACACATCTGATCTTTCCTGAATTTTTGATCTGTCGTGTGGTCCACAAAAATCGTAAGTTTGGTACTGAGAGCCCAATGAAGGAACAGGATTATTAGGGTCATAAATATAAGAATCAAATAATTTTTTTTCTATTGGTTTGTGGATTTTTAATTTTCCTTTTTCACTTTTAGCATTTCCTTCACTCGAGATATAAAAATCTATCCAATTTGTTCTTTTTAGTGGCCATTCATTTTCATATCTCCAAACGTTTTCACCCATAACAAAAAGTTTTATTGGTGGTTCATCATCAATACCAGTATTTATGCCCTTGAGTCGCTGATCATACCAATGAGTATGCATATTTATAATGTCTAAAAGAGAATTTTTACCAAAAACTCTATCCGCATACTCTCCATTTTCACCCATCATTACTCTCCCCCATGGAGCAATTTGGTGGCTCCATGGGCCAATAATCAACTTTGTTTTTTCACGTGCATCTTTTGTTTTTGATTTTTTTGTCCAGCCATTAAATATCTTAAAATTTTCATTTTGTAAGGAATCATACCAACCAGTAATAAATAACGAAGGAAATTCCATATCTTGGTATTTATCTATTAAGCTATAACTTGTCCACCATTCATCATATTTTTCATGTTCTAAAACACCTTTAAAGTATGGATGGGTGTCAGAAACTTTTTCCATTGCTGTTTCCAAAGGTAATTCGAAAAAAAAACTATCTTGATCAAAATGTTTCAAAGCCTCATATTGCATTGACTTTCCAAGCATATTTAAGAATGCAAAACACACCATATGATGAATAACGCCATTAACTCTATGGTGACCATAATTATCTTGTTGAGATGCAATAGGAGCTATAGCTTTTAAATACTTCGAATTTAAGCTTGCAGGTAAAGACTGTGTAAAGCCTGGATAAGATAGACCAAATGTACCTAAATTACCATCACACCATGATTGCCGTCCAATCCATTCATGTGTATCGTATCCATCATATAGTTCGCATACGTATGGATCCCACACTCCTTCAGAATCACCTCTGCCCCTACAATCCTGAAGTACTACTGCATAACCAGATTCATTAAAATATCTGGTCCATTCAATATATCTTGATTCTTGATTATCATAAATAGTTCTAAGCAAAAGAACAGGCCATGGACCATTACCAAATTTTGATGGAGGGAGCCATATATCAGCTGACAATTTTATTCCGTCACGCATAGTTACAGGAACATTTATCATCAAGCGGCCAGGTTCAACTAAAGGTAAATTTTCTAAGGGATTTTTCATTTTACACCATATAAAATTTAATAATTTGGAGGCGACGGGCGGATTCGAACCGCCGAATAAAGGTTTTGCAGACCTCCGCCTTAAACCACTTGGCCACGTCGCCATTTTCATATAATTATATACTAATATTATTGGTGCCGAGGGCGGGATTCGAACCCGCACGATCAATGATCACTACGCCCTCAACGTAGCCTGTCTACCAGTTTCAGCACCCCGGCTGATAATATATGGCAGGAGCGGGAGGACTCGAACCCCCGACCCCTGGTTTTGGAAACCAGTGCTCTAGCCAACTGAGCTACGCTCCTAAAACAATTAATGATACACGATTCATAAGAATTAATTTATATATTTAATATGCCTTAAATATAAAAACCTACTAGTAAAAGTTTTTACTTAGTAGGCTTTTATATATGAATATTAGTTTGCTCCATCCTCTATGGAAGATTGCTCACCGTGCTCAGAAAGGTCAAGTCCTTGATCTTCACTTGAGTCAGATACTCTTAGACCCAATACTGGAATTTTATCAAGAATATACAAAATCCCATAAGTAAGTACAAAAGAGTAAGCCAATGTACCCAGCGCAGTATAAATTTGAATCCATACTTGATCAAATTCACCTTGTACCACTCCCTTAACTCCTGCTATACTTTCTATTGCAAAAATACCTGTAGCGATACATCCCCATAATCCTCCAACTCCATGAACTGCAAAAACATCCAAGGCATCATCTAGTTTAGTTTTATGAATTAATTCCACAGCATAATAACATATCAAACCAGCTCCAAAACCAATTGCTAAGGCTCCAATTGGATTTACAGCACCTGCTGCAGGGGTAATAGCAACAAGACCAGCGACGGCTCCAGTCGCAGTACCAACGGCACTAATTTTTCCAGAACTAATCATACTGAGGATTCCCCAAGTAGTTGCAGCTGTACCTGCAGCTATTTGAGTCACAAGCATAGCATTTACAGCATAGTCATCTGATGCCAAAGCAGAACCTCCATTAAATCCAAACCAACCAAACCATAGTATTGATGCCCCTAAAACAATGTATGGGACATTATTTGGTTGTAGCCCTGGAAGTTTTCTTCTACCAACAAGTAGAGCAGCTGCAACTGCTGCGGCTCCAGCATTTATATGTATTACAGTTCCACCTGCAAAATCGAGTGCTCCTGCTCCATCAGCACCGATCCATCCTCCACCCCAAACCCAATGAGCAACTGGGGCATATACTATAGTTATCCAAATAACAGTGAATACTAAATATGTAGAAAATTTGAATCTTTCAACAAATGCTCCTGTAATCAATGCTGGAGTTATTATTGCAAACATCATTTGGAATAACACATCATATAAAGGACTTATAGCATCTCCTTCTTGAGAGAACATTTCAACTCCACTAAGGCCTAATAAAGAAAAATCTCCAATGAACCCATCAATTAATTCACCATTTCCATAAGCAAGACTATACCCCCACAAGGTCCAAACAATTGAAACAACACCAATTGTTATAAAACTTAACATTATTGTGTTTACTAAGCTTTTTGCCCTTACTAAACCTCCATAAAAAAAAGCTAAACCGGGTGTCATAAAAAATACAAGTGCAGATGCAGTAAGCATCCATGCGGTATGACCAGAATCCATAATTTTCTCCTATAAATATATTTTTAGTTATAGAATTAAATGTAAATTGCAAATATTTCTTTTATGTTTCCTACTTGTTTCTTTTGTGTTTCATATATGTTTCTAATATGTTTCGTAGTTATTCTTTATATATTATTTTTTCTATATAATGTATGAAGTTATGATTATAGATTCACATTGCCATGCATGGAAAATTTGGCCATATTTACCTGAAGTACCAGACCCTGAGAACCATGGATCAATAGAATTACTCTTAAATAAAATTACTCTAAATAAAGTCAATTTAGCAACAATAGTTTGTGCGGAAATATTTAATAATTTTGATAACAATGTTTACGTATATCACAAAATTAGAAATTATCCAGATAAATTTTTACAATTAGCAGATATCGATTCTATGTGGTCAAAAACTTATCATACAAAAGGTGCAACTAATAGGTTAGAAAATGCATTAAAGAAATATAATATTCTTGGATTTACTCATTATGTTGCAGAAGAGGATGATGCATCGTGGTTTAATTCTTCAGAAGGATTAGATTTTTTTAAATTTGCAAATGATAATAAATTAATTGCATCCTTAGCCATTAAACCAAATCACCAAAAAGAACTAAGAAAATTGGCAGAGAGATTCCCAAATCTTAATATTCTATGTCATCACATGTCTGGTTTAACTGTAAAAAACTCTAAAATAAAAAAAAATTTAATTGAGGTCAAAGAAAGTTCAAAATTAGATAACATACACTTAAAATTCTCTGGATTCCATTATGTAGACAAGTTTCATTGGAAATATCCTTATGATGATTCAAGATGGATTTTTGAGGAGTGCTATAATTCCTTTAATAAAAAAATGTGCTGGGGTTCAGATTTCCCTGTAGTTCAAGAATCAATGACATACAAGCAAACTATTGAAGCTTTGAGAAAAAACTGTAATTTTATTGATGTAAACGATATGAATTATATTTTAGGAGAAACATTGAATAATCTGATCAAGATGAGGTTTTCTTAGCCCACCTAAATAAAAGTAATAACACAAGTGCAGAAACCAACAATGACAGAATTATGTAATAATTTTTCCTTATAAATAATTTATCCATTAAGCTTATATTTTTAGGAGATTTAATTTCTAGTTCTTGATATAAATTATCTTTCCACAAAGAATATAACTGATCTAAATTAAATCCGTATATATTAGTAAATTCAGTATCAATTGCAGAATATGATTTAATTTTTCTTATCCGTTGGAATAAATTAGCTATGTTTTTTTGGCCATAATTATCAATTAAATACCTCACTGTACTTTGACTTTGACCATAGGCTAAAATTGTCTTTTTAGGATCGCCAGGAAAGGTATTAAGTTGCTTAAGTGGCAATAAATTTTCTGTTTCTATACCCCACTTAAGTATAGAAGCGTATTTCTGGGGAGTTATATCGGAATATTCTGATAGACCTTCATTCAACCATAATGGAAAAAAATCACTATTATCAGTAGCAATTGAACTTATTATATGTGTTATTTCATGATTTACAGTTTCAAAAACCTGTTCATCTAATAAAACAATTACAATTTTTTCATCTGAAAAAGCCTGACCTAATATGGTCAATTTTTCACTAGAGGTTTTACTTTTATGCGTTACAGCAGAATACATATCATCGGTATTGTTATATATGACAAGATTAATACTATTACCAATTTTTACATCAAGCAATTTAGACATTTTGGTAATTGTTTGATCTGAAATATTTGATATCGCTTCAGCTAAATCTATAGATATATCATAAAAAAATACATTAGACTTTTCTGTAATTATTTCTTGCCATTTGAATCTATTATCGTGATAAAAAAATAAAAAGTCTTCAGAAATATATGAGGAATTATCATCAAAAATAAACTCATAAAAATAACTAATTTTGGTAGATGGTGGAATGAAATTATTTATACTACCAGAATTAAAAAAATGTTCTGCGAAAATTTGATTATTTGCTTTACTTAAATCCATATATGAGTATTGAGAAGTACTCCGATTGCCAACTAAAAGCACAATCTTAACATCTTCTATATTTTTTTCAGAGGTGAAATTAATTTGAAAATTTATGCCATTAGGAAAATCAGAATCAGCAGACTGCTCTAATATATCAACATATTCTGTGTAATCAGAAAATAAAGCAATATTCTTGTGAATACTAGAAAATATTAAGAAAAGTGCAAGTAGTAATATTAGAAATAAATTTATTTTTTTCGTAAAGTATTCCATGAATCAAAAAATCTAATACCTGCGCTAATTGGTGTACCTATTGCAAGAATCCACAAAGCATAAATTGGATTATTCAACATTAAGGATACAATTAAAATTATTAATCTTTCTGGCCTAGTTAATATTCCAGCGGTACCAGAAACTCCCAATGATTCAGATCTAGCACGAATATAACTTACCATAATCGAGCCAACTAATCCAAGAATACATATATATACTTCAAAATTATTTTCCGATCCATTACTCAGATAATAAAAAACTAAAGATATAAATATGACAGCCTCAGAAATTCTATCAAAAACAGAATCTAATAGAGCACCAGCGTTGCTTACAGTATTAGTTTTTCTTGCAATACCTCCATCTAACATATCAAATGAAGAACCTACAAGAAGTATAATAGCAGAGATAACAAAACTTCCTTGATAAATAAAATAAGATGAAATTAATGTAATAAAAAAGCCTAAAAGAGTAATTGTAGATGCTCTAAATTTAAAACTTATAAATATATTTACCAATGGTTCTTCGTAATATTTTCCAATAAAATACCTTATTTTATACCTAAATTTTTGCAAATCTAAAATCATATTAGATTACTTTATTTTTAGATTTTTTTAGTGTGTTATTACGTATATTTTTCACATTATTAAAGTAACGAATTATATTGTTAGTGACTTTTTTCCAACTGTACTTCTCCACAGACAACCTACCATTTATTTCAAGTGAAGTTCTTAGTGATGGATTATCTATAAGTTTTTTAATAGCTATTGCTAAAGCTTTTTCATTTTTTGGTTCAACCAAAATTCCATTATATCCATCTTTAATGACAGACATAAAACCAGGAATACTAGCAGCAACCACAGGAGTTGATGATGCCATAGATTCTATGGTAATGAATCCAAAACTTTCTTTGCCTGTATTTGGGGCCAAGAATATGTCTGCATGTTGATAATAACTTGGTAATTCAGACTCTGACATAGGACCTAAAAATATTACATCATCTAAAGATCTTTCTCCCATAACTCTGTATGATTCTTTGTCTGGCACTCCTGAGCCAACAACAATTAATCTTAATTTAGGATATTGCCACTTTAGCCTAGAGTATGCACCAAGAGCATATCTAAGACCTTTTCTTGACTCATTAACTCGTCCTACGAAAAGTAAATTAATGTTTTCACTTTTCATAACGGTTGGCCTCATTGTAGGAGTTGAAAATCTATCCACATCTAAGCCATTTGGTATTACCTTGTAATCTGATGGAAAATATTTATTATGAAAGATTTTCGCAGGCTCTGAAACAGCTATTCTCCCATCTAATCTATTTGCAAATCTTTCAAGTAACCTTAGCCTTTTACCTAATATATATCCCTTAGATCTACCTTCATTATAGGCATGAAAAGTACCTATAGTTGTAGACCTAGAAAATCTAGCTGCAGTAAGAGATGTGAGTGGCATAAGTGGTTCATGAATGTGAACTATATCGAAATTTTCATTTTGTAAAAAGGATTTCAATTTCCATTCATGCCATA
>MDTE01073035.1_pt1 | contig 12960 bp, 12 predicted proteins | sample 811231 | NCBI WGS metagenome assembly MDTE01 (sample SAMN05326651, study PRJNA326480) | marine metagenome | isolation source: seawater | place: Indian Ocean: Red Sea | collected 2010
AAAAGGAAAAGCTATTGTTATTCCATGTAATATTTCGGATAAGACAGCTTTAGAAATGTTAGTAGAAGAATCTAGATCTCAGTTAGGAAAAATAGATATTTTAGTTTGTAATGCAGCAAGTAATCCTTTTTTTGGTTCAATAAAAGATATTCCAGATGATGCTTTTGAAAAAATTATGAATAACAACATCAAAAGCAACCACAATCTTTGTCAAATGGTAATTCCAGAAATGATGGAAAGGAAGGATGGCAGTATCATTATTGTCTCATCTATTGGAGGTTTAAATGCAAGCTCAGTTATAGGTGCTTACAATATTTCGAAGGCTGCAGATATTATGTTAGTCAAAAATTATGCCTTAGAATTTGGGCAACACAACATTAGAACTAATGCGATAGCTCCTGGTTTATTTAGAACAGATTTTGCTAAAGCTCTATGGGAAAATCCAGAGATCTTAAAACAATCTACTGCAACTTGTCCTATGAAAAGAATTGGAGAACCAGATGAAATCGGAGGTGCTGCTGTTTTTCTTGCTTCTGAGGCTGGTAGTTTTGTTAATGGACATACTTTGGTAATTGATGGAGGCACTGTAGTCTAAAATGGAAAATAAACTTTTAACAACCGATGGAAGGCTTGAGTTACTTAAAGATGTAACAAAAGAAGGTCTTTTAACCTTAACGACTGCAGATATAAGAGGTAACAGCTACCACGTGTTTGATCAAGCTCCTGCAAACCTTAGAGAATACTATCAATTAGGTTTTATGCATGGAGATTGGACACATATTGTATATGAAGGAGAGAGGTTTCAATTTAAAGAAACTATGGAAAGGTCTAATCAACTAGCTAATTCTTTAGTTAAAGATTATGGAATAAAAAAAGGCGATAAAGTTGCATTCTCAATGCGTAATTACCCAGAATGGATGTTTACTTATATTGCAGTTACTTCAATTGGTGCGATTGCTGTTCCCCTAAATTCATGGTGGAAAGGAGATGAACTAGAATACGGTTTAGATAATAGTGAGTCAAAGTTATTCATAGCAGATGAAGAAAGGCTTGATAGAGTGAAAAATATATTGCCAAACTTACCTAGAATTGCAGTGAGATCATCAAAACCAGAATATGCTGATATCGATTTTGACAAAGTGATTGAAAATTCAAATACTGAATTAGAAACGATAATTGAGATTGAGCCAGAGGATGATGCATCCATCATGTACACATCAGGAAGTACAGGCCATCCGAAGGGAGTTTTACTAACTCATAGAGGTATAATTTTTGCCCCTTTTTATTGGATAACTATTACAACGATGGGAAGGTTAGCTGAAACAAATAATGATGAATCAACAGATTCTGAATCTGAAAATAATTATCAAAATGCAACTCTCTTAAGTGTTCCCCTATTTCACGTAACTGGATGCCATGCAATTTTTCTTTTATCAATTGCTGTTGGTCGTAAAACTGTAATGATGTACAAATGGGATCCTGAAAAAGCATTAGATTTAATTGAAGAAGAAAAAATTTCTGCTTTCACAGGAGTACCAACAATGTCTTCTGAAATAGTCGAAGCACAAAGAAAAAATCCAAGAAATATAGATACATTGAAAGATTTACTTGGAGGAGGTTCTGCAAGGCCACCCGAACAGGTTAGAAAACAAAAAGAACATTTACCAAAGACTAATCCTGGAATAGGTTACGGAATGACTGAAACTAATGCATTAGGTGCAAATAACACTGGAGAAGTTTACGTGCAGAAACCAGAGAGTACAGGGTATGCGTTGCCATTATTGATGGCTTTAAAAGTTATAGATGATGACGGAAATGATTTATGTGCAAATCAAAGTGGAGAAGTATGTATTAAATCTGCTTCTACTTTTAAAGGATATTGGAAAAATAAACAGGCCACAGATGATGCGCTTACTTCAGATGGCTGGGTTAAAACAGGAGATATAGGCTATTTAGACGATGATGGTTTTTTATATATAAATGATAGAAAAAAAGATTTAGTAATCAGAGGTGGAGAAAATATTTCTTGTATCGAAGTTGAATCTTCTATTTGTGAACACCCTTCTGTTTTAGAGGCTTCGGTGTTCGGTGTTCCAGACGATAGATTAGGCGAAATACTTGCAACTTACATTTGTATTCGAGAGGATTCGACCTTAACAGAAGACGAGCTCTCAAGTTTTCTTGCTGAAAAAATAGCTAATTTTAAAATCCCCACTCATTACAGATTCCAAAAAGATAAATTGCCAAGAATCGCTTCAGGGAAAATTGCAAAAATTGACATGCGAAAAGAAGCTGTTGAACTTTTAAAAGTAAATGGAAATATTAAATAAAAACGTTATTGTCACTGGAGGTGCAAATGGTATTGGCAAAGCTCTTGCCAAAGCATTCAAAAACGCTGGCGCAGCATACATTTTAATTGCCGATCTTGATGAAATAGAAGGCCAAAAAACAGCTGATGAATTAGGAATTAAATTCAAAAAAACTAATGTTTCAAGTGAAAGTGACATAATTGAATTGATAGAAACTGCAAACAATGATGCTAAATCAATTGATATTTTTTGTTCTAACGCAGGAATTGGAGGGGCTCCTATGTTGTTAGATGTTTCGACTGAAGATTGGCAAAATATTTGGGAAATAAATGTCATGAGTCATATTTATGCTGCAAAAAATGTCTTACCTCAAATGATTGAAAAAGGAAGTGGATATTTAATGAATACTGCTTCAGCTGCAGGATTACTTTCTCAAGTTGGAGCCGCTCCATATTCTGTAACCAAAGCTGCAGCGCTTAGTCTTGCCGAATGGATTAAAATAACATACGGAAACAAAGGAATTGGAGTGTCTTGTTTATGTCCTCAAGCAGTGAAAACAGCTATGACAGCAAATGGAGCCGGTACAGCTGGAGTTGATGGAATGATCGAACCGGAAGAGTGCGCAGCCGCTGTAATTGAAGCGATTGAAAAAGAACAATTCCTTATTACCCCTCATGAAGAGGTACTTGAATACATAAATAGAAAAGCAAATAATTATGATCGCTGGATTAGTGGCATGCAAAGGCTTCAGGGAAAGTATGAAGAATTTTATGGAGATCTTCTTAAGGATAAATAAAATTTCATGCCTAATAATGATACTTTTGAAATCTTTGGTTTTGATCACATATCTACAGTAGTATTAATTCTTGGTATATCAGTAATAATCCCATTTTTACTGAAAGTTTATTCTAGAAAAGACTTGCGTTTATTATCTCTAATACTTGCCTTAATAATAGTTGTAAACGAATTTGGTAAACCTTTTTACTATCCCTATCTATATCCCGATTTGTATGAATTTTTTGAAATGCTGCCCTTTCATATGTGTCATTTGTCTTCTTTTTCAATTTCAATATTTCTTTTAACAAATAAAAAAGTTTTTTTTAACCTAGCTTTTTTTTGGGGAATTGGTGGTTGTTCTATGGCTCTTACTCAACCTGATGTGCCCTACAAATTTCCTGATGCTAATTTTTTATTGTATTTTTTTTCTCATGGATTACTTCTCTTTGCAATCATGTTGTCGGCAATCACCTTTAAAAATAGACCTTATTTTAGTGAATTAATTAATGTGGTACTTATAAGTCTTCCAGTTGTTGGAATAATCTATCTAATCAATATAACTATCAATGCCATTTTAGAAAGTTCCCCCGCAAACTATTGGTATTTGATTAGATTTCCGGATGGAGCAAATTTAACAGCTTTTATGCCTGATCCACCTTTACATATTCCAATATTTTTTGGTTTGGGGTTATTAGTTTTTGGGATAATTTATTTTCCTTTTTTTATTTACGATAGATTTTTTCCTAATAATTGGCAAAAATAGAGTTTTTAGGGGGATTATGATGGAAAGACTGAAGTGGAAACTATTAGGAATTGTCGAAGACTTATATTACTACGCTTTAGGATTACCTAGATTTCTTTTCGTATGGAAAGATCATAACAAGATTTCCATTTTGAATTTTTTCGATAACAACGTAAAAAAAATTCCAAATAAAACTGCATTTATTTTTGAAGGAAAAAAAATATCATGGCAAGAAGCAGATCAACAAGTAAATAAATATGCAGGATTTTTAAAATCCCAAAATATCAATAAAGGAGATTGTTTTGCAATTCTAATGGACAACAGCCCAGATTTTCTTATGGTACTTCTTGCTTCTTTTAGAATAGGTTCAATTGCAGCTCTAATTAATACCACTGTTTCAGGCGAAGGATTAAAACATGTAATAAATATTTCAAATGTAAAATTAATAACCGCTGGAGCTTCTCATTTGGAAAAACTGTCGACCGCATTAGAAGGAAGTGATTTAAAAAATCTTCCTTTATTTTCAATTGATGATGAACAAAAGGTTCCTGAAAATATCAAAAATTTAAAATCTCTTTCAAAAAAATTTAATACTTTTGAACCTTATCAGCCGATAATGAAAGATGTGGCCGCTTACATTTTTACGTCTGGAACTACTGGTCTTCCAAAGGCTGCATTAGTTGATCACGCTAAGTTAGTAAAAGGCTCATTTGCAGGTCATTTTTTATGCTTTAATTTTAAAAAAGAGGACAAGCTTTATATGACCCTTCCTCTTTATCATTCTACAGGGTTAGTATTGGGCTGGGCCGCAAGTCTTAGATCTGGATGTACAAATATAATAAAATCTAAGTTTTCTGCCTCTGATTTCTGGAAAGACGTAGAAAAATATAAAGCAAATAAATTTATTTATGTTGGTGAGCTTTGTAGATATCTTATGAATATGCCCGCTTCAGAACATGATAAATTTAATTCTATAACACGAATTTCTGGCAATGGATTAAGGCCTGATATTTGGAAGTCTTTCCAAGAAAGATTCAACATAAAAAAAATAGTTGAAATCTACGGTGCCACAGAGGCAGTAGGTATGACAGTAAATTCTGCAGGTAGATCAGGGATGATAGGAAGAAAACGATCTGATTCAAGCATAATAAAATGTAACAAGGATGATGGGTCTCCAATATTAAATAATAAAGGTTTCTGCACAAAAGTATCTGAAGGAGAAACTGGGCTTTATATTCAGAAAATTAGTTCATCAGCAAAGTTTCAAGGTTATTTAGATTCACAAGCTTCAAATAAAAAAATATTACAAAATGTATTTGCAGAAGGAGATCATTACTTTAATACTGGAGATTTAATTACACTCCATGATAATAACTGGCTTTCTTTCGCAGATAGAGTTGGTGATACATATAGATGGAAAAGTGAAAATGTATCTACTATGGAAGTTGCAGCAATTTTAAATAATGCTATTGGAGTTATGGATTGTAACGTTTATGGGGTAAAAATAGATTCAGCTGAGGGAAAAGCTGGAATGGCAGCCATGAATGTCTCAGATGAATTTAACTTCAATTCTTTCACCGATCATGTAAATAAAAATTTAAATACCTTTCAAAGGCCTTATTTTTTAAGGCTAACTAAAGATATGAAAACAACAGGAACCTTTAAGCACCAAAAAGAAGATTTAAAAAAGCAAGGGTTCGATCCTAATCTGATTACAGATAAACTTTATTTTTATCAAAAAGATTCTTACATTGAAATTGATAATAATTTATTCACTCGTATTCATTCTGGAGAGGAAAGATTTTGATTAGAAAAGCGATTAGAAATTTTCTTTCACGAAGAACCTTCGCCTATAAGACAAGAAACTCTACTATGAATAAATTTTCAAGTTTTGAAAATTTTAAGAATATTAGAAATAAAGCTGAATTAGAAAGAATAAAAGAAGAAAGAAATCATGAAGTTTTATATTTTCATAAAGTAGATGATCCCTATTCTCATTTAACAATTCAATTTATAGAAAAGTTTAAAGATGAGTATTCTATAGATTTTATTCCCATTCTTGTTGGAGATGAAAATCCTGAGACACTTCACGAACCTGATTTATATAGAAAGTATTGTCTTGAAGATGTTATTAGAATATCTCCATATTATGGTATTGATTTCAATGGAACATCTTATCCACAAAGAATCCTTGTGAATAAAGCAAATTCAATTCTTGCTTCAACCAATTCAGATCAATTTATAAATGTTGCAAAAAAAGTAAGTATCCATTTATGGAATCAAGATGAAATTGAACTTTCAAATATGCAAAAAGATTATCCTTGTTCGATGGATGAAGTTTCTGCCATTTTAGCTAGAGGAAACCAAATCAGAAATGAAAGTGGATATTATTTTGGATCGGCTTTTTATTACGAAAAAGAACTTTATTGGGGAGTTGATCGTCTAGGTCATCTTGAAGAAAGATTAATTGAATTAGAGGCAAAGAAAACACCTAATAATGAATTAATAGCTCCTTTGCTTTTAAATGCTCCAGATAGGTTAGATTTTGGTAAAAATTTTAATTTAACTTATTACCCTTCTCTTAATAGTCCTTATACATTTATAAGCGCAAAAAGAGTAAGAGAACTTAGAGAAAATTATCCTATTAATTTGATTACTAGACCTGTCTTACCAATGTTGATGAGAATGATGACAATTCCAGCTTTTAAAGCAAAGTATATTATTTCTGATGCTGCCAGAGAGGGAAGAAAATATGATTATGAGATGAAGGAAATCTTTTCGCCAATAGGGAAACCAGCAAGAAAGGCATATTCATTATTTCCAATAATAGATAAATACTCTAAAGGTTTTGAATACATAGACGGATTACTTAAAGCTTCATTTCAAGATGGTATCAACATAGGTGAAGAATCTTTTTTAGAAAATTTGGTAGTAAATATAGGTCTCGATTGGAACAAAATAAAGAGTTCTTTAAATAGTACCGATTGGAAAAAAATTCTAAATGAAAATGTAGAGGATATGTATAAAGGGAATTGTTGGGGAGTGCCAAGCTTTAAATTAACTGATCCTGATGGCGGCAATCCTTTTTATGTTTGGGGTCAAGACCGCATGTGGTTAGTTAAAGAAGAAATTTTTAAAAGAATACAAAAAGTATAAGAATTTCACCATTTCCAAATGAATTAAAAAAAACTTTTTTACTCTAAGTTTTTAGAATCTTCAAAAACCTAAATGAAAAAAATAAAAAAAAGACAAAATCTTGTTGCTAAAAATGCAAGAAAATTTAATAAGGCTAGTGTTTTTGCGGATAAGAAAAAATATAATAGAAAGAGAAAATATTCCCAAGAAAATGAATAATGTTTTTAACAGTATCCTCGATATGGTAGGAAACACTCCCCTTCTTAAAATAAATAACATTGATACTGGTTTATGTGACCTATACGTAAAACTCGAGAATCTTAATCCAGGAGGTTCAATAAAAGATAGAGTTGGCTTACAAATGATTGATGATGCAGAGAAAAAAGGAATTCTTAAGAAAGGAGGCACAATAGTTGAATGTACGGCGGGGAATACTGGATTAGGTTTAGCATTAGCAGCTAAATTAAAAGGATATAAATTAATTTTGGTTATTCCAGACAAAATGAGTCAAGAAAAAGTCATGCACTTAGAAGCAATGGGTGTGGATATTGTTTTTACTAGATCCGACGTAGAAAAAGGTCATCCTGACCATTATCAAGATTTAGCTGCGAAAATTGTATCTGAAACTCCAGGAGCTTTTTTTACTGACCAATTTAATAATCCATCTAATCCTTACATTCACGAAACAACTACAGGACCAGAAATTTGGGAACAAATGAATGGTGATATAGATGCTTTTGTAGCGGGAGTAGGAACAGGAGGAACGATAAGCGGTGTTGGTAAATTTCTTAAATCCAAGAATCCAAATATTTCTTTAATTGTTGCTGATCCAGAAGGATCTGTAGTTGCAGACGCCGTAAATAAAGGATCTTTTAAATATGAAAATGGATCTTGGTTAGTAGAAGGAATTGGCGAAGATCATATTCCAGGTAATTTAAATTTAAATATTATAGATGAAGGTATTTATGTCTCAGATAAAAATGCTTTTGAAATGTTAAACAAACTTCTTCAAGAAGAAGGCATATTAGCTGGCACATCATGCGGTACATTATTAGAAGCAGCTGTAAAATGGTGTAAACTCCAAAAAGAACCTAAAAAAGTAGTCACTTTAATTTGCGATACAGGTAATAAATACTTGTCTAAAGCTTACAATAAAGAATGGCTAAAAAAAAATATCCTAAATGAGTAAGAAAAAAAATCATCAGTTTGAGACAAAAGTTATTCATTCTGGTCAAAAACCTGATCCAACTACAGGTGCGGTTATGACACCAATTGTATTGGCTTCTACATACAACCAATCAAGTCCTGGAGTTCATAAAGGATACGATTATTCCAGATCAACAAATCCTACAAGAGAGGCTTTTGAAAATTGTATCGCTGATTTAGAAAACGGAATCAAAGGTTATGGTTTTTCTTCTGGAGTAGCAGCTATATCCGCTTGTGTAGAGTTGCTATCGCCAGGAGATCATATTATTGCTATGGATGATTTATATGGTGGCTCAGTAAGGTTATTTAACGAAATAAAAAGCATATCTCAGGGTATAGAAATTTCATATGTAGATATGACAGATATTATTAATATAAAAAATAATATAAAAAATAATACAAAAATGATATTTATAGAAACTCCTACAAATCCATTACTAAAAATTTCAGATCTTTCAAAGATTACTAAATTGGCAAAAAAAGAAAATATAATTACTGTTTGTGATAATACTTTTGCTTCACCTTATAATCAAAGGCCTATTGATTTTGGAGTAGATATTGTTATTCACTCAGCTACAAAATATATTGGCGGCCATTCAGACTTAATTGCTGGAGCGTTAATTATTGGTAAAAATGATAAAAAGTTAATTGATAGGATGTCTAATATTCACAATTCTCTAGGCCCAATAACTAGTGCATTTGATAGCTATCTTTTATTAAGAAGTTTAAAAACTTTGGTAGTTAGAATGGAAAGACATAATAAAAGTGCCTTTGAAATCGCTAATTATTTAAAAAAACGCAAAGATATCAAAAATGTAATTTATCCAGGATTAAAAAATCATCCTCAACATAAATTATCTTCAAAACAAATGAATGGTTTTGGGGGAATTATTTCTTTTGAAATAAAAGGTAACTTATCCAAAGCTAAATCTTTTCTAAGAAAAACAAAAATTTTTACACTAGCTGAAAGTTTAGGAGGAGTAGAAAGTCTCATCGAGCATCCAGGATTGATGACTCATGCTTCATTATCTAAACAAAGAAGAGACGAGATAGGAATATCAGATACCTTGATAAGGTTATCAGTAGGTCTAGAGAATGTAGACGATCTTAAAAGAGATTTAGATCAAGCTCTAAAATAAGGATGTATTTTATATCTGAAGAAATTTTTTAATTTTCTGAATAAGATTTTGAATTTATAAATTGAACTTTGTTTCAAGCGTTTTAATTCTCTCTTAATCTTGAAATTAATATTAAGCTTTTCTCTTCTATTTCCAAAATTATCAATGACACTTTCAAATTCATCATTAGTTTCTACAGAATAAGGCTTTAAACCATATATTTTAATTCCTTCAAATATAAACCATTGTTTATCAACATCAACAGGCCTTCCAAAAGGATTTGATAGATCAAGAAGTCTTGCAGCTCCTTCTTTAGAGACTAAGTCTGCACAAGAAAGTGTTGGGGGTTTTAAATAACTTACTAATTTGAATTTATTAAAATTCCCAATTTCCATTGCTTTTCTTGGAGATTCTTTAAGATCTGTTAATTTTAAAATATGCCATTGAATTTTTAAATCCTCGATATTATCAAGTATAAGTTTTAGATCATTTTTTAAAAAAATATCATCCTCTAATACTAAACCGTAATCGACTCCATCTTTTATGATCTCTTTCCAGGCGTTTCTTTGAGCAATATAACATCCAATTTCTCCATCAGTTAAAGGAATATGATATTTTTGAGAATTAAGTTTTTTTGAATAATATTTTTTCTTCAAATCCTCATTAACAGTGACATCAATACCCGGAATTCTTTTGAACGGCAATTTTAAATAGTTTAGTTGATTAGAAATAAACTCTAATCTTTCGACAGATGAAGACATATTTATGACATAAACTTGAAATGCCATTGAGATTTAAGGCTTAAGCGTCGAAATTAAAAAAAGTGAGTTTGTTTCCATCAAGATCATAAACATACGCGCCATAAAAAGGACCAGCTCTTTGGCCAGGTTCTCCATCATCCTTAGCACCTAAAGAAATAGCTTTTGCGTACATGGCGTCAACTTCCTCTTTTGAATCTAGCGCAATGCCCTTCATTGACCCATTGCCATTAGTGGCCGGCGCTCCATTATAAGGAATAGCTATGGCTAAAATGACTGAATTATCTTCAGGCGACATCCACATAGTTATTCTGTCATTAGCAGGAAATTTAATTGCATTCACTAAACTCAAGAGATTGTCATAGAAATCTTCTGCTGCTTCTTTATTATTTGTTCCTAATGTTGAATAGTGCTTTAGTTTTGTTGCCATTATTTAAAAATTACAGTTTTGTTGTCATTTAAAAAAACTCTTTGTTCTGAGTGATATTGTACAGCTTTTGCTAAAGTAATGGATTCTATATCTCTACCAATTACCTCCATATCTTCTGGAGATTTTGTATGATCAATCCTATCCACTGTTTGTTCTATGATGGGGCCTTCGTCTAAATCACCAGTTACGTAATGAGCAGTAGCACCAAGAATTTTTACTCCTTTAGAATAAGCTTGATGATAAGGCTTGGCTCCCTTAAAACTAGGAAGGAAAGAATGATGAATATTGATTATCCTTCCATAATATTCTTCACAAAATTCGTTCGAGAGTATTTGCATATATCTAGCTAATATAATCAAATCAACTTCATCTTTTAAAAGAATGTCCTTTATTTTTTTTTCTGAAATTTTTTTATCACTTTTTGCAACTTCAACAAAATAAAAAGGAATGTCGTATCCCACGACAATTTTTTCTAAATCTGGATGATTAGAAATTACAGACTTAATATTTAATTTCAAAGCATTAACACTATGACGATATAAAAGATCTTGCAAACAGTGACTATATTTAGAAACAAAAATTGAAGTGTTAGGATTTAAAAAAGCATCTTCAAATGACCATTCCATTGATATTTCATTAGCTAAAACGTTGAAATTTTTATTAAAGTCTATCTTGTTAATTTCTTTATTTGGAGAAATAACTTTTATTCTCATGAAAAACTTTTCAGTTTCAGGGTCACCGTAATGAGCTGATTCTTTGATAAATAAATTATTTTCATTTAAAAAATTAGATACTTTTGCAACCAAACCTAATGCGTCTGGGCAAACCCCTCTTAAAATGTATTCTTTACTAGTCAATTTCTCTATAAAAAAATTTTATTTTACCGGTATTATTTTTAGGAATGTTTACCTCCCTAACTAATTCGCCGCCATCTTCATATATTTCTTGAGTAATGTCTACAGAATTTCCAAATAGATCAATATTTTGAGAAAAAGAACCTGTAATTAAATTTTGCTCTTGCCCTTTCCAGTTTCTTAGATTGTTATAAATCATTGCATCATTCTGATCAATGCACTTTATATCTACAAGGATTTGACTATTTATCAAAACAATCGGCATAAAAAAGTTAATGATAAATTTATTCAATTTTTTAGACTCAAAAGAATCTAATCCATCAGTTAAACCTGAAAAATTTTCTATTCTATTTAAATTCCATATTTTATTCACTTCACAACCTTCTGCTATTGGCATAGGTGAAAAAGTAATTAATCTAAAAATAAGAATTAAAACTAAGGGAGTAAAAAAAACTAATGACAATCTTGTCATAATTTATTGCTCTAAACTATTTTCAAAATATATTGATCTTGATGGAAAGGCAAAATCAGAATTGTTAGCTATTACTATTTCTTTTATTTTTAACAAAAGATTTTGCTTTACATCAGAATATTCAGTGTAAGAGTCTTTATTTGTATAACATAGAATTTCTAAATCGATAGAGCTTGCTCCAAATTCAATAGCTTTAGCAAATGAGTCTTGACTGGAATTAATACAAAAACCAAAAGCCTCGTCATTAATATATTTATCTATTTCTTTACAAATATTGGAAATATCTTCCGCAGATGTTGAATAAATAAGATTTACTATCCATCTTATTCTTCGATATTTATTCAATCCATGATTAATTACGCTTATATCAGATAAATCTTTATTTGGAATTATCATTGGCGAGGTATCAAATAAACGCACAGTAGTTGATCTAAATCCTATACTTTCTACAATCCCATGAAATTGGCCAGGTACTTCTATCCTGTGGCCAGGTTGAAATCTATTTTCACCAATAATTAGCATTCCTGAAATAAGATTTTTGAATAAATCTTGCGCTCCTAATGCAATAGCTACTGAAAAAAGTCCTAGTCCTGCAATAAGAGGACCAATTTCTATACCAAATATGTCAAGGATTATTGCTAATCCTATAATCCAAACCAATACCCTAGAAGACCTTTCTAGCCAAACTGACATAGCCTGAGTTAACCAAGTATTTTTAGATAAAACTGAAAATAAAGGGCTTACTAAATTAGAAAGAACACTAAAAATTGTGTAAACAATTAAAGCTTTAACAATATTTGTTGCAACTAAATCAACGATCCCAGTAAGAGGTAAATAAATTGTTATTAAATAAATACCTATAGTGATTGGTATAAATCCAAGAGGTCTTTTAAGTGTATCTAATAATATATCGTCTAGGGCAGTATCCGTTTTAGAAGTTAATTTTTTTATGGAATTCACACCTAGATTGATAAAAATACCTCTAAGGATTAAAGAGAAAATCAAGATAAAGAAAGAAATCAATACATCAGATATGCTGATTCCTAAGAATCCTGAAGTCCATACTTGATTTATTAAGTTAATAAAATCATCCATCATTGGAAGGATACTATTTATAGTTAATTATTAAAATAACTCTTCTGAATTAATTGATCTATTG
>MDTE01082748.1_pt1 | contig 12960 bp, 12 predicted proteins | sample 811231 | NCBI WGS metagenome assembly MDTE01 (sample SAMN05326651, study PRJNA326480) | marine metagenome | isolation source: seawater | place: Indian Ocean: Red Sea | collected 2010
GCCTGGGAGGCCGCCGCGCAAATCGACGGCTTTGAGCGCATCCTCAACGACTACGATCCGATCGCGCGCCCGACCCGGGCCAAGATGTTGTGGGACGACGACAACTTTTACTTTGCCTTTGTCTGCCACGATCCAGATGCATGGGCCATTTTCGACCAGGAAGACGATCCCATGTGGAGCGAGGAGGTGGTAGAAGTTTTCATCGACCCGGACGGGGACGAGCGCAATTATCTGGAACTGGAGGTCAATCCGCTCAATGCCATCGTCGACTTGCGCATTCTCGCCCTCGAGCCCGAGTGGCATGCGTCCAAAGACTGGGATATAAAAGGCCTGCAGACCGCCGTCCAGGTGTACGGTTCGGTGAACGACTCCCTCGCTCAAGATTTGGGCTGGACGGTGGAAATCGCCATTCCCTGGACCGCCTTTGCCGACAGCATCAGCGGCGGCGGTCGCCCCTCGCCGGGCGCCAGCTGGCGCCTCAACCTCTATCGCATCGAGCGCATGGCCGGCCGCGATCTCAAGCAGCAGATCAACGCGCTCGAAGAACGAGCCCGCCCCTGGCGCCGGCAACTTGCCGACTTGCGCCAGGAGATCGGCGCCGAGTCACTGGAACAAAGCGATCCGGAAAATTGGCGCCGGCAACTCAGCGCCGACCAGCAGCACCGCCTGGAGCAAATCGAAGCGCAGCTCGCCTCCTTGCGCGAGGCGCGGGAGCCGCTGGATAAACGCCACCACGAAAGCACCGAATACACGGCGTGGAGCGAAACCTACCAGCGCGGCTTCCACCACCCCGCTCGTTTTGGCGTGGTTCATTTTGTGGATTGAGGCCGCGGCGGACGACCTTGCCCGGGTGCCCGGGCTTTTACCGGTGCCGCCGCCGCAAACCCGCCTCCTCTAGGCCCGGCCGTCGGCCACCAGGGCGCTGTAGTCTTTCATCAGGGTTTCGAGAAAATCGCGCGGCGGCAGATCGCTTTTTAGCGCCATAGAATTTTCCAGGACGGTTTTTGTTCTATGCAGCATTTGCGCCGCTTTTTCCCCGTCTTTCCCGGCCAGCACTGCGGCCTGGTTCAGCACTTCCTTCACCGTGGCTACGACCTTCTCGTCCAGGTGGGCGGCCTGTGGGAAGACCGGGGTATACCCGGTCTCGACCGCACTCAGGATGGTGTCGTCCAGCGTGGTGTGCGGCTCGAGCTTGACCACTGCCGTGCCCGCCGCCAGGTCGCCCAGACGCTGGCCTTTGCCGTTGATTAGAATGGTCAAAAGCGCTACTCCGCCGGAAAACAAAAGTATATCGATCGGACGCAGCAGCCAGCGCAGCAGGTAGCTGCCGATTCCGGGTTGCGAGCCGTCCACTTCGACCACTTTGATAGCGCGGCGCCTCTTGCCAAAACTCTGTCCGTCCAGCATCAGCTCCAGCACCAGGTCGTAGAGAAGAATCGGCAGAAAAAAAAGAATGGCCAACGCGGCGTGCAGTGCGTGCGGCAGGAGGTCGAGGAACGAAGCAAGCCAAAAAACGGCAAATGCGACCAGTCCGTAGGCGGCGATGAAAAGCAGATCGATCAAGTAGGCGACGATGCGGTCGCCGACGCTGGCCGCTGCGTATTCGATATGGACGTTTTGCGCTGTCTGGATGCGAACCTTGTGCATGGCCGTTTTCCTTGGAAGCCTCGTTAAAGTCCCTGGCGGGCTCGCGGGGCAGCGGAGTTTTGCGCCGTCCTCTCAGATCAAATTTCGCGCCTTCAATTCCAGGTACTTGTTGATGGTAGCCGCCGCCAGTCCGGCGGGTGTGGTCAGGATGGGCTGGATCCTGTAGCGCTCCAGTTCCCTGACGATTTGCCGCTTTTCAAAGTCCAGCTGTTCGGCGACCGTCTTGATGTAAATTTCTTCTACCGTGGCGGCTGCGCGAGTCTTTACCTTGCGCAGTTCGGTATTCTCAAAAAAAACGGTCACCAGCAAATGGCGACTGGCCAGACGGCGCAGGTAGGGCAGTTGCCGGCGCAGCGCCGCCAGGGTTTCGAAGTTGGTGTAGAGTATAATCAAGCTGCGCTGCTTGATTTGCCGCGCGATGGCGGCGTAGAGCTCTTCGTAGTTGGATTCCAGGTGGGAAGTCGTCTGTTTGTAAAGCAGGTCCAGGATGCGGCCTAGCTGGTTTTGGCGGCGCTCGGCGGGCAGCAGCGCCTCGAGCCGGTGGGCAAAAGTGAGGACCCCGGCCCGGTCCTGCTTGCGCAGGGCGATATTGGAAATTACCAGCGCGGCGTTGATGGCGTAGTCCAGTAAGCTCATGCCGGCAACGGGTATTTCCATCACCCGACCCATATCGATGGCACTGTAGATCTGCTGGGATCTTTCGTCCTGGTAGGTGTTGACCATAAGCTGGCCGCGCCGCGCCGTTGCCTTCCAGTTCATGGTGCGGTAGTCATCGCCGGTGACGTAGGCGCGAATCCGGTCGAATTCCATGGTCTGTCCGAGGCGCCGCACCTTTTTAATACCGGCTTCGGACAGGTGGTTTGAAAGGGCAAAGAGTTCGTAGCGCTGCATCTGTAAAAAGGAGGGATAGACCGGCACCGCCGCGTCCCGGGCGAGGCGGTAGCGGCGGCTGGCCAGGCCGATGCGGCTGCTCGCATATGCGTTCAGGACGCCGAAGCGGTACTCGCCGCGCGTCAGGGGGCGCAGGGTGTACTGGGTAGTGTAAGTGGCGCCGGCGGGGAGAATCACCTTCAGGTCGAAGTCCCGTTTTTGAAACTGCGGCGGCAGCTCGTCCAGCAGGTGCAGGGCCAGTGGAAAGGGGTAGTGGTTTTCCAGGTACAGGCGAATGGGATTGTCGTCGCCGTTGGACAGGCGTTCCGGCACCAGGCGCCGCGCCGCGATTCCCTGGCGGGTGCGGTACAGCAGCAGCAGATCCACAGCTAAGAGCGCGAGCGCGGCCGCCAATCCCACCTGCGCCAGGAGGAAGAAAAAAGAAAAGAAGTGGCCCAGGACAAAGCAGGCGGTCAGGGTTCCGAGCAGCAACCACAACCTGGGGGTAAAGTAGAGCGCGCGCAGAGCTTCCACTAGCGCGGCACCTCGATCTGCTCGACGATCTGTTTGATGATGTCCTCGGGGCCGACGCCCTCCATCTCCTTTTCCGGCGTCGGCAGAATCCGGTGGCGCAGGGCCGGGTAGGTTGTGGTGCGGATGTCTTCGGGGGTGACAAAATCGCGTCCCTGCATGGCAGCGAAGGCTTTGGAAGCGGACAAAATGGCCAGGGAGGCGCGCGGCGAAGCGCCCAGGTAAAGGGCGGGGTGGTTGCGGGTCTGGTGGACGATCCGGGCGATGTAGGCGGCCAGGTTGGCTTCCACGTGCACGGCTCTGATCAGGTGCTGGTAGGCCAGCACGCGCTCGGCGGCCACCACCGGCTGCACTGGGTCCAGGTCGAGCTGATCCCGGCGCTGGTCGAAGGCGGTCAGGATGCGGGTTTCCTCCTCCAGGCTGGGATAGTCCACCTGGATCTTGAACAGGAAGCGGTCCAGCTGCGCTTCGGGCAACTGGTAGGTGCCCTCCTGCTCGATCGGATTCTGGGTCGCGATTACCATGAAGGGCTGCCCCAGGGCGCGGCTGGTGCCGTCGGTGGTCACCTGGCGCTCTTCCATTACCTCGAAGAGGGCAGACTGGGTTTTGGCCGGGGCGCGGTTAATTTCGTCTATCAGAATCAAATTGGAGAAGATCGGCCCCTGCCTGAATTCGAATTCTGTGGTTTTGACGTTGAAAACCGAGGTCCCGAGGACATCGACGGGCATCAAGTCGGGGGTAAACTGAATTCTAGAAAAATCGCTCGAAAGGGTCCGGGCAATCAACTTGGCGGTGAGGGTTTTGGCGATGCCGGGAACGCCCTCGATCAACACGTGTCCTGCGGCCAGCAGGGCGGCGATCAACTGTTGGATCATGCCCTGCTGGCCGATGATTACTTTTTGCACTTCGGCCTCAATGGCCGCGACCGCCCGCTGCAACTCGCCCAGATCCAGACGCTGGTCAAATTCTTCCCTCATGTCGACACCGCTTCCTGTTGATCGTAAAAGTGTTCAATGCGTTCGTTCAGCGCACTCAATTCGCCGTCGTCGATCGAGGCGGCTGCCTCGATCCGCTGCAGGCAGTCGGAAAGAGCGGCTATATCCGCCGCTGGCAAACCCGTTTTCTGCCCTAATCTGGCGCTCCATTCGGGGCTGGGATGAGGCGCATCCAGAGCCAGGTGCGCGCGCAGGTGTTCCAGCAAGTAGCGGATTTTTTTGGCGGCGATATTTTTGTGGTCGCGCTGCTGGTAGTACAGCCGCCCCACGGTCTCGACGAACTCCAGGGTGTGATTGGCCGGGGGCTCGATCACGGGGATGGGGCGTTGTTTGCGGCGGGCCTCGAAGGCGATGAAGGCCAACAAGGCGATAGCTCCCAGATAAAAGGCCCATTTCAGCGGTGTGCGCTTGAGCACGTAGCGCATTGGCGTCGTCGTCTGAGGGCGGCCGGCTTTGTAGTACTCGTCCCACAGCGCGTCCTGCAGCGGCAAATGCGACAGGGCCTTGAAGGCATAGTCGGCTTTGGCGCCGGCCAGAAGGTTGTAGTTGGTAAAGGCCAGGGGGATACTGTTGAGCCAAAACGCCCCCTGCCCCCGCCGCACTTTGATAAAGTTTACCTGGTCCCGGTCGTTGAGTCCCAGGACCGTGGTTCTGGTGCTATCAAAGGAAGAAAAATAATGCGCCGCAGTACCTGGTTTGTAGCGGTAGCCCGCGCCTTTGAGCGCCGGGTTGACGAAATCGGTCGCCAGCGAGTCGGAGGGGAAGAATTCCCGCCGGGTATCGATATTCAGTTCATCCCCCAGACTGCCCTTGAATTGCCGGGCGGCGATGAAGACGTGGTTGCCGGCCTCGACAAAGCCCAGCAAGAGCTCGGCCTCGGCCCCGTCCAGCTCGACCTCGTCGTTGATGAACAGGTAGTTGGTGCGGGTGTATTCCCGCTCCTGCAGCACCGAGTAGATGGGCTGGTGCATCACTTCCAGACTGCGGTCCGGGAACAGGTGGGGCAGCAGCTGGAAGAGGACGTGAGTGCCGTAGGGCACCTTGTCCGCGGCCGCAAAGCTGGGCGACCAGTCGAGGGCGGGCGGCGTCAGCACCTCTAAGAGGACCAGGGCCAGCAGACACGCGGCCAGTACCAGGTAGTATTTCAGATCGCGTTTCACAAGTGGTCCGCCAGCTGGGTGCCGAAGCGCTGGAAGACCGCTTCTGTTTTTTGAAAGGATTGCTCGACGAGCGGCGCCTCCCCGTAGCAGGTGCGCTCGAACAAAGCGGTGATTTCGACAAAGGGCGCCTGCAGCGGCGAGTCGGCCAGTTCGCGCACGTAGTCCTGGTTGATTTTGTCCACTTTCCAGTCGATCAGGGCGCTGTCGGCCAGCATTTTCAGGGCCCTGAGGTAGTGCAGCCGGACGGCCAGCCGGTACTGATGCTGCGCCACCGCCGCTTCGAGGCGCCGGTCGAAGTCGATTTTCCGGACGTCCTCGTCCAGGGGCGGGAGGGGGGCCGAGGAGGGCCCCGGAGCGCGGTAAAAAAGTCCCCGCAGCTGCGTTCCGAAAAGCTGGCGGACCAGGAGGCAGACGCCAAGAACGGCCACGGCGCCGATCAGCATCCTCTCCAGGAGCGGCTGGCGCCCGGCCCAGTCCCAGTCGCCCAGCTGCTCCCAAAACCACCGCTGCAACAGCTCCCAGAAATTCAGCGCGGTGCGCTCGCGGTCGTAGAGGAAGGCATCGTCGGTGAGAAAGGGCAGCAGGGCGCCCTGCGGGACGGGCCGCACCTGGACCGCGGCAGAGTCGAGGGGGGCGCCGTAGTTGGCCGGGACATCGGCTTGGAGCCGGGTGAGCGCGAGCAGCGGCAAGAGCAGCAGTAGAACGGCTGGCTTATTTCTAGTCATTGGGGCGTGCGGCAAAAACATCGGCGCGCCTTTTTACTCCGCGTCGCTTTGTGCCAGATTGTCCACTCTGTCCATCAGGCCCGCCGCTTCCTTTCTTTCGAGCAGGTTGAAAAACTGGAAAATGCAGCCGATAAAAATTGGAGCATAAGTGAAGTAACCCAGCGCCGCAAAAATGTTGCAGACGACCTTGAGGGTGGGGTGGGCGCCCAGACCCTCCGGAGTGCCACCGGTAAAGGTGTCCACAAGATCCAGCACGAGAAGGGGGCCCTGGAAGACGATGTTCAGGACTGAACAGATGATATAGAGGACGATGAGCAGCCCCAGGGTGGACCACCAGTGGCCCGCCATGAGCTGACGGGAACGGGAAATGGTGGCGAAAAAGAGCAACCTTTCGAAGAGCCGTATGGTGGAGGCTATGGAAAGCAAAACAAAGATGTATACGCCGGGTATTATCAGCAGCAGAACACCCAGTATCAGGAAGATAAAGTAGCCTATCTGGACGGAGAACAACCTGACAAAATCGCGTTTGACCAGCTGCCAGATTTCTTCCAGTTGAAAGCCTCCGCTCCCCCTTTCGGCGTAGAGCATCATGTACTGATAAAAAACCAGATAGAGGAGGGTGCTTTGGACCAGCAAAGCCAGAAAATAGGCGATCCACCACGGCACCTGGGCGAATAAAAGACCGGGATCGGAAAAGTCGGGAGAAGACGGAATTTGAAAAGCGCTTTCGAAAAAAAGCTTGGCCGCGGTGATCAGCAGCGCGAGAGGGCCGACGATAAAGAGCAGGGACTTGAAAAGTTTTTTGAAGTTCTGGCGGATAAAAGCAAAGGTGTCGTCGAGGACTTCGCTGAAGTTCCGGATGCGGCGAAATTCGATGCGTTCAGCGTTTTGCATGGCCCTTCTCCCGTGCGTGCAAGCGCAGTGGATACAAGATGAAATACCAGACTGCGAAAACCAGCGAGGCGCCGATAATGGCGAGGCTCAGCCACACCGGCATTTCGGTGTAGCGGGTTACAAAACCTTCCAGCAATCCGGCCACCACGAAAATTGGCACCAGGCCGATGGCGATTTTGAGCCCCTGCCGGGCGCCCCGGCGGAAGGAGTGGCCGCGGCTGTAGGTGCCGGGGAATAAAATGCTATTGCCGATCACCAGGCCGGCGCAGCCGGCCACGACGATGGCGGCAATTTCCAGGGTGCCGTGGATCCACACCGTCAGCAGGGCGGCGGCGAGGAGGCCGTTTTTGTAGAACAGGTAGTGAAAGACCCCCAGCATCACACCGTTGTAAAACAAGATAAATCCGGTGCCGCAGGAAAACAACACGCCGGCGACAAAAGCCAGGAGGGCGACCCGGACATTATTGAAGGTAATACCCAGAAACATGTCCACCTGACTCATGCTTTTGTAGATCGCCAGCGGATCGCCGCTGGCCATGTTGGACAGGGTCATATTGACGTAGCGGTCGCCCAGGATCAAGCGCACGAAGCCCTCGTCGTTGGCGGCCGAGACCACGCCGATAAAAACCGCCAGGGCAAAAACCAGGGCGGCGTAGAACAGCTCTTTGTGGGCGCGCTGCAGCTGCCGGGGGAATTCTTCCACCCAGAAGTGGCGCAGGCGGCTGCGAGACTCTTTTTTATTGCGGTAGATCTGCTGGTGGACCCGAGCGGTCAGTTCGTTGAGATAGCGGGTGGTTTCGCTCTCGGGGTAGAAGGTCCGGGCGTACGAGAGATCGTCGGTGAGTTCGATGAACAGCGCCGCCAGGGCGTCCGGATCGGCCCGGGGGATGGCATCCAGCAAATTTTCGAAGCGCTGCCATCTGGGCGCGTTTTGTTTGAGAAAGGCGATTTCCTGCATGGCTACCTGGGAAGGGGCTTGGCCGTTCTAAAAGTATCGCGTACTTTCAGATTTAAATTCAGACAGGCAGATACATGACTCCGGAAGAAAAATTCACCTTCGACCTCGAGGGCTATCTCGTGGTCAAAAACGTTCTGGACGCCGCCGCCGTGGACGAACTCAACGGCCTGGCCGACGAAATCTTTCCGCGCAACTACGATGAGAACAACTACTGCAGAGCCGCGCCGGTTTCGCGCTGGGGCGCGCGCTTTCGGGATCTCATCGATCCCGCCGCGCTGGTGCCCTATATGCTCGAACTACTTGGCCCCAAATTTCGCATCGATCACGATTACTGCATCTTCATGCAAAAGGGCGCCCACCGCGGCGGCCTGCACGGGGGGCCGCAGGGCGGTGTCTATCCAGAAGCGGACCACTGGTACCGCTATCACGACGGGACCATGCGCAATGGCCTGACCGTGGTCACCTACTGCTTGAGCCCGGCGCGCAGGGGCGACGGCGGTTTCGGCTGTATTCCCGGCACCCACAAAAGCAACTTCGTCCACCACATCCCCGCCGCGGTGCGCAACTTTTCGCGCCCGGCCCACTACGTCTGCCAGCCCGAGGTCGAGGCCGGCGATGTCATTATCTTTACCGAGGCCCTGGTCCACGGCACCATGCCCTGGACCGCCGCGTACGAGCGCCGCGCCCTGCTCTACAAGTACAGTCCGGGGCACTCGGCCTGGGACCAGAATTACTACGAGCTCGACGACTATCCCGGCGCCACCGAACGACAAAAGCGAATCATGGCCCCGCCGGCGGTGGGCGGTCGCCCCGACAGCGTGCAGGACGGGGATTGATCTACGAGTCTTTCTCGTCGTCGCCGTAGGACTCGCCCTTGAAGATCGCCCTGAGCTCGGCGGCCGAGGTGGCCTTTTGCATGAGCGCCATGCGCTCTTCTTCGTGCTTTTGCAGGGCGCGCACATTTTCGAGCACCGGACCCAGCTGGTCGGCCGGAAATTTGCAGGCGCCGTTTTCGTCCATGTGAATCAGCTCGCCCGGACTCACGTCCATGCCGGCTACCGACACCGGTACGTTGACGGCGTGGACGGCCATGCCGCCGTGGCCCGGAGAGATGCCGCTGAGCATGTACTGAAACTTCATCGGCCGTATTTCATCCAGATCGCGCGACGGGCCGTTGGAGATGGCGCCGACACAGCCGATGGTCTTCATGGCCGTGGTCATATTGCCGCCGGCCAGTCCCACCTTGGCGGCGATCTCGGGCGGAAATTTCTGCTGGAAGACCAGTATGGTCGGTTTTTTTGATGCGTCCAGGGCATCGAGCACATCCATGAAGCTGAGGCGCGAATAATTCGGATCCGGGACGCCGAATACACAGGTCACCGCATAGCCGACGGTGCGGCCCAGTTCGGGGTACATGCAGCGGATGGACTGATCGGTGTACCAGTTTTCGGTCCAGGGGTTGTAGAGTCCCAGACAGAGTGGATTTTCGGGGTAGGTGGCGACGACATTGGTTATGGATGGGGTGTCGAAATTTTTTAACTCTTCCAGCATTGCCCCTTCGCTCTGAGCGGTCATGAGTTTTTTCCCTTCTGGTTGTTGTTGCGTGTGGTTTCTGGTTTTTCCCTGTTATTCCCGCAGTATTTCCTCGATGGTTTTGTCGGTCCAGCCGGCGAAAATATCTCGTTCCCGGTCGCGCACTGCGCGGGCTTTGTCGCAGACCTGATCGGCGACCTGGGCGGGGATGGCCACGGCGCCGTTTTCGTCGGCGTGGATCAGGTCGCCCGGTTTCACGGTCATGCCGTCGATGACCACGGTGGTGTGGACGTCGAGCCAGCGCATCTGGCCGTGTTGCGGCGACAGGCCAGCGCCCCAGCAGGCCAGCGGGACGCCGCGCAAGCCCTCGATGTCGCGGACGCTGCCGTTGGTGATAAAGCCGGCGGCGCCGGCCATGCGCATCTGGGTGCCCATGCCGTCGCCGATGGTGACGGTGTAGCGCGGCCGCAGGCCCACCGATTCGATGACGGCGAATACCGGCAGGTTGCCCGCGCCCCGGGCAATGTCGAGCATGCCTTGCAGCCACTCTTTGTAGAGGTTGTCGCACTCTTCGACCCCGGGCGAAGTGGTGTCCATGCGCGCGGTCACGGCGATGCCGACGCGGGCGCCGAACTCGGGGGTGAGCGCGCGGATATCCGGCCCGGTGTAACCGTAAGAATCGTCGCGCACGCCCAGCAGACTGAGACCATTGGCGACGGTCGGGGTGTCGAATTCGACCAGGTTTTTAATTTTTTCTACATCCATTTACAGCGTCCTTTCAAGCTTTTGGACAACGCGGTGGTGGGCGGTTGTGCGGGGCTTGTGGCGGTGCCGTTTTGCGGTGCCCCGGACCAGGTGTTGCGACCCGGATAATATCGATGTGGGGAGCGGCTGTCAAGGCGGGGGCAAGGGACCGCGGGCCGCGTGCGCTGGTGGCCCTGCGGGGCCAGGTTGCGGTTATTTTGCGGCGCCGGGGGGGTACTGCCCCCTCTCCCTCCTTGCCGCCCAATAAAATGCCGCCCGGATCTGCCGCTGCAGGGCTTTGAATGCCATATTTTTATGCTTGGGGCGCGAGATATCTGAATTGCCAAGTAAATCTGATCCGCCCTCCAGAGGTTTGGCTAGACGCGCGCTCCTAGCAGAAAGAAAATTACCGTGTTACCCCCTGCAAAAAAAGCGTATATTCAAAAGCTGGGGAGAGATTTTACCGGCAGTGTTTTATGGCGGTAAAATCCGCGCGTCGAAAAGATGATGAAAACCGCAAAAAGGGGAAAAAATGACTCACTGTACAATTCTAGCCCTCATCCTCTGCTGTGTCGCCCCGACCCTGGCCGACGACTGGCCGCAGTGGCGCGGCCCCACCGCGGACGGCGTCTGGCACGAAACCAACATCGTCGACCGTCTGCCGGCCGCGCCGATCCCGCGGCGCTGGAGCGCGCCGATCTCCAGCGGCTACAGCGGCCCCACCGTGGTCGACGGCCGCGTTTTTGTCACCGACCGCGTCGTCAAACCCAAACAGATTGAACGCGTTCTCTGTTTTGCCTGGGACAGCGGCAAATTGCTGTGGTCGCATCAGTACGAAAGTCCCTATCGCAACGTTTCCTTCCCGGCCGGTCCGCGCGCCTGCGTGGTCGTCCACGAGGGCCTGGCCTACGCCCTGGGTACCATGGGCCACTTCTACTGCCTCGAGGCCGCCAGCGGCCAGGTGCGCTGGCACAAGAACTTCGACGACCTCTACCAGATCCGCATGCCCGTCTGGGGCATTTCAGCCTCGCCGGTGATATACGAAGACCTGGTGATCGTGCAGATCAGCGGTTCGGACAACGCCTGCCTGGTGGCTCTGGACCGCCGCAACGGCACCGAAAAGTGGCGCGCCCTGGGCGACGAAGCCAGCTACTCGACCCCCATCATTGTCGAGCAGGCCGGACGACCGCTGCTGGTGTGCTGGACGGCGGAAAACGTGGTGGGGCTGGATCCGCGCTCGGGGCAGGTCTACTGGAAGTACCCCCTCGAGCCACTGGCCGGAGCAAAGATGGCGGTCGCCAGTCCGGTTTTCGACGCCGGCCGCCTCTTCGTCAGCAGCTTTTTCGACGGCGCCCTGATGTTGCGCCTGCCGGGCGACCGCCTCGAAGCCGAAAAACTCTGGCGTCGCCACGGGCCCTCGGAGCAGCAGACCGATGCGCTCCACTCGGCGATCTCGACGCCGGTTTTGCAGGGGGGGTATATTTATGGTATGGGCAGCTACGGCGAGTTGCGCTGCCTCGAGGCCGCCAGCGGCGATCGGGTGTGGGAAAATCTGGAGATCGTGCCCCGGGCCCGCTGGGGCACGGCCCACTTCGTGCGCAATGGGGACCGCTACTGGATTTTCAACGAGCGCGGCGAATTGCTGATCGCCAGCCTGTCCCCGCAGGGTCCCCTCATTCACAGCCGCGCCCATTTGATCGATCCAACCCTGGACCAGCTCAACCAGCGAGGCGGCGTCACCTGGTCCCACCCGGCCTTTGCCTATGGCCACGTCTTTGCGCGCAATGACCAGGAACTGGTCTGCGCCAGCCTCGTCAAAGAGTAGGGCCTTGCTTGCTTTCTATGCGCCTCGGGTTTTTAATCGAACAGGTGATTCGCGCTGCAAAATTCCGCTTATCGATGCTCTAAGACACGCTGTGGCGAGCAATTGATCTTTCAATGAGGAGGACGTACTTTGCCATGATCCAAACAGTTGTTTCCCTGCGCCCCTGGCCTATTCTCCTGGCCCTCTTGCTGGCTGCGGCCCTGACCGGCTGCGGCGATGACGAGGTCGGCGCCGGCACGGTCAGCGTGCGCCTGGAGCACCGCGTCGACGCCGACGAGTTGAGCTTCGATCAGGTCCTCTACACCAATGCCGCTGGCAATCGCTACAGCGTGTCCAAACTGGAATACATTCTCACCGGCATAACGCTCGAAAGTGCGGATGGCGGCCTTTTTGAACTGGCTGGACAGCACCACTGCAACGCCGCCGCCAAGGGCACCAGGCGCGTGGTCAACAGGAGTGTGCCCGCGGCAACCTATAGCGCTCTGCGCTTTACTTTCGGCGTCGAAGGCAACACCCCGGGGACGCTGCCGAACCAGGCGCATTTCGACAATATGGCCTGGCCCGCGGCCATGGGCGGCGGCGGCTATCACTACATGAAGCTCGAGGGCATGTATGAGGACGGGGGCGACGAGGGCGGTTTTGCCGTGCACACCGGCCCGGCGGGCGGCGCCGATTTCACCTTTGACGTTTCATTGCCGCTCGTCCTCACCGTGGCGCAGGACGCCTGGGAAATCCAGGTGGTCATGAACCTCGGCGAATGGTTCGCCAATCCCAATCTCTACAACTTCGTCGGCCTGGGCGGCATCATGGGCAATGCCGATTTACAGGGCCAGCTCCAGGCCAATGGCGCAACGGTCTTTGCGCTGGGAAGCGTGGGGCATCTGGATCTGGACGAGTTGGACCACGACGACCACGGCGAAGGGGATCACGAGGAGGAGGGTGACGACCACAGCGAACATGCGGAGGGGTGATGTCGCCGGCAGCCGGAATCAGTATCCGCGTCAAACGGCGGGCGTCCGAACGAAGTTTGCGCCTGGCGCGTAGGGTCCAGAGCATCCCTCCCCGGCTTCTCCACCTA
>MDTE01027582.1_pt1 | contig 12959 bp, 10 predicted proteins | sample 811231 | NCBI WGS metagenome assembly MDTE01 (sample SAMN05326651, study PRJNA326480) | marine metagenome | isolation source: seawater | place: Indian Ocean: Red Sea | collected 2010
AATACGGCACCCCCGTTATGATCGGCATCACCTCCACCTATACTCTGGGGGCCCAGCGCCGCGCCGCCTACGCCGCCGAAGTGGGCGCCGATGCGGTGCAGACCGCCCTGCCCTACTGGATGGAACTGGACGACCGTCAGGTGGACGAATTTTTCGCCGCCATCGTCGCGCCCTGTGCCGGACTGGTGCTGACCATCTACGAAACCTTGCGGACCAAAAAGGCCCTGAGCATCGCACAGCACCGGAGCATCTTCGAAGCCACCGGCTGTTATTACGCGGTAAAAGCCAACGACGGCACCGTGGGCTGCACCCCGGAGGGCTGCCGGCAACTGAGCGACTTCGTCAACGTCTGGGTGGGCGAGGACTTGTGGTCCAGCCTGGGGCCCTGCGGCGCCATCGGCTGCGCCAGTGCCCTGGTCTACGCCAACCCGCGCCTCATCCTCCACATGTTCGACTTGCTGAAGCAGAAAAACTGGGACGAGTTAAAGCCGTGGACCGATAAAATCGAGCACCTCGGCGCCGCGGGCCTGCAGCCCTTTGCGGAAAAGGGCTACACCGACTCGGCCTACGATCACCTGCAAGGCCTGGCGACCGGTTTTCTGAAAATGAATCCGCGATCCCGCGGCACCTACCTGAGCGCCACCCAGGAAGATGTGCAGCAACTGCGCACCTGGCTGGCGGCTAACCTGCCCGAGTTTCTAGAACTATAGGAAAGATCGCAACGTGATGGACGAGAAATACCTCCTCGATGATAGGGCGATGATGGACTTCATCATCGACGGATATATTACCCTGCAAACCGAACTGCCGGCCGCATTCCATCGGCAAGTCTATCGGCAGACCGACGAAATATTCGCCGCGGAGGGCAATCCGGGGAACGATATTCTGCCGAAAGTCGCCGCTCTCCAGGAAGTCTTCGACCAGCCCGTGGTGCGCGGAGCTCTGACCAGTATCCTCGGTCCGGATTACATCATGCACCCCCATCGCCATTGCCATGCCAACGAACCGGGGAGCTCCGGTCAAAACTTCCATCAGGACAGCTACGAAGACGATCAGAACGTCCGCCATCACCGGACGCGGTGGGTCATGGCGTTTTATTATCCGCAGGATGTCAGTGCCGAGATGGGGCCAACCGCAGTCCTGCCCGGCTCGCAGTACTACTACACCCCGGAGCAGGCGCACACCCAACCCGAGTTGCCCTTGTGCGGCAAGGCCGGCACCCTGACCATCGTGCACTACGACCTCTGGCACCGGGCCATGCCCAACCTCAGCACCAGGAAACGCTACATGGGAAAATTCCTCTTTTGCCGCATGCGGGAGCCGCAATCTCCGTCCTGGAACAAGGGACAGCAGGCAACGGCGACCTGGAAGGCAGACAGGCATCCGGGGATGTGGAAGCATGTCAAAAACTGGCTGGCCGGAGATCCGGCCGCGACAGGCGACAGCCTTTTCGACGCCGACGAGCTCTGCCGATGGCTGGCCGCCTTGCAGAACGCAACGGAGACGGCCCGGCTCGATGCTGCTTATGCGCTGGGGGAAATTGGCGCTGCCGCGGTGCCGCATCTGGTCGAAATTTTGCGCCGGGAGGCACAATCCTCGCTGCAAAGCAATCTGGATAAAAGCCACACCAATCCAAGCCAGCTCTATTCCGCCTACGCCTTGGGTGCAGTCGGTGCCCCCGCGGTGCCGGCGTTGCTAGAATTGCTGCAGGATGAAAACTGGTGGATGCGCGCCGCCGCGGCCGATATCCTGGGCGATATCGGTCTGCCGGCCCCGCAAGCAGTAGCGGCGCTGACAGCCGCTCTGCGCGATGAATCCGCCTGGGTGCGGCGCAACGCCGCCGAGGCTCTGGGAATTATCGGTCCGGCCGCACAGCAGGCGGTACCCGAACTGCTGGCGCTGCTGGCGGATGAGCACTCGTGGGTGCGCCACAATGTGGTTTCGACGCTGGCGCGCATCGGACCCGCGGCCCGGGAGGCGGTGCCGACCCTGCGCCGGGCACTAAAAAACGATGCGGCCGGATATGTGCGCAGCAATGCCACGGTTGCGCTGGATAAGATAGAAGCATGAACCGTACTGCCCATGGACTTACTACATAGCCGACAGGCGATTGCCGCTCTCGCCCATCAAAAAATCGATGCCCAGCCAGGTACCTATCACCATCGTCTCGCCGAGGATCAGACCCAGAAAGTACGGGGCGCCCCCGTACTTGAGAATCAGCAACTTGACCAGCCAGGCCACCCGGGCGGAAAACCAGATCTGCCCCGACCACTAGCCCTTTCCAGGTGAAGAGGGTTTTCGTGGGGGAAGCGCCAAGATTATTCGACACGCCTGCCCCTTGTTTTCGCTTCCATGCTGACCACACACCAGACAATCGGGGCGCCATGGATGCCGCACGGAGTACGTCCGGGCAGCCCCTGGCAGGTCGCGAGTCTGGATATCTTCCCTACCCCTGGCACTTCGCGCGCAGAGCCTCTCACTCCAGAAACCACCCTTCCGTCTGCACCCGCGCAAACACCCGCGCGAATTCCGCCGACCCGTCATCTACCCAGCGTTCAAAGGCAATGCCCCGAATGGCCGCCTCCTCCTTGCCGGTCAACTGGGCCACGCGGGGCTGGCCGGCGCTGTAGATCTTGTGGCCGGCCGGCAGGTGCAAAACGCCGATGAAATCGGGGCGCTGCGCGGCGCTATTCTGGGCCAGGCGCGAAAGCGCCGCCTCGTCGACCTCTACTCCCAGCCCCGGCCCCTCCGGCACCGGCGAAAAGCCCTCGATCACCGGAATTTTCTCAGTGGTGAAATCCTCGTCGTACTGGTCGTCCAGGGTGATGGTGTGGGCCGAAGCCGTGGGCAGCACCGCGGCCTGGTGCGCGGTCATGGCTTTCATCAGGGTAGCGCCCGACTGCTGGATAATGGTCTGCACATTGGCACTGGCATAGGCAAAGCCTGCCATCATAGTGCGACCAATAGCGCCGCCGATCATGTACATATCGGCGCAACCGCGGATCACCTCCTGCATGCCGCCCAGCTTGGGCATGTGCATGATGAGCGGAATCCGCGTTCTTTCGCGCAGAACGCGCCAGCCGGCGATATCGTCCCAGGGCAGCGGATCCTCTATGAAGCCGACGATGGGATGGTCGCGCTCCAACTCGTTGATTATGGGCAGCACCGTGCCCAGGGTGCGGTTGTGGTTGAAGTCCCAGTGGAGCTTGAAACCGGGCGGCGCCACTTCCGCCGCCAGGCGCGTCTGCTCAATGACGTCGAAGAGGGCGCTGGAGTGCATTTTGAAAACGGTGTATCCCTGTTCCACCGCCCGCTTGATCTCGTCGCGGAAGACCTCGGGCGGACAGGGCCGCGTCCAGGCGCACGCCGATACCGAGTCCCGCACCTTTTGCCCCAACAGCTTGTAGACCGGCACCTCCAGATGTTTGCCCATCACGTCGTAGAGGGCCATGCCCAGAGCCATATTGAAGTTGTTGTGCGCGAAGTCGAATGGGCTGCGGCCGATCAAGGGCTCGAGTTCGGCGGCTGGAATGGGCCGGCTGATATCTTCGTAATCGCCGTATCCCACCAGGCCGTTGTCGGTGTGCACCTTGACCACCAGATGTTCGGATATGCCGCCCATGCGCATGCGGCCGTCGTGGTTGTCGTAGCGTTTGGACACCGGTATGACGATGGGGATGCACTCGATATCGGTGATTTTCATGGGAACGCCCTCCTCGCGTGGTGGTTTGTGCAATCAAGAAGACCCTTTTCCAAATTGGTGGGAAAAGGGAGGCGGAAAAATCGGGAACGTCTTGATGAGATGGCTAACAACAACCTATATTTGATCCTTCCGACGAGCGCCGTCCGCCCGCCCTTCCAAAAGACAGGTCCATTAAAAAGTAAAAGGTATGATCCATGGTAGATTTAAGCTATAGTACCTCATGTTTTAAAGAGCACCAACTCGCACCGGCCCTGGACGCGATTGCCGCTGCCGGATTCCGCTGCATCGAGTTCGCCATCGACACCCACGCCTCCGAGGACCGCCCCGGCCGCTTTGCCGCCGCGGCCAGCCGCGAACTCGAAGGGCGCGGGATGCGCGCCACCACGGTGCACGGCCCGGCGCGCACCAATGTACTCGGCGCCCCGGACGAAACGTGGCGCAAAGAAAAGGTGGAAGTGCTGGCCGATGCGTTGCGCTTCTGTGGCCAGCTCGGCGCCGCGGGCATGGTGATCCACGGCATCCCCAACCCCATGTTCCTGCCCAAAGACCAGGAGCAGCGCTCCCTGTACGAACCGATGGTCGCGGCCATGAAGCAATCCGTCGAGGACCTGATTCCCGTATCGGCGGCCACCGGCGTCCGCCTGTTGCTCGAAAATTTGCCCTACAACTGCGACCTCGAGCAATTTGATGGGGTCGGCTCTATCGGCGGCGGCGGCGGCGATTACCCGCTGATGAAAATCGTGCAACTCAGGGCCTTCATAGAAGAATTCCCCCCCGACCAGGTCGGCCTCGTCATCGACACCGGCCACGCCTGGACTGAGGGCACGGACCCGGTGGGCGAAATCGAGGCAGCTGGCGACCGCCTCTGGGGCACCCACCTGCAGGACGTGGACGCGGCCCGGCCGGCGGACAATCACTGGGTCCCGACCCACGGCGGCCTCAACTGGGACCGGATCCTCGCCGCCCTGCAGCGTATCAACTATCGCGGTACCTATACCTTCGAAGTAATCAATAACCGCCACGGCGAAACCCCCGAACAACTCGCCCAGCTGACCTACGAAGTCGCCCGGGGGTGGAATCTGCCGGACTAGCACTGCGGCCAGTAAATACCTGCCGCATTACCAGTTCCCCGGCAATACGAGGTCCGGCGCAGGAGCGGGGAGAGGAATAGACGAAGGTGGGCAGCCGCTCTGCGGGACGCCACCTGCGACGAGCCCAAAAACCAGCAAAAGATCACTTGGCCAGCTGGGCCCTGCAAAGCGCAGAAGCAGCATGCCCCTGCGTTCCGGCCGCCGCGAGAGGCGCCGCTAACAACCCCCTGTTCAGCAAGGCCCGGGACAATCGGAGAAAAACACCATGAGCCAGCTCAAGTACGGCAAGACGGAAATCGTCGTCTGCGAAGACTACGCCGACCTCGGCGAACAATCTGCCACCGCCGTAGCAAGCCGCATCCGCTCGCTGCTGGAAATCCAGGAGGAAGTGCGCATCATCTTTGCCGCCGGCGAGAGCCAGGGTTCCTTCTGCCCCGCCCTGGCGCGCCAGCCCGGCATCGACTGGCCGCGGATCACCTGTTTCAATATGGACGATTTCTGGGACACCCGGCTGCCGCGGCAGTACACCTGCGGCTACCAGACCGAGCGCGAACTCTACGCCCACGTCCCCTGCAGAGCCTACCATCTGGTCGACTACAAAGCCCCCGACCCCGCAGCCGAAGCGGCGCGCTTTGCCGCGCTGGTGCAGGAAAGGCCCGTCGATATCCTGTGCCAGGGCATCGGCACTTCGGGCCATCTGGCGCTCAACGAACCCGGCGACAGCGATTTCGACGACGAGCGCTGGGTGCGCGTGGTAAGCCTGGTGGAACAGTCGAAAATCCAGCTGCGCGACGACCCCAATTTCCGCGCCCTGGGTTATATACCCGACAAAGGCATCAGCATGACCATTCCGGCCATGCTCAAGGCCCCTCACGTCTACACCATGGTGCCCCTGGCGCTCAAAAAACCCATTCTGACCCGCCTGCTGCAAACCGCGGAGCCGAGCACAGAACTGCCGGCCTCCATCATCAGCACCGTCCCCGGCCTGCTCTTCGTCGACCGGGATTCGTGTCCGGATAGCCTCAAATAGGGAAGTATCCGGCACCCGGGCCTAGGTACTTGACCCCGGGGCTGAAAAGTTCTTTTATAAAGCCTGAGCACGAACTGAAAAACAAAAACCCGAACGGAGCCGATCATGTCCGACGCCAAAGAATATCTGGTTTTTATCACCTCGAACGGCAGTGGTGAAAAAGGGGCAATCACCGCCTTCAACCTGGATTCCGCAAGCGGTGCGCTGACGCAATTGCACCGCAATAGCGACGTCGAGAACCCATTTTTCATTGGCCTATCGCCGGACCGAAAATTCCTTTATTCGGTCCACGTGCCAGGCAACCCTGGGGGCGATCCCGAGTACATCGCCGCCTTCGAAATCGTCTCCACCTCGGGCGCCTTGCGCAAAATCAACCAGCAACCCACCCGGGGCGACGTCACCTGCTATGTCGACGTCGATCCGAGCGGCAAAGCGGTTGTATTCGCCAATTACACATCCGGTAATATAGGCTCCTTTCCGGTGCGGGAGGACGGCTCGCTCGGCGAGATGAAATCTTTTTTCCAGCACGAGGGCGCCAGCATGGTGAACGCCGGGCGGCAGGAAGCGGCGCACGCGCACTGCGCCGTGATCAGCCCGAACGGCAAACACATGTACGTCTGCGATCTGGGCACCGACCAGATCGTCGGCTACGCTCTCGAGGCGGAATCCGCGACCCTGTCGCCACTCGACCAGGCCTATGTCCGCACTATCGGCGGCGGCGGACCGCGCCACTTCACCTACCATCCACAGGGCGGTTTTGTCTATGCCAACAACGAGCTGGACAACTCGGTGAATGTCTACAGCTACGACGCCGGAGCGGGGGCCCTGATCGAGCGCCAGGTCATTGCGAGTCTGCCGGCCGACTTCGCGGGGGAAAGCTATACGGCGGATGTCAAAATCACGCCGGACGGCAGCTACCTGTATTGCACCAACCGCATGCACGACAGCATCGCGGTTTACCGCATCGCCGAAGACGGTCTTCTGAGCCTGGTCGATATCCAGTCCAGTCTGGGCAATTTTCCGCAGAACCTGGCGATCACGCCGGACGGCAGCACTCTCCTGTGCGCCAATATGCAGGGCGATGAGGCCAACGTCGTCGTCTTTCGCATCGATGCCGCCAGCGGCAAACTGGGAGCAATCGGCGCGCCGCTGGCGCTCAACGACACCTCGTGCATCATGATCGTGTGAACTACACCGCGCGCTAGCGACAATAGAAGATGCCATGGCCAAAATTCAACTAGGGATCATCGGCGCCGGCGCCAAGGGCCGGCAGCACATGGGCATCCTCGAGGGCTTCGAGGATGTGCAATTGGCGGCCCTCTGCGACCCGGTGGCAGAGGCCAGGGACAGCGCCGCCGCAAAGTTCGGGATCGGGCGCTGCCACGCCGACCTGGAAGCCTTCCTGGCGGCCGAGTCCGAGGCCCTCGACGCCGTTTTTGTGGCCACCCCGCCCGACCTCAACGCCAGCGCCGCCCTGCCCTGTCTGCAGCGGGGCTTGCACACCTTCATGGAAAAGCCGCCGGGAATGAGTGCGGCTGAAACCGCGGCGCTACGCGATGCGGCCGCGGCCAGAGGCGTCCTGGGAATGGTGGGGTGGAACCGTCGTTTCCACGCGATGATTCTGGAGGCCAAAAAGCGGGTCGAAGAGCGCGGCCCCATCGTCCAGCTGGTCGGCGAGTTCCACAAGAGCCTCAGCCGCTTCGAGGCGAGCGGGCGCTACTCGGAAGTTTTCCTGGACAATATGATGTGGGAATCCATCAACCACTCGGTGGATCTGGTGCGCGCCTAGCCAATTCGGAAGTCGTCGAAGTCAACAGCGTGGTGCGCCGGGCGCTGCACAAATACCGCGACGTATTCGGGGCGCTGGTTCTTTTCGAAAACAATTGTCTGGCCCACCTGATCTTCAACTGGACCAGCGACGCCCGGCTGGAACGCTACGAGATCCACGGCCGCGATATTTCGGTCTATCTCGAAGGCGTCGACAAGGGCGTGGTATTTTGCGACGGCCAGCGCCACGAGTTGCCAGCAGGATCGTCCGGAACCGAGGAAGAAGACCGCTATTTCGTCGACTGCGTGAAAGAGGGCAGACCGATTTCAGCGCCGGCCTGCAGCCTGGAAGAAGCGGTAAAGACGATGCAGCTGGGCGAGGCGATCCACGCGGGGCTGCGGCCCTAGCTCGACCGCGTTTTATATTTATTCCATATTTTATCCGCTCGATTTATCCTTTTGAAGTTCACCGCCTACCTCAAACGCAATAATTCATCCAGAGAAGTTGCGACAAAGCCATTTAGGTTTGCGGCCGTTCTCGTGTAGAAAAGCGATGAGAAATAAGCTATTCCAGCTGAAACTACTCGCTATACTCGTCTGCGTGCCGGGCCTGGAAAGCGCTGTGCCCACAGCAGCGGCAGCCGAGAAGATCACCGTCAAGCTGATGAGCTGGGGCGATACCACCACCATGGCCAAGTACGCCATTCTGGAGCGGGCCTTCGAAGCAGCCAATCCAGATATCGACATGGTGGTGGACATCCTCCCCTCTACCACTTACCGGCGCAAGCTGCCGGTGATGATCGCCAGCGGCACCGCGCCCGACCTCTTCGAGTGCGTCCCCGAGCGCTCCGCCTCCTTTCCCAACCACGCCAGCAAGGATACCTACGTCGACCTGGAGCCCCTTATCGAGCGGGACGATATAGATCTGGACCAGTGGTTTGCCAGCGTCATCCAGAACTGCCGCTACGAAGGCAAGCTCTATGTGCTGCCCAAAAAGCTCAGCCAGCCGGCCAGTGTTCACTACAATATGGACCTGTTCGACGCCGCCGGACTGGCCTATCCCAACCCGGACTGGACCTGGGACGACGCCCTCGAAATGGCACGCCGGCTCACCAGAGACCTGGACGGCGATGGCCGCATCGATCAATGGGGCCTGGCCTGGCCCCTGGCCCAGGGCTACCAGGGCCCGATAATGAAAGGCTGGGAGTGGACCAGAAACGGGGGGCGCGAAATCAATATCGACGATCCTCTATTCTACGAAACCCTGCAGTGGATGGCCGACCTGATCCACGTGGAGCACGTAGCCCCTACCCTCGAGGAAGCGGAGAGTTCCGGCCTGCCGGGATACCTTCTGTTCACCACCGGCAAGGTGGCCATGCAGTCCGGGGCCCGCTGGCAAACAGCCATCTACAAGCGGGAAATAGGCGACCGCTTCCGCTGGGACACGGTCTGGCTGCCCACTCCCGCAAGGGACGGGCCGCGGCGCTACCAGATGGGCTCCGAGGCCTTGGGTATTTACCGACATTCCCCCCACGTCGAAGAGGCCTGGAAGGTGCTCAAATGGATCTCCGGTTCGGGAGGATCCGCGGTGTTGGGTGCCATCGGCGGCGCCGTTCCCGCGGTCAAATCCGTGGCCTATTCGGCGGCTTTCCTCGACGCCAACCCGCCCAGCCGCAGCGGCAACCTGATGTGGCTGGAGGCGATGGACTACGCCGTCCGCCTGCCCCGCGGCCCCAAGTGGGTGAAAATCGACCAGCTCATGACCCAGACCTTCAAACTGGGCTGGGACGGGCATCGGCCATTCAAAGACCTCGCCCTCGAACTGAAACCCAAAATCGACCTCATCCTCCAGGATGAAGTCCCCCGCGCCGCCCCGGTAGAGGCGTGGGCGGTGCCCACAGCGCTCCTCATCGCCCTGATCACCTTCTGGCTCTGGAGGCGCAAGCGGCGCGGCGAGGAATCGAGGGGGCGGCCAATCCGCAGTTATTTCCAGAGCCCACTGATGCGTGAGGAGGCAGCTTATGGCTGGCTCTTCGTCATCCCCCACATCGCCGGTCTGTTCATCTTCACCATCGGCGCCATTCTCGCCTCCGGCTACCTCAGCCTGACCGAGTGGGACCTGTTCGGCGCTCCCCGCTGGGTCGGCCTGGACAACTACCGCCGGCTGGCTGAGGACGAGATCTTCTGGAAGGCGCTGTGGAATACCGTCTACTACACCGGCTTGCGGGTGCCCTTCAGCCTCCTCTTTTCGCTGATCGTCGCCCTGCTCATGAACCTGAAAATACGCGGCATCCTCTGGTGGCGCGTGGTCTACTTCGTCCCCGCCATCTCCTCCTCGGTGGCCATCGCCCTGGTCTGGCGCTGGATCTACAGCAAAGACTTCGGCATCCTCAACGCCTTCCTCGCCTGGTTCGGGGTGGCCCCGCTCAGCTGGTTGACCTCGGAAACCCTGGCCATGCCCGCGGTGATCGTCATGTCGGTCTGGTGGTCGGTGGGCACCAACATGGTCATCTATCTGGCCGCCCTGCAGGGCGTGCCCGGGCAACTCTACGAGGCGGCCGAACTGGACGGCGCCGGGGCCTGGGGCAAATTCCGCCACGTCACTTTTCCCATGATCACCCCCACCACCTTTTTTCTGCTCGTGCTGGGCACCATCGGCTCGCTGCAAATCTTCGATATTTTCTACGTCATGACCCAGGGCGGCCCCAACTTCGCCACCACCTCGCTGGTTATGTATATCTTCCAGAACGCCTTCGAGTACCTGGAGATGGGCTACGCTTCGGCCGTGGCCTGGGTCCTCTTCTTTATCATTCTGGCCCTCTCCCTGGTCCAGCTGCGCTTTTCGGGGTGGGTCCACTACGAAGGAGAACGCGAATGAAAAGCAGCAAGCTGGAACGGCTCTCCATCTACCTGATCGTCGCCTGCGGCGGCACCCTCATGATCGTCCCCTTCCTGTGGATGCTCAGCACTTCGCTCAAGACCACGGTCCAATCCATGGCCTTTCCTCCCGAGTGGTGGCCGCAACCCTTCGTCTGGGAGAACTACATCCGCATCTACGAGCACATGCCCTTCTTCACCTTCCTCTTCAACAGCAGCAAAATCGTCTTCTTCGTGCTCATCGGCCAGCTGGCCACCTGCTCCATGGCCGGCTATGCCTTCGCCAAGCTGCGCTTTCCCGGCCGCAAGGCCCTCTTCCTGATCCTCCTTTCGACCATGATGATTCCCGCTGAGGTCACCCTGATCCCGGTGTTCGTCATCATGAAGTACCTGGGCTGGATCAACACCCACTACGCCCTCATCGTGCCCGCTTTCTTCGGCAGCGTCTTCGGCACCTTTCTACTGCGCCAGTTCTTCCTGGGCCTGCCCAACGACCTGGAGGACGCCGCCCGCATCGATGGCTGCTCCCCCTTTGGCATTTACTGGCGCATCATGCTGCCCCTGGCCAAACCCTCGCTGGCCACGCTGGCCATCTTCACCTTCATGGGCACCTGGAACGACTTCATGCGCCCGCTGATCTACCTCAGCGACATGGACAAGATGACTCTGCCGGTCGGCCTGGCCCTGCTCGCCAATCACCAGGACATCCGCATCCCGCTAATCATGGCCGGCGCCATGCTCAGCCTGCTTCCGATCCTCATCCTCTACGTCTTCGGGCAGAAATACTTCGTGCGGGGAATAGCCCTGACGGGGATGAAAGGGTGAACCTTGCACCCATCCCGTCGGTCCATCCGGGAGGGCATGCCGCCCCAAGTGGCCTCCCTGCAGGCGGCAGGGCGCAGAAATATACGCACTGTTTTATCAGAGCCCCTAACGCCCCTTTTTAATCCCTCTACTTGGCCTTTTATCCAGTTGCCGGGGGATGAAAAATTTGTTTATTCGCCGGCAACGGCCTCGATCGTCAGGCTAACCTTTACCTCGTCGCCCAAGATAGCGGCGGTGTCGGCCCAATTATTGACTCCGTAATCGGAGCGCAGGATGACCGCGTGGGCAGAGAAGCCCGCGATCGGTTTCTGGTTGTAGGGGTGGATGCCCGTGCCGAGAATCTCGACCGGCAACGCAATGGTCTTGGTCACGCCGTGCATGGTGAGATTACCCATTACCTTCAATTGGCCCTCCTCTAGCTCGGCCCCGATGCTTTTGAAGACAATAGTGGGAAATTTCTCGACATTGAAAAAATCGCCCGATCTGAGGTGGCCGTCTCGCCTGGCGTTGTCGGTATCTATGCTGGCAGCCTGGATCGTTGCTTCGACGTGGGTTTTTTCCGGGTGTTCGGCATCGTAGTCAATGGTGCCGGAAAATTCGTGGAAATTGCCGCTGGTGCGGCTGACCAGGTGGCGGATGCTGAAGGCCACACTCGAATGCTCGGAGTCGATCTTATAGACTTCGGCACTGGCGGTGCCGACAAGGAATAGGGCTGCGGCGGCAAGACTCGCTTTAAAACGATGCAATATCGGTTCCTCCTCTTGGGGTTGGATACATGCGCTGATTGAACCAGAATTTTCCATTTTATTCTATTAAGGTAAATATTAACAGTTATTTAAGTTTTTTAAGAGCAGATATAGGAAAAAATGTATTTGTTTCATTACCTTATATGAAACGTTTCATAAATCAAGTGGTGGCTGCGCATACGGAGCAGAAGGTTCGGCCCCAGGTCTCGGCTAGTCTGGCTGCAATCGACAACGCGCCAGACCGACTTCGAAAGGCGCTCGAACTGGCGGAGGGCAATCGCGATCGGGCCGCAAAATTGCTGGGGATCAGTCGCACGACACTCTGGCGACGCATGCGTGCGTATGCCCTAGATGGGTGATGGACCGTGCCGGCAGTCGGGTATTTTCAGTAGCTCCACACCGCTTTATCAGAAACCCTGGACAACCCTTTATAATCCCTCTACTTTCGCAGAAAGCGAGCCACCCCATGCACGTCCAGATCGAACGCATGAAACCCCGAGAGCTCAATGCAGCGCGCGACCGCTTCCCGGTGGCGTATGTGCCCTTTGGGGCAATTGAATTTCACGGAAATCACCTGCCTGTGGGGCTGGATACGCTCAAGTGTCACCGGATGCTGTGCCGCTTTGCAGAGCAGCTCGGCGGCCTGGTTGCACCGCCGCTCTTTCTGGGCCATGGCGGCGGACATCTCGACTTCGAGTGGACCTGGATGGCCGATCCCGATACCCTGCTCAAAATTTTATTGACGACGATTTTTGGTCTGGAGCGGAATGGCTTCCTGGTCATCGTGGTGATGAGCGGCCACTATCCCAATGATAAACTATTCCCCGAGTTGCAAAGCGCCTATGCCGAACAGGGCGGCAAGGCCAGGTTGATCACGCTGATGGAATACGACCCCTTCCGCGCTGCAGATGAAGCACACG
>MDTE01035902.1_pt1 | contig 12958 bp, 13 predicted proteins | sample 811231 | NCBI WGS metagenome assembly MDTE01 (sample SAMN05326651, study PRJNA326480) | marine metagenome | isolation source: seawater | place: Indian Ocean: Red Sea | collected 2010
ATACTTACCCGATCGCTGACTCGATGCGTGCGAACCGCCGGCGAATTCGGGTTACGCGGACGTCGCCGAACACTCCGACGCCTCGATCTTACTCATGCTTGCATAGCCGCCTTCGGCGATGCGCGCGCCATGCAGGTCGTACAGATCTCGACGGCCCTTCACGCCGTACCCATCGACAATCCGGTTGTAACAATTGAAGACGGCGCAGATGAGGATGGCGTCCTGGATTACGTCTTCTTCCCAACCCGCGTTTCTGACTTCCTCAATGTCCTTTTCGGTGACACGGCTTGGTGTCAAAGTCAGTTTCTCCACGTATCTCAGGACGGGTTTGAGTCGCTCGTCGATAGGAGCTGAGTCGAGATCCTCGAGGGATTTCTTCAGCGCCGCTTCGTCGGCTCCCAAGGCCTGCGCTGTAACCGAATGGGCGCCATGGCACCATTGACAGGCGTTCACGCCGGAGACGTATGCGGCGATGAATTCCTTCTCGGCGTCACTGAACGGCGACGGATCACGCATAACGGCGTGACAAAACTTGTAGAGATGGATGAAGCGCTCGCGGTCATGCTGTGCGATATCACGCATACCGGAATCGTCATCGAGAAAGCTGAAAAACGGCACCAGTCGATCTCCGAATGCTTGTGGGGCCCAGGTCGCCAGCATTAACAGGCGCCACCCGCAGCGTCCACCTGACCGACAATTCCTGTTGAGTCTTCCCCCCTTGAAGGGGGGAGTGTAGAGGAGGGTGTTTAGTGCTTGGCGTCCCACAGCGCAGACAACCTTTTTCCACCCCCACCCAACCCTCCCCCTGCTAGGGGGAGGGAGTAAAATCGGAACACATATGGATGCCACTCTCCCGCTGAGGGCAGATCGAAAAGATAAAGCGTTTAATCTGGCTGGAAGTTTTAGGAGATCTTGGGCTTCATCAGCAATGGCAGCCACGGGGCTGGAGGCAGGCAGCCGTCCCCCATGGGGAACGGCTTTCCGTCCCGATCAACGGGCAGCCTTTTGTTCAGCTGATCGTAATAGCGCTGAATGTGCATCGGATTTGTCTTGTCGAAGGGTTTGACCGCGCGTTCAGGCGTAGACATCGAGCCGATAGCCGGCTCAGTTTCGCCCCCGAATGCGGATCCCACACCGACGATACATAAACAGAAGGTAACTGCGATCATGCGCCGGACAGACATCTCCACGGCGCTCCTGTAAATTGCGCAAGTTGTTGCATGCTAAGGTTTTTCAGCGTTCTGTACAATTCAGCATTTCGTGAGGTCGGACGAACTCCGTTGCCTAGCCCTCTGCAGGCTCTTCCACCGGATTGTAATCGTACGTGCCGACGCCCTGAACGATCAGGAACTTGCATGGACCGTCCCCCTCACCTGAAACACGGTGCGCGATCAGGGGTTTGATCTCGCAGGTATCCCCGGGATTAAGCCTGTACGCATCGATATCGTCGTTCGTACGGATCACCATGGGTCCCTCCAGGCAAGCGAAGGTATCGGTGATGACGCTGTGAAAATGCCAGGGCACGCATTGGCCCTCTGCCAATGTGAAAATTTGCACTCGCAGACCGTCACTGTCGGCCACGATCTCGACATTCTCCACTTCATAGGGGCGCTCCGAATGTTGAGCCATGGTCGCGATTGCCAGCCGGTTGTTGAGTCTGATTCGCCTATTCTCGCGCGAATGCGTCAGCGGGCAAAAGTCCACTCGGTCAACATATTGTCATCGGTGATGAGTTCGAGGTCCGCCGTTCGGGCAAGAATCTCCTCGCGAGACTCGAGGCCCGTCGCCCATCGTTCGTCGTATGAATAGGGTCGGCGGTTATCAATGAGCGCTAACACCTCTTCCAAACGTTGGCGATGCGATGAATTGTCGTTATTGAACACCTCGTGTCCATCGATCCGATATCTGATGAGCACATCACGCCAATGCGACGCGTCAAATACAATTGGGCTATCGCTGACAACCATCATGTTCTTCAGCCGGAACGCATAAGGGTAGACGCTGGCAGCCGTTTTCTGCGCTTCTTCCGACCACGTCGAATTAAAGTAATAGATGCCGCCCGGGTTGAGGTGCCGGCGGATCAGTTCCAGGAATTCAACCGACAACAGGTTCGTGGCGAAGACACGCCAATGGAAAGTGGTGTTGGCGACGATCGCGTCGAACCTGACATCGGGGTTGGCCGCAAGCCATCTACGGGCATCGTCGACAATCGCCTCAACCTTGGGATTGGCCAACAGGGACTCGGTCGCGGGATAGGCTGAGGCGACCTCATAGTAGGCAGGATTTATCTCGACCATGGTCACGCGCTCCACGTCGGGATTGTTGGCAATAACCTGCGTCCAAGAACCGGAGCCGAGACCGATCATCAGCACCTTCCGGGGTGAAGGATGCAGCGCCGAAAGCGCGAAGGGCCGGATGATGTGGTTTCGGTCGTTGACGAGATCGACACTGAAGATTCCGTCGTAGACGCCGCCGCCGAAAATCTGGCCCCGGTTATTCACGGTGATCACGCCGCTACGATTTTCTCTGACGCGGTCGATGCGGAATTCCGTCCCGGCGAGATGCTTGTATTGTAACCGCTCATAGAGACGGTCGAACAACGGTCCAGCGCTTCCGACGCCGATAGCCGCAACGATGAGCACGCCACCCACGCGGATCACAGCGCCATTGGTGCGGACCTGTGGTAGCAGGAATATCGCGGCACTCGTTGCAGTTCCGAGCAGTAGCAGGAATATCGAGATCTGCTGTGGCGACCACACCTGAAGCAGCAGGAACCCAGTAATCAGGCTGCCGGCCGCCGATCCCAGGATATTGGCGACATAAAGGTAGCTCATCCCCGCTCCTGCTCGCCCGTTCGCTGGAATGCAGAAATGGCTGAGCAGTGGAAGGGCTGCCCCCAGCGTCGCGGCAGCGATCGAGGTCAGCAGCAAGGTCCAAACCCAAAGGAACCCGTTGGACACGGCGTGCGCCAGAACGGGAACCGTCAAGAACCCGACAATGTTAGCCATAAGCACAAACCAGGCGATGGCATGCAGGTGGTGTGGGCTTCCCGTCACGTCATCCCGATCACAGAATCGCCGGCTGAAATGGGCGCCGACGGCGATACCACCGAGGAAGAAACCAAGAAACAAGGGGAAGCTGGCGGGATGTCCGGCGCTAACGAAAGAGTACATCCGCGCCCACAGAATCTCGTACGACAACGAAATGAAGCCTGTTAAAGCAACCAGCAATAGTGCGATTGGGAATGGCGTCGCAAACGCGTGTGTCGCTCCGCGCACCATCGCGCCCGGTGCGTTGAGCCCAGGTGCAGGTCCTATCCCGCCGCGGTCGAAGACGTGAAACAGCAGGGCTCCAATCCCAATCAGCAGGTTGAGGGACACGGCCAGATTCACGGCGCCCGACTTTCCCAGCGCGGCGAACAACCACAGCGCGACAGCCAGGCAAGCCGCGGCGGCCCCAAGTGTGTTGACGAAATACAGCGCACCGACCGAGCGGCCCACGTTCCCCGAGCGGCGCACCAGAAAGGCCACCAGTATGGGAAGCGTGGCACCCATGAAAACCGTGGGGACGACTACCAGAGCGAAGGAGAACAGAAAGGTCTGCAGCGTGGACACACCTGCCGTAAGCTCGGCGGCCCAGTCGAAGACTGCGAGGGACCAGAACCCGTATGCGCCGATCCCCAACTCCACGAGACCGAAAGCGACAGGCAGCGGGAAGCGGACCATACGCGACACGACACCTCCAAAAAGGCTGCCGAGGCCCAGGCCGACCATAAAGGCTGCGACAACGACCGTGATCGACTCGATATTGACGCCGTAGATGGTGAACAGGGCGCGCTGCCAGACCAGTTGGTAAACAAGAGCCGGAAAGCCCGACAGAAAGAAGATCAAATAGATCAGAGCCATGGAGCCGATGGTCCCGTTCTCGGATTTACGGGCAATTAACGCGCTGCGGTATGGAATCCGACTTCGCAGCCGCCTCCCCTGCTGGACCGTGGACAACGGTCGTCCGCGCTGGGATGCTTGGCAGTGACGCCCCAGCGATTACCACGGATGGTGATTGAACGGCCGCTAAACCATGGAAAGACTTTCCGCCCCCAACGACACAGCCTCCAGCCAGGGCGGGATATTCCTCGCTCTGGAAGAAGTGCTCGTCCTTGGCGCGCTGGCTGCTCTCGTGGCGCTGGGTCTGGCGTCCGAGGCTCCCATCTTCGAACCGCTTTACCAAAGCCGTCTCACCTTCATGACTGTCGTCGCTCTCTGCGGCTATTTCGCATGGGAGATCTATCGACACAGCACACGACGCTTCTTCCGCTTCCTGCGCGATTGGATTCCCGTCGTCGGCCTGCTCGGGGTCTATGAGAGTCTGAAGCACATGCACGCTAACCGCATCACGGTCTGGCTTGGCATCGAGCCCATGGACCCGCTGATGATCCGCCTGGATGAGGCACTGTTCGGAAAGGTTCTGCCGCTGTGGATCGATCATTGGGATGCCGAGTGGTTCATCGGGCTGATGTGGTTCTTCTACATCGAGGTGTACTACCTCGGGCCGGCACTCATCCTGCTTTATCTATACGCCTCGGCCAAGCGCATGGCCGGATTCATGCGCCTGCGCCGCGGCATGGTGTTCGGATTTCTGGGTGGTTACGTACTGTATTTGCTGATCCCTGTGGCGGGCCCGCTCTACTACATGGGAGAACAGTTCACGCATCCCATCGGCACCCAACCCATCATCGAACGCCACGTATTTGATCTACTACGCTACAACTGGGACGCGTTCCCCAGCCTGCACACGGCCATTCCCTGGCTGCTGACGATCTTGGCTTGGCGATATCTTCCGCGTTGGGCCCGGTACACTTGCGTGATCGCTTCCGGCGGCGTGACCCTCTCGACGGTTGCGCTCCGCTATCATTACGGCATCGACCTCGTGGCCGCCGTCCTTTGGACGGGAGCCGTATATCTCATCGTCATCTGGATGGAGAAGCGGAACTGGAATCCCGGCATTGCCCTGCGCTTCCCATGGCAGCGTGAAAGCCATATCCAGTCCTGATGTGGGCCCGGCTCAAAGACGAGAGGTTCGCCATTGCCGATGCGGTTAATCTGGCAGCCCTTTTGGCGGCAATGGGCGCCTACGCCTATCTCAATGTGTTCGACTTCGGGCTCCGCAGCACGCCACCATTGCCGGAAACACTTGCCTTTCATCTGACGCACGGACTGTTCCTGTGGAGCGTTGTCATAGCTGTATGCCGCATGCCTCCCTGGCCCCAGCCGCTGGTCGCACCGCTTTACGCGTGGTTGTTCGCGCTGTTCTTCACATATCTGTATGCCGACCTTCAGACCCTCTATTTCTTTCGTATCCATCTGAACGCGTATTTCATCCGGCTGCTGTTCGAACCCGGAATTCTCATCGATCTTGCTATCTCGGGAATGAGGCTCATGCTCATTGCCGGCGGGACGGCCTGCCTTCTCGTGCTACAGGCGCTCCTCCTCGCCGCCAACCGGTACGGAACTGTTCGCCGTGCGGCCAGGACGATAGCGGCTTCAGGATGGCTCGTTGTGGCCAGCATTCCGGTCAGCAGCGCGAGTTGGCTAACCTGGTCCTACCAGTCCCACGTGCATCTGCTCGAAGCCTCCTACAACACCGGAATGCTGCCCGTCTTTCCACCCAGATACGCCGACCTGGGACTGTCCGATATCTGGCAGGCGCTCGATATTCCCCGGCGCCACATCGCTGCTGATCTCCAAACCCTGCGCGTCAGGTATCAAGACGCGATCGAGACGCGGGCGCACCGGGCCTTCCGCGACCAGTTCACCCTTCCGGAAAACGTCACTTCCACCCATGATTGGAACATCGTCTACATCGTCGCTGAAAGCTGGCGTTGGGATACGTTTACACCCGAAGTGATGCCGAACCTTACGGAATTCGCCGCGAACAACGCATGGAGTTCTCCGACCCACTATGCAGGCGCCAATAGCACCGCGGAATCGTTGTTTTCCCTCATGTCCGGCCAGAGCCCCCTCTACTGGTTCGCCAGCGTAGAACACGACCTTCAGCCGCTATTTCCTGCCATCCTCAAACGCCTCGGCTACCACCTCAGCCTGTTTTCTTCATCGAGTCTGAACTACCGGGATATGGACCGGTATGCATTCGGCGACGCGGTAGACGAACAGGTGATCATCAATGATATGAAGATCGGCCCTCTGGATCTGCAGGTGAAGCGACGGCAGCTCGATATCGAGGACGAAGCTCTCGTCGATCGGTACCTTGAAACGTCGGCTGCCCGCACGGAGGGACGCTTCTTCGACTTCCTGTTCCTGTTCGCGCCGCACTACAACTATTACTACCCGGATCGCTTCGCCAAATTCCAACCTGCGCTCGACGTGGATTTCTATGCCGGGGACTTCAGTCTCAGGGAGAAGGCAACGGAATTGCATGCCCGTTACCTCAACTCCGTCCACTATCTCGATCATTTGATCCACCGTATCGTGACCGACCTCAATGCAAGGGGCCAGCTCGACAACACCCTCATCGTGGTTACCGGTGATCACGGCGAGGAATTCTTCGAGCACGGCCGTCTCGGGCATTCGATGTCCCTTAACGACTACCAGACCCGGGTACCTTTCGTGATCCGCGCCCCCAAGCCGCTCGATGTCCAGTATTCCGTGACGTCACACGCAGATGTGGCACCCACAGTGCTGTCGGCTCTGGATGTCTCCCTTCCCTTAGAAGAGATGTTCTCGGGGAAGAATTTGCTAACCTTCGATCCCGCGCGCGACGCAGCCCTGGTGCTGTCTCTACTCCGGCGGGGCACACCTATCGACTACGCCGTCGTGATGGATGGCTTTAAATCCCTGTTCTTCAACGGCGAAAACGATGCGAATATCTATGAAACTCTGGGCTCCGGCGACGAGCCCGTGACGCTGCCACTGCCCCCCGGTGTTCTCGCCAAAGCCCGAGAATTCATCACGCGGCAGAAGCAATACTTCAATCCGTATGTGGAAAATACCCGCGCCGCAGGTGATTGATTTCTACACAGCAATTGCCGACGATGTCCTGGATTGGTCAATACTGAATAAACCTGAGAAGCGTGGCAATGCAATTCCGGATGAAAAAGGTTTTCGATACTTCACAGGAGAAGCTTCGCGAGAGGCCCGAACGCGGACTGTTGACGGCAACTGTGCAGAGCCGCCAGGTCGAGGGCTTCGAGAGCCACATCTCTATCCGCGACTTCACAATCGTAGCCGACGAGCCCAAGAATTTCGGCGGCAACGACAAAGGACCCAAACCTTCGGAAATACTGCTCGCGGCGCTCGCCGCCTGCCAGGAGGTCACCTACCGCCTTTATGCCGATGCCATGGAAATCCCGCTCAACAACGTCTCGGTGACCGTGACTGGCGAGGCTGATCTACGTGGCTTCGTCAACGTCGATGGCATCCGTGCCGGTCTGCAGCGCGTAACCGGCACGGTCACTTTGGACACGCCTGCGAGTTCCGATGATATTGCCCGCCTGCGCGAAGCCGTCGACGCCCATTGCCCGGTGCTCGATTCACTGCAAACGCCCATCACCGTGGACCTCGACGTGACCGTGACCAATTCCGATCAGCAGGCCGCGGAGTAGGTTTTCGCCGCGAGCCACGAGCTCACCCATCTACTCTGCCTATCTGCTTTCCTCCTTGATGGGAGAGGTTAGGCGAGGCGAATACTCAATCTAGGAACTTCCCCCAACGCCTCTTCCAGCGTGTCGAGGATGGTGGCGACGTCATCGCCACCAACGTTGCTGAAACAGGTTCCGCCTGGATAGTAGCGCACGTTTGGTCCATCGTCGCACTGACCAAAACAGTAGAAGCGTTCGACTTTCATCCGCTCCGAGAGCCCTCGCTCCGACAACCCCAGTTCCAACAGATCGGCCAGCGCTTCGCTGCCACGACCGCCACAGGAAGGCATTTCTTTGCCGAACTTCATGCCGATACGTCGATTGATGCACACAAGCAGCGTCGTCGGGATTCTGGATTCCTGGTCGCTTTTTGGATTCTTGACGTCCATATCGATGTTGCTCACGCGCCTCATTCACAACTGTCGTGGACCTAATATGGCATTTGCAGGGGTGAGTTTGCTAAAAGAAGCCGCGCCGTCGTAAGGCGGCATCACTCACGGGAAGGAAGATGCATGTCCCAGTTGGTCAATCCCCACGGCGGAGGCCCTCTAAAGCCGCTTCTCGTCCCCGAATCGGAGCGGGCGGACGGCATTTCACGGGCGAAGTCCCTGAAGCAGATCCCGATCTCAAGTCGCGAAGTCTCGGACCTGCTCATGCTCGCCATGGGGGCCTATACCCCGCTGGACGGATTTATGGGACACGACGATTGGCGCGGCGCCTGCGTCGACATGAAACTCGCCGACGGCACCTTCTGGCCGATTCCCATCACCCTTTCCTGCGACAAGACGCTCGGCGATTCGATTGCAGATGGAGAAGAGGTTGCGCTGGTCGATGCCGATACCGGCGAAGTCCTCGGCGCCCTCACGGTCACAGAAAAATACACGATCGACCGCGAACTGGAATGCCAGAGCGTCTTTCGCACGACTGATCCGGAACATCCGGGCGTTCAGAAAGTGATGGCACAACCCGAAGTGAATCTCGCTGGTCCGGTCGTCGCCTTCAGTGAGAGCCACTACCCGGAGACCTACAAGGGGCTCTACTTTCGGCCCGATGAGACACGCAAGATGTTCGAGGAGAAAGGCTGGTCGCGCGTCGCCGCCTTCCAGACCCGCAATCCGATGCACCGCAGCCATGAATTCCTGGCCAAGATCGCCGTCGAGGTCTGTGATGGCGTCCTGATCCACCAGGTTCTCGGCGCTCTCAAGCCGGGCGACATCCCGGCCAACGTGCGCGTTGCCTCGATTGACAAGCTGGTGGAGAACTACTTCGCGCCGGGGACAGCGATCCAGGCCGGCTATCCCATCGAAATGCGCTACGCCGGCCCCCGTGAAGCACTGCTCCACGCACTGTTCCGTCAGAACTTCGGTTGCTCGCATCTGGTGGTCGGCCGCGACCATGCTGGCGTCGGTGACTACTACGGTCCATTTGATGCCCAGGATGTCTTCGACGAACTCGATGTCGGTTCGCTTGAAACCCAGCCGCTCAAGATCGACATCACCTTTTTCTGTCACCAGTGCGGCGGCATGGCGACAGGCAAGACCTGCTACGACCCCGGTGACGGGACTCCGCCCGATGAGGCGGAGCGCACCGCCTTTGCCGCAAAGGTCGCGACAGGAGAGGCCGAGGCACGGACCTGCGACCACGGCCCGGAGACAAAGCTGTCGATTTCGGGCACCCGCTTACGCGAGATGTTTGCCAATCACGAAACCGTCCCGGAGGAATTCAGCCGGCGCGAAGTCCTCGAGGTTCTTCAGGCCTACTATGACACCCTGAAGTGAGAGGTTCGGTAATTGAACCACCGAGGACACCCCGGGTCGTCCTCGCGCTAATGCCGGGTGAAGATTCCACGAATTGCGGGTGGTCGTGCCATTATCGAGCGTGGCCCGTCCTGCCTCACTTGACAGAACCATTGCCGTTTGTTTGATTTCGGCATACTTAAACAGGGCAATACCCTCATCGCATATGAACTTGCTTGAATTTTCCGCCGGTGGCGCTGACCACGGACCGGCATCCGGTCGGATACCACGCTTAGCCGCTGTGAGTGCGACTAAGAGGAGCGGCACCTGAGAGGACCTTGTTTCCGGTCCTTGAGACAACAAAACTGATCACCATCGGGGTACTTTGATGTTCAGCATTAATCCCTTCGCCGAACTCTCGGCGACCATCTCGCCAGAAGTCATGCAGTGGTATGTCATCGTGATGGCCATTTTTGTGGCTGGTGGGACGCTGTTCGACGTAATACACAAGGGCAGTGCCAAATACTTCTTCCAAGATATAGAAGCCAAGAAGGCGCGCGCCAGGAACCAGGTTAGCGGCGGCGAAAAGATGTCGCTCCGCATTCAGGCCGTTCTTGTGGACGTGTTGACGTCCGCCGAATTCGGCATGACGCAACGGCGGATCGCCCACATCCTCACCTTCTGGGGATTCACGGGCTATGTGATCGCCACCGTCGTCATGGTGTTCGGTTATCCCACCCCGGATATGGCAACCCCGGCCTGGGCACCGGGCCTCTGGTACCTCGGCGCTGCAATGGTCATGGTCGGTGGGTACTGGTACTGGTTCTTTATGAGGGTCGACGTTGCCAAGGAAGGCAATCCCCCGTTCCGCCTGGTCCGTGCCGACCTGTTCGTCGTCTCACTGGTTCTGAGCGTAACCTTCGGCTTCGTTTGGGGACTTCTGCAGGCATCGGGCGGCGCATGGACGAACCTCTTTCTGGCCCTGTACCTCCTGGCGACGACGGTACTGTTCGTCGGCGTGCCGTGGTCCAAGTTCTCCCACATGTTCTACAAGTCCGCGGCGGCCATGCAGAGAAGAATTGAAGAGGCGGAAGGCTCGACCAACCAGCCGCCCCCGGCCGACCGGCCGTTGCTGTAGACGCGAACCGCCAAACTAGGAGCGCAAACGTATGCCTACTTTTGTTTACATGACGCGTTGCGACGGATGTGGAGAGTGCGTGGATATCTGCCCCTCCGACATCATGCACATCGATAAGACGTATCGCCGCGCCTACAACATCGAACCCAATATGTGCTGGGAATGCTATTCCTGCGTAAAGATGTGCCCGACGCACGCCATCGATGTGCGTGGATATGCGGACTTCGCGCCGCTGGGACACAGCGTCCGCGTGCGCCGCGAGCCCGAGAAGGGAACGATCTCCTGGAAGATCAAGTTCCGTGATGGCCGCGAGAAGGACTTCGTCTCCCCCATACGCACGACGAAATGGGGATCGATCGAGGAACCCAAGGACTTCCCGGCGCCCAAGGAAGAGGAATTCAGGGCACAGGAGCTCTGGCACGAGCCCAGCGCACTCAACATCGACGCCCTGCCGACCCTGGCGGGCAAGATAAAGGCATAACGATTATGGGTCTGTTCAGTCATTCGAGAAACACCATCACCGTCGATTCCGACGTCCTTGTGATCGGTGGCGGCTTCGGCGGCTGCGGTGCCACCTACGAGGCCGGCCATTGGGGCCGAGACAAGAAGGTGGTCGTCGTGGAGAAGGCGAACATCGAGCGCAGCGGCGCCGTCGCCCAGGGCCTCTACGCCATCAACTGCTATATGGGTATGCAGTGGGACGAGAACCAACCCGAGGACCACGTTCGCTACGCACGGACCGATCTCATGGGTCTCGTCCGCGAAGACCTTGGCTACGATATCGCCCGCCACGTCGATTCCACCGTGCACAAATTCGACGAATGGGGTCTTCCGATGATGAAGGACCCTGGCACCGGCCGGTATCTGCGCGAAGGCAAGTGGCAGATCATGATCCACGGCGAGAGCTATAAGCCGATCATCGCAGAAGCCGCGAGGAAGTCCGCAACCGAAGTCTACAACCGGATCATGGTGACCCACCTGCTGACAGACAAGAAGAACCCGAACCGGGTTGCCGGGGCGGTAGGCTTCAGCGTCCGGAGCGGAGACTTCTATGTCTTCCGCGCCAAGGCAGTTGTTATTGCTGCGGGCGGTGCCTCGCACATCTTCCGGCCGCGCGCCGTCGGCGAGGGCATGGGAAGAACCTGGTACGCCCCGTGGAGCAGCGCATCAGCCTACGGATTGCCCATCCCCATCGGCGCCAAGATGACGCAGATGGAGAATCGCATCGTGCTGGCCCGCTTCAAAGACGGTTACGGTCCGGTCGGAGCTTATTTCCTACACCTCAAGACCTACACCAAGAACGCCTACGGCGATCAGTACGAGGCGACCTGGTACGACGAGACCAAGGGTATGGTCGGCGATTACATCGACCGCGAACCGGTCCCCACGTGCCTGCGGAATCACGCCATGCTGCAAGAGCAACGGGCGGGACGCGGCCCCATCTACATGGAGACGCGCGAGGCCTTCCAGGATCCGCATAAGGAGCAGGTCGGCTGGGAGAACTTCCTCGGCATGACCATTGGTCAGGCAGTCGTCTGGGCCTCTCAGAATATCGACCCCAAGGAGCGCATGTCCGAGCTCACCACGTCCGAGCCCTATGTCATGGGCAGCCACGCCACGTGCTCCGGTGCATGGACCAGCGGCCCGGACGACTATGCGCCGCCGGACTACCGCTGGGGCTACAACCGCATGATGACGGTTGAAGGCCTGTTTGCGGCGGGTGATGCCTGCGGCGGCACCGCCCATAAATTCTCGTCGGGCTCGTTCACCGAGGGCCGCATCGCCGGCAAGGCCGCGGTCAACTACATCAACGATCTTGGCGAGATGCCGCAGATCGACAACGCAGAGGTCGAGAGGCTCAAGGCCGAGGTCTACAAGCCGATGGAGACCTACAAGATCGGCCGCAACGAGATCGTCGCCGGCACCGTTTCACCCACCTACATCTCTCCGCTGCAGGGCCTGCAGCGCCTCGAGAAAATCATGGATGAGTACGTTGGTGGTATCGCGACAGGTTACCTGACCAACGAACCCATGCTCAACCGCGGCCTCGAACTCCTTGGCATGCTGCACGAGGACCTCGATCACATCGGCGCCGAGGATCTGCATCAGCTTCAGCGCGCCTGGGAACTCAATCACCGCGTCTGGGCGTCCGAGTCGGTCTCGCATCACACGCTGTTCCGTGACGAGACCCGCTGGCCCGGCTACTACTACCGCGGTGATCATCCCCAGCTCGATGACGAGAACTGGCACTGCCTGACCCTGGGCCGGTACAACCCGGAAAACGGGGACTGGGAGATGGAGAAGGCTCCCGTGCACCACCTGGTGTATCCGGAAGATTTCCCGAACCATCCCTATCAGCCCAAGGCCGCGGCTGAGTAGAAGACATTTCGACTTAGCTCAGTTCACTGAACCTGGCACTCGGGCCGACCC
>MDTE01061225.1_pt1 | contig 12958 bp, 14 predicted proteins | sample 811231 | NCBI WGS metagenome assembly MDTE01 (sample SAMN05326651, study PRJNA326480) | marine metagenome | isolation source: seawater | place: Indian Ocean: Red Sea | collected 2010
ACCTTGAACAAAATCTAAATACTTTTTATTATCTTTTGAGTATAAGAAACTTCCTTTTCCATATTTAAAAGAGATTTTTTTTCTATTATAATTTTTTGCTAAATAGCTCATAAAAAGTTTTATAATACTCTTCTATATTCTAAGAATATGTTGATACAAGTACCGATTGAAAATTCTCAGAAAATTTTTGTGAATAACTTAAATTAATTTCTTGTTAAATAACAAAAGATAACACTATATGGTATTTGTTAAATTTTATAATACATTATATGGTTAAATAATGAGTTGGAATGACGAAAAAGTTGCTAAACTAAAGGAATTATGGGGCAAAGGAAATACAGCTAGTCAGATAGCTGAGATAATTGGTGGAATTAGTCGTAATGCAGTTATTGGAAAAGCTCACAGGCTTAATCTTTCAGCTAAAATAAAAACCAGAGCAACAACTACTAACAATAATTTTACATCTAATCATAATGAGTCAAAAATTAAATCTCGAAAGAGTAAAAGAAGCAAATTTAAATCTTTAATTATTGAAAAAGATTTTGAACCTGAAAATCCTAAACAACTCGAAGAATTAGATGAAAATTCATGTAAATGGCCGATTGGTCACCCCGATGAAAAATCTTTTTATTTTTGTGGGAGGACATCATTAAAAGATTTTTCTTACTGTAAACTGCATTTACTATATGCGTATCAGCCAAAAGGTAAGAAAGACGAAAATGAAGAAAATAGTGACAAAGAAGAAGTTCAACAATATATAAACAAGAAAGAAAAAGCTGGATAAAAAACTTTAATTTTTTTTAAAATTTTCAGAATTATACTTATCTGTTGAAAATTCTCCTCCATCTTTCCACATAAAAGCATATTTATTCACCTCATCTTTAAAAAATAATTTACTTGGAATTCCAATATCTGAATTTGTCTTGTACTTTCCAGACGGGATATTATCATATTTTAACAATCTGAGCTGGTCTTCTGTCAATAAAGGTTTTGGAAGTAATTGAAATAATTTTGCAGAAAATTTAGCTAAATATAGTGGGAAAGGTAGCAATAATCGCTTTTTTTTAATTAAATCTAAAAGAATTTGTAGAATTTCTTTAAATGTTAAAACTTCAGGTCCTACACACTCTATAACCTGTGTCTCTGTTTTGTTTGATAATACATGATAAATAACATTTGTTAAATCTGTAGCGTGTATCGGCATAAACTTTGTTTTTCCTGAATAGTAAAGTGGAAAAAAGGGTAGTCTACTCAATAGAGTCATAAATTGTGTACTAAAATTATCGGAGTTTGAAAAAACAATCGAGGGTCTTAATATTGTAGATTTTGGGAAATTACTTAATATATTATTTTCTCCCTCAAGTTTTGATTTAGCGTATTGGGAATCTGTTGCATCGTTTATTCCAAGTGCAGAGATATGAACAAAGTGCTTTAAATTATGTTTTTTGCAGAGTTTTGCTAAAAGAGTTGGAAATATTGTGTGAATATTTTTAAACGTATTTCCTTTTTTCTTTTCATACAATATTCCTACTAAATTTATACAATAGTCAGCTTCACTAAATAATTTTTCAATTTTGTTTTCTTCAAAAATTTTTATTTCTTTTATTTCAATAAAGCCTGCGTTGCCCTGAGTTTTTATTTTTAAACCTTTTTGATGAATATTTCTTGTTATAACTGTTACTTTAAAGTTATTTTTTGTAAGTTTTCTTATTAAGAAACTTCCAATTTGACCACTTCCGCCAAAAATTAGACAATTTTTTACTTTCATATATAAACATCTACAAAATAATTATGAATATTAAACTTCACAAAAATGATTTACCAGATGATTTGGAATTAGGCAATTTAATAGCAGTAGATGGGGAATTTATGGGTCTAAATATTAGGCGTGATCCATTATGCTTAATCCAAATTTCCTCTGGTAATTCTGAAGCTCACATAGTCCAATTGGATAGAAAAAACTATAAAGCACCAAATTTAGTAAAAATTCTTAAGAATGAGAAAATAGCAAAAATATTTCATTATGGCAGAGCAGATATAGCTTATATAAAATATTATCTTAAAACTGATACTAATAATATTTTAGATACGAAAATTGCCTCAAAATTATCCAGATCTTATTCTGATAATCACTCACTAAAGACTTTGATAAAGGAATTTCTGAATATTGATATAAGTAAACAATTTCAAAGCTCTGATTTTGGAGGAGAGCTCACACCTGCACAATTAAAATATTGTGCGAACGATGTTATATATTTACATAAAATTCATGATGAACTAAATAAGATCCTTATTAGAGAAGGTAGAATTGAATTGTATAAACAATGTTTAAAATTTTTAAAAACCAGAGTTGATTTGGACCTCGCATTTTTTAAAGATGATATTTGGGCACATTAGTGAAAAAAATTGATTATAAAAATATTGCTAAAGATGTAATTAACTTAGAAATTAAAGCTCTTCAAAAATTAAAAAAGTCACTCAACCAAAATTTTAATAGAGCTGTAAACGCTATAGTCAATTGTCAATCAAAAGTTATATTGTGCGGAGTTGGGAAAAGTGGAATAATTGCAAATAAGATATCAGCAACTTTATCATCGATCGGAACACCCTCATTTTCACTTTCCGCTAATGACTGTTCACATGGAGATATGGGAAGTATTTCAAGAAAAGATATTTTAGTTTTAATAAGTTACTCTGGGAACTCTATTGAGCTAAGAAATATAATTAATTATGCAAACAGAAATAGAATTTTATTAATTGGAATAACATCAAAAATAAATTCTGAACTTTATAAAAATAGTGACATTGGACTTATAACTCCTGAGGTAAAAGAAGCTGGGCTAGATATGATACCAACATCCAGTACTATTAATCAATTAAGTATTGGGGATGCTTTAGCAATTTCAACATTAAAAAAGAAAAAAATTAATAATTTAGACTTTAAAAAATTTCATCCATCTGGAAGCCTAGGTGAAAAATTGAGAACAGTTGAAGATTTAATGCTAACAAAAAATAAAATACCATTTATAGACCAGGATATGTCAATGAAAAAAGCATTAAAAATTATGACAGAAAAAAAGTTAGGGACTTTAATAGCTCAAAATAAAAAAAAATTTACTACAGGTATTATTACAGATGGACAAATAAGAAAATTGAATTCTAAAAATATTTCAATGAATTTATTAAAGGTTAAGGATGTAATGACAAAAAATCCGATTAAAGTTGAAAGAAATACTTTAGCCACAAAAGCATTATCGATTATGAATGAAAAAAAAATAACAAGTTTGTGTGTTTATGATCAAAAAAAAAAAATCGACTACTATAGGTATTGTGCATGTTCACAATATTTTGAATAAAAAAATATATTAAATGTCAAAAAAGATTATCATTCAATTGATATTGATAGTTTTTCTAATCATCTTGACTATTTTCTTTTATCAGAAATATATGGTCTTAAATAATTCAGATCTGAAATTAATGGAAAAAGAGAATGACTCTCAGGTAAATAATGAAAAATTAGTTTCAAAAAAAAATCAAGAGACAACAAATATCATAGAAAATTTAAGATATGTCTCAAAGGATTTGTTTGGAAATACTTACATTATCAATGCTCAGTCTGCCCAAATAGAGGAGGGTAAAGTTAATCAAGTTAAACTTTTTGAAGTAATGGCTAAAATAATTCAAAAAGACGATGAGGTAATTTATATTAACTCAGATTCTGCTGATTATAATAAAGTAAATAATAACACCATATTCAAAACAAATGTTAATGTAAAATATGGTAAACAATCAATAGATGCTGATATGATCGATCTTAACTTTTTAAAAAATCAAATAAAAATAAAGGAAAATGTTTATTATAGAAATAATAATGCTAAGCTAAATGCAGATAAAATTGAAATAGATATTGAAAGTAAAAAATTGACAATCTCTATGAATAAAAAAAATGATAATATAAAAATTTTGTCAAAATATTAAACATGTCAGTCATAAAAAAATTTAGAATTAAAAATTTTAAAAAAAAAACAGAACTTTTGAGACTAGAAAAAATATCTTTGCATTTTGGTAAGAGAAAAATTTTAGAAAATTTAACTTTTAATTTAAATCAAGGTGAAATTTTAGGTCTATTAGGGCCAAATGGAGTTGGAAAATCTACTATATTCAACATTATAATTGGCCTTCTTAAACCCAATTATGGATCGATATTTATCGAGGGCAAAAATGTAATTAATGAAACAATTTTTAATAGAACAAAAAAATATAAAATTGGCTATGTGCCTCAATATGGAGGCTATTTTCATGACCTCACTTTAAGAGAAAATCTTAAAGCAATTAGTGAAATAGTGATTGAAAATAAAAAGTTAAGAGATGAAAAAGTTAATTTATTAATTTCTAAGTTTGAACTTGAAGCACTTCAAAATATTAAGGCAGAATTTTTATCTGGTGGACAAAAAAAACGCTTGGTTATCTCTTTAGCTCTGCTGAGTGATCCAAAAATTTTATTATTAGATGAGCCATTTGCTGCATTGGATATAATGACGATAAAAAATCTTCAACAGATAATTGTTGACTTACAGATGCATAATAATATTTCAATTATTTTATGTGACCACCAAGCTAGAGACTTATTAACATGTGTTGATTTAGCTATTGTGTTATCTAACGGAAAAGTTATTGCAAAGGATACACCTAACAATCTAATAAGAAATATTGATGCCCAAAATGCTTATTTTGGGGATTCCTTTAAGATAAATTAAGATTTAAGAAAATGCATCTTGTAAAAATTAAGAATAAAATTTTAAAATTTAACAAAATTTTATCAATTGAGGGAGATAAAAGTTTATCTATACGATGGGCGCTTATTGCATCACAATCAGAGTCTAAATCTAGATCATTTAATTTGTTACTTTCGGAAGATGTAATTAATACATTAAAGTGTCTAAGAAAGCTTGGTGTGAAAGTGAGAATAACAAAAAAATTTTGTGAAATAAATGGTGTGGGCCTAAACGGTTTTAAATATAGAAAAAACTTAATTTTAGATGCAGGAAATTCAGGTACTTTGGGAAGACTTATTTTGGGCCTTTTAATTCACTCAAAAAATATGATCAAATTAAAAGGTGATAAGAGTTTGTCAAAAAGAGATTTTTTTAGGATTATCAAACCTTTGAAAAAATTTGGAGCAGATTTCAAAAGCAATTTTGGAAGACTACCAATAATAATTAAGGGGACTGAAAATCCTAATTCGATCATTTACAATGAAACAAAAGGATCTGCCCAAGTTAAAAGCTCAATAATGCTTGCAGCGTTGAATACTAATGGAGATACAATAATCAAAGCAAAGAAATCAAGAAATCATACTGAGCTTCTTTTTAAATACTTAGGTTTACCAATCACAGTAAAAAGAAAAAAATTTTTTGACTTAATCAAGATCAAAGGGGGAAAGAAGATACAATCACTGAACTATAAAATTCCATCTGATATAAGTTCTTGTGCCTTTTTTATAGTACTGACAATTCTATCAAAAAATTCAAAATTAAAGATTAAAAATGTTAATATAAACCCCTCTAGAATAGGTATGTTAAATATTCTTAAAATGATGGGAGTGAAAATAAAAAAAACAAATCTCAGAAAATATAAAGGTGAAAACATTGCAGATCTTGTTGTTAAAAGTACAAACAAAATTAAAGCAATTAATTGTCCCTCAAAACATAACAGTTCTGCAATTGATGAATTTTTACTAATATTCCTTGTTGCAGCCAAAGCAAAAGGAATTTCTTATTTCAAAAATTTATCTGAATTAAATGAAAAAGAAAGTCCCAGGTTAAAGTGGGGTTCAAAAATATTAACTAAAATGGGAGTGAAAAATATTTTAACTAGCAATAGTATAAAGATTTATGGAAATCCTGAATTAGAAATTAAAAACAAAGTTATAATTAAAAATTTTTTAAAAGATCACAGAGTTTTTATGACTTCAGTAATTGCAGCCTTAGCTTTTGGAGGCGACTGGAATATATCAAATAAAGATGCTATTAATACGTCTTTTCCCTCTTTCTTAGAAAAAATTAAGTATTTAGGCGCAAAAATACGTTAAATTCTTTGTTGATCTTATGTTTAATTTTATCTAAAAGGGCGAAGTTTTTTTTAATACTTAATAAATGCAAATAAATATTTAAATTAATGGAAGTATACAAAGATCTATCAAATCCAGCATCAAAAGAGTTTGAAAACCTATTAAATAATCAGCTTTCGAAGATTAATATAGAAGAGGGAAAAATAATTGAAGGTAAAGTTAATAAAATTACTGAAAAATATGTTTTCCTTTATATACCTAACTTAAAATCTGAACCTGTTTTAGATATTAATGAACTTAAATCAATGGGTTTAAGTGAAAAAGTAAAAATTGGAGAGACAATTCCAGTATTGCTAGAAAAAATTGAGGATAGAAATGGGGATGTAATTGTATCTGCTAGTAAAGCTCAAAAAATAAAAGGATGGGACAAATTAGTTGAAGCTTATGAAAAAAAACAACCAATTATGGGAAAGATAATTTCTAAATGTAAGGGTGGCTGTATTGTGGAACATTTGGATACGGGTTCTTTAATGTTTTTACCAGGATCACAAATAAGTGATAAACCATTAAAAGACATAAGCCATTTGATTAATGAACCACAAAAATTTGCATTAATTAAATTAGATAAGATAAGAGGTAATGCCTGCGTTTCTAGAAAAGAGATAATCTCATCATTTAAGAAAGAGGATAAAGCAAAAATTATTGAAAAATATAAAATAGGTGATGTCATTAAAAATGCCGAAGTTAAGGGTTATAGTTCATTTGGTTGTTTCTTTAATGTGAACAATGAACTTGATGTTTTGGTGCATTTGCAAGAAATTTCATATAGTAGAGTAAATCACCCTGATGAAGTTTTTAATATTGGTGAGAAACATGATTTAAAAGTTATAAGTATTGATAAAGAAAAATTACAAATTGGTTGTTCAATTAAACAACTGTCACCAGATCCTTTTGAGCACGTGGAAAATTATGAGTTGAATAAAGTTTATAAAGCCAAGGTTGTTAAGATTATAGATTTTGGTGCATTCTGTGAGTTAGAACCAGGTTTAACAACCCTGCTGCATTCAAGTGAGCTTAGTTGGACAAAGAAAAATATATCGGCAAAAAAAATGTTTAAGGTAGGTGATGAAATAGATTGTGTAATAACTGAAATAGATAAAGAAAAAAGACGAATTGCAATTTCATACAAATTAACAAAAGAAAACCCTTATGTTGCTTTTGAGAAAAAATATCCGGTTGGAGCAATAATTGAGACTCAAGTAGTTAATAAAAATGAGTACTCATTATTTGTTAGTGTTAAAGATTTAGATTTAGATGCATTCTTACACTGCAATGATCTTACTTATTTGAATAATGGGGAAGAAGAATTAAAAAAATATAATATTAACGATAAAATAAAGGTAAAAGTTTTAGAGATTAAAGTTGATGATCAAAAAATTAGAGTTGGTTTGAGACAGACTCAACCAGATCCTTTTGATTGGTTTAAAGATAAGAAAGTAAATCAAATAATTACAGTGAAAATTATTTCAACTGATAACAAGGGGCTTATTGTTAGACCTGAAGGATGTGAAATGGACTTTAATATCAAAAAAAGTCAGATTGCAATTAGTTCTTCAGATGCTCGCCCTTCAAGATTTACTGGTGGTGAGAGAATTGATTGTGCAATATCTGAAATGGATTTTGAGAAAAGAAAAGTATCTCTAAGTATAAAATTATTAGAGGAAATACAAAAACAGGAAGCTTTAGACAAATATGGTGCTGAGGGTTCTGGAAAAAATTTGCCTTTTACATCTTTGTCAGAAGATTTAGATAAAAAGAAAAAAAATAATATCAGAAATTTAAATTGGCTATTGTTAAATCTAAGCTTTTAAAACAACTTTCAAAAAACTACCCTAATTTTTTAAAAAAAGACTTAGAAAAATTTACAAATATAATTTTAGATGAGATAAAAAAAACTCTCAAAAGAGGCGAAAGAATAGAACTCAGAGGCTTTGGGACTTTTTCAACTCACATTCAAAAATCTAGAATATCTAGAAATCCAAAAACTGGCGAGAAAGTAAACACGCCAGAAAAAAAAACAATTCACTTTAAAATGGCAAAAGAAATGTTTAAAAAAATAAATGATGAGAAAGAATAAGATTTTTGTAGCATGCGATACTGTTAATATTTCAAAAGTTAAAGAAATTATTGAAAAGACTAAAAACTCTAAACTAAAAGTAGGTTATAAATTTGGATTAGAGTTTTTGAATTCAAAAAATGGAAGAAGATTTTTATCTAAATTAAAAAATAAAATTATTTTTGCTGATTTAAAGCTACATGATATTCCAAATACTTGTGTATCAGCTATTAAGGCAATTAAAGATTTAAAGGTAAATTATTTGACAATTCACATAAGTTCTGGATTGCATGCATTAAAAGCTGCTAAAAAGTTTTCCAATAAAACGAAATTAATAGGTGTAACTATTTTGACTTCCCTAGATGATAAAAGTTTGAGAGAAATAGGTTTTAATATGAATTTAAAAAAATTAGTATTACATCAAGCAAGACTTGCCTCTAAGGCCAAACTAGATGCTATAGTTTGTAGTGCTAAAGAAGTAAAATTAGTTAAAAAAGTATTTAAAAAAGAAATTATTACACCAGGTATAAGGATTAGTGGAAAAGATATGAATGATCAAAAAAGAATTCTTACCCCAAAACAAGCTTATAAAAATGGAAGCGACTGGCTAGTAATTGGAAGACCTATAACTAAAGGCAATATCAAAAAAAATATTCAAACATTAATTGAACATTTAGATTAATGCTCAAAGGATTAAAAATTTGCGGGATCTCAGACTCTAAAACTCTAAATTATATATTGAACCATCCTTACCCACCAAAATTTATTGGTTTCATTTCAAATTATGAAAAAAGTAAAAGATTTGTTGATTTTGAAAAATTGAAAAAACTAATTGATGTTAATAAAGGAGAAGTAAAATTTGTCTCTGTGCTTGTTAATCCGTCAGAGGAGACTTTAGAAAAAATTAAAAGTTTAAAATTTGACTACTATCAACTTTACGATGTTGACCCAAATAGAACTATAGAAATTAAAAAGAAATATGGCACTAAGATTATTTCAGCACTAACAATCTCAAATAAAGAAGACGTAATTAAATATAAAAAATATTCTAAGATTTCAGAAATAATTCTTTTTGACTCAAAAGGTTACCATAAATCTGAAGGTTTTGATCATAGCCTACTAGATGAAGTGCCTAATGATCTCAATAAAATGATTGCAGGAAATATTCAAATAAATGATATACCTAATTTTAAAAATAAAAATTACATAATTGACTTATCAGGTTCTATAGAAAATGATGAGGGTAAAAAAGATTTAAATAAAATTAATAAATTGTTAAATTTATTTATTAAAAATGAAACTTAAAAAAAAAATTCCAGTAATTGACCAAGCAAATAAGTTTGGATTTTGGGGTGGAAAGTTTGGTGGAAACTTTGTACCCGAAACTTTAAAAAAGCCAATTGAGGATTTAGAAATCCTATTTAATAAATTAAAAAAAGATAAAAGATTTATCAATGAGAGAGATAAATATTTTAAAAATTGGGTTGGAGCCCCTACTCGTTTCATAAAATTAGAAAACTTGTCAAAATACGTGGGAGGCGCACAGATTTGGTCTAAAGTTGTTTCAGATGCTAATGGTGGAGCACACAAAATCTACAATGCTACAGTCCATTGTTTACTTGCAAAACGTGCTGGTAAAAAAATTATATGTGGAGACACAGGTGCAGGATATGCTGGTAAAATGCTAAGTATGGCAGCTAAAAAGTTTGGTTTAAAGTGTAAAATTTTCATGGGAGCAAAAGATATAGAAAGACAACAACCAAACGTGAAAGCTATAAAAAGAAATAGAGCCGAAGTAATACCAGTTTACTCTGGTAGTCAGACACTTGTTGATGCAGTTTCAGAATGTATGCGTTTTTGGGTTGCTAATTGTGATACAACCGCAATGTGTGTTGGAAGCACTGTAGGTCCAGCAGTTTTTGTTCGAATTTGTGGATGGAGCACAAGTCAAATATCAAGAGAACTAAAAATTCAATTACTTGATGAATTTGGATCAATTCCAAAAAAACTCAAACTTTACAATTGTGTAGGTGGAGGAAGTTCAAGTTTTGGATTTTGGAATGAATTTATGGATTATGATAAAAAACAATGTGAGTTTATTGGAGTAGAAGCTGGTGGGCCTGCAAAAAGTAAAAAGCATGCCGCACCTCTAACTTACGGATCTAAAATAGGTATTCTTCATGGAGCAGCCCAATATGTAAATCAAAATTCAGAAGGTCAAATAGAAGAAACTGAGTCAATCTCTGCTGGGCTTGATTATCCAGGAATTTCTCCTCTTCATTGCTTTTTAAAAGATACTAAAAGAGCAAGATACACAGCTGCAAGTGATGAAGAGGCATTAGAAGCTTTCAAACTTGTAACAAAATTCGAAAAATTAAGACCATCACTTGAACCAAGTCATGCTTTCTCAGTTGCAATAAAAGAGTCAAAAAAATTAAGTAAAGATACAATCGTAGTAGTTAATAGTTGTGGAGATGCATACAAAGACCGAAGCATTTTACAGAAAAGATTAGGAAAAAAATATGTTAAATCCAATTAGTGCTGCTTTTAAAATAGCAAAAAAAGAAAATAGACCTGCCCTATTAACATATACTGTTGCTGGTGATAGCACAAAAAAACAATCATTAGAAATTTTAAAATCAATTTCTAAAAATGCAGATATTTTAGAATTAGGCGTTCCACATAACACTCCTGTGGCAGATGGAAGTCAAATCCAAACTAGCGCGTATAGAGCAATTAAAAATGGAATTAGAACAATTGATATTTTTAAAATCGTTAAAAACTTCAAAAAATTTAATAAAACTAAACCAGTAATATTAATGGGTTATTATAATATGATATTTCAATATGGTGAAAATAAGTTTTTAAAAGAATGTAAAAGTTCAGATGTAAATGGATTGATAGTTGTAGACTTACCTTGGCCAGAAAATACAAAATTTGCAAAAAAATGTAAAAAAAAATCAATATATTTTATTCAGCTTTTATCACCCACAACATCGAATAAAAGATTGAATAAAATCATAAAATATTCTCATCAAATGAATTACTTCATCTCAATGTTAAGTACCACAGGCGGTAAATTAAAAGTTTCACCAAAAGAAATATTAAAAAACTATAAAAAAATTAAAAGAATTGATCCAAAAAAAGAAGTTGTTATTGGATTTGGAATTACAGAAAAAACTATTGGAAAATTAAAATCTGCTGATGGACTGGTAGTAGGAAGCGCTATTTGTAAGGAAATTACAAGAAGTTTAAAAAGTAGACAAAATCCTGTCACAAATGTAGGTAGATTGGTAAAGAAATTAAAAAATAAAATAAAATGAATTGGATTACAAAAATTATTAAAGCCAGTGAAAAAATAAAGTCTGCTATCCACAAAAGAGCCACGAAGGAGGATATTGCAAACAGTGACTGGACATCATGTTGCAAAGGACCAATTTTAAAAAAAGATTTAGAGAAAAACTTATGGGTTTGTCCAGAGCCAGAGTGCAATAAACACCATAGAATAAATCCAAAGCAAAGATTTGATATTTTGTTTGGAAAAAATAATTACGAGGTATTTAAAACGCCAATACCAAAAGATGACCCATTAAATTGGACAGATTCTAGGACTTACAAAGAAAGATTAAAATCTGCGAGAAAAAAAACTCGAATGGATTGTGGTATGATGGTTGTTAGTGGTTTATTAGGTGACATTAAAATCACGGCAGTTGCATCAGACTTTGATTTTTTAGGAGCCTCAATGGCCGCTGCGGAGGGAGAGGCGTTTCTCTATGGGGTTCAACATGCAATAGAAAATAAAAACCCATTTTTATGTGTAAGTGCAGGGGGCGGTATGAGAATGATGGAAAGTTTAATTTCGTTGTCTCAAATGACTAGAACCACATTAGCGATAGGTGAACTCAAGAAAAATAATCTTCCCTACATTGTTTGTATTACAGATCCAACTGCGGGAGGAATTACTGCTTCTTATGCAATGCTAGGTGATATTCATATTGCTGAACCTGGTGCACTAATTGCATTTGCTGGTGCGAGAGTAATCCAGGGAACAGTTAAGGAAGAATTGCCAGAAGGTTTTCAAAAAAGTGAGTATGTTGAGAAAACCGGGTTTGTTGATTTAATTGTTCAAAGAAAAGACCTATCAGAAAAAATTGGAACTTTATTATCAATATTGTTAAAGAAAAATTCTGCTATAAGCACTGAACAAGATGAAACTAAAGAAAATACTCAGTCGCTTTCTAAAATTGCATAAAAAAGAAATTGATCTAAGCTTAGATCGAATTAATCAACTTTGCGAAAAACTTGGTAACCCTCAGCATAAAATTAAAGCCATTAATGTTGTTGGTACGAACGGCAAAAATTCTACCATCCAAGCTTGCTATTCAATTTTAAAAGAAGCTGGAATCAAGTGTAACGTTTATACTAGTCCTCATATACAAAATATAAATGAGAGGTTTGTTTTTAATAACAAACAACTAAAAGATGAAGAATTAGCATCTCTTTTTGAAGAAATTGAAAAAAAAAATGATAATGAACCAATTACATTTTTTGAAATTTTAACAGCATGTTTCTTTCATAAAGCAGCTCAATACCCAAATAATATAAATCTTATAGAGGCTGGTTTATTTCACAGATTTGATGCTACAAATATCCTAAAAAATAATTTAGCAAGTATTGTTTGTTCTATCAGTAAAGATCATCTTGATTGGTTACCAAGGGGTCAGCGAACAATTGAAAAAATTGTATTTGAAAAAACATCCTCTCTTTTAAAT
>MDTE01111438.1_pt1 | contig 12958 bp, 6 predicted proteins | sample 811231 | NCBI WGS metagenome assembly MDTE01 (sample SAMN05326651, study PRJNA326480) | marine metagenome | isolation source: seawater | place: Indian Ocean: Red Sea | collected 2010
GGGATGCCTTTCCCTAGGATTGTGTGTCAAACTATTTGGAACGGGCTTAACCCACCCGGACCAGCGGGTTTAACCCACCCGCAAAACGGGCTTAACCCACCCGTGAATTGAGCAGATGTTTGCCGGTGAAACACCGGCCGTCACCGAAGGTGATGCCTCTTGGGGCGAGGATTGACTCGCCGTGAGGAGGCAAACCCTCGGCCATATTAGACTTATTTTTCGTTTTTACTTGGAGGAATGATTATGGTCCAACTGACAGAAGAACTTGAAAAAATTGAAGTTCAGGACGAGAATCGTGACGATGTTGTTTTAAGTAGTCGACGTCAATACACACCACGCCGTCATAGCCGTGTCATGAAAGCTAAAAAAGGCAATTGGAAACGCGGAATTCAACAACGTCGTAACAAGCGATTCGCCTGGTAGTTTGGTAACTGGTAGTTTGGTGATAAGACGGCTACCGGCCACCGGCTGATTCGGTTTATCCGTTGCGCTTCCGATGCGGACGGGACAAATACGAACGCCTTGTTGGCTGGTAAGGTGTCTAAAACAATGTCACCTATGTGACGCCATTCGCGTTCGGTTTCCCATTGCCTATTGGTGATGCCGTTCCGATCGCGCGTACCACGTAATTGGAAAAACGGTTGAAGTGGGGGAGAAAGTTGGTCCCAGGTGTCGTCGTCTCCGTAGAGTACGGGACGGGCTCCTTGTTGCATCAGCCATTCTCGCTCGATACTGATGCCATACGGTTCAAAATCCCACCGGGCCAGGTGGGTTTGGAAGTGTCTCAATTTGCTGATCTGATCAAGGAAGACTGAGGTTAAGCTTACAACCGCGGTTGTTCCGCGTGTCTTCAGCGAACTAGCCGCTAGTCGTTTGCTGCGTATAATGCGCGTTAGCGCGTCGATTGCACCGTGTTGCGCCTCCTTGCGCCCGAGGATTAACGCGTCGATATAACTCGCTCTAGCGGCTCCAGGCCAGTCACTATCTTGGCGGCGAGTACAATGTGTCAAATAGGGGATGTCGGCGCAGATCTTCCTGATCTCTGTAGGTGACAGAAATGAGGGCGTTCGTACATCGCTATGTCTTTGCTTGGCCGACGATGATGTGGCAACAACCGATGATTGTGAGTTCTTCCTGTTGGGAGTGTGCCATGCTACTCCGTTTTTGTCGGTAAGCCATTCCTGCAGTTGCCGTGAGATTAACTTCGCATTAGTCGTATAAATTGTACTGCCTGGGCGCCAGCGTCGGTTGCCGTCTGTCAGTCGTGCACGAATCAGTCGCTGTAGATTTCCCTTGCGGCGCATTTGAACCACGATGATCCGATCGCTACCAGCGATGACCACCCGGTCTCTAGCTGGAGCGTCAGAAACTTGGCGATTCCCAGCACAGTTATCTACAACGATTTCTGGTGAGACGAATGCTCGATATAGTGGTCGAGCATCGTTTGCCGTTGGCAACTTCAACTTGTGCCACCAGGAAGCCAAATTCTTTTGCTGCCCGATGTGGAATATTAGTCCAGGTTGTGAAAACAAGCTGGTTGCCTGTTCGACAAAGTGACCTGTGGTCGTCGATGACGCACTTATCAGAAGCTCTCCGCGTTGATGAACGTTGGCGCACGCGTCTCGAAAGAACTCAAACCAGTCTTTTTTTTCTTCTAGCCGGCGTCCCAGACGAGAGCTAACGATCGCAGTCCTTTCCCCTTCTGGAACTCCATTGGGCCACCATAGGATACGATTGCCCAACCAGTCCTGGAAGGCAGATGAGGTAGATCCTGGGATGCCCCAGGTGAGTCTCGCTCCGGATGAATACCAGCAATTCAGGTCGCAGAGCACCTGTTGGACTCGATCGCGTTCGCGCTGATCTGAATCCGACGGCCGCAAGGATTCGCTAAGGGCCAATGATCTACTTAGCAGCTCGGTTCCGAGAGGCATGCGAGACCATACGCAGTCGTCCGCATATTTTCTACCCGGTAACAAACCACCTGCGACTAGTGTGGCGAATGAATCTTGGGGCAGCATCCGTGAAACCCGCTAGCTCTTTTTTGATATTTGTAGGTCAGCCGTTTTCAGGCTTTGCTTATTTGAAACTTTCTGTAAGTATACGGATGTTCATGTATCGGGTCAAGTGTATATGATTGTAAATTCATCACCCATTCCCGATGAGGTACGAAGTTCGCAGGTCAGTGGTTCGGTTGGCCGCACTCGTCGAGCATTCTGAGGTACAGGAATCACCGTTGCCTGAGGAGATCGTTGTAAAATTTCAGCCGGTGAGCAAGTAGATGCGGTGGGCGCTCTGTCAGGTGATGCCTTTTCTAGGGGGTAATCTCCGATATGCACGCTACATCGCGTGGGCCAATTTCCACGACGAGCGACGCGGTCTTTCCAGTTCTGCTGATCGTGATTGGCGCGCCATTCCATAAGTCAACGTATTGGGATTTTGGATGATTGTCGATTTCGAGAAGTTTTCCTTTGACCGTCCTGTAATTGGCATTGAAGACTGTCCAAATGACGCTGTTGTCTGCCATGAATTGATTGACAAATGTTCCGGGAATGAACGTAGGAATGAGTGGTTCGACGTTGGCTGACGTGAATGCCTCTACATTCTCGTGCAGGATCCGGAACATCTTCCGGTGATCCGAAATAGCCTTTGACCCAAAATAGGACTCTGGGGCATAAGCCCGAGGCATGAAGAAGGCGTCTCCGTTAAAGAGAACAAACTTTAACTGATCCCAATTGTTGTCTTTGAGGACGTGATTGTAGATGTTGTTAAAACATTTGATGTCAGGAAATGCGAATCTTGTCAGGTTGACAGGAACGGCAATTTGCTTCGTGAAGTGACGAAGAACAGCCCCTTGGTACATGCCATTCTGGTACTGAAGCCGTGTGTCTTCGGGGTGCGATTCCGAACAGATCACGACGTCTTCCGGAATGGCTGCCCGGATTCTTCTCGTTAGTTCGCGCTCGCCGTAGAAATGCGGCAAAGGCATTTCGTGCGAGTGGTTTTTTCTGTTACATATGCTGGCGCCGTTGCCAAGTTGGTCCAGGTAGACGACTTTTGCGCCTACTTCGTGAGTCAGAAACTTTTGAGACTCTACCAGATAATCCAGCCATTCCCGAAAGGAGAGGCAGGGAACATATCCCATCATATTTCCGTAGTCGACAGGTCGATACCCAATGCCCCACTCGCGTCGTCCTGCTCCGAAGCGATGGGCGTTTTCGTTGATAAGAATCGGATTTGTGTAGAGGCTGATCGGAACGCCTGATTCATTAGCCTGACGAATGGTTGCCTTAAAATGATCGACACCTCCCACCGGGAACAGGGCATGGTGATCATATTCACCAGAGTACTCTTGCCTGTGGTTGTCTGTGTAGTCAGGACGATGTGTTGGATTGTCGGGATGTTCTCGGGCGTGCCACCCAGCGAGTGTCATCACATCACAACAAGCGAACAATTCACGAATGTTCTGGGCCCCGGAGACCATTCGATCCAGTCCCGAATACACGTACCATGCGCCATTCAGGAATGACTGTGTGTACCAATCTTGAGCTTGAGGTTTAGGTTTGTACCACGTGTTGACCCAATCCCGATACAAACGGAAGCTGTCACGCCAGTCACCAGGTGAAATGGATAGGATACAATTGGGAAATGTCCAGGTCTCGTCCGGCTTGAGTTGTTTTTCGAGATATTCCAGTCGGTACCAACCACCATCCTCTCCCTTACCGACGTCATACCAATGGAATTGGCCTTCCAGGTCGTTACTCAAGAGTGTCAAAGCGTACCACTCGTTTGGATTAAAGAAAGAATCAACCTGGAGCGGGTGGCCTGCCCCGTGCGCTCCGTATACGTTTCCCTCAACGTGATGAATCATCGATGCACCGTTGTTTTCGGGAAAGTAATACCACGTATCCTCAAGTGATTTAAGTTTCACCCCTTCCAGGATGGGGAACCTGATTCTGCCGTGAAAGGGCTGGTTGCCCGCGTTTAGCAGTTTCAGTCCCATCTTGATTTGACCATCGGCTGCCAAGGTGATCCTGACGGTGGCTTCAAGATGCGTTGCCGCTTCTCGATATTTGAGTTGTATCAATACGCCATTGGCCAGGGCTTTGCTGTCCACCACGTTCCATTGGTCCGACCCAATCCAGTTGCCGTTCTGTCGGCAGGCAAAAATGGGGGACTCGTTAAGATTTACGTGACCGTATGCTGGTGAATGGAGCCGTTTCCATGTCAGTCCGCGTTGAAGTTGAACTTCCGCAGTGATAAGCCCATCTGAAACGCGAGCACTGGACTGTTGAACGAGAAATTCCAGTTGTCTGGTTACTGCAGGAAAATCTTTTTCAGCGACCGGATACCAAGGCGAAATGTCGCTGGGCAGAGGTGCAGTCCAAACGGGTTGATTCGGGTTACAGGTCAGTGCCAAGAGTGAGAAAGAACACTTGGAAATGTTGTCATGAAAAACTAAGCGTTGTGAAGGGTTTTCGCGACGAGGCTGGAACACGTAGAGTGCGAGACCATTGGTAAGCCCATAACTTTGATGAGTCAGATTGAACGGAATGAAATGCTCGGAACTACCATCGGCGTAGACGACTTCCAGCGTGAAACGTTCGCTTTGGGTAATGGGAGCAATCGGTGGTTTAGAAGGGCCGCCATCTGTGTCGTACGGAGGGATCTTCGACCAGATCAACAAAAACATTTCACGTGTCGATTCGGGAAGCTGAATCTGAAGCGGTTTTTGTTCTGCGGTTCGGTAACCCGTTTCGGGAACGTCACTAACTTTCGGGATCCGGAATGGAATGTTGTTTACCAGAACGACTGGATGAGAAAAAATGTCCGCCGTTTCGCTGTCTGGGGGAATTGAGAATGGTTTGTCTTGCAGTCTGGGAGGCAGAGCGGTGAGACGATAATCCGCCAGCGCAGAGGGTTCTTTTTGAGGGATCGGAGTGAATTTGAAAGTCTGCTCTTCGACCTGCCACTTTCCACTTTCGTGGAGGCCGGAGATCTCAAAACCGATCACGGAAAGATGATTGCCATTGTTTGGGCTTGTTTGGCCAACATTCTTGATTTTGACGGAATGTTTTCCGGCTGTAAAAAAACGGTCGCAAATCAAGATAGTCTCACGACGATTTGTGGTGGCGAACGTATCGATTTCCATTTCCAGATTGTTGTCGATAAATACACGCAGAGTGGCACCATTGGTTACTTTCACCAGAGAAAGGGATAACTTGTAAACGGCTCCCGGTTCAGGAACGGTTACGTCGAAGCTCAGGAAAGCATAAGGTGCGTAGGTCTGCATGCACGGGATGCCATTCTGCGGAGTCTTATCCCACTTGTCAGCCTGTCCCGCAAGATTAGCGTCAATGAATTGGGTATGTTCCGCCTTGGCACTGCACGTAAAAGCAAACAACGCGACGGCATACACCAACCATCCTGGCTGACACAGAATTCTGTTTGAGGTAGTCAAGTTCACTCCTGATGACGCCCGTATAACCAATCGAGGGAAATAATTTTTATTTTTGTGGCGTATCCGGTGTTCAATATGCCGGGACCACCTAATCCGTAGTCGTAAGCGATCGCAACCTCGTCATCCGTGACAACCACTGTGGCGTAGCAGATTCGTAGAACGCCCGGAGCATGTGGGTATGCGCTGCGATCGGTCGGCTGCTCTTCTTTCTTCGCCCGATAGACTCGCGGCGTTCCGCTGGGAGGCTTGATGCGAGTCCGGTCATCGAGTGATTCAAGGTTGCGGAAATGCTTCCAGGTTCTTCCTTCGTCTTGGGAGATTGCCGTGGAGAGGCGATGTCGTTGGAGTCCGGAAACCGATTCCATTGCCGAGACTTGATTCCAGACAAGTAACAGATCTCCGGTCTTTGGGATTCGAGCAAAAGTGTGTGGGGAGTAGCCGCTTGCCAGTTCCACTGGCCGCACAGGGGTCCAGGAAATTCCACCGTCTTTTGAGAGGGATTCATAAGGTCTTCCAAATTCGGTGCGACCATACAGCAACACCGTCCCGTCTCGAAGTTCCTCAACGACAGGTTCTTCGACGTTGTAGCAGCCCGCTTTACCCTGTTGTTGCATGATTAGTAATTCGCTATTGCTGGCGTGCCATGTTTTTCCTTCGTCATCTGAATAATATACCCAGCTGTAGCAGAGATTATTGCTTTCGCTTTCGGACTCGCCACCCGCGTAAGCACTGATCCATTTCATGACAGGTACTAATATGCGTCCGGTGCTGAGGACGCGAGCAGATTGATTTCGAGAAACGGCGAAGTGGGGATCGATATGGATCGGGTCAGACCATGTGTTGCCATGGTCATCCGATGTCCGAAAACATACTGTGCCATCACGGCCAGGGCGCGTTCGTGGGCCGCCATAGACGAGTCCCAATTTGCCAGACTTGAGGTGCAGTAAACTATGGTGGCCGACGATATTGCCTACAGCGATTCCCTGTCCATCAACGGTTTGTAGCACTTGAGGCTCACTCCATGTGCGGCCCTGGTCTGCTGAATACTTGCCGACCATTTTTCGATTTTCTACGAACAGCAGGCAATACCTTCCGTCGTTGAACTGGTCCAAAAGCGCTTCGTAGACTCCTGGTCCATCGGCCGGGAGCACGAGTGCCTCATGAATGATGCCGGGTGGCGTTGTTGTTTCTGCACGGCTTTGCGGTGTGGCAAACATTGCAATGATGAGGGTTACTGTCACTGTGGTGACGAATACTGTTACTGATTTGTCCATGATTAGTTTCTCCTTTTATCCCTCAAGATAGACGCGCACGACCTGATACAACCGTCTGGAGATTCCAGTTTGGGGAAATTTTACGATTCACGTCTACGGTACTTTTTCGACAGAGACTAGCTCTTGCGCTACGGATCAGAGTCGGTTGTTGGCGTACTGGCCAAGAATCGCAAGACTTGGGCTATGTGGTCGAATAGATTATGCAAAGACTTCGTGGACCACTTCGCTTTTCACAAAGGTAGGAATTTCCACTCGGCCGTTGTGTTCAAAAGAAACACGTTCTTGGTCAAGGCCCATGGCGTGCAATATGGTGGCGTGCAATGAGTTAGGGTGCACGGGGCGTTCGATCGCTGTATAACCGACAGGATCGGTTTGGCCGATTGCCTGACCACCCTGCACGCCTCCACCTGCCAGCCAGACGGTAAAACCACCAGGAGAATGGTCACGACCGCGATCCCCTTCCGAACCGGGGGTACGGCCAAATTCACCGCCCCAGATGACGAGTGTTGTGTCCAACAGTCCTCGCTGCTTCAAGTCCGTGAGTAGACCGGCCACGGGCGTGTCGGTGCGACGGCCGCAGGAAGCGTGGTTTTCATTGAGTTGTGCGTGGGAATCCCAACCCGGCACATAGACTTGGACAAATCGCACTCCTCGTTCAACAAGTCGCCGCGCTAGCAGGCACTGGGTGCCGACTTCGGCCGCTTCTTTGTTTTCCAATCCGTACAATTGTTTGGTACTCGCTGTCTCGCGGCTCAGGTCAAAAGCTTCGGGTGCAGACGTTTGCATTCGAAATGCCAACTCGTAAGCTGCAATGCGAGCTTCCCACTCTGAATTTTGAGGATCGATTTGGTGACGGTGCTGATCGTTTAACTGTTGTAACAGATCGAGTTGTCGACGACGTTGTGTTGGCGATGTTCCCGCCGGCAAGTTGAGATAAGGAATTCCATTCTGGTCTACTTTGGTTCCTTGGTGTCGTGCCGGTAAAAAGGAAGACGTAGTCGTTGGATGTGGAGGGGCACCAAAAACGATAAAACCAGGTAAATCCTGGTTTTCGCTACCCAAACCGTAATGTACCCAGGAACCCAGTGATGGCCGATCACCTACGATGGTGCCCGTCGTCATGATGTACTCACCCGGCATATGAATGACGGTATCGTGTTGCATGCTACGAATCACACAAAGATCGTCCACATGTTGAGCCGTACGCGGAAGGATGTCGGAGACTGGCTGACCGCATTCACCGTACTGACGAAACTTGTACGGGGAAGCCATCAGCATGCGAGACCCATTGCCCATCATGGCCGTGCGTTTGAATAACTTGGCAATGGACTCGGGAGTCTCTTTTCCGTCGAGTCGGTCCAAGTCCGGCTTGGGGTCGAATGTATCGATATGACTCGGCCCGCCTCCCATGAATAGGAAAATCGCATTCGTAGCACGTGGCCGAAAATGTGGACTTCCTAATTTGGGACTCGGTAACACGCTACTCCATGCATTTCGTTCGTCAGCGATCAAGCCGGCAAGGGCTGCCGAGCCGAAACCCAAGCTGGATCGCATGAGCATCTCACGTCGCGTTACCGGTAAAAGGGGGGATGATTCGGTGGGCATGATGAATATAACGAAGTCGTTAGTGACGCTGCTTCACCCTCTGTGGCTGCCATTGCGTACGACACTCCGAAAGGGTAAGCATATTGACGAAACGGAGATTCGTGGGTTCAAAACGAATGGTACAAGATTGTAAGGACCTTAGTATAGCCGCAGCTTACCAATAAGGAGATCGGTATTTCAGTGGAATTTTTTGATGGCATCTCGCTAATTTGTCGTGCCGGTATGAATGAGGTGAATCTTCATGGAATGTAGACGAATTCGTTGAGATTCATCAGGACTTGACAAAGTCTGGCCAAGGGCGACATCGTTGTTGGCTGGTGGGGAACGACTCCTTGGGCGGCATCCAAGTGCAAACCGAGCGACTCGGTCACTGGCAGTTGATTGGCCGAGTTGTCCTTTTGAGAGACGGTCAGCCACTTGTCGATCAAATAACCGGCCACCTGCTCTACCTGGCTTTCCGGCAGCGATTGACGATAGATCAATATCTCGGCGATGTCGCCATGAAATCGCTCCCCATCGGCGCTGAACGCGTCGCGGTAGCCTCCGATTCCTAGCTTTCCTGTACCCGAGGTGTCGATTTTACCCTTTAACTCTGCTTCATCCCGCGAAAAAACACCGTCCGCTTGTCGCACGTCTAATGTGACCTTAGTACCGTCCCAGCTCGCTATCAATAATAACGGAACTTCATCGGGAATGTCTTTACTGCTATGCACACGCGAACTCCAAGCTCCATCGATGTTTTGATCAATTCCGATTCGGCCGACAGGACCATTGTATGCGTATCGTAAAAGTCCAAGAGTACCGATATCGGTTCCGCCCCCTCGGGCTTTCATCAATATGGTTTGGTTGCCGATTCCGTTACCCAAGAACCGTAAGACTACAAAAATGGAGTAGCTATTTTGCAGTTCGATTTCCGGCGATTCCTCGATTTCTAAAACGTGATCTGCTTGGCCGAATGGCCCACCGGCAAAATGAATGACGGGACGTCCGTTCAAGCCGTGTTCACCGTTGCGAAAACGTGGCTGCCGGTGTGTCGCACTTGCCGTAGCTTGGTCCAAGACCTGGTTAGGTCCGACTAGCTGATCTTCCCAACGCTTGATGGGGTCATCGTGAGCCAAAACCGGTGTGGCGGGATTTTGATTTGCCGCGTGTGCTATCTCCGTGGAGAGGTATCTTTGGGCAGAAGTGATTTCAATCGGTGAAGGGTCCCTTCCCAATATTTGCCGGAACGCTGCTAAGACTAACTCATGAGGATCGTTGCCAATCCTGAGCCGCAATCGGGCGGCCAAGGATTCTGCAATGCCTTCACCGCGGGGGCTGTTCAGCAAGAACAACGATTGGAGTGTCGTGGTGGATACATGTCGTTGGTCGCAACTGGCAGACATCGCCGTAGGTCCGTCGAATAGCGATTGCATGTCTTGAGGAGCATCCCGTCGTTGAAAATGATAAAGACTGCGGCGATTGGAATCCTGACCGACGGGGACACTCGGTCCACCGATTTGCCGATCCAATTGTCCACTAGCGCACAAAGCGGCATCTCGGATCGCTTCGGATTCGAGTCGTCTTGTGGGAAATCGCCAAAAAAGTCGGTTGTCAGGATCTTTTGTGGCAGCGATCTTGTTCTGCGATGCCGATTGTCGATAAGTGTTCGATGTCAGAATAAGTCGGTGAATGTGCTTCGTGCTCCAGCCACTTGTGATCAATTCGGAGGCCAGATAATCCAGTAAATCGGGATGGGTGGCCATGGCACCGCGAACTCCGAAATTTCCCGGAGTTGCGACTAAGCCACGGCCAAAATGGTAGTGCCAGATGCGATTGACCCACACACGTGCAGTCAAAGGATTCTTAGGGGACGTCAACCAGCGAGCCAGATGAATTCGATTCTTGGTCGTCTTCTCTTCGGATGCCGAATTTACGGTTGGTTCAATCTGTAAGATTTTCGGCCAGCCAGGTTCCACGGCGAACGAGGTGCTATAGGGGTCGCCGCGACGTAGCAACCAGGCCTGTCGTTGACCAAGTTCGTCTGGGTTATGAACCAACGGAAAATTCCCTGCCATGGGCAAAACGGAAAGCTGATGCTTGCTGGTTGGAGGAGAGAAAAATCCCCACACTTGCTCTACGGCTTGCATTTCCTTATTCAGAGCGGCTTGCAGTTCCTTCGTTTTTTCCTTTTCCTTGTCAGTGATTCGATATGCATTGCAACCGGCGAGTCGTATGTTCAAGAAGGCTCGAGTTAGTCGATATGTCGATTCTTGCGGTCCCGTGCGCTGCTCTGTGGGGAGCAGCATAATGTCGCGTACATCTTGGAGTGTTTCTTCTTCGTAAGCCGTTCGTAGAATACGTTCACGGATGGCCAATGTGTGTTGCCGCAGTGCTTCTGCCGCTTGGTGAAAATCGTCGCTTAACTGCGACTGCTTCAGAACGAGATTTCCGGGATATCCCTTCATGAAAAAAGCTTGCAGGCGGTAGTAATCTCGCTGAGTAATGGGATCAAATTTATGATCGTGGCACTGAGAACAAGCCATGGTTAGGCCGAGAAAGGCCGAGGCAGTCGCATTGACGATGTCAACATACATGTCGTTTTCTTGGCGCACACAACTGAGTTCTTCACTCGATAGCCTCGCTGTCGCCAAAAAACCGGTGGCGATTATGTTTTCGTCCTGATAAGGCTCTAGCTCATCGCCGGCCAATTGCTGCGTGACAAAAACATCGAAGGGCTTATCCTCGTTTAACGATTGGATAACGTAGTCCCTAAAAGGCCACAAATCCTCGATTATCCAATTTTGCTCGAATCCCACGCTTTCCCCAAAGCGCACCACATCCAGCCAGTGTCTTCCCCAACGCTCCCCATAATGTGGCGAAGCCAGCAAGCGATCGATTAGCTTTTCGTAGGCTAGTGGATCCGAATCACTCACAAAAGCGGCTACTTCCTCGGGAGCAGGTGGTAGTCCAATCAAATCGTAAGTGGCCCGTCGGATGAGCGATCGGCGGTCCGCCTCTGGATTCATGACTAAGCCCTCATCTGAAAGTCGCTCCTCAATATAGGGGTCTACGGAACTAAACTTTGGATCGCCGATCGCCTGGTAAGCCCACCAGGATTTGCCTGCCTTGGAAGCTTCCTTCAAAACCAGGCCTTCGGGCCAGTCCGCTCCACCATCGATCCAGGCGGCCAGGAAATCCGCTTCCTCAGATGTCAGGGGCTCCCCTTCTTCAGGCATGTCGGGCGGTTCATCTGGTCCGTATGGCAGGGTGATCCAGTGCAGCATGCTGTCTTTCGAATTTCCAGGAATCAGCATGCCTTCCCCAGCCGACCGAATATCGGCTAAGGTCGCCATCGAGAGGTTCCCCTTCAGAATATTCGGATTGTGGCATCCCAAGCATTTCTTCTCGAGGATCGGGGCGATATCCGCTTCGAAATCCAGCTCTTGCCCCAATGCAGTTCCAGTGATACCGATCGCCATTGGAGCGACTAGTAAAACACTGAAACTATTTCTTTTGGGCATTGGATAAGTGACGACTCATCGGTAGCGAACATGCGCAATGTCTAGATTGAAGTAAAACCCAAAACTAGCTACGTGTTTTCAAGGTGACGGACGATCTCAGAACAAGGTAACGGAAAATCTCTGAGCACCCATAAAATTGAAATAGCACGGGCGTCCTGCCTGTTTCCCCAATATTCTATACAGGCAGGATGCCTGCCCTAATCTCCAATCGGGCGTTCGCTTTTCGCCCGAAACGAATAAAGAGTTGCCTCAACTCCCGATTGTCCGATCGTCTCAAACCGTTGTATCCGCCAATCAGTCACAAGGGGTTTTATTCGGCAATTCGATCATGACTCTCGAAATAGCCATCGTTCTCGCCATACTCGTAGTTTCCCTCATCCTTTTCATATCCGAAAAAATACGGATGGATGTAGTGGCGCTATTGGTACTAGTGACTCTGGCATTCACTGGACTCGTGACACCTACCGAGGCTTTGGCGGGCTTTAGCAATCCCGCGGTGATCACCGTTTGGGCCATGTTCATTCTCAGCGCGGGGCTGACTGAAACCGGCGTGGCCGCAATCATAGGCAGGCAGGTACTAAAACTGGCTGGCATTCAGGAAAATAGAATGATCATCGTGATTATGCTCACCTCGGGCGTCCTGTCAGCTTTCATGAACAACATCGGGGTTGCGGCATTCATGCTTCCGGTTGTCATATCTATTGCTAGAAAAACTGGGGTTGCCCCTTCCCGCCTCTTAATGCCACTGGCATTCGGCTCTCTTCTTGGAGGATTAACCACCTTGATTGGGACACCTCCCAACCTGCTTATTAGCAATAGTCTCAAAGAGGCTGGATATGAGCCCTTCGGGCTTTTTGATTTCAGTCCCATCGGCGGCACCGTCATGATAGCGGGAGTCCTCTTTCTCGCCTTCGGGGCTCGCTTCTTGCTCCCCAAACGCGATCCGGGCACTTATGAATCCGAAACCATCGACCGTCAATCCCTTCAAAGCCAATACCAGCTGATAGAGCGGTCCTTCTACCTGAGATTAAATGAGCGTTCCCCTCTATCCGGCAGGACACTCGCGGACGCCAATCTCAGCCAGGCTCTCGGATTTCAAGTCATCGCCCTCCAACGAA
>MDTE01052906.1_pt1 | contig 12956 bp, 10 predicted proteins | sample 811231 | NCBI WGS metagenome assembly MDTE01 (sample SAMN05326651, study PRJNA326480) | marine metagenome | isolation source: seawater | place: Indian Ocean: Red Sea | collected 2010
CCATGGGGCCGTGGTCGGAGTTGCCCGAACCGAAGTTGTACGCACAAGACGGGTCGTTGACCGTTGCGACTGCGATCTGGCCGAGGTTGTCAGCCCATCGGTAGGTGGTTGCCTGACGTCCATCGAAGCCACCAAGGTCACCCCGCTCTCCGGGGGTCATCAGCTCACCGTCAATGCTCCGTACCGGAACACGGAAACGACTCGCTGGATTACTGCCGATGTTGTAGGAGTCACGCCAGAACTTCGACCAGTGTGTACGGGTGTAGAACTCGTTACCGGGAGAATCGTCGCGATGCCACGGGTTACGTGAATCGATGAGGTACTCGGGGCGTTCCGTGAAACGCATCCGATCCTGCTCGCGGAGTTCCATCGCGAAGATGGCCCGACCGCGATCACCCTGCACACCACCCAAGATGCTGATACCCGAGTTGGGCTTGCCATTTTCGAGGGGCTGTGAGTAGTCGACAGAGATTTCGAGTCCTTCAAAGTCCTTACGCGGAACCATATTGATGACGCCGCTGACCGCCTCTGCACCGTATAGGGCAGAAGCACCGTCAAGGATCGTCTCGACACGACCGACTGCAATCATCGGGTACATGCCCGAGACATCCACGCCCGCACGCTCACCACGTGTGGTCGTGTCGGCAGGCAGACGGTGCCCGTCCATCATGGTCATCGTGGCACGAGTACCGAGTCCTCGCAGGTTGGCCCAGACCTCAGTGCCCTGGTTGCCCTGCTGGTTGTCCGCGCCCTCACCCCATCCACTGGATGTGCCAAGGCCGTCGTTCAGTTCTGCGCCACAACAAATGCCTTCGAAAGGCGTTGCGTTCGAATTCACGCCCAGTTGGAACGACTGGTCGAAGATGACGTCTCCGACATTCGCGCTCCCCGACAGTGAAATGTCGGCCTGGTCGAGAATGTTCTTAGGCGAAGGGAGGTCGAAGTTATCGCGACGGATATACGAACCCGTTACGAGTACCTCTTCCATCTCCTCTTCGTCTTCATCGTCCGCAGCGGAAATATTGATGCCATACCCGGACATCACCGCCACCGAGACGAGGTAGATCAGTGCTTTACGAAATCTCATTAAGATTCCCCCAAGTTAAGCCGGTCCGTACAAGCCCCGGTTTCAATTGCTACAAGCCTAACGACGGATCGCTCTGAGGCGACCTTTCGTTGACCTTGGGCCCCTTATTAACCCCTAGCAAAATCAATGTCAATTTGACGCAAGGGACCAGCTGAACTAAGTCGCGGGGTGTCTAGTGACCTTTCGCGCCCGATCATCGCGAACCAGTCCTCCCGGATGCAACCAAATGGCGCGGACGGTCAGTCAGCTTCGTTCCGCCAATCGGAAGATCAGACGCGCTGGTCTGCCGCGGGAGGTTGCGCGTGGGGGCGACTGGAACATTTGGCATGCCAACTTGACCGCCGGGGTGAGCCAACCGACTATGCGGCCTTCGTTGAACCCGCTTAGGTCCAGACCATGGTCCAGATCGGCAAGAAGATCAATCGCCGCGTCGGCTATGTCGATGACGGCAAACCGAGGCCTCTCTACACGCGCTATCACCGCGACACCGTTCAGCGTGACCTGATCGATCAGGGTTACTACGTCGACATCGAGACCAGCGAACCGGTGTTACCCGGCTACCACCGGACGCGCGGCAACTACGCGACGGGAGAGTTGCCGGAACCGACTGACGATATTGAACAGCTTCGGTCAGACCTCGAGACGTTTGGCTTCTGTCTTGTAGCGGATGCCCTGACACCGGAACAACTGGATACGTTCCGCGCACGCGTCGATGAACAGGCGCGTGCGGAACGCCGACTGCGGCTCGCCGGTTTCACCTCTGCAAGCCCCGATGGCATCCCGACCAACCAGTTCCTCATTGCGCTCGCCAACAAAGGCTGCTGCTTTGCCGATGCCATCGAGTTTTCCGAGCGCAGCGTGGCGCGCGGCGAACTCCTCGATCAGCTGACCACCGAGATGCTCGGCCGGGACTTCATCTGCAACTCCGCGGCCGCTGCCATTGCCGGGCCCAACGGCACGCCTCAGGCCTTGCACTGCGGTCAGTCCATGATTCCGAAGCCCTGGCCGCCGTGGCCGTACGAGTGTTTCGTCGGGTTCCTGCTGGACGATTTCTCCGAACAGAATGGCGGCACGCTGGTCATTCCCCGCTCACACCGCATCCTGACGGAGTGTGGCAACGACCCTGTGCCTCCGCTGCCGCCAACTGCCAACGTGACAGGGCCGGCCGGAAGCGCACTCATCATGGACGGCCGCCTCGTGCACGGTACCGGCGCCAACTTCACGGACGCACTGCGTCGCCTGATCATCCTCACCTTCCACAAACCGTTCATCCGGCAGCAGGAACAGTGGGGACTCACACTCCGACCGGATGTCTACGCGAACGCTAGCGACAAGCTCAAGGCTCGGCTCGGCTTTCGCGCCTGGCACGGTGGCCTTGGCGGTTTCGAAGGGCACGGTGAAGGCGCGGTCGCGCCGCTGCGGGACGACTGGAACGCGGTCGGGGAGCTAAGCGACGAATCGGCAGAGGAAGACGGCGCCGGCTACACGATCCACGCCGCGCGTCACGCGCACAGCGCGGCTGAGTTCGAACGCATGCGCGCGGCCGGGCACCTGCTCGCAACGCAGGACGACGACTGACCGGGAGGCCGTCCGGATCAGCGCGAGCGCCGGCGCATGTCCAGGATTTGCTCCACCACCGGGTCCGGTCCCGGATTCTCCAGCGCGCGGGCCATGAAGCCGAGTACGTCGTCGAAACGAGGCGCCAGCGTTCGACCAACATGATTGCCCCCGAGCACGAGTCTGTACTCGTGCTTGATCCCTGCATCCAGCAACGCGCGATGCAGGAACTCCGTGCCGTCATTGAGTCGCAGGAAGTCCTCGTCACCCACTTCGAGGTAAATGCGAATCCCCGAGTCAATGATTGCACCGGCGTTTTCTCCCGCAATTCGCGCCGGGTTGTTCGCATTCCAATAAGCGTCGGGCGGCGAGCCATACCGTTCTGCCAGGACGTCCGCGCCCTGGAACTCGAGGTTCTCCGAAGGCACGTCAGCGAAGTCGAGCGCGGGCATCACCGCGGGTTCCATCGCGGCCACTGCACGAAACCGGTCCGGGTAGCGCAGCCCGATCAGGCACGTTCCGTGGCCACCCATTGATACGCCGGCCAGCAGGGTCGTCTCCGCGGTTCCGGCAACGGGCAGCGTCGCGCGCAGATGGGTCAGGAACTCATCCACGATGAAGGTCTCCCAGCGCTGGCTGCCGTCGGCATAGTCGAGGTAGAAAGACCGCTCCGCATCGGGCGTCACCACCGCCATCGCCGGTAGCCGGCCATCGCGGAAGGCCGCTTCGATCTGCGGCGCTACGCCATTGAGGTAGTCGGACGAGCCACCCCCCGTGCAGGAGGATCAGCAGCGGCAGGTCGCATTGGTCGCCGTCAGGCAGGAGCACGCGGTAACGACGTGGAGATGGCACCAGCGCGGATTCGATTGAATGCCCGGTCGTCGGCATCTGTCATTCCGGAACAGAAGGGATATCAGCGCGCACCATACCAGCGCCAGGGGGGTGCATCGAATGTCCGATTCGACCGTGGCTGCACGAACCAGCGAGACAATCTCCAGCGATCCGGGGCGCAGGCCGCCCGTGTATCGGCACCGGGAGACCATCGCGTCAGGATCGCGACTGCGCAAGTTCGTTCGGACTCGCCAAACGCTCCGCGCAGGAGCGCACCGCACTCTCTCCGGCGCCCCCGGGGGCGCGGACCCGCACGGCCTCCGGGAGGGGATCAGGGAGTAGACGCGGGCCTCAGGGATTGCGCTGCAGTTCGGGTCGAAGCTCGAGAATGACCTGCAGCTGACACGCCCTGGCATGGCCCATCGCGCAGTCCGTACGGGCGGCCTCGAGTGAAGTCTGCAACGCCCGCCTGACACGCCCGACCTCCCCGGTCGAGAGCGATGTATAGCCACGGCCAAACGGCCAGCCGAAACCCCATCCCGCCGCGGGTGGCAGGTACGGGTTGCCCCCGACCCGCACGCTTCGATACGCGATCTCGGCAAAAGCCGGACTGCCGCTCACCTGTTCCACGCAGTAGCGAAACTGCCGGTCGACCGTTCTGCGTCGCTCCGCGGTCCCGCCTTGCCAGTAGTCGATGTCATGATCGGTACAACAGGCGAGGATTCGTCCGTCCGGGAACATGCTGCACCCGTCGGTGCTGAACGGTTCGAGCGGCTGCGGATCGTTCGCAGTCCGACACCCCACGAGCAACAGCGCGACGATCAGCGGAACGCAGAGACGGTAGACGGACAAAGCACACTCCTGGCAGACCTGTCAGCGTCGCATCACGCTCCGCGTAACGCAACGCACCAATGCAACCGGCACCCGATGTCACACGGCCTTGGTACGATACCCGGACGAATGGAGTGGAGAACCCGGTGCCCATCAATCTCGCCGCACTGAACGAGGCCATCGCGACCAAATATCCGGAACGCGACGCCATCGTGTCGTACCGCGGGTCCCTGTCCTATGCCGAACTGAATGACCGCAGCCGACGTCTTGCAAACTGCCTGGCCGGTCACGGCCTGGGCTGCCACACGGAACGTGACGGACTGCAGGCATGGGAGAGCGGGCAGGCGCACGTCGGGCTGTATCTCTACAACTGCCCCGAGTACCTCGAAGGCATGCTCGGTGCCTACAAGGCCCGCGCGGTGCCGTTCAACGTCAACTATCGCTACGTCGATGAAGAACTCATCTACCTGCTCAACAACGCGGGCACCCAGGCGCTCATCTACCACTCGTCACTCGCGGATCAGGTGGCCTCGGTACGCGATCAGGTACCGAGCCTCACATTGCTCCTGCAGGTCGGGGACCCGGACGAGCCGCACCCTCTGCTTGATGGCGCGGTCGACTACGAAGCGGCGCTAGCGGCCGCCTCTGGCGAGGCGATCGACCAGAACTGGTCTCCGGATGACCTCTACATGCTCTACACGGGCGGCACGACTGGCATGCCAAAGGGCGTGCTCTGGCGCCAGGCTGACGTCCTCGTTGGCGCGCTCGGCGGGAGACGCACCAACGGCTCCGTGCTCGAAACGATCGACGACTTTATCGAACGCGCGGACGGCAACACGCTCCGGCACCTCCCCAGCGCGCCGTTCATGCACGGTGCAGGCCATTGGGTGGCCTTCCAGGCATTCCATACGGGAGGCGCGGTGGTCCTGCAGGGCAACGTCAAGCGCCTCGACCCGATCGACATCATCGACACGATCGAGCGGCACAACGTCACGAACCTCCTGATGGTGGGAGACGCGTTCGGTCGACCTATCGCGGATACGCTGGCCGCGACAGGCCGCAAGCTACCGTCGTTGCGCGGCATCGTGACGGGCGGCGCCATCACCACGGCAAAGGTAAAGTCGGAACTGATCGAAGCGCTGCCGCAAATCACGATTGTCGATACCGCCGGCTCTTCGGAGACCGGCAGCCAGGGTCAGCAGATCAGCAACGCGAAGGCCGGCGCGGCAACCGGACAGTTCAAGCTGACCCCGGGAAACGCCGTTCTGAGCGAAGACTTCAGCCGCGTTCTCGAACCGGGGCACGAAGGGCTCGGGTGGTGGGCGCGCACCGGTCACATTCCGCTTGGCTACCTCGGCGATGAAGCGAAGACGGAGGCCACCTTCCCGGTTGTCGACGGGGTCCGCTATTCGGTACCTGGCGACAAGGTCCGTCTGCTCGAAGACGGATCGCTCGAACTCTTTGGGCGCGAGTCAGTCACCATCAACTCCGGGGGCGAGAAGATTTTCGCCGAAGAGGTCGAGCAGGCCCTGAAACACCATGATGCTGTCTTCGACGCGGTTGTGACCGGCCGCAAGTCCGAGCGGTGGGGGCAGGAAGTTGTCGCGATTGTGCGACTTCGGGAAGACACCGGGGCGGACGAACCGTCGATTCTGGAAGAGTGCTCCCGTCACATCGCTCGCTACAAGCTGCCAAAAGCGTTCATCTACGTCGATGAGATCCTGCGAAGCCCGAGCGGCAAGGCGGACTACCGATGGGCGAATGCAGTCGCGAACCCGTCCAACGACTGAACGAAGGGGACCACCCGTGTTTACCAAGAAGGGCTACAACTGGCTGCGTACCGATCCCGCTTCCGAAGCGACCGAGCAACTGGAGCGGGAAGGCTACGCCGTGCTGCGGGGTGTACTGACGCCCGAAGAGGTCGCCGAACTCCACACCGCCGCATCAGACGTCTACGACGCGTTCGAAGCCGACGTCCGCAACGCCGGCCTGCCCGAGGACGAGCGGGAAGACTTCCGCTACGAGATGTTCAATCGCAATGCCGCGATTCAGGAGGTCGTCGGGCACCCGGCAATCCTCGGCACAATCGACCCGCTGCTGGGCGAAGACTGTCACATCATCGCGAACACCTGCTGGCGAAATCCGCCGCGGGAGACGAACCGCCAGGGTGGCGGCAGCTGGCACATCGATGCGGGGCCGCACGTCCCCCATGACCTTGCAATCCCCTGGGACGATCGCATTCCCTACCCCGTCTTTGCCATCGGCACCCACATCTTCCTCGAAGACTGCCCGCTGGAGAGCGGACCAACCGGGGTCATTCCGGGGAGCCACAAGTCGGGTACCCCGCCACCGCTTGATCGCGCGCAGGACATGGACCTCACGTGTTACGACCGCGGGGTCCTAGCGCTCACGGCGAAAGCCGGAGACGTCGCATTCTTCGTTTCGGACATGTGGCATCGGCGGCTGCCCAGCGGACCGGGCGATACCGGGCGCTTCTTCATCCAGGTGCATTACGCCCGTCGTGACATTGCGCAACGCGTGCGTCCGACCGCCGAGGTCAATCACGTCTCGGACGAGGCGCTCGCCCGCGCTACATCGGACAGGGAAAAACACCTCATCGGCATTCACCCGCGCGGTTTCTACGACGGCTGACGTCGCACGGCGGTGCTACACGGCCGTACTCCGCGATCAGGCGCGCTCAGGCGGCGGTCGGACTCCAGCCGTACACCTCACTCAGGCTGCCGCCCATCAACCGCGCTTTCTCGCTGTCGCTCAGCGTATCGGTCAGCCGAAACGCGTCAACACCTTCGGCGTACGTGACGAGGTTCGTCGCACGTGTCCAGTCCGTGCCCCACAGGCAGCGGTCAATGCCAAACGCATCGAACACCCGCGCAAGGGGTGCCCAGATGTCGGGAAACGGGAACGGCTCGTGGGCGAGCGTGCAGCCACCCGAGATCTTGATCACGACATTGTCGTAAGCGGCAAACTCGATGACCTGCGGCACGCCCGCAAACGGATCGTCCGGCACGGGCGGATAGAACGGCTGCGGCAACCCGATGTGGTCGATCACGAACTGCGTGTTCGGGTGCCGCTGGATGAGTTCATGGCAGAGCGGCAGCTTGCCCCAGGCAAGGACGTTGACCGGCAGTCCGTGGCGCGACGCCGACGCGAGTATCCGGTTGATGCCCGGGTCATCCGCGGGCGGCGGGGTTTCGCCCCACAGCATCAGCCGCGCTCCCACCGTCGTCGGAACGGCCACCCAATCCGCAAGCTCTTCCTCGACAGCCACATTGCCAGGGTCGAATGGCTTGATCAGACCAAACCGGCCGGGATGCGCCTCGCCCACCTCGAGTGCGTAGCTTGCGTCGTATCGGTAGAGGCTCCAGGGCGAAACGAGCAGCGCGCCGTCCACGCCGACGGCGTCCATCGCGGCGACCATGTCGTCACCTGTGACCGAGTCCGGACCTGCAAGTGTGCCAATCCAGGGCCGGGCCTCGTGGTCTCTCTCGTAGGCGTGCACCTGACAGTCGATGATTGGTGTAGTCATGCTCTATACCGGCAAATCCGTGACATGGGATGAGTTGACGACGATCGTGTTGCCGCCCGGTTCGGTCACAACGAACGCGTCGTGAATGTTGCCCCGTTCGATCTCTGAAACCTCACCGGCCTCGGCGTAGTCTGCGTGGGCGGCATCGATGTCTTCAACCATGAGATCGAACCCGGCCTCGCCAGGCGTGGAGTCGGCATCATTGATCACAACGAGGTGCGTCCCACCCCGCAACTCGAAAATCACGACCTCGTCGCCGCGGAAGACACCGCGCATGCCGATCCGTTCCATGAACGCGGCGCTGTCATCCATGCTTCTGGTGCGCAGGGAAATGTGTCCCACCCACACCGGCGGGCGTGCCTCAGGCATTGGGTTCTCCGGCAAGTGAACGTCTTCAGAACGTACGCCCATTTCCGAGCCCCGCCAAGCCTCGCAGCATGCCGCAAGCGTGGGACCTCGAATCCAGGTATGTTCCGCGCATCCATTTCCTGACCAACCGACGACCACAACGCGATGTCCGCCCAAACCATCAGCGGCTCCAAGGACGACATAACGCTGAATCTCAGCGGACTTGCGCGCATCTACCTCGCAACCTGGCCGTTCCTGCGCCCGGAACTGGCGCACTTCGCCGGCCTGCTTGCCGGGACGCTCGCACTCATTGGCTTTGGCACCGCGGTGGGTTTCCTCGGATTCGACATTCTCTGGGATGCCGTGGGCAGTGCGTCACCTTTATCGAGTGCACAGGCTTCTGTGCTCATGCTGCCGAAGGTCAGCTTTGTCGACGTCGCCAGCCTGAGCACGGCGGACCGCTTCACACTGCTCAATCACTTTCTCGTCCTGACCGCGTTCATTGTCGTGACGTCGACAACCGCGGGCAGCGGGCTCGCCGTGTACAAGGTCTGGATACTGCAGCGGGTCAACCAGCATCTGCGCATGCAGATGGTCGCCAACGCGGAAGCGCTGTCACTGCGTCATCACGGCGAGTCGGAAGCAGGCGATGCCATGTACCGGGTGTTCCAGGACAGCGCCATGGTCACCGCGGTGATCGACAACATCATTGTGGTCCCCGTCATCGGACTCACGACGCTCTGCATGCAGGGCGCAATCGCGGCGCTGTTCAGCCCGTGGTTTGCGTTCCTGCTCATGACGGCGGTCGTGACGCTCATCCTCGCGGTTGGCGCGGCAACGCCACGCCTGCGCCGCGCGAGCGTCGACGCGAGGGAAGCGGGCGCGGTGCTCTACAACCGTGTCCAGGAGACCTTTCAGGGTGTCTCCGCCATCAAGGCTTACGCATTCGAGACCGCAAACAGCCGCGCGTTCGACGCGGAGTCCAGGGCGGTGATCGACGCAGGATTCGCCATCAGACGCGACTTTGCTGCGATCAAGGCGGCAGTCTCGTGGAGCCTCGCGGTTGTCCTGTTCGCCACCGACTACATCGCGACACGTTACGTACTGGTCGGTGCACCGGTATTCGGCGCGAGTCTGCTCGTGCTGTTTGGCCTGTCGGTCACCGCGTGGACCGTAGCGGCGCACCAGGCCCGGCGCGGCGCGGTTGGGGCATTCCAGGGCACACTCGAGGAACTAATCAGGGTCTGGTGCCTCGCGCAGGACATGGCAATGGGGCTCGGACGAGCCCTGCGCCTGCTCACCGCCGAGGCCGAGGTCCGCGACCCTGACACGCCGGTAACGTGGCCCGCGGCCCCCGCCTCGATCAGTGCAAACGATGTGTGGTTCGGCTACGACCCGGCACGCCCGGTGCTCCGCGACACGAGCTTTGTCGCGCGGCGGGCCGAAATCACCGCGCTCGTCGGCCCGTCAGGGTCCGGGAAGACCACGCTCACCTCCCTGCTGCTGAGGCTGTTCGACCCAGATGAGGGGAGCATTGACGTCGACGGCGTGTCACTCAGCAGCTTCGCGATCGCAGAACTGCGCAGCCGCATCGCGGTCGCGCTGCAGGAGAACGTGCTGTTCCCGACGACCATTCGGGAGAACCTGCGCTACGCCGCGGGCACGGCCGACGACGAGGCGGTCCGTCGCGCGCTGGAAGTCGCATGCGCGGACTTCGTCTTCGACCTGCCACAAGGACTCGACACGGAACTCGGCGTGCGGGGCGCGCTGCTCTCGACCGGCCAGAAACAGCGCCTCTCCATTGCGCGCGCGCTCATCCGCAACCCGGACATTCTGATTCTCGACGAACCCACCGCCTCACTCGACGCCGATACCGAGCGCAGGGTTCTGGCAAACCTGCGCACGTGGGCGGCGCAACGGATCGTCATCGTCATCACCCACCGCCTCTCGACCATACGGGATGCCGACAGCATCGCCGTCCTCGAGGGCGGCACGATCGTCGAGACCGGCACCCATGAGGCACTCGCCAGCGCGGGTGGCACCTATGCGGCCCTCATCGCGGCGGCAGCCCCTTCGGAAACTCGTTAGTTGACGCCTGACGTGAACCAGTACCACGATCGCCTGGATGTCCGGACGGACCTGACGACAGCGGACGTGCTTGCGTTGTTCGGCCGAGCGCTGACCTACGTCAGCGGCGTCCGCCAACTGCTTGCAGCGCGGCTGTCACTGACGGTCGTCATCTTCGTCCTGGGCCTCCCTCTGCCCTGGCTGCTAAAGATCATCGTGGACCACGGCGTCATGCAGCAGCCGATCGAACCGGACCTGCTCTACCCGACGTTCATGCAGCCGTGGCTGGCCGTAATGGCAGGCGCCGCGCCGCTCGACGTGACCCTGTACACGCTCCTCGCGCTGGGTGCCGCGTTCCTGCTGGTGGGCTACAGCGGCAACACGCTGCTCGAAGCAAACCTTGCAGAGGGGGCGGACGTCGCCACCCAGTCCGAGAACAAGGTGAGCGCCGGCATGTCGCCCGCCCACGGTCTGATCGGGCTCCTTGACCTGCAGATCGCGATCCGGTTCTCCCAGCGCATCACACATGCGGTCCGCTCTGAACTCTTTGCACGCATGACCGCGCTGCCGTCGACCACCCTGTCGGTACAGCGTCCGGGCGACGGGCTCTTCCGCGTGATGCACGACGCGCCGGCAATCGCGGGTCTCTGTCACGCGCTGATCGTCTCCCCGTTCGGCATGGTGGTGAGTGTGGGGTTGAACCTTGCGGTGCTCACCGCCGTGTACGCAAGCACCGCGCCGGCGCTGGTCTGGATCGGCTTCGGCGCGGTCGCGCTGACGCTGCTCGCCACTTCGCCGCTCGCCGGCTGGATGCGCAGGGTCAGTCAATCGAGTCGCGCGTCCGGCAGCGCAACCGCCAACGATCTCGAGGAGGGGCTGCGGAACGTTGCTGCCGTGCAGAGTCTCGGCGGCTCGGAAACCGAGCGCACGCGCTTCCGTGAGGCCAGTTCGGAGTCGTTCGCGCGATCGTGGATGCTGAGCTTCGTCCGCCAGGTGGTCCTGTGGGTCTCGGACAACATCCACCTCGTGTTTCAGACGGTCGGGTTCTACGTCATTTTCACGGGGATCATCCGGGGCGAACTGACCCTCGGCGACACGCCGGTCATCCTCCGCATGTATTCGCTGCTCTACGAGACGTCGATGCAGTTCGGGCAGGTATGGATCGACCAGCAGGACAATGCCGCCGCGGCCCGACGCGTGATGTTCATGCTGGACCAGCCCGCTGAAACGGACGACGGCCCTCAACTGCGTCTGGACGACGAACGCGCCGGCCTCGCCCTGCGTGACGTGGGGTTCGTCTACCCCGACGGCCGTCGCGTGCTGGAAGGCGTGACGCTCGATGCGGCTCCGGGCGATCTCATCGCGATCGCGGGTCCGACGGGCGCGGGCAAAACGACGCTCGCCAGCATGATCCCCGCCTTCCTCACGCCGACCGAAGGCGATGTCCTGATCGACGGCGTCAATCTGCGGACCGTCAACCCGCGCTCGGTCCGCGCCCAGGTTGCGTACGTCTTCCAGGAGCACCACCTCCTCACGGGCTCGGTTGCGAACAACCTGCGCATTGCGCATCCGCACGCTGACGACTCCGACCTGTGGAACGCGCTCGAACGCGCGGGCGCGGCAGACTTCGTCCGCGACCTGCCCGGGGGGCTCGACGGCAGGATCGGGCGGGGCGGCGGCACGTTGTCGACCGGGCAGAAGCAGCGTCTGTCGATTGCACGCGCACTCGTCCGCAATGCACCTTTCCTGATCCTGGACGAACCCACGGCGGCGCTCGATCAGGCGACCGAAGCGGCGCTCATGGCGTCTCTCTCCGCGCGGGATTCAGCCGGGGACAGGCAGCCGACGGTCATCGTGATCGCACATCGCCTGTCCACGCTGCGTCGTGCGACGCGGATCCTGTACCTCGAAGCGGGTCGCATCGTCGAGTCGGGGACCCACGACGCGCTGATCAGCGCGGATGGACCCTACAGCCGAATGGTGTCCGCCTCGAACTGAAGCGGCCGACGCGGGCTACTTGCGCCCGAAGGGGAAGGAGATGATCTTTGCCGTCCTGCGCGCGCGGGTCCCCTGCAGGGGCGTCTCGACCTTCACCTGGGCCTCGTCCTTCCGGTACGCGGCGGAAATCCGCGGGGACAGCTCGTCGAACAGCACCCAGTCGTTGTCACCCTTGTACTCGCACTGCGCGTAGTCCGCCTCGAACGCGCCAGACACGAAGTAGGTCTCGACGAACTCGCGGCCTTCCGTGCAGAGATGACGCGGCGAGAGTTCACCGTGCAGGACAGTGGTCAGGAACTCGGGCCCGCTCATGTCCTGCATTTTCAGCCGCGCCACCGCATTATCGACCGTACGCTCGAACACGGATTCGAGGAGGTTGTTCGTGACGAGCCACGCCACAAACGCGCCCAGGCGTTCAGCGTTCCGGGATTCACCGAAGGTGATATGCGCGTACGGTTCGGACATCGTTTGGAGGTGCCGCTGAAAAGTGCGGGAAGTATGCGGACAGCCCCCTGACCACGCAACCAAAAGTCAACGTCCTGCATAATCCGTCATGGAGGACACGAATGCCCATCGACTTCGAACCGGCCGCCCCGGAACGCGCAAAAGCCCTGACGCCCGCACAGGTGCGGTCATTCAACGAGCAGGGGTACATCAGCCCCCTGCCAGCCCTGACCCGCCGGGAGGCGG
>MDTE01060617.1_pt1 | contig 12956 bp, 10 predicted proteins | sample 811231 | NCBI WGS metagenome assembly MDTE01 (sample SAMN05326651, study PRJNA326480) | marine metagenome | isolation source: seawater | place: Indian Ocean: Red Sea | collected 2010
CCTGCCGACGATCTACCGCCCCCACCGCAATCACACCCGGGGCATCCGCCGGTGCTATAATATAGGGCCACTCGGAATTATTGGCCTGGTTGCCCGCCGCTTCGACTACGATAATCCCTTTGCGCACGGCCAATGCCGCTGCTACACTGGTCAATGCGGTGGCACCGTCTAGATCTGAAAAAGTGTAGCCGCTGCCATCATCCCAGGTGGTGTACCCCAGTGAACTGTTGACGATATCGGCTCCCAGACTGTCCGCCCACTCCAAGCCGGCGACCCAGCGATCCTCTTCAATGGGCATTTCGCTGGCGAGATCCTCAGTCTTGGCCAGAATATATTCGGCCTCCGGCGCGACGCCGACCAGACGGCCGGGATGGTTGGCCGCCAGTAGCGATAGCACCTGGGCACCGTGAACATTCTGGCTGCCCCCCCTTTCATCGCCGGTATGCGGCTGGTTCGCTTGATCGAAAACCACGTCATCGCCGTTGATGAAATCGCGTTCGGCAATTATCAAACCATTGTCGCGCAGGTGGGCAAAGGTCTTGTGATCCAAATAGTGAAAACCGTCGTCGAGCACGGCAATGCGCACCCCCCGTCCCCTATAACCCCGAGCGTGCAAATGGACTACGCCGATTTGCGCCCGCTGCTCGAAAGATGGATCTTCCTCTTGGGCCAATATTTTGGCGGCGGCAACTCCGTCTTCCGTCCCCGGCGACACGGGCAAACGCTTGAATCTTTGCACCGGTCTGACCTGGCGGACAAAACTCAATTCAAGAAGCTGCTGCTGCTGGGCCCGACTGGCCTGAACGGTGAGGGCATTAAACCACCTGGAACAAACCCGCAGAGAAATCCCCATTGCTTTGACCTGAGCAATATAATTTGGATCCAGTGGCAAATCCAGTTCCTCACTGGTCCATTCATCATCCTCTTTAAGCCATTCTAGGCGTCCTCCTGCACCATCCGGCTTATCGCTAAAAAAAACCCAGACATCTTCGGCTGCAACGGCTAGCCCCCATGCAAATACCCCCCCAAGCACCTGTATCAGAACTACCCCCGGACCCATCCTCGCTATCCTGTCAATGATCCTCAGAATCGGGCTCCCTGCGATCGATCACATCAACACCTTCGGGTACCTCAAAGCGGAATAACGCCTCATCCAGTTTTTTGTTGACCCTGTGATCCTTCAGTATATAGGTAGTAATATTGTCATTCACTTCCACCTGCTCCGCCTTTAATAAATGCCAGCGCTTGCGGTCCACCCAGACCCTCATCCGGACAATATGCGCCCCGCTCGCACGCGGTTTAAGACTCAGCAGATAACACGATCGGCCCTCCAGGTCGACCTCCTCCACTGCCAGTAGTGCATAAGCTTCGGTATAGTCGAGCAGAATTTCCCAGGGAGTTTTAAATTCTCCTTCGGACGCACTGACGATCACTTGCTGGTTCTGTTTATCGTAGGTCCAGATCCCCTGCTCCCCGGCGACTACCAGATCGCCGTCTTCCAATTCGACGCGGAACTGGTCGGGTTTGCGCGTATAGATTATTCCCCTGCGACTCTGTTTCTTTTTATCGAGCAAGGCCCAGTAAAACTGTTTTTCAAACTTGGCGGAAAAGGTCTTATAATTGGCAAAGGATTTCCGCATTTTCTCAATGACTTCATCGCCACTAATAGCCGCTGCAGGCCATGGGCAATTGAGGCAAAAAAATACGGCCACTAGAGCGGCCCAACCAATTCCTCGCTGCAAAAAACAATTCATCAATTGCTCTCTATTTCGGCGGCCGTGGCAAGCTCTTCCCCACCTTCCTGTGCAATCATAATCTGGCGTGGCTTGGCACCTTCAGCCGGCCCCACTATGCCGGCGCTTTCCAGTTCATCCATCAAGCGCGCGGCTCTCGAGTACCCTATCTTCATGCGCCGCTGCAGAAATGAAGTCGAGGCCTGCTGATATTCAGTCACCAGATTCATGGCTTCGTCGAACAATTCATCCTGCGATCCCTGCTTTGATTTAATATCCGCATGTTCCTCAAGGACCGCAACTTCCTCGGCCTGGTAATTGGAGGACGAGATTTCGTCGACCAATTTCTCTGTTTCTTCGCCGGAAATGAAGGCGCCGTGAATGCGAATCGGCTCCCCCTGTCCGCCCGGCAAAAAAAGCATATCCCCACGGCCCAATAAACGTTCGGCACCGTTAAAGTCCAGAATGGTGCGCGAATCCGTTTTTGAAGCGACCTGGAAAGCAATGCGCGAAGGGAAATTGGCCTTTATCACCCCGGTGATTACATTAACTGAAGGGCGCTGCGTAGCAAGAACGATATGAATCCCCACGGCCCGCGATTTCTGTGCTAAACTCATCAGTGAAGTTTCCACATCCGCAGGTGCAGTAAGCATCAAATCGGCAAATTCGTCTATAACTGCTACGATATAAGGCATGGGTTTTTCTGGTTCAATACCATCTTCCAGATCCTGCTGTCCCATCTGCCCGAGCTTGCGATTGTAGTCGTCCAGATTGCGCACTCCAAGAGCGGCCAATTTCTGATATCGCGCCTCCATTTCGGCCGTAGTCCACTTCAGTGCTTCGGAAGCCTTCTTGGGATCGGTAATCACCGGGACCAGAAGATGGGGAATATCGTTGTACATGGTCAACTCGACCACCTTTGGATCGACCATGATAAGACGGACTTCATCCGGCGTAGATTTAAAGAGAATGCTGGAAATCAGGCTATTTATACACACGCTCTTCCCCGATCCCGTCGCACCGGCAACCAGGAGATGCGGCATCTTGGCTAGATCCGCAACAAAGGGCTCTCCCGAGATAGTCTTGCCCAGTGCTATCGTCAGTTTCGACTCGGCTTTGCGAAACTCCTTGGATTCCAGAATTTCGCTCAGGTAGACTGTTTCGTGTTGTTGATTGGCAATCTCGACTCCGACCACGGACTTGCCCGGCACCGGTGCCTGAATGCGAATTCCGTTTGCACTCATGACTCTGGCCAGATCGTCGGCAAGAGTCACAATGCGATTTACCTTGACCCCAGGAGCAGGCTCGACTTCGTAACGAGTGACCACAGGACCGGGACTCACCTCCACCACCTTACCCCCGATATCGAAGTTGCCCAGAGCATCTTCGAGAAGGCGAGCATTGTCCAGCAGCGTGTCTTTGTCGACCCCGCCTTGTGCATTGGGGGTTTCATCCAATAGCCCAATCGATGGGATCTTGTACTTTCCGCTGGACGGTTTTTTGCCATTTTTTTCGTTCCCTTTATGGGCTTTTTGCGCAACTTCCGATTTCCTGGCCCGTGCAGGCCTCGCCGGACGCTCCCGCCGTGGGGGGGGCACCTCACCTGGCTCTTTATCGGGCGTTTCGAGTATGGTATCCGGGACCAACTCTGGCGCCACGACAGTATCCAGAACCTGGACCGCCTCTTCTGCTCCCTCTACTGAAGATGGACTACCGATAGCGGTTAAGGTTTCCCCTTTATCTTTTGTATCACTTTCCCTCTCTTTTTTGGCTTCGTTTTTTCTCTTGACCATGGAACTTATAAACCGAGCGGGTAGTCCAAAAACCCACTTTACTCCTCGCCCTATTGCCCGGAATCCGGAGCGGAGGCCATGCAAAGCGATTCGGGGATCTATGTCCGTAGTCATGATCGAAGCCATTATAAAAAGTGCGCCTAGGAGTACGGCAGAGCCAATACGCCCTCCATAGGGTATGAGAATTACACCGCTTACCTGAGTACCCAACCATCCCCCGAGCTTAAATGCCGTGTAAGAAGAATAAACCGGCAAACCACTGCCAACGCTGAAAAGCAGCGCCATGCTGGACAAGCCCACGCTACGGTAGACTGCGGCCAATATGGATTGTTGCTTCAACCTGTTCCATCCCCAGAGCAAGACCAGGATTGGCAGGATATAAGCTGCGTATCCTATGCTCATGAAGGTGCTATAAGATATATATGCTCCTATATACCCCCCCCAGTTGAGCAACTCATCCGGCGATCGGCTCGAATTGGGAAAATCGTGCGCCGAGTGAGAAACCAGGCTAATAACAAGAAAGATGCCGCAGGCTAGCAACAAAACACCACAGGCCTGGGCACCTTTTTTTCCTCCGATAAACTTGTCTAAAAACTCCGACATACCAACCTCGTTATTTCGAATGACCAGAGAGGAGGAGAAAATTGACCAGGTGGGAACTCGGGGGTGAGCTTCCCGGGGAAAAGGGCTAATTCATATTATAAATGCTTTTAGGGGGCGCTTCGCACCACTACTTTTTTTAGCTGGGTTAGGCGACCTGCGGCACTTGCTGCTAGGTGCGCAATATACAAACCAGTAGGGACAGAACGCCCCTGCCGATCCCGTCCATCCCATTCCACACTTCCACTGGGTCCCGACGAAGAGCTATCCAACAGTTGTCGAATGGGATAGCCCTCTATGTCGTAAATCCACAGATCTACCAGAGCCGGGGAAGCCGGCAATCCATAACTGAGAACAAGCGTTTGCGAAAACGGGTTCGGTTCTGCTTTTAAAGTGATACCTTCAGCTGTAAACCGGCGCTGTTCGTATACGCTGTTGAGGCGACCGGGAGTGCCGCCATCAACCAGTGCTCTTTCCCAGTTAGTAGATCCCGCACCAGCCTCTAAATCTATTTTTTCCCATGAAAAACCAGACTGTTCCGCCGGTGGATAGTGAAAAACCTCTACTGTATCCCCACCTGCAGTGGATAAAATAACGCTTCCTTCCCTGCTATTGGGCCAACCGGCTCGACCAAATGCCCTGTCCTGGATAGCCAGCAAAACCACATCCGGATGCAGGGTTTCATAGGTGGTCGAATTGCCGAAGTAGCTTCCATCCAGCACCAGAGCAAATTGACCGGGTTTTAGGACCAATCCGGTACCCTTATCCACTAGCCGATCGAGTTCTTCCTCGCTGCCAAGATGCCAGCCTCTAAGATCCACCGGCTCGGTCTCGCTAATATTTACAAGTTCTATGTACTCGTCGTGGTGATCAGCCCCATGGGGATCGTGCATCACCTCGCTGAGAACGACCTGAGCACAAAGGGGATTAGACAGGGCCAAAACCAAAGCGCCCAGGCCAGCACATATATCTATTCTCATCACATCGGACTCTCCGCATGATCTCCCCGTCCATTTGCGGCCATCAGATCATGCCACAGCGCTTGCGCACAAACCATTCGCTCCCCAGCAAGAGGACTACTATTACTACAAGCCACCGTTGATCCCACAAAGAAACCACCGTCGACTTTTCTACCAGGTGCTTTTGCAGATCCAGCAACTCCAGCATTTCACGCCACTCTCCAAGGGCGCGGTAGCGCCCTCCACTGGCACGGGCTATTTCTCCCAACAACACGGTATCGGCCCGCACATCCACCGATTCAACGCTGTGCCGTTCGACAATAAAACGCCCCTCATCTTCACCAATAAATCCATTTCCATAGGCACTGGCTGCATAGTGGTGAGTACCGGGAGCCAGACCTGCCCAGGATCCTTGATAGCGCCCTCCACCCTGGTCCTGGAGTTGGAACTCCAGGCCCTCTTTATCCAGTTCCACCTGTACCGTAGCAGCATTCTGTGGACGCAAGAGTTCGTCGAAGACTTGGGCGGCAAAAATGACTTTCTCTCCCGCCCGGTAAATATGCCGTTCGGTCGATACCCGCAAGCGCCCTGCAGACATTTGGATAGCGAGCCATTTCACTGCATCTCGCCAGAAGTTTCGAATGGTTTGCGGCCGCCCCCCAACCCCACTGCTCAATAAATCGAGGCGCCAGAAAGCTGCCGATAATGCCGCTATAACCTTGCCCTTACCATAAGATCCGGACAGAATAAAGGAAGGATGCCCCTCGCCTTGCCCTTCTACTAGAACGATGGCGCCCCGATTCTTGCTGGCAAGTGGAAAATAACCTGGCAATGGCGGCATTTGCATCCACGGATCTCCTCCTACTTCTGTTGCTCCTTGCTGCAGGCGAACCACGGGATGATGTCTGCCCTCTGGGCTGAGTCTGAGCGCTTGCGCCCCGGACAAAAATCGAACCCCACGCCGTTCAGTTGCAACCGGCAGGATTTCTGCAACCGCCATGTTGGGATCCCAGTTTTTATAGGTCCGCGGACCACCGACAAACAACAGTCCAACCCCACTATCAACCCCTTCTTTAATAGTATTGCCCATACTGCCCGAAAGCAGACCAGGTCCCGGATTGATAAGGACTAGGACATCCTTATCGACCAAGGCCTTGCGCAAATCAAAATCCCTCTGATAAAACGAGTCGCTATTTTTTTGCACTGCAGTCTGCACCACAATAGTAGAATCGAGCGCCAGACTGCGATATAGAAAAGCTAGATCCGGGCTTGGACTGCCAGCCACAAGCAAAACCTGAACGCGCTCTTCAAGGATGCGCGTAAACACCAGGGCCTCGTTGTTTTCGCGCGAAACTTCCCCTTTTTGGGCCGCTACAACCAAGCGGTATATGTGGGGGCCGGTGGCATTAGGCAAAACATCAAAACTCAGCTTTTGCACCACATTATCCCCTGTTAGGACAAGACGCTGCCGACCTATCTCCTTTTTTCCCTCGTAGAGAAGGACGTCTATGGGCCTATTTTTGTACCCCCAGCTGCGCAATTCGGCCTCTATGTTCAGATTATGACCTAGATAACCTATTTCAGCGGCTTTTGCCTGAACAATCTGTATATCCACCAGGCCATCATCACTACCCACCCCCAGGGTGTAGACAGGCACACCTATTTCCCGCGCAACTCTAACCGGATCCTCACCCAGATTGTGTGCTCCATCGGAAATTAGCAGAATATTCTCTAATTTTTTTCGCTCGGCTATCTGCTCCAGGCTCTGGCGCAAAGAACTGGCCAGATCCGTAGCCTGTCCCCCCGTTTGTACAAGCTCCAGTGTGTCCAGCAAAATCTCATAGGATTCTTCTGCAAAACCGTATGCTAGAGACTCAGACCGGCCAAGTTCCCTGCGGAAATCCCCATCCCTCAAGACCGCCCGTACACGTTCGAGACGTTGGACGCCCTCTTCCTCCGTTGCCATACTCGAACTTGTATCAACCAGAATCAAAACCAGGGGATAAACGACTTCTTTGCTCCACAGCCCAAGGATGGGTTCGGTCAGAATCAGCAACAATAGCCCCAGCGCCAGACTGCGTAAAGCCACCAGGGCAGAACGCACTCCTCGCCTTTCGGGCCCAAGAGCCTGCCGGTATGCATAATAGCTAAGACCAAGCGCCACCGGAATTAGGAGCAGGAATGCCTTGCCTCCCTCCAGGCGAATGCTTAGATCCAACCATTCTGCCATGCTGTGAAATATTTCCTTACTTACAAACTTAAACGGGGAGTTACATCTATACTGAGGTCGGATCGCTCACCGCGGGAGAGATGAAATAGACCTGCAGCAGCAATCATTGCAGCATTGTCAGTACACAGAGCTGGGGAGGGACAGTACAGTTTGCCTTTTCTAGCTTCTACTTCATCTTGCAGACGATGGCGCAAGCTCTTATTGGCTGCTACTCCACCGGCCAGGGCCACAGCTTTTATGCCCGTATGTTCGGATGCCCTGATCGTTTTTTCAACCAGCGCATCTACTACCGCAGCCTGAAAACTGGCGGCTATATCCGGCAACTGGTCGGCAATCTCATCTTCATCGCGCTGCCGCACATAGTTCAATACAGCGGTTTTTAAGCCGCTGAAGCTAAAGTCAAAACCGTTGTCGCGCTTCAGGGCCCGGGGGAATTTTATAGCCTCGGGATTGCCTTTTTCTGCCAGCTCCGCCACCACTTTGCCTCCCATGACTGCTCCCTGGTCAGGTAAAAGATCAAGCAATTTCGCCACCTTATCGAATGCTTCACCAGCGGCATCATCGCGTGTTCTTCCAAGAATTTCATAATGTCCCAGATGAGACACAAGGACCAATTCCGTATGCCCACCCGAAACCAGCAAAACTAGCAGTGGAACCTCAATGTCGTTTTCGATCAGATTGGAAAAAATGTGCCCCTCCATATGATGCACGCCAATCAAAGACTTTTGGGTCGCCAGGGCCAGGGCTTTAGCCAGGGAAAGCCCAATAATCAATGAACCTGATAATCCAGGTCCCTTTGTAACTGCGATGCCATCCAGCGCACCGAGATCGCTGCCCGCGACCTCCAGGGCCTGCCTGACGACGGGAACAATAGCACGCATATGGGCCCGCGAAGCCAGTTCTGGTACGACCCCTCCGTAGGGGGCATGATCCTGCTGGGAAAACACAATATTTGAAAGAACGGCATAGTTTTCGTCAACTACCGCCGCCGAAGTCTCATCGCAAGATGTCTCTATACCTAGCACACGCATAAAAATACTACTCTTTCCATACTGCCATTTAGAAAGGTTCTTCCTATCGTTTCACCAAATTTACCTTTGCGGGAACGATCTCTCTGATTTCGAACAGGCTATCCTCTGCTGCGAGAACAAGCAAACTTTGTCCATCGTAATCGCGATAATCCACGTACAAATCCAAATCCTTTTGAGCATCTAGATTGGCGATAATATCAACACCACCCTTAACTTTAACTTTAACTTGCGCCGGTTCTGGAATGATATCTACCCCTCTCGTATGGCGTATTTGTACGGGAACATCAACAATATCATTCTCGACCAATATCTGAACATCAACCTTAAGCGTTACGTGGGGCGGATCTACCTGAAGACGCATACCTGGGGGATTGCTCAGCCACAACTTTTCCTCTATGTCCTCCTGGATATTCTTTCTTGTTAACGAATCCGTCCTGATAACTTCTATCCCGGGTATCTGGACACTCGGCCCAGAAATTTTGACTACCTCAGGTTCGATGCTCATAGCACCGACCTGCGTATAGGCTTCGGCAATCTCCAATTCGACAAGAGGAATTACCGGCACTGTGCGTTCTGCCCATCTATCCAGGACAATCTCTATTTCCTTTGGTTCCAGAACTTCCTCAAACTGCACATCTGAGTCTGCAATCCTATCTTCAATATCGGCGGGAGTTAAGCTATATGAACGCACACTTCCCGGGCCTCCTTCTGGGGTCACCCGCAACAAAAAATCATCCTCGTTCAGCCTCAGCAAGTCTTTCCCCTGTCCAGAAACCAGCACCTTCACCTGCTCGGGCAGTAGATTGGCGACTATAGTCTTTTCTGATGATGGATCCGAGGGGGGGTCTTGTACCTTCAACCGGATATCTATTTTCTTCTCATAGGGATGTTCTGTTACGGCATGAAACCAGAGGAGCACCGCCAGAGCCAGTGCTCCAGCTTTGATGCCCCAGTCCGCAAGATTGCTCTTATTCAACTATCGCCTTAAAGAGAAGAAAAGGCTCCCGTAGAGAAAGGAGCCTTTTAAATTATTCTTTTTACCATACCCCAAGAAGCACCTTTTGCAAAGGGTTCAGGCTAAATTGAGCGAGAAACTGTGTTGGTGAATCCCCTATTTGTAGGATTCCTTTATCTCTTTACCCGTACTCAGTTCTCCATTGTCTATGCGCAGATGAAATCCACACTCTGGATTTGTGCAAACCCAGGCTTTAAAATGGATTGCAGCCCCATCCCTGCCATAATCGGAAAGCGGCACCAGAACTCCTTGAGAACATGCCTTGCATGCTGGATAGCTATTAATTTCCATCCTTTACCTCCCCTCCCTGATTTTTTGGTTATCCAGGATTTGTAGGTGATAAAATTTAGAATTAAATTATTTGGCGACCTGATTATTCCCCACTTCGGGATTTCAAGCCTTCAATTGATTACTAATAAGGCTTCTTTCCATTCGAAAAAGCGTTTAAATATTCTGCGTAATCCTCAATGACTTCTTCCTGGGCTATGGTCTCTACAGAGCCGGGCCGTCCCCGGCGGACCTGCGCCAGAGCGGCCTGAGCACTATGCCCCTGTCCAACCAGATAGCATGCGAGCATAGTTCCAGTCCTTCCCATGCCGGCACCACAGTGTACGACTACTGGCCGCTCCTCCCTTTTTGAAACCTTCACGAAATCAATAAACTGTTTAATATCCTCAAGCCTTGGGGGCTGCATATCCATAATAGGCAGATGTAAATACGCTAAACCATTGGCCCTTAAAACCTCTTCGTGCAAAGGTTCTTCAGTCAGCGAAACAATAGCGAGAACGCCCTGTTCACGCAACAAGGCAAGATCTTCCAACAACTTTTCCCGACTATCCTCAGCGTAAATCCCATACCCCCCAATTTGTCCTGATCCGGCTATCTGATTCGGTACAAGCCAGCTGAAATTCACCAGCATAGCTTATCCCCCCGCAAAAGCCGCCTGCGGTCCTTCTACCCAGGCCTCTCCGTTTTGCCCTACTTCTTTTTTCCAGATCGGAACGGTCTCCTTCAGTTTGTCTATGATAAATCGACAGGCATCAAAAGCTTCAGCTCGGTGCGGGCTAGCCACTGCAATCAGCACGCTAATTTCGCCAATTTCCAATCGGCCTATTCGATGGAGTATGGCAACATCCTCGATGTTCCACTTTTCTTTGGCCTGGTCACCGATCTCCGACATCTTTTTTTCGGCCATTTTTTTGTAGGCATCATAGACCAGAAAATCGGTAGTGGTTTCACCTGAATGATCGCGCACTACGCCACAAAAAGTTACCACTGCACCATTATAATCTTTTAACACCTCTTCGTACAATGCATCGGATGCAATCGGCGCGTCGACAATCTTAAACAACTTACCCTCCACTTACAGGCGGAATGAAGGCAATTTCATCCCCGGCTTTAAGCACTCTTAAATCGTCTGCGAATTCTGTGTTGACAGCTATGGAGAGGACATTCTTGAGCCGGAGCAAATCTGGATACTGAAGCATCAAATCTCGCTTAAAGGATCCTACAGTTGCCCCTTCTGCAATTTCTGTCTCGGCTTCTTTACAACCAACAATTTCGCTAGAGCTGGCAAAGAATAAAACCCTGACCTTCATAAAAAATCCCCACCTCATGTACTTACTTGCAATATAACTTAAACAGATATCGAACGCAAGATCATTGTTCAGCCCCAAATATTTGTTTAAACACTGCGTTGCCAACTTTTTTCTAAAAGAAAGAGGGCCGTTGATCAGATCAACGGCCCTCTTCTCAACAAATTGATCCAGATGCCTATTGGATCAGGGTCATCTTCTTCATCGAAGTAAAGTTATTCGACTTCAACTGATAAAAATAAACCCCACTACTGACCTTGGCACCATTTAAGTCAAGGCCGTTCCAAACCAGTTGGTGATGGCCTGCCCGCATTTCCTGAGCCCGAGTGAGAGTCTGGACGACCTGACCAGCCACATCGTAAATAACCAGACTCACCACAGAATCCTCCAACAAATCAAAACTGATGATCGTCTCTGGATTAAACGGGTTGGGGAAATTCTGCCACAGGGTATTAGCCGTAGGTAGCTGCAGGGACGCTGGAGATAATACAACTTCAATTATATCGCTGCGCGCCGAAGTGCCATCCAGATCCAATTGCTTCAAATAGTAATAGAGAACATCTGCCTGAGGCAAATTATTGTCCATAAAATTATAAGTTCGGAAAGCATCTGCAGTGCCATCACCGGGGACCAGATCTCCCACCGGCTCGAAGTGAATCCGATCAATGCTGCGGTGCACTTCCCAGCCCAGATTGTTTGACTGCGAGGAAACTGCCCACTGCAAAAATACCTCGTGATCAAGGGTGAACTCGCCTGTTATGCTGGCCAGTTCGGCGGCCACCGGAACATCCCAAGTTGCGCTGAAGACAACGGATAGTTCGCGTGACACACCTTCTGAATTTTCAGCTGTAGTTGAGGCTGTTGCAGTTACACTGGTAGTTCCAGCAGACCTATCGCCCTCGGAATCGAGAATTATGTAGTCCGAACCTCCATCTGTTTGATAGGAGACAGTTTCTGTAGTCCCAGCCAATATCTCTATCGTATTAGCATCTACCATGTAAACTGTTTCTGAGCCGTGGTTGGTAACGGCCCAAGTTATTGTCGCTTCACCGTCTCCAAACCCGGAAAAATCTACACTGAACTCGACTTCGCCATCACTGCCATCTTCGGTATCACCGGATCCAGGATTTGAAAAATCCACGCTGGCATCGGTATCGCTGCCGGCAATCAGCGCCGGTTCGATAAGTAAGTAGGTGAAAGTTTTGGTCAAAGACCCCGAACTGCCATCAATATTGGTTACAACTACGGCCGCTATACCCTCTTCACCTGCGGGAACGATAGCCGTCAGAGTATTTTCATCAACAAAACTAACCTCTGCTGCAGCACCTCCAATGGTCACAGTCGCGCCATCAAGGAAGTTTTGTCCCGTAATCGTCACTTCAGTGCCACCCGTCGTAAGGGCACTGACCGGATCTATAGCGGAAACGACAGGAGCGGCCAAATATTGAAAAGCGTCCGCCTTTGTTGCCGAAGTTCCATCGGGATTGGTTACCACCACGTCTACCGTACCCTCTGCACCGGCCGGTAAAATCGCCGTTAGAGTAGTCGCATCGACAAATGTAGCCTCAGCTTCTGTCCCTCCGAAGGTCACGGTGGCACCATCCTGAAAATTTTGGCCCGTAATCGTCACTAAAGCGCCACCCGATATGGACCCACTGACGGGAACGACAGCTGTGATTACCGGGGGCAGATAACCGAAAGCGTCCGCTTTTGTTGCCGAACTTCCATCAGGATTGGTTACCACTACGTCTACCGAACCCACTGCGCCGGCCGGTAAAACCGCCGTTAGACTGGTTACATCAATAAAAGTGGTCTCTGCTGCCACCCCTCCGAAGCTTACGGTGGCACCGTCTTGAAAATTTTCACCCGTGATTGTCACTAGAGTACCACCTGCAGTGGGACCCTCCTCCGGAACAATGCTGGTAATTACCGGAGGCAGATAGCTGAAAGCTCCGGCTGATGTAGCAGAACTTTGATCGGGATTGGTCACTACGACATCC
>MDTE01146877.1_pt1 | contig 12956 bp, 11 predicted proteins | sample 811231 | NCBI WGS metagenome assembly MDTE01 (sample SAMN05326651, study PRJNA326480) | marine metagenome | isolation source: seawater | place: Indian Ocean: Red Sea | collected 2010
ACCGGGCTGTCGACCTGATGCACACCGGTCGCCACCGCGGCGCCCACCTCGAGGTAGGCGGTGGCGCCCGGAGCGCCCGGCAGCCGGAGCGGTGTCGAGCCGCCCGGCAGTCTGGACGGCACCTGGCACACGAGACGGTCCGGGTCGGCGTACACCACCCGAGCCGCCTCGTCGCCCACCCGCACTTCGGGCCCGTTGCCGTTCGACGCGCCGACGCCCGGTCCCCGGACCGTGACGCGTCCTCCTGCCACCGCGGCGAGCGGATGGACCGACGTGATTTCTGCGTGGGCCGTAGACACGAGGCGTGGGTCTAGCTCTCGTCGAGCTCGACGTTCCAGTACAGATAGTCGCGCCAGCTCTCGGGTGCCTCACGACGGCCGACCGCAATCCGGACGGTCGCCGGACGCACCGGCCGGCGGGGCATGCGGATGATGCGCATCCCGGCCTCGGCCGGGGTCCGCCCCCCCTTGCGACGGTTGCACCGGACGCAGGCGGTCACGATGTTCTCCCAGTCCTTCCGCCCGCCGTATCGAACCGGGACCACATGATCAAAGGTGAGACGATCGAGGGGAAACCCCTGGCCGCAATACTGACAGGTGTGGTCATCGCGGGCATAGATGTTCGCACGCGAGAACGGCACCAGATTGTAATGACGCTTGATCGTGATGTAGCGCAGCAACCGGATCACCGATGGCAGCTTGACCGACACCGAGACCGACCGGATCTCGCGGTCATAGACCGAGATCACCTCGACCTTCCCCTGACACCACAGGGTGATCGCCTTTCGCCAGTCCACGACCTTGAGTGGCTCGTAGGTCGCGTTGAGCAGCAGGGTGTGCTCCATCGTCGGCCAGACTCGTTCAGATGTCGGTGCGTGTGTTCTAGAGCGATTGTGACCGAGCGGCTCGCCGAGTGTCAAGCTGTGCGCATGTGTCGTAACGTACTGTTAATACAGGGTTTACAAAAACACATCCGCGTCGCTCTGGTCGACCGACGAACCGACCGATAAGTTAATGAGATGAAGCGAGCGTTGTGGAGCGTGGTGGCGGTCGTGGCGGCGGCCGGGTGCGCGTCGCACAACGGCGCGGTGCCGACGCCGTTCCCGACCGTGGGCGCGGCCCGCGCGGCCCCGAGACCGACCGGGCTCCTTCGCCCGATGGACCCGTATGCCGTGAGCTCGACCGCGCTCGATCTACGCGGTGTCCCGTATGTGGACGGCGGAACGACACCAGCCGGCTTCGATTGCAGCGGCTTCACCCGCTACGTGTTCGAACAGCACGGCGTCGAGCTTCCCCGTCTGGCCGCGGATCAGTATCGGACCGGGGAACCGATTGATCCGAACGACATCGAGGCGGGCGATCTGCTGTTCTTCAGCACGATCGCGCCGGGCGCCTCGCACGTCGCCATGTCCATCGGCGGCGATGAGTTCGTGCATGCCCCGTCCGAGCGGGGAGAGGTACGGGTCGAACGTCTGAGTTCGAGCTACTGGTCTCAGCGATTTCTCGGGGCGCGCCGGGTGATCGACTCGACGCGGGTCGGTGCTCCGTAGCCAGGTCGGCGGTCCTACCCGGCCTGCACCACCTTCACGCGATCTCCCGGCCGTGGCTGCTCGTTGACCGGGAATCCGTTCATGACGGCCAGCGTCTCGGGCGGCACGATCTCCGGCCCCACGCCCTGCGCGATCGACTGCCAGGTGTCGCCCTGCCGGACGGTGTAGAAGCGGAGACGGTTGGGGCGGATCGACTCCGCCTCGGAGGCGTCCATCGGGCGGAAGCTCCGGATCGCCTCGTTGAACGCGGTCTCGGCGCGGTTGTAGGCGCTGGCCTCGGTCAGCCCGCCCAGCAGATAGATGGTGCCGTCGTGCTGGATGAAGGCGGCTCGCACGCGCGCCTGCGCCCCCTCCTGCGCGTCCTCGCCAGCGAAGGTGCCGATGTAGGCCGTGAGCCCGTTGATGCGCGTGTCGCCACCGCTCTCCACCGCAAAGCCCGACTCGCGCATGTTGCCGATGGCCAGCTGTTCGAGCGAGCCGGAATCGGTGTTCTCGACCAGCTGGAGGACCATGAAGACCTCCTCGCCCGGCTGCTGCGCGACCACCTGGGTGGGCATGTTGATGACGTCCCACCCTTCCGGGAAGCGGAGCGCGAATCGGAGCACCGGATGCAGGAACTCGCTGCCACGCACGATCCCCTGATCGGGGTTTTCGCCGTAGAGCATGCCGTCGAGCCGGTCGAGGTAGCCGGCGCGATTCACCCGGAGGTTGTCGAAGCTCGCCTGCTGAGAAAGCTCGTCCAGCACCGGATCGATCCGGCCGACCCGGACATCCGGCTCGGGATGGGTCGACAACCAGCTCGGGATGCCGCTCCCGCCGTCGCCGCGCAGGCGCCCGAGGGTCGACAGCATGTCGCGCACGCCGGTGGGGTCCCAGCCACTCTGGACCGCATACTCGGCCCCGAGCCGGTCCGACTGCAGCTCGGCGTCGCGCCCATAGCGGAGGAACAACACCCCGAGTCCGCTCTCGGCCAGCCCGCCGAGCGCTCGCGCGGCGGGCGAGAAGACCGAGCCGGCGACCAGACCCAGCTGGGCGCCGGTGGCACGCGTATAGGCCTGTACGCTATGCCGCGCCGTGACGTGCCCGATCTCGTGGCCGAGCACACCGGCCAGATCCGCTTCATCACCCAGGTAGGCCATGATGCCGCGGGTCAGATAGATGTAGCCGCCCGGGATGGCGAAAGCGTTCACGATCGGCGAGTCGACGACGGCGAAGCTCCAGGGCAGATCGGGCCGATGCGAGAGCGCGGCCATCTCGTGCCCGATCTCCGACACGTAGGCCTGCAGCTCGGGGTCGTCGTACACCCCCATCTGCTCCCGCACCTGGGCATCGGCCTCCTGGCCCATGGCGATCTCCTGGGCCTCGCTCATCATCACGAACTCGCGACGTCCGGTGACCGGATTGGTGGCGCAGCCGACGACCACGAAGGCCAAGAGCGCGGCGACGATCACGGTGCGGGTAGTGAGCGTGGACATAAGACTGACCGGCGGACAGACGTTCAGGCGGTGACGGGCGTGGCTGCCGACAGCAGGCTGAGCTGCGCTTCGAGACGCTCACGCGCCTCGGCGCCCACCGGTTCGAGTGGCAGTCGCGGCGCGCCCCCGACGAATCCGCGCACTTCGAGCGCCGCCTTCAACCCGGCGATGCCGTAGATCGAGCCGACCAGCTTCGCGAGTGGCACGATGTGCCGCTGCAGTTCACGCGCCTCGTCGAGTTGTCCCTCCCTGACCAACGCGCGGAGCTGCAGACACGCCTCCGGCGCTACCGCCGCCAGGGCCAGGATGCCGCCATCGGCGCCGAGCAGCAGGCTGGTCAGGAAGGTGGGCGCAGACCCTACCAGCACGCTGAATCCCTCGGGCGCGAGACCGACCAGGTCGCCCACATAGCTCATGTCGGGACCCGACTCCTTGATGCCGACGATGTTGTCGTGGATCGACAGCGCCGCGGCCGCCTCGACCGGCAACGTGACCCCGGTCAGCGCCGAGAAGTTATAGAGGATGACCGGCACCGGAGAGGCGTCGGCCACGGCGCTGAAGTGCTGAATGAAGGTGGTGCCCGTGAACTGGCTCTTGAACAGCGACGGCGTGCGCACCAGCACCGCATCGGCGCCTGCCGCGGCCGCCCGCTTGGAGGCGGCGATGGTGCTGCGCGTGGACTGCCGGCCGGTGCCGGAAATCAGCAGCCGCCCGGACGGTATCCGCTCGCGCGCCACCGCGATCAGGCGATCGGCCTCGTCGTCGTCGACATACGGCGCCTCACCGTTCGACCCGAGCACGACCAGGCCGTCGAGGCCTGTGGTCATCCAGCGGTCGAGGTTCCCCCGCCAGCCGTCAAGATCCAGTTCCCCATCGGCGTCGAACGGCGTCGGCACCGGCGCATACACACCCTGCAAGGTCATCCGGCCCACAGTAGCCAGCCAGCCCGAGCGTTGTCAATTAACGACCGTACAAGGCAGGTCCCGGTGGCCTTGTGGGCCACCGGGTTGCGAAGGGTTTTGAGAGGTTACGGTCGTCGACGCAGCCGATTGGCAACCGACTGGCCTCGACCGGAGGCTTTGAGATCGGGCGTCGTCTCGACGGCTCGGGTTCAGGTCGTGACCTGCGCCCAGGGCCATCGAGGCGCACGCTGACTCCCTATAATGCAATCGGGGGGCCAAGAATGTTCCCAAGTTGACATTTTTTGTTAAAGCACTCATTCATAGTGACTTATTCCGTCATGACCAAGCCCCCCTCCCGAGCCACCGCCCCGAAGTTGTCCAATATTGGCTGCACCGGCGACACCGGTGACGAAAACGTGGTCCGAAATGACAGATTTATGTGTCGCGGCTGACACGGACGTCACGTGCAATGCCCCTTCCGTGCCCTGATCCCGGTGGGGTGCAGAAACGTCAGTCTGGAGAGCCCGGCTCGAGCGGATGCCGCAAGAAGCAGGCATCGTCGACGATCTCGCCGCCGATCAGGTGCTCCTGGATGATGCGTTCGAGCATGGGCGGGTCACACTCTCGATACCAAGCGCCCTCGGGGTAGACGACCGCGATCGGTCCACCTTCGCAGACTCGAAGACAGTTCGCCTTGGTGCGGAACACGCCTCCCTGCTCAGAGAGGCCGAGCTCGCGGAGACGCCGCTTCAGGTAGTCCCAGGCCACCAGGCTCCGGTCGCGATCACAGCACTTCGGCTTGGTCTGATCGCAGCAGAGCAGCAGGTGCCGGCGCGCCGCCGTTACCCCTACGGCATCGGCCGCCGCGCGCTGGCTGGCGGAACTGCCGATCGGGGGCTCTTCGGGGGCCATGGAGCTGGTCGGAGAAGGCGGCCGGTAGGATAGCATGTGGCCCACATGAGCCAGCGGACCGCGTTTCTCAACCGGGCCATGAACGTCTTTCTGGCCACCGTCGAACGAGGCGGCAACGCCTTGCCGCACCCGGCGACCCTGTTCGCGCTCCTGGCCGGCGTGGTGGTGGTGATCTCGGCCATAGCGGCGCGGAGCGGCCTCGAGGTCATCCACCCCGGCACGGGCGAGCTGATCCGACCGGTGAGTCTGGCCACGGTCGAAGGCCTGCACCGCATCCTCACCGAGATGGTCACCAACTTCACCGGGTTCGCCCCACTGGGCACGGTGCTGGTGGCGATGCTGGGTATCGGGGTAATGGAGGCCAGCGGGCTGATCGGCGCCGCGCTCCGACTGCTGGTCCTCTCGGCGCCAAAGCGCCTGCTGACGTTCGTGCTGGTCCTGGCCGGCGTCCTCTCGAACACCGCCAGCGAGATCGGCTACGTGCTGCTGGTGCCGCTGGGCGGCATCATCTTTCTGGGCGCCGGCCGACACCCGATGGCCGGGCTGGCCGCGGCGTTCGCCGGCGTCTCCGGCGGCTACAGCGCCAACCTGCTGCTCGGCACGATCGACCCGCTGCTGGCCGGCCTGTCGGAAGAAGCCGCGCGCATCGTCGACGACAGCTACCGGGTCAACGCCGCCGCCAACTACTACTTCATGGTGGCGTCGACCTTCCTGATCGCCGGAGCCGGTACCTGGGTCACCGAGAAGGTGGTCATTCCCCGCCTCGGTACCTACGAGGGCGACGAGGCGGTGGACGACTCTGACGACGTCATGAGGGCCCTCTCGCCGACCGAGCGTCGGGGGCTGCTGGCCGCCCTTGGCGCGATCGTGTTCTTCGGTCTGCTCCTGCTATGGGGGACGCTTCCGGCCGACGGCGCCCTCCGCAATCCTGAGACCGGTGGGCTCCTCCGGTCGCCATTCCTGTCCGGCATCGTCGCGTTCATCTTTCTGGGCGGCACGTTCGTCGGCGTGGCCTACGGCATGGCCACTGGCGCCTTCAAGAGCGACACCGACGTGATGAACGGGATGGGCAAGACCATCGGCACGCTGGGGTCGTACCTGGTGCTCGTCTTCTTTGCCGCGCAGTTCGTCGCCTATTTCAACTGGACGAACCTGGGGCTGATCATCGCGGTGAAGGGCGCCGACGCGCTCCGCAGCTCTGGCCTGGGCGGCATCCCGTTGATGCTCAGCTTCGTGCTGCTGACCTCGTTCATCAACCTGTTCATGGGCAGCGCTTCGGCCAAGTGGGCCATCATGGCGCCGGTCTTCATCCCGATGTTCATGCTGCTCGGCTACACGCCTGAGCTGACCCAGACCGCCTACCGGGTCGGCGACAGCACCTCGAACATCATCGCGCCGATGATGTCCTACTTCGCGCTGATCGTCGCGTTCTTCGAACGCTACGACAAGAAGTCGGGCATCGGCACGGTGGTGGCCACCATGCTCCCCTACACCATCGCCTTCCTGATCGTCTGGTCGATCCTGCTGATGATCTGGATGACGTTAGGGTTGCCGGTGGGGCCGGGGTCGGGGCTTACGTTGCCGACGTAAGCCGTACGAGGGCTACTGGCTACGGGCTCCAGACGCTCGCCTACGGCGCCTCCGGCCACTCCACGGGTGCTTGGAGGCCGGGAAGATTCCCGGTCGTGTGCAGGTCGACGTAGAGCTCGCCGGCTTTGAGGCGTTCGAGGTCGGCAGCGGTGAGCGCGAGCGTGCCTGAGGCGCGGGGCTGGGCGCGGCCGCCGAGGAGGTGGACCACGGGGCCGGCGCCTTCGTCCTGGGTGCGATGGATATGGGTGAAGAGGACGTCTTCGCTCAAGAGGCCGAAGGCGCTCACGCTGTAGCGGAGCGTGCGGGTGGTCTCGTCGAGTTCCAGGCGAGCCGCAAAGCCAGCGCCGTCGTCCCCGGTGGCGCCCGCCTGGATCGCGACCGGTCCAGGCGGCGACACCAGACTGGGTGTGCTCGCCGGCGGACGCCGATGCGCCGTCTCCTGCTCGAACGCGTAGGCCACGCGAAGCAGCTCCAGTTCGGCGAACTCGCGGCCGATCATCTCCAACCCCACCGGCATCCCATCTTCGGCGTAACCTGCCGGCACCGTGATCGCCGGTAACCCCGACACCGCGCTGAGCGCGCAGTTGCTCCCCGGCTGCCCCTGGCCGATCGGTCGAGCCGTCTGTCGGATGGTCGGATAGACCAGCACCGTCAGGTCATGCTCGTCGAGCACCGCCTCGACCGCCGCTTTCACCGCCTCACGCCGTTCCAGCCGGCCACGGTAGTCGTCGGTGTCCAGGCTCTCCACCTCGAGCGAGCTTTCCAGCGTGCCAAGCACCTGGTGATAGAGACCCAGCTCGACCAGTTCCTCGAGCGAGCGCACGGGGGCATCGGGGGTCGCGGCAAGATAGTTGTCGAAGTCGATCTTGAACTCCAGGCCGATGAGCGAGGCGCCCTGCAGCAGCTCGCCAAACTCGGGATCGGGGACCTCGGCCTGCTCGGCCCCGGCGGCCACCATCTGTTCGACCGCCGCTTCGATCACCTCTCGCACCGGCCGCTCGGCGCCGCCCTCCCCCATGAGTTCCTCGACCACGGCCACCCGGACGCCGTCCAGGCTCGCGCCGGCAAGCGCATCGGCATAGCTCGGAGCGATCCGCCCGGCGCTGCGCGCCGTCGTCTCGTCGGCCGGGTCCTCGCCCGCCGTGGCGTCGAGCACCAGGGCCAGATCCTCGACCGAGCGCGCCAGGGGTCCACCGATGTCCTGGGTGGTCGAGAGCGGCACGATGCCGTCGCCGCTGGCCAGCCCGCGGGTGCCACGCAGCCCGACCAGGGCGTGGTGGGCCGACGGAATCCGGATCGAGCCGCAGGTATCGCTGCCCATCCCCACCGCCGCGTAGCTGGCCGCCACGGCCGCGCCGGTGCCGCCGCTCGAACCGCCCGGGTTGCGCTCCGGGTCATAGGGGTTGCGGGTCTGTCCGGAGACGGAGCTGATCGTCGTGATGCCGCGAGCCAGCTCGTGCATGTTGGTCTTGCCCAACACGATCGCCCCAGCCTCTCGGAGACGCCGCACCTGGAAGGCATCGTCGGGCGGGACCGAGGTGGCCAGCCCGATGGCCCCGGCGCTGGTCGCCATGTCGGCGGTGTCGTAGTTGTCCTTGATCACCACGGGAATGCCGTGCAACGGACCGCGCAGCTGGCCGGCCGCCCGCTCGGCATCCAGCTCGTCCGCCCGCGCGAGCGCTTCCGGATTGAGCAACACCATGGCATTCAGGCCGGGTCCCCCCTGGTCGAAGGCCTCGATCCGCCGCAGGTAGCCCTCCACCAGCCCCCGGGCGGTCACCTCGCCCGCCGTCATCGCCGCCTGCAACTCGGCGATCGACCGCTCGTGCACATCGAAGGTGCCCACGCGGTCGCCACCGTCGCTGCCACATCCGACCAGGCTGACCACAAGAACCGCCGTTGTCGCTCGGACGCCCACGGACATCGGGTGCTCCTCTCTCTGTGTCTGGGACCGTGGAGCCATCCTACTGCACCGCCTGCCGGTCGGACGCGGACGAGTAGAATGGCCGGATGCGCCTGTGGGCAGGCCTTCTCACCGTGGTGGTGGCGCTGACGGTCCTCAACGCCCAGGACGAGTCCGCGCCTGGCGGTGACTCGATCCGGCGTCGGGACCTGGAAGGTGACGTGCGCTTCCTCGCCAGTGAACGGCTTGGGGGCCGGCTGACCAACACCGACGGCAATCGCCGCGCGGTCGAGTTCATCGCGGCGAGGTTCCGACGGCAGCGACTGATGCCGGCCGGGGACGACGGCACCTACTTCCACCGCTTCGACCTGATGACGACCGCGCTCGGCGACGACAACCAGCTGAGCGTGGCGGGCAGCGAGGAAACGTATCGACTGGGCCACCACTTCTACCCGGACCCCTCGAGCGGATCCACATCGGCGACAGGCCCGGTGGTCTTCGTCGGATTCGGTATCGAGGCGCCGGAACTGGGGCACGACGACTACGGCTCGATCGACCTGACCGGCACGGTCGCGCTCATCCTCAGCCATGAGCCGGAGGAATACGACCCGGACAGTCGGTTCGAGGGGCGCCAGCGCTCGGAAGAAACGCGAGTCGTGCGGAAGGTCCTGGCCGCCCAGCAGCGTGGGGCGGCGGCCGTGCTCGTGGCGCCCGACGTGCACAACCACGCCGGACAGCAGAGCTTCACCCGGGCCATGCCCCAGGTGTGGCCCACGTTCCCCACCCGGGTGCCGCGCTATTCACTGGGGATCTGGCTGGATCAGATCGAGATCCCGGTGGTGCAGATCTCGAGCGAGGTCGCCGAGGCGCTGCTGGGTGAGGGCGAGACGTTCGCGCACCTGGCCCAGGGGGCGGAACAGCCCGGCGGCGTCGTCACGATCCCGCTCGACGGTCCCGAGGTGGCGGTCACGACCACCGTCGGCCGCAATCGCCTCCGGAACCGCAACGTGGTCGGCCTCGTCGAGGGCGCCGACCCGACGCTCCGTGACGAATGGATCATCCTGACGGCGCATCTCGACCACGAGGGGGAGGTCAACGGACGGATCTTCCGCGGCGCCGACGACAACGCGTCGGGCGTGGCCGCGTTGATCGAGATCGCCGAGGCCTACGCGCTCGCGGCGCAGGCCGGCGCCCGCCCGGACCGCTCGATCCTGTTTGCCGCCTTGAACTCGGAGGAGCAGGGTCTGCTGGGCGCCTGGGCCTATACCGAAGATCCGCTCCACCCGCTGCAACACACCGTGGCCGTGCTCAACATGGACATGATCGGCCGCAGCGAAGAGGTGCCGCCGTCGGCCGGTCCCCGCTTCAGAGGCCTGCGTCCGCAGACGGCCGAGTCGAATCGCAACGCGGTGAATCTGCTCGGCTACAGCCGCTCGCCCGATCTACAGGCGGCGAGCGAACGGGCCAATCGCGACACCGACCTGGACCTGCGGTTCCGCTACGACAACAACCGCTCCAACCTGCTGCAACGCAGCGACCAGTGGCCCTTCCTGTACCAGCGTGTCCCGGCCCTGTTCGTCCACACGGGCCTGCACCCGGACTATCACACTGAACGCGACAGCCCGAACCTGTTGGACTACGACAAGATGACGCGGATCGTGCGGTTCGTACACCAGCTGAGCTGGGACCTGGCGCAGGCCGGCGACCGGCCCGCCTACGTCTCACCCTGAGGCACGGCGTCGGCCGGCTGGGGTGGGTCCGTGAACGTGCAGCGGACCTGCATGCTCTCGCCAAGCTCGACCAGATACGCCAGGCGATCGATCTCGACGGCGCCGAACTGCTCCAGGTGGGGCGTGACCCACTGGACGTCCAGCAGTTGATAGCCGCGCTCCCGGAGACGGGTGACCAGCGCGTGCAGCGCCACCTTCGACGCGTCCCGCACGACATGGAACATCGACTCGCCGAAGAACGCGCCACGTAAGCTCACGCCGTAGAGCCCGCCGGCAAGCCTGCCCTTGTCCCACACCTCGACCGAGTGGGCATGCCCGGCCTCATGCAGCGCGCAGTAGCTGTCCAGGATCTCCTGGTCGATCCAGTTGCCGCTGGGATCGGGCCGGGTGGCACAGGCGGTGATCACGTCGCGGAACGATCGGTTGACGCTGGTCTCGAACCGGTTCTGACGGATGAGTCGGGTGAGCCGCCGCGACACGCGGAACGTGTCCAGTGGAATTACGCCGCGCCGCCCCGGTGAGAACCACTTGATGCCACCGTGCACGGCCATCGGGAAATAGCCGGTGCGGTAGCCGCCGAGCAGCGTGTCGATGGGGATCATCGGAGCGGGGCTACTATATAGAGGAGTGGCGGTTGGACGTGCGCGGCCCTAGACGCGCCAGAGCGACCGTCGGTTCTGGAGCGACGACACACCATGCGAGCAAGCGGCGTCCACACCTCGGAAGCGTGCACCAACGGCGTGCGCGTGAACGTGACCTCTCGGTTCTCCCATGCGGAAACCGAACCTGCGCGATGGTTCTTCACCTACACCGTGCGGATCGCGAACGAAGGCTCGGAGACGGTCCAGCTCGTGAGCCGTCACTGGATCATCACCAACGAATCGAACGAAGTGGAGGAGGTCAAAGGACTGGGCGTGGTCGGCCACCAGCCAACGCTGGAGCCCGGACAGGCGTTCGAATACACCTCAGGGAGTCACCTGTCGACGCCGTTCGGCTCGATGCGCGGCACCTATCAGATGGTGCTGAAGGACGGGACCCACTTCGACGCCACGATCGCCGAGTTCGCCCTCACCGAACCTCACACGGTGCACTAGGCGAAGCTCACTCGCCCATTCCGACCGGCAGGACCCGCACGCCAGCCGCTTCCAGTCCGCTCCGGAGACGCGCCGCGAGCTCGGCCGCGCCGGAGGTATCGCCGTGCAGACAGATCGTGTCGCTTCGCAGTTCCAGCGTCTCGCCGGACTGGGCGACCACGGTGCCGTCCTGGGCCAGACGCACCGCCCGCTCCACCAGCAGCTTCGGATCGTCGATGACGGCCCCGGGCTGTCCACGAGGCACGAGTGCGCCATCGGCCTGGTAGACCCGATCGGCAAACACCTCTGACGCGGTCCGAAGCCCGACCGATTCCGCCGCGTCGATCAGAGCCGATCCCGCCAGACCGAACAGGACCAGGGTGGCGTCGATGTCGACCACCGCGCGGGCAATGGCATCGGCCAGCCGCCGATCCCGCGCCGCCATGTTGTAGAGCGCGCCGTGGGGCTTGACGTGATGCAGCCGCGCCTCTTCGGCCGCGGCGACGCCAGCCAGTGCGCCAATCTGATACGCCACCAGATCTTCGACCTGGCGCTCTGACATCTCCATCTCGCGCCGGCCAAAACCGGTCAGGTCCGGAAAGCCCGGGTGGGCGCCGATGCCGACCCCGGCCGTCACCGCCAGCCGGACGGTGTCACGCATCACACAGGGGTCACCCGCGTGAAGCCCACAGGCGATGTTCGCCGACGTGATGTGACGCATGACGGCTTCGTCCTGGCCCAGCGTGTAGGCGCCGAACGACTCGCCGACGTCAGCGTTCAGATCAATGCGTCGCACTGTGTCGGATTATAGCGAGGCGCCGGTCCCCGAAAAAAAGGGGGCACCGCTCTTGCGATGCCCCCCAAGGTCGCCGGCCACCTGGCTCCCCAGCACTGTCGACTCCACGCCGTCCCATTCAGACGGCCGGCACCCACAACTAGAGAAATCGGCATGCCGACCCCAAAACCTCAATAAAACTCGACCTTGCCCCCACTGTGCCCAAAAAGGGGGCACAAACTCGTATGAGACTGACCGATATGAAATCGGCCACAGGTAGAATCGACGAACGCCCACAGAGTGAGGGATCCTCCGCCATGCGACAGCATTCAACCGCCAGCCCTGCCTCGGTGCTGACCAGACTTCTGCTCCCGTTCGTGGCCCTGAGCCTGGTGGCGCCGGCAGCAGCCCAGACCCAGGCAATGGACCCGGACTTTGCCCAGCAGGTCGAGGAGTGGACAACCCGGCCGGAGTTCCTCAGCCCCCTGGTGGACCATCTGCCCGTCGTCGACGGCGTGCCCTCGCCCAAGTACACACTGGGCCATCATGTCGGCGCGCCGAACGAGCTCACCTACTACGGCGAGTTGCTGGAGTACTACCGGGCGCTAGCCGAGGCGTCGCCGCGCGTCACCCTGATGTCGGCCGGACGCACCGACGAGGGACGGGAGATGGTCGTCCTGGCCATTGCCGACGCCGAGACGATCGCCGACCTGGAGACCTACCGGCAACTGCTCGGACAACTGGCGGACCCGCGCGAGCTGAGCGAAGCGGAGGCGGCCGACATCATCGGCCGGGCCAAGCCGATCTACCACTTCATGGCCGGCCTCCACAGCGGCGAGACCGGTCCCCCTGAGATGCTGATGGAGCTGGCCTACCGGTTGGCGGTCGAAGATGGTCCGCTCTTCGACCAGATCCGCGAGCGCGTCATCGTGACGATGACACCGGCGGCCGAGCCTGATGGCCGCGACCGCTACGTCGACTGGTACTACCGACACCTCATCGACATCACCGACGACCGGAATCGGATCGGCGGCACGCCCTACTGGG
>MDTE01192014.1_pt1 | contig 12956 bp, 10 predicted proteins | sample 811231 | NCBI WGS metagenome assembly MDTE01 (sample SAMN05326651, study PRJNA326480) | marine metagenome | isolation source: seawater | place: Indian Ocean: Red Sea | collected 2010
ACTCGACCATATATTGCTGCAGGGGATCGAAGCCGAAGACATATTTCACTTCGAAATCATCCATCTCTCCATCCGGCCCTTCGGTATGAATCATGTAGCGATCGCCCTCGCGAAACATCCGCGAGGTCACGCCCTGATAGGTGAGCCTGGCACTGTCAAAATCACCGAGTACCGTCTCACTGTTTGCCAGATCCATCGCCCGATCATGGGGCGAAGCGTGCCAACGGTCGAACTCTGACTGGTGACATTCGGCACATTTGCCGCTGCCGACGTAGGTGGCCTGGACGTCAGGAGGCACACCACGCAGGTAATCCACAAGGATGGCAATCCCCACCAGGATCGCGATCAGAAGGAAACTAAGCGGAATAGGTTTTTTCATTGTCGTCCAATAATAATCACGGGAGAATGACTCTCCCCATTGTATCGCCTCATTCTCACTAGGGGACAACTCGGTAGTGCCCCGTTTGACAGGTCAAGGAAGGGGGCGTTAGAGTCAGGTTCGACGGGCCAACCGAGCCCGCCAGGATGGGTGGCCGAGTGGACTAAGGCGGCAGTCTTGAAAACTGCTGTACGGGAAACCGTACCGGGGGTTCGAATCCCTCCCCATCCGTTTGACATCAATTGCCAATGCCTCCGCTGTTTTGTAGGCAGGCTGACCAAGCGAAACCAGTATTCGGCTTGGTCTTTGATTTTTACGGGGCTATGAAATTATCATTGTCCTGACAATTCAAAGAATAGATGGAAACGTCTAGTGAGTCCGCAGACTCGGGCGTTGGGTAGCGAGTAGTTCGTGGTCTCTGACGCCTGGAAGGTGAACGAGTCATACAAGCGTTAGCAGCTGTTGTGCTGCGTTGCGCCAAGTCAGGTGTGTCACCGTTGATTGGCCTTGCTGGCCAATCTCTGCTGATTCAGCGCGATGTTCATAATGCCAACGCATTCTTGCTGCCAAGGCTGGCACCTGAGGCACGGCGACACGGGCATCTGGTACAGGTTCATATAGGGCCGTGCCAGCGGGCCGTAAGTCAAAAGGCACTGCGTCGTCGCTGTTCGGCATGAAATCCATGTGACCGCTCCAAGCGGTGGTCAATACCGGAACGCCATGGGCCAACGATTCTAGAATTGCCAGACCAAATGCTTCGCCCCAGCTCGTCGCGACGAGCAGGTCGGCGGTAGCATATAGGCCCATTTGTTCTCGGTCTCCCAGGGTAGCCACGTCGAGATGTACTGCGGGTGCCGATCGATCGTTCAATCCACACGTCTCGAACAATTCCTGCCACGAAGGGATTTCAAAATCGAATCGCTTGCGTGCCTTTCCCGGATCGTAGTTCGTCTTGATGTGTAGCAATACGTTGTCTTGACAGGTAAACACCTGCCGGAAGGCCTGGCAGATTTCTCGTACTCCCTTGCGCCAATGGGGTGCAGCCACCACCAGATATCTCATGGTTTGATGGTCATGGGGTGTACGTGTTTGGATCAGATTTGGGTCGAAGCCATGGGGAAGCACGGCGATGTGTGACTCGTCGAGGCCGCTTTCGATAAGGGCATGGCGAGTGAATTCCGAAGGTACGATCACAAGATTTGTTTTCGTGCTCAGAGGTTCCAGCCACGCACGAGGAACTCGATCAGCCTCCCAGGAGAATAGGTTTAGACGTTTTTTCCCTAGCAAACGATCTAGATGAGGTGGGTGGAGGAAGCCGAGGCCGACATCTGGTTCTTCAGATTGATGTGCTGCACGCGGTGAGATTGCTTGCACACCTTCGGGAAGTTCAAATTGCGAATCAAAGCGAAAGCCACGTGCCGAGATGACCTGTGGTTGAACTCCTAATTCTAGGAGCCCACTTAATAGTCCACGCCCTACCCTCGCCCAACTCGCAGCAGACTGCAGTAGTCCCTGATAGAGGATTTGCACGCTTGCCCTATGCGACTTCTACCCATTGACCAGATTCGGCGCTTGCGAGGACCGCGTCACAAACCTTCTGGGTGCGCAAGCCCGAACGAAAATTGGGTTGAACAGGAGTGCCAGTTTCGAGGCCTTTTAGGAAATCGGCCAAAGCGTTGATGAAGGTGTGCTCATAACCGATTGTAGTGCCCGGTACCCACCAGTGATTCATGTAGGGGTGTTCGAAATTCGTCACATGAATCTCTTGCCATCCGGTCAAGTGATCTTCGACTTTCTTTCCTGACTCTGGATCCGCGTATTTAAAATATTGCAACAGGTGAGGGTCTTCCAAGTTGAAGTAAACACTGCCAGCTTCGCCATTTAATTCGAAAGTATTAAAATTCTTTCGTCCTCGAGCATACCGAGTACTTTCGAAGGTACCCATTGAGCCATTCGCAAACACGGCCAGGAACATACATGCGTCATCGATACCAACCGGCTGAACCTTTCCAGTTTCCTGGTGGACTCGTTCCTTGACGAATGTTTCCGTTTTGGCCACGACACTTTGAACGGGACCGTTCAACCATTCGGCCGTATCGATGGAGTGAGCCAACAGATCGCCAGTCACTCCAGACCCGGCCACGTCGACATCCAGTCGCCAGAGAGTGCCGCCGCCTTGAGGCACATCTTCGGAAATGGTCCAGTCTTGCAGGTAGGTGCCGCGATAGTGGAACGGTCGGCCAATGCGGCCTTCATCCACAATTTGTTTTGCCAAGGCAATGGCGGGCACGCGACGATAGTTGAACCAAACCATTGTTGGGACATTTGCCGCCTCGACTGCCGCACACATTGTCTCACCTTCGGCGACTGTGCGAGCCAGAGGTTTTTCGCACAGGATCATCTTGCCGGCTTCCGCAGCAGCCACCGCCATCTCTTCGTGCAGGTGGTTGGGAGCACAGATGTCGATTGCGTCGATGTCGTCTCGAGTGATCAGTTTTTTCCAGTCTGTTTCATGTGACGCAAATCCCCAGTTTTCTGCGAATGCTTGGATCGTTTCTTCGTTGCGAGCACAACAGGCTTGTAATACCGGTTCGTATTCTAAGTCAAAAAACTGGCTGACTTTCCGATAGGCATTCGCGTGCGCACGTCCCATAAAGCCATAGCCGATGAGACCGATTCGGAGTGGTTTGGACATATTTTGGTTCCCCTTGCCACCACGAAGGTGGGATGGCCATTCAGTGAGGTTCAAAAGAACAGCGTCGAACTACCGACGCTTAATTTATCCTGCACAATTCCAGGAGAGTCTTACATGGGACCGTCCATCTGAAACCGGGCAGCAGTATCGTGATTCAGTCTTCCTTCCAGCCGTGGGCTTCACGTACGGAAATCATAGCGGCCAGAATGTCATTCCAAGTTTGCGGCTGGTGCATGACTTCGTTGGGAAACATACAACCATCCCAGCAGATGTGGCGAGTCTTCTTGGTTAGTTCGCCGTGGTCATCGCGGAGCCAATATCCGGCATCTCGTTCGATCGTTAGTTTTCCGTTGGGATCATGCGGTAGGCAGTGACGCCCAGTCTTGTCGTGCGATCCCGATCCTTTTACCGTGGCATCGTTTTGTGCCACATGGAAATCGATGGTCCAAGGGCGCAACTGTCGGGTCATTTCCTGGAAACCTGCTTGCAAAGCTTCTTCGTCATCCCATGAGAAATCTTTGGGCAAGATGCGATCCTCAAGGGCGTTGTATCCAAGCAGATAGAGCAGCGTATGTGCCATGTCAGCCTGAAACCCTAGTGTTTGCGGTCGGTCTGTCGTCTCGAGAAGTTTGACCATCCAGCGGCAGCTGTGCATGCCTCCCCAACAGATTTCTCCCTCTGCGGCTAGTTTTTCACCGTGATCCTCTGCAATTTTGCAGGCTTCACGAAATGTCTCGGCAATTTTTCGTGTGTTGCCTTCGGGATCATCAGACCAAGTTCCTGGATCCACCGCTGAGTCAATCCGTACTACACCGTATGGACGTACTCCCATTTCACGAAACTTTTGTGCAATATGACAACCTTTGCGGACTTGAGTAAGAAACTTGTCTCGTTCCGAGGAATCTCCCATGGCGGAACCACCATCCGTCGGAGGCCAGACCGGTGCGACCACGGTGCCAATGACAAGGCCTCGTGTCTGGACTCGGTCGGCAATGTCCTTCAACTGATCGTCATCAGCATCAATTTCGACATGAGGCGCAAATAGAAACAGATCGACTCCGTCGAAACGAACCCCGTCCACTTCCGCAGCAGCGGTCAAATCGAGCATCGTGTCCAGCTCAATCGGCGGCTCGGAATCTGGCCCTTTTCCCACGACACCAGGCCAGGCTGCGTTATGCACTTTGGGAAAGTTGTTCGTTGACATAGGCAAGTCTCTCATACTGGTAGGACGGGAAACACGCAAACGGTTTAATCGTACAACAAATGTTGTAATCGGTGAGGGATGTGGCGACAAGCCGTCGGCAGTGTTGAGCGGGCTCCAGCGACCTCATTTCGCTGTACGAACAGGAAGATGCTTCTCGGCATAGGGTGACACACTAGCGGCCACCTAGTGGAAAAAAACCGAAAGTAGGCATACACTGCGGTGCTGCGGCGAATCATTATATGGGATATAGGTAAGGGAGATTCGACTTATGGCCAAACAGACCTGGGTGCTCACAGACCTCGATCAAGGCATATTCCTTGACGAATTGACTTTGGAGGGAGATCAGCTAGGACGCGCGGCCCGTGATTGTCGCGTGAACAAAAAACGCTTGCAGGGAGGGACGAGCGACGGTGTCGATGTGGTGACAGTGGACAATGGTGCTTGTTCCATCGTGGTTGTGCCGACACGTGGTATGGGAATCCAACGGGCCCAGGTTTCTGATTTGACTTTAGGATGGCAATCACCAGTAAAAGGACCGGTTCATCCGCAGTACGTTCCATTGATGGAACCGGGGGGGCTTGGGTGGCTATTCGGCTTCGACGAATTGCTGGTGCGCTGTGGCTTGGAGAACAACGGAGCTCCCGAGTTCAGCGATCAAGGCGCACTCACCTATCCGCTACACGGCCGGATCGCAAACCGGGCGGCACACTACGTTTCGGTGTCGGTAGATTCTGACACTGGCGAAATAGAAGTGCATGGGATTGTCGACGAAGTTCGGTTTCATTTTTTGAAGCTAAGGCTGCATGCGACACTGAAAACACGACCGGGTGAGCGAGGTTTTCGTATCAGTGATCGCATCGAAAACCTGTCGGACAGTCCCGCCGAGGCTCAAATCCTATATCACGTTAACTACGGTGTCCCCTTGTTAGATGCCGGAGCTAAACTGGTGGCACCCATACAGCAAGTTGTGCCCCGAGACGCGGTGGCTGCAAAAACGATGGATCGCTGGAGCGATTACCAGGGCGAACAACCTGGCTTTGACGAAGTCGTATACTTTTTCGAGTTGGCAGCGGACCAAACAGGTGACACGCAAATCGTGCTCAAAAATGCTCATGGCCTGCGAGGTGTACGCATGGCATTCAACACAAAACAATTGCCATGTTTCACAGTATGGAAAAACACTACCGGCAAGTCGGACGGGTACGTTACAGGTTTGGAGCCCGGTAGTAATTTTCCCAATCCACGGTCCTTTGAAGGTAAACATGGGCGTGTGATCGATTTGGCACCGCATGGAAGTCAGTCTTTTGACCTCACCATCGAAGGACTTGTGACCGCAGAACAGGTCCAAGAGGCTGAGCGACAAGTCGGACATTTGCAGAAGGTGGTCGAGCCTCAGATTGCTAAAGAGCCACGTGAAGACTGGTGTGGCGAACCGCCGCCACTGTAATGATTCGGGTTGCAGGTTCCTGTAGCGGAAGCGCGTAAGACGTCCGGCGTGAGATGATAAGGTGCCATCAAAGAGGGGGCGACTTGTGCCTGTCCGTCAGCAAAACACCACGGATCTGCATTCGGCCCCCAACCGTGGGTCCCTAACGTCGTAATTTTGTCGAAGTCCCGGCCAGCTCGTAGATGGACCACGTGAATCCGTCGCTGCCGTGAAAAGGTCGGATGTTCAAGATGCCTTCCACTTCCACCACATCTGATGTATACGATGCGGTGATCCCATCCTCGAGATTTATCTGCACCAAGTGGTCGGCTTGACCTCCCGGACCAAACTTACACTCTTTGTTTCGCAGTAAAATGAATTCACGGATGCCGCGAATTTGAGACACGCCACCATGCATGTATCCGCTGATCCGTACAGGGCGACCATCCAGATTTTTTGCCCGATCGGTCAACATAAAGGGACGGAATCGCACGTCCGGCTGCATTCCCAAAACGATGTCATCAAATGAAATCTCTTCGACTTTGTTAGTCCGTTTAGAAGTTTGAAGGTTCGCGGTCTCGGTCGCCGATGTATCCGGTGACGATTCGGAAGATGCTGAGGCGACCGTGTTGGAGGATCCGGAAGTGTCGTCGTTCGATGAAGGTTGGCAGCCCGTTAACAGACAAACAACAACTGGGATGATTGCTGAAGCCAATCCAATGTGTGTAGCGCCGTAGAGATGAAACTTGGACCGAGCCATGTGTCTTCCTTTGTAAAGTAGTTCCATGTCGGTTAATCCAGGTACTCGGCATCCAGCCGATAGTAGACTCCATTTAAACCACTAACCGGTTTTAACTTTGTATCGACATGCAGGATCCCACCTAACTTTCGTTTTCGCCAGCTGAAGTCGATATGCTTGGGAGGCTGCAACGTGACTTCAATCATGTCGGTCAGCGCAGGGTTCCCACCAAAGCAGCAAGTTCCCATGTCCGGAACGAGGATGAACTGACGCAGAGCGGTTCGATTGTCGCCGGGATAGACATATCCTTTGACGAAAATTCGTTTTCCGTCTAGAGATATTGCCTCGTCTGGAATTGGCAGTTTTGACTGATCGTCAGGTTGCAGTTGTTGAAACGAAATCCGTTGATATCCATCTGGCACTTCAGTGGCATAGATAACGCTATGCATGATCGCGCTCCCCACAAACAGCAACGAGGACATGATCAAACCGGCCATCGCAATGGGCTTGCCGGTAAGCTCGGTAGGACGCTGTTTGATTTTAGACAGGGCAGAAAGCCCCATCACAATGCCGAGAAACGGAATCATCAGCATCCAAGGAGACAACAGCGCTGCCAGGGCGAATAGACCGCAAACCAGCGCTACGATCGCTGTCGATGAGATCGCACGGTACTGATCCATACGGTCCACAATGTCAGGGATGTCGATGTTCGTACTCATGTCAGTGTCAGTTTGATTGCATAAACGACAACAAACAATCCTGCCATGGACAAACCAAGGGTCCACATGGAGCGTGACACTGGGGCTGGAGGGGCCAGCTCGGACTCGCCAATGGTTGCCTCCGAGTCGATCGAGGGAGACTCTGTTTGCGGCTGTACCGAGGATTCGGCGACCGACTCACCTTCGATCACACCATCATCCTGGACTACGACTTGGGGGGCGACCGATGGTTCCGGGACTTCGTCCTCTTGGGCTGGACCTGGCACGGCGTCGTCAGTTTTCTCGACGGTAACATTATCTAGACTGGCCACTTGAATGGAGGTGTCGTCAGCGACGTTGACTTGGTTGTCTGCAAGTTCCGGAGCAGCTTTTTCAGCGACAGGTGGGCTTGTTGGAAAAAACGTTCTGGCTCTTCGTACAGCATCCGGATCAAGCTTTTCCAACTCAAGAATCGCTGTAGCAGCTTCCGGTAAGGGACAGCGTCGCAAATAATTGATGACAGGTACGCGCACCCAGCTGTTTTCGTCTGTAGAGTCCTTGAACAGTTGAATTAAGCGAGGCATTGATTCCCAATCTTCCCAGCGTGCCAAATCGGGAACGACCAAGTCTGCTAATTCTGGTCGATCTAGCATGTAGCGGAGTGATTCCACCGCGCGCTGTGGCTGAATAGGGTTGCCCTGGTCGGCATGAAACCGCAACGCCATGATGGCTGCGTAGGTATCGGTGTAATCAGCATCCTGATTCTTGAGCAAGTGATCTTCAATGAGCGACAAACCATCAACACCGATGAGCGTTAGGTAGCAAGCGATTGTAGCGTCCAACGCAGCCTTGGTTTTACGGTCTTCTGACTGAATCATCGTCTCCAGCATCGCCGCGTCCTCGGGCTGGCCACAGACGCCTAGCATCGTCAGGTACAATCTCCGCCGACTAGGAGGCCTTTGTATGTCTTCAATCCAGCTGATAAGAAGTTCTCGATTCATTCGGTCGCGTAATGCTTTGACTTCATCATAGGATGCTCTAGCAAATTCGTCGTAAGCATCTCGAGCCAACAGGTCTTCTTCATCTTCGAGGTATTCCAGATAGAACTCGAGTTGTTGCGAGTCCGGTTCGGTGGCCAGCTGAGCGACACGAGTCAGATAGTCACGTACACGCTCGCTGATCCGCAGCGGCGTGGTCCAGTCCAAATCAGGAGCTCCTAATGCCGTGATCATGAACATCGTTCCTATTTCCGCGTCACCAAAATAGACAGCTTCGATTTCTTGGATATCTTGCAATAAATCGGCACCCTTCATTGTCTGTTGGATTTCAAAGACTGCCTTGGGAACGCTGCGCGTGGGATCCGATGTAGATTGTGACAATGTTTCCAGGTCCCGCGGTGGCGATGTTTTTTTTAGGGTGACGATAGCCATCACGTCGGCACTAGCCAATTCTTGGCTGAATGTTTGTGAAACGGGAGAGCAGAATGGGCAGGCTTCCGTACAATCGGACACCAGCCACATGACAGTCGTGGTTAGCAGAAGCAGGCAGTTGAGTCGGCACATGGTGACGATCCTATGGGAGTTAGCACGGGACCTGGACAAATATCACAAGTATAGATCCTACTCGTGGGATCGTTGACGGTCGAAACCAGATTCAGTTTCCTACATTCTATGCGATAGATTCTATCCATGGCAGGCGGTTTTGACTACGAATCCGTCAGGGATTGGCGCTCAGCGCTCGAGAAACATCGGTTCGATAAGCTGCCATTGCCGGCAGCAGGCCGACGGCCACTGCGAGCAGAATCAATCCGGGAATCAACCATAACTCGGTCGGAACGGGAAGGCTGGAGACGGGCTCGTAGCCCCCCCATCCTCGCACTCCATTGATGGCGCCAATTAGCCAGTCGACATTGAAATATTCGTTGACGTTGACGGATGGGAAATCGAAGAAACCGATGGCGACACCAGTCTGGTCTTCGATGGTGGGTCCGGCAGTCCCGATCAGTATGTGTCCGGTACAAAATCCAATAAGTCCTCCTCCAAGCGCCAGGATGATCGCTTCGAACAACACGACAGACATGACTGTGCCGCGGCCCGCACCGAGCGCCCTCATGACGGCAATTTCATGCTGGCGATCACTCATTGAATTGTAAATACTTACCAGAATGCTTACGCCAGAGACGACACATATCATGACAGTCAGTGCCAAGAGCACCTGTTTGATGGGGCCGACGATGGTGGTGAACAAACCATAGATTTCGGCGACAGGTAACGCAGCTTGCGCTGTATTGCCTTCATTGATGGTATTCATCAAACCAGGGGTGACAACTTGATTGACCGTCTTGATCAAGATGGCCGTGACTTCACGTTCGGGAACTGTTAGTGGTTGAAATGTGAGCGTGGATTTGCTTTCTGTCTGTGGTGGTGTTGCGGCGATGACCCCAGCTGGAACGGGAGGCTGAATTGGTACATCGCGCGGATCTTGCGGGACCGGTTTGGCATGGCCGTCCATCAGGTAGAAACCTTCTATGTTGACGAAGACCCCTCGGTCGATAGGAGTGCCGGTCATGTCCAGAATACCGACCACAGTAAAGGGGTGTTCGTCGTGCAATTCTCCTTCAGGGTCACCGTGTGTAGCCGCGATTCGGCTACCAATTTCTAACTGCTTTTCTCGCGCGACCTTCGCACCTATCACTGCCTCAAAATATCCATGGGTTTCATGGAATGTTTCAAAGTTTCGTCCCTGGTCGAACTGATACGTGGTACCGTTATTCAGATCGTACACGAAGTCATCGAACAACTGAGGTGTCGTACCAATCACGCGGAAGTGGCCATAGTAGTCGCCCATGCATATGGGGATGGCAAACTTTGTGAATAATCGAAATTTGCCGTCGCGACCAACACCTAACTCATCAATGCCCACGGCTTGACGATAGGTTTCGACATCTTCGGCGCTGAGAAACTCTTGGTAATAACTGTAGGGAATGTTTTCTACAGGTTGGCTCAGATAATAGACTGTATTGAGCACCAACTGCAAACGGCCTCCCTTCGTTGCCCCCACAATCATGTTGTAGCCGAGGCTAGAATTGTTACGAAAGGATTGCTCGACCAGTCCATGAATGGAGATGACTGCTACGACCAACATGACTCCCAAAGCCATTGAGAGGGCGGTGAGGGTAGACGCCAATCCTCGCTGTTGAATACTTCGCCAAGCTATTTTCCACTTGCTCATTCTGCTACTTGCTCAATCTGTTGGTTGCTCAATCTGTTGGTTGCTCAATCTGTTGGTTGCTCAATCTGTTGGTTGCTCGGACAATCCACGCACTTGATTGATCTCGTCCAAGTGAACAACGCGATCAAACTGGTTTGCGACTTCGGGAGTATGTGTCACCACGATCACTGACACGTTTTCTTCGCTGCATGTTGTGCGAATCAGGTCGACGATTTGCTGTTGGTTTCCCGGGTCGACATTGGCCGTCGGTTCGTCTGCCAATAATAATTTGGGTCGGTTGGCCAGAGCGCGGGCGACGGCGACACGTTGTTGCTCACCAACAGACATGGTGCCAGGTTTATGTGTGAGGCGATGGCTGAGACCGACTCGGTCGAGCAAATCGCTGGCTCGTCGAGAATCGTTTCGACCTTTTGCGAATGTCATTCCGAGTGTGACATTTTCCAAGGCCGTAAAGGCGGGAAGTAGATTAAAGGTCTGAAATACGTACCCGATGGTGTCGGCGCGAAAGCGATCTCGAATTGATTCTGCCAAATTAGCAATGTCGATGCCGTCAACCATCACATGTCCTTGGTCGACTCGGCTGATTCCAGCAATCACGTGCAACAGCGTTGACTTGCCACAGCCGCTACGCCCAACGATGACCATCTGCTCGCCCGGTTCTACCGAAAACGTAGCAATATCGAGAACCGGCAGGACGTCTCCGTTTGGTTCCACATACGATTTCTTGACGTCGCTAAGTTGAAGCATCAGGTAGGCTTTGAGAAGGGATTTGCCGAACGACCATCACCACGGATGGAAATCGAGGGAGGCAGTTCAATCGTACGCGATAGAGCCGGAGTGCCAAATAGCGAATTAGCCGATTGGGGAGCCCCAGGAGGTTCCCTGTGGTTCGGCTTCCGGTTGTACGTGGTGTGCCAACGATTTGTTCGTCGCACCAATCGTATAGCAGGCCCTGTTGCTTTGACGAAGACGGCGTCAGGCAGGTTGCACATAAGCTCTTAGAATATCAATGATCCCAAGAAAGGTCGGATTATCCGCGACGCATTGCCCGTTCTAGGTCGCGTTTGACCGTTTCTTTTTTCATTTTTTCTCGTTTGTCGAACAGCTTTCGGCCCCGACAGATTCCCAATATCAATTTGGCTCGACCACGTTTGAAGTACATTTTTAAGGGTACCAAGGTAAGGCCTTTTTCGAACGCTTGAGCGGCAAATTTGCGGACTTCGCGACGATGCAACAAGAGTTTGCGTCGACGCCGCGGTTCGTGGTTCATGCGGTTGGCGAAAGTGTATTCCGAGATTTCACAACCGACCAGCCAGACTTCTCCATCGATGACTCGTCCATACGCCTCATCCAAGGAAACCTTTCCGTCGCGAAGACTTTTTACTTCGCTGCCCATCAGTACCACACCACACTCCAATGTCTCGAGTACATCGAATTTGTGGCGTGCTTTTCGGTTCTCTGTGATGGGCCGGTCCGCCGCATTCGACTTCGTATCGGTCGATGCTTTCTTCTTGCTCTTTTTTGCCATGGGCCTACACGATCGTGGATGAAAACTCCCAAGTATACGTCACTGATGCGGATGCCTATGTGTGAACTAAAGAGGCATCTCGCCTTGTAGTCTAGCATCACGTACAATGAAGGCTTGAGATGTCTGTACGTAACCGAATGGTCATACACCATTGTAACGATAACATGTGGTCGTTGACGATTGTAGGAGACGAGACAGAATATGAGTGCATTGTAAACTTTTTGAGTTGAGGGGCGATAGCGTCAGGTCCCCGTGGGAAAGCAGATTCCCCCTGGGAAAACTAGACGCTAACGCTTTCTAGCTGGTGGTTTTGAGTGCGTGAAGGTGCTCTGGCCGATCCTGTAAAAGTCTTTTTGGATAACGAGACGAACTGTGAGTACCGTTCCGGAAGCGTTTGATTTACCGATTCTTGATACCTCCTCGCCCTCGGATTCGATGTTGCCCGAGCGTCGATTGCCTCGCTGGCTGAAACGTAACGTTCCCAAGGGAAATGCGAATCATTTTACAGCTCGCCTGCTGGATGAATTGGGATTAGAAACTGTCTGTGACAACGCACGTTGTCCGAATCGCATGGAGTGCTATTCTCAAAAAACAGCCACATTTATGATCTTGGGTAATGTGTGTACACGTCCCTGTGGTTTTTGTGCAGTCTCGCGCGGTCGTCCAGAGCAGCCCGAAGTTGACGAGCCGGAGCGGTTAGCGGAAGCAGCATATCGCTTGGGCTTGAAGCATGTTGTGATTACTTCGGTGACGCGGGATGATCTGCCGGATGGTGGGGCTGAACATTTTTACCGTTGCGTGTTGGCTGTGCGTGAGCGAACAGGAGCGGCTATTGAAGTATTGACGCCCGATTTCGTTGACCAACGTGAGAGCGTAAAGCGAGTGGTCGAGGCGGCTCCGGAGGTGTTTAATCACAATACGGAAACGGTGCCTCGCCTGTATGCCAAAGTTCGAGGTGGCAAATCAGATTATCGTTGGACGCTCGGCTTGCTGCAGCAGGTCAAACAGCTTGATCCACAAATTAAGACCAAGAGTGGTTTGATGCTGGGGCTGGGC
>MDTE01193939.1_pt1 | contig 12955 bp, 10 predicted proteins | sample 811231 | NCBI WGS metagenome assembly MDTE01 (sample SAMN05326651, study PRJNA326480) | marine metagenome | isolation source: seawater | place: Indian Ocean: Red Sea | collected 2010
ACGCCCCAGTTTGTCGAGCCACCAAAATCCATATCCAAAGGCTGTCAGGCTGACGAGAAGGAGGAAAAACTTGCCCACGGTGGACAACCTCTTGAGCAGGGCCGCCCGGGAAGCTGGTCGACGGGATGATTTGGGAGCCAGTTTCTTCCAGCTTGAGCTGAATGCCTGATCTTTTTTCTTTTTCTTTCTCATGGGTAGTCGGGGTCAGGCGGAGAGGAGCGATCCACGGGCAAAACGCTCGAGGGCGGGCTCGACGAGCCGAGCGGTTAACTTGTCAAAATCATAGCCCGCGCAGGATGCGCTCTTGGGCAGAAGGCTCGTTGCGGTCATGCCGGGCAGGGTGTTAATCTCAAGGAAATGGGCTTGGCCATCCTCGCTAATGATAAAATCGACCCTTGCAAAGTCCCGGCATCCGCAAGCGGAAAAGGCCTGGACGGCAAATTCCTTCAGCTCGTTGGTGATCTCGCAGGATAACACCGCCGGGTAGCGGTACTCTGTCGTGCCTGCGGAATATTTTCTCTCGTAATCGTAAACTCCGCCCATTGGAATGACCTCGACCACGCCCAGCGGGACGTCTCTGAGGATGCCCAGGGTGACCTCCCTGCCAAAAACCCGGCGCTCGATCATCCAATTCCCCCGTCCGATGGCGGACAGGGCATCGGTCAGCTCATCCTTTCCATTCACTACGTACAGGGCGACACTGCTCCCTTGGTCGGTAGGCTTGAGCACGAGATCGTGGCCCAATTCGGACAAGACCTGGTTCGTGTCAATTTCTTCCGGATCGGAAAACACAACATCCCGGGCAACCCGGACCCCGGCATCGCGGGCAACCTCCTTGGATCGGCGCTTGTCCATGCAAAGCCTGCTCGCTTCGGGACCGCTCCCGGCATAGTAAAACCCTCCCTGCTCGAGCAGGGTCTGGAGGGTTCCGTCTTCCCCGAAAGTCCCATGAATGGCAGGAAAGACAATTGAGTTCTCCGGATCGATCCCGTCGGGCAAGCCCGGTTCGGTCAAGTCGAGCATCCGGGCTTCGAAACTTTTCCCCAGTGATTCGGTCAAGGCCTTGCCCGTGGCAAGGGAAATTTCCCGTTCCGGACCGATTCCTCCCGCAAATACCGTGATGCTTGCTTCTTTCTTCATAGGTTCATTGGTTAGGATAAAAATTCGTTCCAGGATTTCCCCATAAGGGTAACCTCGGGTTCGAGGAGCAGACCGTTCGACTCCCTTACCCGTTCACGCACCCGTTTGATGAGGGCAATGACTTCCTCCGCGGAAGCCCCTCCCTCGTTAATGATAAAATTTGCATGGAGTCCGGAAACAACCGCCCCACCCTCGCGGGCGCCCTTGAGACCGACTTGATCGATAAGCAAGCCTGCGGAAGCCTCGTCGGGGTTCCTGAAAATGCAGCCCGAACTGGCTGCCCTCGGTTGGCTGGCCCGTCTTTTCCGGGCGAGCTTGTCGATCGCGTTGCGTATCGCCCGATGATCGGAACGGCCTTCCGCCCGGAGCTTGGCCCGCAGGGCAATTCCCTCGTACGCCTCCTTGCAGTAACGATATCCGACGTTCAGATCGGTTCCCGGGATTTCCCGGACGGTACCGTCAGGCAATAGAAAGGAGACCCATTCGACCAAGTCGAAAGTTTCCCAACCCATTGCTCCCGCATTCATCCGCAAGGCACCACCCAAGGTACCCGGTATGCCCTCGAGGAATTCAAATCCCTTGAGTCCCCGCTCACAGGCAAACCGGCAAATTTCCTTAAGTTTGGCCCCCGCGCCGACGACTAGCGTATCCTCTGTACGCGGGGAAATTTCCTTCCAGTAGGGACCTTTCAAACGAATAACCAATCCGCCGAATCCTTCGTCCGGAATGATGAGATTCGATCCCCTGCCGATCATCGAGCGCTGTACCCCGAAAAGATTACAGGCTTCCACGATGGACCGCAGGTCTTCCGAATTGGCGGGCTCGGCATACCACCTGGATGACCCGCCCACCCCGATCGTCGTTTTTGAAGCAAGGGGCTCGTCGGCAAGCAAGGCGGTCGAGGCGGAAAGACGGGGAGCCAGGTAACTGGAAAAGGCCAGGTGCTTGTCCCCACCGGACTTTTCCCATGCGGCGAAGGCATGAGCCCAGCGCTCGAGATTCCCGGCTCCGACAAAGAGGACTTGATCCTTTGCCTTCTTGGGGGGTTCGGGCCCGATGGCGGAGCGCAACTCCGCGAAGTCGGTAAAAATACGCGTACGGTCCCGCAGCCTGGGAGGCAAGTAGCCCATGAGGATCTCGGCTGACCCGGCCGAATCGAAATTCTCGAACGCCCCGTAGGTGGGCATGAGGTGCAGGTCGTCGGCTTGGGACAATTCCTCGGCGAACCGCTCGGCCAAGGCCCGGGTCCTGGAAAATCGATGGGGTTGAAAGACCACTTGCAGGGAATGGTCGGCCAACTGCACCCTGCGCTGGCTGAGAAAGGCACGGATCTCGGTCGGGTGATGGGCATAGTCCTCGACCACACATCGCGTTGGGGACTGGTGAAGGATCGATTGCCTGCGGTTCATTCCGGGGAAAGCGGAAAAATCAACACTGGACAGGTCAACCCCCAAGGCTTGCCCTGCGGCAAGCACGGCCCGGCAATTGGTCACCTGATAACCTGCCGGTTCGTTGCTTGGATCAAAGGTGACGACCCCGGCTGACAAGCCGTCCCGCCTTGCCCATTGTTCGGGTCCGCCCCCGCGGGGAATTACGAGGGTCTCCTTGGTTCGCTCGAAAAGGGATTGAAACGCGTTCGCCAAAGTCTCGCTTGATTCATACCTGTCGACATGATCCCAATCGCAATTCAAAGCCAGGGTAATCCGTGGGGAGAAGCCTTCGATCGTACCATCGCTCTCGTCAACTTCCAGAATCACCCAGGAATTCTTCAAGAATTTGCCCGGGAGCAAGGAACTGTCCCGAAATGAACCGCCGACAACGTAGGAACATGGAAAACCCAGTTGCTCCAACGCCCAGACGAGCATGCCCGTGGTGGTCGTCTTCCCGTGGCTTCCGACCACTGCCAAGACCTTCCTGCGTGCGGTAAATTTTGCCAGGAATTCCCCTCTCCGGTAGATTGGGATTCCTTTCTTGATCCAAGGCGCGACCTGAGAACCGTCCTCCGGGATGGCGCTCGAGCGAATGACGCAATCCGGGTCATTCCCGGGTAAAGGCTCGGCCAGCACCTCGATGCCTTCGGAAATCAGCTGGGAACGGAGCGGTTCGGAAAAACGATCGTCGTATGCTTCCACTTGAATACCCGCACCCTGCAGGTAGAGGGCCAATGGGGCCATGCCCATTCCACCGGCTCCAAGGAGAAGGACTCGCTTCGGCTTCCTCATCCGACCATCCTCAGGACTCCTCCCTGCAAGGAATCGTCTACCGGGTTTTCCTTGAGACATTGCATAAGATCGTCGGCGAGCCGGGCAGACACGTCGCCCCCATCCATGGCAAAGAGGTTTCTTCTCAATATCGCCCGAAATTCCTCGTTGAACATAACCTCGCGCACTTCATCGAAGAGAACTTCATCCATTTTATCCTGCAGGCAGATAATCCCCCCTCCTTTTCGTTCCAGGTAACTTGCATTCAGGTATTGATGGTTGTCGGCGGCATGCGGATAAGGGACCAATATTGAAGGAACCCGGCAACGTACGATTTCGGAAATGGCTCCCGCCCCAGCCCGGGAAAGGACAAGGTCGGCGGCGGAGAGAACGACGTTCATCTCATCGGTAAAGGGAACGAATCGGCTGGTAACGCTTTGTTGCTCCTTGGGGCCATCCATTTGAATGACACCCGAGCTCTCGTTGTTCATCCCGGTCAGGCAATAGATCGATATGCCCTCCTTTGCGAGACGTTCGATATTCCCCTTCACCCAACTGTTCAAGGAAGTCGCGCCCTGGCTTCCTCCCAAAACCACAAGCAAGCGATCGTCCAGGGCGATTCCAAGTTGCTTACGGGCCCGTTCTCGGGGAATTCTTCGAAATTCCTTACGCAAGGGATACCCAATGTTACGGATGATCTCGGATGAGATTCCTTCCAACTGCATACCCTCGGGAAGATAAAGCCGGGTGGAACGCTTGGCCAGAAAACGGACTGCCTTGCCAACGGCCCGATTGGCCTCGTGTATGAAAACGGGCATGCGCCGGGCACGGGCGGCCATAGCCGGGCCGAAGGAAGAAAAACCGCCGAAGCCAACGAGTGCGTCTGCACCGACTTTCTTGTAGAAGCGATGAGCGCGCAGAAAGGAGAATGCAAAGCCGTGTCCAAAACGGGCCAAGCCAACGGGTGACTTGATCAACGGGGCCCCGGGCAACGGAACGAAAGACAAATTTGGATATTTGCTCGATAGCCTGGAATCAACTCCCTTTTGGCTAATGAAGAGCCAGGACGGACAACCTTTTTCCTCGAGACTTTGAGCGAGCGCTATGCCCGGCGTAAGGTGCCCTCCAGTGCCACCGCATGCAATGACTACGTTTCTCATAGGATACGGGGTTTCAAGGATTTCGGATTATCCAAACGCCGGAAAACGTTAATCATCAACCCGACGAAAACAAAGGTAACCATGAGATTCGATCCACCGTAACTGATGAAGGGCAAGGACATTCCCTTGGTGGGCATTGAACCGGTAACGACTCCCATATTGATGATTGCCTGCAAGCAGACGAACAGGAGAGCGCCCGTGACAAGAAGGTACTCGTAAAGCCTTGGAGCTTGGCGCATCCGCCAGAATACCCAAACGAACATGAGGAGGAAGCAGGCAACGATTCCAAGCGTGCATATCAACCCCAGTTCCTCGCCAATTACGGGAAAAATGAAATCCGTGTGAGCCTCGGGCAGAAAATGCATTTGCTGGCGTCCCATGCCCAAACCGACCCCATTCCATCCGCCCACGCCAAAAGCCAGCATTCCTTGCCACAACTGATAACCGCTGTCATTGGCATGGGCCTCGACGTCAAGAAATGAGGTAACCCTTCGAATTCGATGGGGATCGAAGTAGATGAGAATGGAAAAGGCAATAATGGCCAACCCGACGATGGGGAACAGCCAGCGCAGGCTAGTGCCGGCCATGAACATCATGGTTGCGGCTACGGCTCCGCAAAGAAAGCAGGTCCCGAAATCGGGCTGTAACAAAATAAGTCCGCAAACAACCCCGATCATGAGGGACGGAACGAAAAAGCCATGAAGAGCGGTCTTGATTTCTCGTTGCCTGGAAGAGAAATAAGCAGCCATGCCAAAGACCAGACCGATCTTCGCAAATTCGGATGGCTGGATGCGTAACGGCCCAAGTCCGATCCACCTTTGAGCGCCATTTACCTTGATCCCAATTCCCGGGATCAGGGTAAGAATGAGGGCAATAACGCAAATCCCGAAGATCCACCAAGTATGTTTTCTAAGCCAATCCAAATTCATGAAGGCAACGTAAAGACCGATCAGGAAGGATAGGCCCAACCAAATGATTTGCTTAACCAGCAAACCGTGCGGACCGGTAAAACGCTCGGCCACCCCTGCGCTGAAAAGCATGACCAAGCCCAAAGTCGTAAGCCCCAAGGCAACCGCGATCAAATAGATCGTAATCAAATTGCCCGGTCTCGCTGCTCCTCGCTCTACCGTTGCCTCCACCACCCTTTTTTGTCCACACCCGCGTTATCCATTTTTCTCCGCGAAGATTTATTCTTCCTTTACGTCGACTACCGGTCTGTCTTCGACCTTGCCCTCAAAAAATTCTTGCACGCTGGAATCCTGAACTGCAGGAGCGATCCCTTCCGGTTCACTTGGTGATGGGGCGCTTTCACCTGATTCGGAAACGATCAGGTTTTGGCCAATTTGAATTTTTCCTGGATCGGAAAGACCATTCCATTCCATGATCTGCTTTACGGTCGTTCCGTAAATGGCGGAAATCCGGCCTAAGTTATCCCCTTTCTTGACGGTATGGGTCGTGGCCCCCGGAGGAACGACAAGCGAAGGCGCTGAGGGAGCGGTGACGGGAGAACCTCCTTCTGGAATGCTCAACTTTTGCCCCGGACGAATGATTGAGTTATTGCTCAGGCCGTTAGCTTGGAGAAGCGCTGCTAGGGAAATACCATGGATCCGGGCAATTTTCGTCATGCTGTCCCCTGATTTCACGACATACGAAGCGCCTCCGGAAACCGCAGGAGTCCCGACTGGATCAACCGTTGCGGCGGGGTTCGACACACCACCAACCGGAAGAAGAATTTCCTGACCGATCGCAAGCCTCGAATTCTTATCCAAGTTGGGGTTGGCGTTCAGCAACCCGTTGAGCGTGAGGTTGTTCTTTCCGGCAATTGCCCAGAGCGTGTCGCCCCGCTGAACCTTGTAGACGCTCACGTTAGCAGGTGACAGGCTCAAGTCTTCGGTCGCCTCTGGGTCCGGTGGAACCGGGGTTAGTCCGGGAACAATTATTCCACCCGGATCCGGTCGCGTCGGCTCGGCAAGTCCGGACTGCGAGGTTTGCCCTGATTCTCCGGAACCCGAAGGGGTGGGGTCAGCAAGTCCCTGATTGAAGGAAGGTTTGCTCGCAGGCGGGTCCACCGTGCCTGGCGGTTGGTTCGTCACCGGTTTTTTGTCATCAGTCGTTTGACAACCCGGTTGGAACATCACGAGCAAAATCACCACGACGTGAAGGGATAGAACGATTCCGAATATCTTGGTTAGTTTCATGTTTATCTTCCTTGCTTGAGTACGATCAGTTAATACATTCTTGAGTAGTCCCAGAAACGAGTTTCTTCAAATCGAAAACGGAATCCACAAACGATTTTCCGCGCTCGGCATAGCTCGAAAAGCAATCAAAACTGGCAAAACCCGGACTGAAAAGAACGGTGGTCCGTTCGGTAACTTCCTCATATGCCCGAGTAACGGCTTCCTTCAGGGAATTGCAAAAAGTTGCCATAATTCCCTGTTCCCTCAGGGCTTTTCCGAGCATTTCACCCATCTCTCCAATTACGTATGCTCGCTTGACAAAAGGCTTGATGAGATGGGAAAGCCTGCCTGTGTCCTCCCCCTTCGATTTCCCTCCTCCAATCCAATAAAGGTTTCCCGAAAAATTCCTGCACGCGGCAATCGTAGCGGCCAAATTCGTTGCCTTGGAGTCATTCCAGAAAGTCGCTTCTCCGATTGTGGCAATCTTTTGCAAGCGGTGTGGTTCGGGTTGGTAGCTCAGGATTGCCTGGTTAAAATCGTCCTCCGCGATCCCCTGCGATCTTGCAAAGGCCTTTGCGATCGAAAGGTTTTCAAACTGGGGAAAGGAGGTAAGAAAATGACCTTCAGGCAAAAAGGATGCATCTTCGGGTTTTCGATCCACCACTTCCGCACCGTCCGGGAGAGCATGCTTTAATTCCGCAGCCTTTGCAGCAACACTTCTCCCTACCATCACGCAACCTTTGCCAACGTTGTCGACCAGATTGGCCTTGGCTAGAAAATATTCCTCCTCGTTCTTGTGGTGATCAAGATGATCCTCTTCGAAATTCGTCCACAGCACGCCCATCGGGCTAAGGTTTTCCATACCTTGGGCCTGAAAAGAACTGACTTCCAAAAACACGACCGTTTCCCTATCCAAGTCGCCCGCCAACAATTCGCAAAGGGGCAAGCCCACGTTTCCTGCGGCTACCGCCGGTTTACCCAATGCATTCCATACCTGCGTGAGCAAGGTGGTCAAGGTTGTCTTTCCATTCGTTCCCGTGACGGCAACCACAGGATTATCGAGAAAGAGCGCCCCAAAGTCCATTTCCCCCATCACGGGAAGATTTTCCGCCCTCGCCAGTTCGATCCACGGATGAGACGGAGCAAACCCCGGGCTGAAAACGACGAGCGAGCATGTCCGTGCCTCGGTAATCCCGAAGACACGGCCCTGCTCGTCGTACGTATCGTATTCCCACTCAATGCGGTCAAGCAGGGCACCCACCCCGCGACCGCTGACACCCGCGCCTAAGATTGCGACGGGTTTCCGCCGCATTTTTTCCCAATCTTGAAAATCGTTTCCCATCTTACCTAAGCTTCAGGGTTGCCAGTCCGAGGATGGCAAAAATCAGTGACAAGATCCAAAACCTGATCACAACCTTTGTTTCCTTCCAACCCTTGAGCTCGAAGTGATGATGAATGGGAGACATTCGAAAAATTCTCTTTCCCCGGGTCTTGAAGGATGCCACCTGCAAGATGACCGACCCTGCTTCCATAACGAAAATTCCGCCCACGATGACTAAGGTAAGAGGTTGATGAATCATCAGGGCAATAATCCCCACCAGTCCGCCTATGGCCAATGAACCGGTGTCCCCCATGAACACTTCAGCCGGATGGGCGTTATACCACAAAAAGGCCAGGCTTCCGCCCAACAGGGCGGCGCACACCACAGCCAATTCACCGGTACCCGGAATCCAGCTTATCCGCAAATATTCGGCGATTATTGAATTTCCTGACGCATAGGCCATGACTCCGTAAGTCAGAGCTACCGTAACCGTACACCCAATGGCCAATCCATCCAGTCCGTCGGTCAGGTTGATTGCATTGCTTGACCCGCAAAGAGTGATCAAGAATAGGAAAAAAACAAGGATCAGGTTCATGCTCTGCATAAGCACCTCCTTGTAAAACGGCACCCAAAGTTCCAGCATCTTCCAAGAACTGCCCACCGCTTTTTCCTGCACCCCGGTTAGAATTTCCCCCAAGGGTCCGAGTAAAAAAAACAAAGCCACCACTGCCGTAAGGAATTGACCGAGCAATTTGAATTTCCCCGGCAATCCTTTGCTGTTCCTCTTGGAAATCTTCAGATAATCATCAGCAAATCCAACTGCAGTGAGGAGCAAATACGTAACCATTGCCGTGACGACGTAAATATTTGGTTCCGCCCACAATAGAGTTGATATGAAAACCGAGCCAAAGATGAGGAGTCCTCCCATGGTCGGGGTCTTAGCCTTTCCCTCGTGCAAATCGGCAAGTTCCCCCACTTCCTCCTTATCTCGAAAGGCTTGCCTCGCCCCAAAAGATTGAAGGGCCCGAATAAGCCTGGGGCCAAACAGGAAGCCAAGGAAAAGAGCCGTAATGCCGGCAAAAACCGCACGGACGGAAATAAACTGGAATAGCCTGAGTGGACCGAACAAATCTTCCCCGAACTGGAAATAGCTCAGCATCCGGCAGGAGTCTCCAACGCGTCCTGATCCACCGCCCATGCGGGAAGAAGTTGTTCCAATTCGTTCAAACGGCTCCCCTTGAAGAGGACCGCCCCGTCAAAATCCTCAACAAACGGCCTGGCATCGTCCAGGTCCGACAATACCATCACTTGCTCCTCCTTGGCCCCGCCTTCCAGCAAACCTTCCGCCATCCAGGCTGCCTTTTCTCCCATCAGAATGAAGGCATCCTTTTCTCCGACTGATATGGCGGAGGCAACTTTTCGGTGAAGTTGCGGTCCGTCCTCCCCAAGTTCTTCCATTCCGCCAAGGACGAACAATTTCGGAAGCCCCCGACACTGACTGGAGAAGTATTCCATTGAGTCCTTCATGGAGGCCGGGTTGGCATTATAGCAATCAACGAAATAGGTTCGCCCTCGGCCTTGGAGGCGTCTGCCTCGCAAGGCCGAAGGGCGATATTGGGGTAGGCGTTCAGAAATTTCTTGGACTGAAACACCCAGTTCGCACGCTGCCAGAACTGCCAGCGCGACATTCCTCGCCATGCCCGCCGAAACGGCGGGCAATGGAAAGGAAATAAACGGAGACCCGTGTCGCCAAAGCCCGAGCGACATCGAGCCTCCGTTCTTGTTTGTTTCAGTCCAAATGGAGTAAAATGCTTCGTTTCTCCGCGGTGAATGCGGAGGCTTTCCTTCCTTTAGGACAATGTGGTTTTCACCGGATTCATGCTTTTGCAAAAAACTATCAAAAGACAAGCAATCCTCCGGAAACAGGACCAAGGGATTTCTCGGCGAGTCCTCGAATAACAAGGCTTTTTCCCGAGCGACGTTCTCAATGCTCCCCAAACCCTCGAGATGAGAATGACCAACTAGAGTAACGATTACCAAATCAGGCGAAATCGTTTGGGCAAGCATGCTCATTTCACCGACTTGGTTTATACCCGCCTCCACGACTGCATACTCGTGCGAGTCGTTATTCATTCTTAATATGGTTAGGGGTACGCCCAGATGATTATTCAGGTTTCCTTTTGTGGACAGAGTGATTTCTTCCCCCATGATCAAGCCCAACGTATCTTTTGTTGAAGTTTTTCCACAACTTCCGGTCACGCCGACAACCGAACCTTCGAATGCCCGTCGATGACCACGTGCAATTCCATGAAAGGAAGACAAGGTATCGGATACGACCAGTTGAGGGATCGGTACGGTCAGATCCACTCGATTGACCAAACCCGCCCGTGCCCCGTTCTCCCTTGCCGACTCCAAAAAGTCATGACCATCCCTTTCTGCCTCTATCGCAACGAACAACTCCCCACCGGAAATCGTTCGACTGTCGATGGAGAATCCTTCTATCGATTCCTTAGGCCCCTCTTTCCATTCGCCTTTTGCCCATTCGGCCAATAATTTTGGATCGAATATCGGCATTATGCGGAAAGTAACTTTGCGCTTAACAATTCTCCTGCAACCAATCGATCGTCGAATGGCAGGGCCGTGTACTGAATCTCTTGAAAAGTCTCGTGTCCCTTGCCGGCAATCAGAACAGTGTCCTTCGATTGGGCCGCATCCAAGGCCAGGCTTATCGCACGTCTCCTGTCTTCCACAAACGAGACCTTGGCGCCTTTCGCCAAGCCCTTTCTCATGTCTTTGAAAATCTCATTCTGCGATTCCGTGCGCGGATTATCCGCAGTTGCCCATACCCTGTCCGCCCCGGCGCACGCGACTCTGGTCATCTCGAGGCGCTTTCCCTTGTCTCTGTCTCCACCGCACCCGAAGACAAGGTGCACTTTCCCTTCCGTACATTCCTTCAACATGCCCAAGGCATTGCGCAAGGCGTCAGGGGTATGGGCATAATCTACCACGACCTTGTAGCTTTGTCCGCGCTCGACCGGTTCCATTCTGCCGTCCACCCCTTCAAAAGCTCCGACTTTCCTAACCGCATCATTTACCGAATGCCCCAAGGCGTGCAAAACTGCAAACGAGGCCAGGACGTTCATCACGTTATAACTTCCGATCAGCGGGGTAGTCACAACCATTGTTCCCACAGGCCCCTCCAGAATGAATTCCGAACCGTCCGCTTGGAGGCTAACGTTCTTTGCCCTGAAGTTATTTTCCTCACCTAAACCGAACGTCAAGACCTGCACTTGCGGTGGCAACTCTTCAGTCAATCTCCTTCCATAAGGACAATCTCCGTTAATCACGGCAACTTTAGGCAAACTTCCGTTATCGCCATTAAAGATCTTCCTTTTTTCACGGAAATAACTCTCCATATTTCCATGATAATCCAAATGGTCACGGGTCAGGTTCAGGAATGCCCCTACCTCCAACTCGAGACCTGCCACCCTATTTTGATGAATACCATGAGAACTTACTTCCATCACCGTTTCCGAGCAACCGGCCGCAAGCATACTCCTGAGTAAGGCGTACAAATCGGAAGATTCCGGTGTAGTCTTGAACGACGGAACCTCCCTGTCTCCCAAGTGATACCTTACGGTCCCGATCAGTCCGACCGGACGACCTGGGCGTTCGATCAAGTGACGAATCAACGAACTAACGGTCGTTTTCCCATTCGTCCCCGTAATGCCCACCACCCGGAGGGAACGATCGGGCGAACCGTGGTAACGCTTGGCGAACCTCGCAAGGGCAAGCCTCGAGTCATCCACCTGAAGCCCCGTAATTCCCAATGGCAGGTCGAGTTGCTCTTCCTCGCTAATAATTACTTTCGCTCCGCGATCCAATGCTTCCCTCAAGTGTTCGTTCCCGTTCGTTCTAAGCCCAGGCAAGGCAAAAAACGCTGATCCAGGCGTAACCCTTCGGCTGTCCGTTACCAATCCGGACACGCCGATTTTTCCGCTGCCCTGAGTGAAATTCGCACTCGCTCCCGCAAGCTCCCGCAAGCTCATCGGACCGTTCAGCCTCTCATGAATCCGCTCAATCGTTTCCTTCTTATTATTATGTGTCTTCATTTCTATTGACTAGAATATTCACAAGGCCGACCTCTGGTTTTCCGCACTCACGGCAAAAGCTTTTGATTCAGGAGACTTGGGCTTCAGCCCAAGATATCCGATGATTTGCTTGCCCAATCGCTGAAAGGCGGGAGCAGCAACGCTTCCGCCGTAACCTGTGCGACCATCCTTCATCTTCGGTTCGTCAACAACCACCGTAATTACTACCTTGGGATCATCCGCTGGGAAGAAGCCAACGAAGGATGCAACGTGATGACGATTGGAATACCTTCCCTCGATCAATTTCTTGGTTGTCCCCGTCTTGCCGGCAACGTCAAACCCGGTTAACCTGGCTTTTCGGGCGGTTCCCTCGTTTGATACCACGCTTACAAGCATCTTGGTAAGAGAACTCGCCACCCCTGAGTGAATGACTTTCCTGACAGGTTTCGGATTGAACGAGACAACCGTTTTTCCTTCAGAATCAAACGCCCTGCGTAAAAACTGGGGCTTCATGAGTATTCCATTATTTGCCACCGCAGACATGGCCGAATGGACTTGCATGGGGGTTGAGCTAACGGCATGCCCCATTGGCAATCTGGTAATCGTCAAGCCGTCCCACCGTTTGGGGTGATGCAACACTCCTTGTCTTTCTCCCCCAATGCCAAATCCCGTTCTTTGACCGAATCCAAATGCCCTGCAATATTCATACAGCCGCTGCGACCCTAACTTTATCCCCAACTGCGCAACGCCCCGATTACTTGATTTCTGCACTACCTCACTAACACTTATTTTCCCCAGAGGATTATGATCCCCGGGCAACCGCATCCGCCTCGACCCCCGTTGTACTGTCGAAATCGAGCAATCG